>Ga0308007_10000161_pt1 | contig 29451 bp, 33 predicted proteins | sample Neamet71_FD_203152 | JGI IMG/M metagenome (GOLD analysis project Ga0308007, IMG submission 203152) | Marine microbial communities from water near the shore, Antarctic Ocean - #71 | ecosystem: Environmental > Aquatic > Marine > Unclassified | place: Southern Ocean | collected 2014-06-07
GCGGGTTTCGTCGGCTAGATCTGTGACCGAAACTCTGAAATTAGCATATTGTAGGAGTATCGAACGCATAATAATATAGATAGTATTATTATCCTGCTTTGCAATAATTTTTCCTGTATTTTGGTTAACCCCATACCGAATTGATTTGTGAATTGCGTCCATATTCATATCTGAAAAAAATATATCACTGAGAGCCGTTTTTTCGACAATACCTTTAATAGAAGTTTCCTGATTATCTTTATTGATAACAATATCCCCCCCCTCGGGTAATCTTGTTTGAACTACATTGATATTTCCGACCCGACCATTATTGACTACATCTATTCTTTCACCCATCGATGCGCCCCCATCACCTAATAAAAAACCGGGACCAGATATACTAATAGGATCATCCGGATCTATATCAGTCCGGCGTCCGCCCTTCAAGGGAGTGAATATATCTGTGGGGGATAATATTCTATCACCCCCCGTTCCAGAAATAGTTTGGTTTGCTTTAACATCATAGTCATAATAATTCACACCATTCATTGTGGAAACCACGTCTCGATCTATATCTCTTATAGAATAGCCCGATTCATAATTTGGTAATTTCGGATTAGATGTTTGGTAAAGGGATCCCATAATTATAATTTAACAATATATATTTATTTTAATGAATAACTTTAATCATTTTCTCATAAAACTTTTTGAATTCTTTACATTCATATAACCAAATATCTTCAACAGACTTCCCTAATAATTCTGCATATTCATTTTTAATTTTATCACGTTCGTTTCCCAATTTAATAATTTCTTCTTCTGTAAATGAATAAATAGACATCTTTACTAAGTAATCATAACCGGTTAGATTTGTTTTATTTATCGTTCCTTGTATTAATTTATCTTTCATTTGTTTGTAGTTTAATTCTATTAAACTTTTAAATATTTCATCTCTTTTCTTTTTATAAATAATTATCTTTTCTTCAATTACTTCATGGATAAATCGGATTTTATTTTCCTTAATATCCAGTTCATTTTTCAGATTATTAAGAAGATAATCTTTTCTTTTAATATACAAATTGTATCTTTCAGTATAAAATACATCAATAATTTCACTAACAGACTTGTATTTAACGACTTTTCCTTTATTGTATAAATGAATATTTTTTAATGAAAGTCCCTTGCTTGTATAGAGTTTGAAATATTTCTCTATTCCATCAATATGAGGATCTTCGCTCCATTGTAAATTATGAATAAATCCAAGGGGGACAATAATCGTAAAATCTATTTCTGTATCCGAACAATTATTTGTGTAATCAATAATATGCTGCTTTATCTTCTTTTTAGAGTGAGATTCATTTTCTTTACTTTTCTTTCCCGATTCTACCAGTAAAAGGGAATCCAAAAAGATCTTATAATCGTCTGTCCATTTTCCAATTGGAAGTTCGGTAATCCTGATCGTTGTCGGCGTCAAAATTTCGTATTTGCCCTTTGAAATATAATCCGTATCATTAATCTTGAGGATTTCTCCCTTGAATCCATTATACCAGGGAATCAATTCATTAATTTCGTTTCCTTTCAATTTATTTTCAATACTTTTTAGAACATCCAATGGATTAAATTTCGGAATACTTGTACTGAATCCCGTCCCAATTCCGGTCATCCCATTAACCAAGACCATCGGAATAATTGGGACATAATATTTTGGTTCAACCTTAGTACCGTCGTCTTCTGTAAAATCAAGGAGATCAAAATCAACCGAGGGATAAAGTATATCTGCGATTTTATTTAATTCTGTATGAATATACCTAGAACTCGCTGAATCATGTCCACCCATAATTCGTGTACCGAATTGACCATTGGGTAGTAGCAAATTAATATTATTGGATCCGACAAAATCTTGCGCCATACCGATAATGGCCGATTGAAGAGACATTTCACCGTGATGATATGCCGCATTTTCACTCACATATCCCGATAATTGAGCTACTCTCACTTCTGAGTACAATTTTCGCTTGAAACAAGAATATAGGATCTTCCTTTGACTCGGTTTAAGTCCATCATAAATAGAACCAATTGAACGGAAAGTATCGCTATTCGAGAAATGAATTAATTCTTTATTAATAAAATCTTGGATAGGAACTTCTGTTTCATTATGATCTAAAATAATTTTTTCATTATAATTGTATAACCATTGTTTTCTCATATCTGCGAGTTTCTTATTAAATGCTAAATTCATAGAATCGTTTGTTAAATCCGTAACGATATAATTATTCATTTTAATATCTTTAAAATACTCCTTTGCCTCAGAGGCGTTACTTGTACCCAATCCCTTATAGTATTTTGCGTTCCACCCCTTATTCCCAGTTCCACCTTTCAACCAATCATCGTATTCTGTTAGAGTATAGAATGATTTCACCTTTTTACCCTTCGACACCTTAATAATAGGAGTAATCATTGACGTAATATATCCTAGATCAAGCAAAGAGGGCCATATTGTATGAAATACATTCATAACCAATCCCTTAATATGAGATCCATCATGATCTTGATCAGTCATAATCATTATTTTTCCGTATCTCAATGAATTAGTATTTTTGTAATCTTTCCCCGTTTCCAATCCGATAATCTTTTTAAGATTGGTTATTTCAGAATTATTCATAATCTGAGACTTAGATGCATCTTTAACATTCATCACCTTTCCCTTTAAAGGGAATACTCCATATTTATCTCTTCCAACAACCGATAATCCAGAAACAGCCATAGACTTAGCCGAATCCCCCTCTGTTAATATTAGAATACATTCATTCGATTTACGAGTTCCTGCCCAGTTTGCGTCATCTAGTTTTGGAATATCTCTGAGTTTCGTTCGCTTGGATCCATCTGTTTTTTTATTTTCCTTATTCAGTTTGAACTCACTAAATTGGATTACTTTTTCAACGATATCGGTTTTATTGAAAATTTCTTTAATAAACTTTTCATTTATCTGGGGTTTAGAGCCAAATTTTGACGGGGGTGTGATTAAGCGTTCTTTTGTTTGACTATCAAATGATGGATTTTCGATAACAGAGTCGATGAAAACTCTCAAATAATTCTTAATGTAATTTTCCTGAATTGTTTTTTTATGTTTTTTTTCGATCATACTTTTGAGACCAGCTAAAAGTTGTTTTGTAATAGTATCAACATGTTTGCCCCCCTTGGGGGTCGCAATTCCATTTACAAAAGATATCTGTTCAAATTTATCCGTTTTACTCAGCGAAATTCCCAATTTCCATCTATTATCTATTTCGGAATAAATAAAATCATCTGCCGGAGATAAATACAGCTTGGAATAATCCATGAAATTATTTATTTTAATTTGTTTTCCATTCAAATATACATTTACATTTTTATCGGTTGAACCGGCTATATCATAAACTCTACGATACATAAGATTAATCATAAAATCACTAAATTCTGTGATACCGAATCTGTTAAAATCAGTTGTCCATGTAATCTTAGTATATGGTTTGGTATCGGAGGAAGTAATCGTCGGTTTATGCTTATTTTTCATATTGTCCGAAAACCTTTGAATAAATTTCTTTTTCCGGATATGGTCGACTGTTTTAATTTCAAACTCTTTTGAAAAGATATTCGTTAATTTAGCTCCGTAACCATTCTTCCCCCCTACAATTTTTTTTTCATTCTCCTTGTAATTTCCGGATGTTAATAGCTCACCGAATATCATCGATGGAATCCATAATGGTTTTCCTTGTTTATCTTTTTCCGACGGATGTTCGGCTATATCAATGCCTGTTCCATCGTTATAAATACTAATTTCTCCGCTATCACGGTCAATTGTGATTTTTAATTTTTTTACGGGGATATCTGTTTTATTGTTTCTTTGGTTAATTCTGATAATCTGATCTCTTGCGTTTACAAGAATTTCATTATAGATATTGTAAATAGCCGGGATATATTCTCCTTCCTTAAATTCAATTTTATTTTCCGATTCATTCCACAGAGGGAGGATTTCATCGATTAGATCGCATCCACCCACATATGTATCCGGTGTTTTGTAGATATGATTTTGTAATTCTTCTTTTTTATAATCTTCTAGCTCCATAATAATAAGTTATTAGTTAACTTTTTAAATTAAAATCAAATTTTATAATATTTTTTATCAATAAACCATATTGATTTGTTTCTAGGTGATCCCGTTTACGAAGGACAACCGAGAGTTGTTAAGAGACTTTGGCATTAAGAATTAATATAATTACTCAAAATGAAAAATATACTTTGGACCAATAGCATCGGTGTAGTTGATATGCTCTAATATTAATGACAAAAATATTGGAGTAATAAAAGATAAATACATGATGTGGGATTTGTAGTTATACATTATTTATTTTTCATGTTGTATTTTAATATTACATATCCGAGAATAAAGGTAAATATCCTTAAGTAGTCTTTTACTTTTACCCGATACTTTGATTCCTTCCTTTTCTAATTCTATTTTGATATCTTCTGCCTTTTTAGTTCTTATTTGTTTTATTTCTTTTTCTACTCTATGAATATCTTTTTCCGAAATCTTGTTAGATTTTTTGAAACTGATTTTTCTAGAACCTTTTTTATTTTTCCTTTTACTGCTTCTTTTATTATTTCGAGATAATCGCTTTTTTGATCCCTTATCCTTATCCTTATCCTTATCCTTACCCTTATCCTCATCTTTATCGATTTTTTTATCTTTCATACTTGGATTTATTTTTCGCATTAATTCTTTTTTAGGATTAGTATCTTTATTTTTCTTTGATAACTCTATTTGTTTTTCTATTTCATTTATATCTTTGACATTAATCTTACTCGGTTTTTTCCGAGTAAATTTATGTTTCTTTTTTTTATCCCCTTTGCGGACTATTTTTATATCGGATATTTTAGGTTCATTTTCCTTAATTCGAGAAATTGATATCTTTTTATCATTTGATAAATTTGTATCGGTTAATATTTTTGACCCGGATGTACCACCATCTTGTAAGTATTTTTTATAATTCTGGGACATCGGACTTAATCTATTTTTTTTACCCCCCTCTTGTTCTTTTTTCTTTATTTGTATATTACCTTTTTCAAACTGGTTGGAAAGATTCATATCTAATATAACATATATTTTTAATTTAAAAACTATCCGTGATTGAATATTCGTATTATGATTCTACAATAATTTTGAATAATCATTTTTACCGGTGATCACTTTCTGCTGATGCAATTTTATTTCGGTTATTAAACGATTCTTACATAATTCATCGTCATCGAAAATTTCTATAAGTATATTTAATATAACAAGATCTCCTGGATATTCCTCTTTCAGAATTTGTTTTAAAGAATTTTTGATGAAGTCTTTTAGATGTTCTTTTCTTGCTGTATATAGCTGAGCTATTACACTATCTATCTGATCATCGGGAATACTTTTAATATTATTCTCTTGTAAATAGTTGGTATAGTTTGTCTTTATGTAAAAGGAAATCAGATCTTTAATATGTTTCGGTATGCTTGTCATTTATTCTATTTTGAATATACTTTTATTATAAAATAAACATAAATCTTTTAAATTAATTTAAAAGATTTATAAGTAGTATTTATAAATGTCGGGTTTCTGTAAATTTATTTCACATTTAAAGCTATGTTATCATTTACGAAAATATTATTACCATTATAAAGATACAGAAATATATAATGAACCTTTATTTGATAATATTCTAAATAGTGTTACAGAATGTGGATCTGTAATGATTAAGTTTTGTCAATGGTTAACCCCGAAATTAGAATTAATTTATCTCGAAAATAATGATATACTTCAAAATAAAAAACCACCGTGGTTAATAAAACTCGAACAATATTACGAAAATTGTGGAAATCATTCACTTGAATACACGAAATCCGAATATGAAAGAGTTTTTGGTCATAATATAGACGACATTTATGATTTAGAACGTATTATCGGTTCCGGGAGTATAGGCCAAGTCTATTTGATTAAGAATAAAGAAACCGGCAACGAGGAAGTATTGAAAATATTGCACCCCAATGTTAAGGATCAGATATCATTTTTCGAAACATTTGTGAAATATTTGCTCTATTTCCCCTGTGTAAGCAACAGAAAGCGAGAATTATTTCCGTTTGATATATTTGAATTTATCAGTCAATTTAAGATGCAAACCAATTTCATCAATGAAGCAAATCATATAATACATTTTATAAAAGAATATAGAAATAATGATTTCATAATTATACCCGAAATAATTAAAATAAGTCACTCAATTTTGATAATGACTTATGAGCCGGGAATCCCGTTTTCGGAAGTATCAATAAGCGATTATAATAAAGATAAAATAGTAAATTTATATCATTTATTTGTTCGTAATAATCAAGTAATTACCAATTATAATCATGGAGATTTACATCCCGGAAATTGGAAAGTTAGAGTAGATCCAAAGAATTTAAATCATAAACTGGTTGTCCATGATTTTGGATATTGTTGGAGAATTTCTAATGAAGTTTTTAATGAAATGGGGGATATTTTTAATGATACATTCGAAGACTCGGACGATAATATTGAAAAATCGGTTGATAATTTGTGTAAATTAACACACATATCAGTTTTATATAATAAGCCAGACAAAGAAACCGATTATAAAGTTAGAATTAAGAAACATGTGGAGTATGAAATTCGTATTCGCAATATTAAAACATTATCAGTTATTGATTCATTGAAAGCGACAATAAATTTTTGTAATAGAGAAAGTTTATTGTTAGATCCACAACTGATTCAATGTTATATTATTTTTATTCAGGGTCAGAAATTATTTGAACAATATGATTTGATGACAAATGATAAGGATAGTAAAACACCTTACGAGGTATATAGGGAAAGATATTTAAATATTTTTACATTTTGCAAGACATATAATATTTTCACCGAGTATTCTGTATATATTGAAAATAAATTAAATAAAAAACAGGTCGAAGTAACTAATATTTTTGACACGAATTATATCGACAATGAACAATTAAAGCTAATGGCGATTAAAAAAATTTGATTAGTAATAAATTTGATATTTTAATATAAAGTTAAATTAATTAATTAATTCAACTATGTCAAGTGAAAAGGTAATTCAAGAAATTATCGATAAATACTTTAAACAGGATAATATACTTGCTATACATCAGATTGATTCCTATAATGATTATATTGATAACATTTTACCGACCATTGTATCACAATTCTTTCCTTTAAAATTAACATTTAGCGATAATAAAATCAAGCGAATCTGTCTCAGTATTATAAGTATGAATATTGAAACTCCAAAATTCACAGAAAACAATGGTTGTACAAAAATAATGACACCATATATTGCCCGTCTACGCAATTTTACTTATTCCTTGACTGTATTTATTGATATTTCCGTTAGTATAACTCTTTTAGATGATAATAATAAAGAAATAAATTTGCCGATTAAAATTCTTAAAGATATTGTTCTTACTAAAATACCTGTTATAGTAAAATCTAAATATTGTAATTATCGGTTAGAAATGGCAGAAGAATGTTGTTTTGACCCTGGCGGATATGCTATTATTAATGGAAATGAAAAAGTCCTTATATCGCAAGAAAAAATTACTCCGAATATAATACAAACTTACCAAGTACCCAAGAATAATTCAAAGTACGGTTATATATCAGAGATTCGATCTTCATCCGACAATACATTTGGTATTACAAAAACAGTATCAATAAAAATTACAAATAAATATAATCTTTTTGAAAATTTAATTTATACTTCTATCCCACACATTAAGGAAGAAATACCTATCTCTGTATTATTTAGAGCATTGGGTTGTTTATCGGATAAAGAAATTGTATATTACATTATTGATAACGATAAATCTGAATTAGATTCGTGTATAACAAAAATAGTAGTTCATTCACTATTATCGGATAATGGAGATAAAACGCAGGCGGGAGCGATAAGATATATTAGTAAAAAACTATCATCAAATAATACATTCAATTTAGCTTCTAAAATTAGTTACTGTAAAAATATCTTAGAAAAAGAATACTTACCACATCTGGGAGACAATCTAAAAAAATTATATTTCACTGGATTAATGGTTAATAAATTGATTAAATGTTATTTGAAGGTTGATGGATGTAGTGATCGGGATTCGTATTATAATAAGAGAATTGAAACGGCGGGTGTTTTAATGGGTAACCTGACCATTCAAGGATTAAGTAAGATTTTAAAAGATATGAAATCTCATATTACTAAGGAAGTGAATTCCGGAATATGGAATATTAAGGAAGATCATTCAGATATAATCAACGATATAAATATTCAGAAAATTATTAAAAAGACTTATATTGAAAATATACTAAAAGGGGCAATGGCGACAGGGAATTGGGGTGTCAAAAATAATACTAACAGACAGGGTGTATCTCAGGTATTAAACCGTTTAACATTCATGAGTTCATTATCTCATCTGAGGAGAGTTTCCACACCCGTTGATAATACTGGCAAACTTATCCCACCCAGAAAATTACATTCATCGCAGTGGGGGTATATTTGTCCCGTAGAAACTCCCGAAGGTCAATCGGTTGGAGTTGTTAAGAATTTATCGATGATGTGTGAAATAACCAGTCAAGTGAAAACCGATTATATTCTATCAATTATACACGATTACATTATATCCTTAAATGATATCGATGTATTTCAATACAATAAAAAAGATCACATAAAAATAATGGTAAATGGTAATTGGCTGGGATATACTGATAATCCATTGGAATTATGTTCGTTATTTAAACTGAGAAGGAGTGAAAATTTAATACATCCCCATTGTTCAATACACTGGAATACCGAAGGATATGTCATTTATATTTCGAGTGATCGGGGAAGATGTATAAGACCTCTTCTTAAAAAGGACGCATTTAACGATATCGATAAAATACATGAATTATTAAATAGAAATGAGAACTGGACGAGAACATACATAAATGGTCTTTCAAAATATATAGAATATATTGATCCAAGTGAAACAGATAACTGTTTGATTATGATGAACTATTCGGATTTAAACCGAGAAAATATAAACAAATATACTCACTTTGAAATTAAACCGAGTCTAATAATTGGATCACTTGCTTCTTGCATCCCTTTTATAAATCACAACCAATCTCCGAGAAATACATACCAGTCCGCCATGGGGAAACAAGCCATCGGAATTCATTGCACAAATATAAGTAAAAGATATGATACGTTTTCACATATTTTATATTATCCCCAGCGACCGCTTGTTAGTACTCAGATGATGAAACATTTTAATTTTAATAGCATGCCAAATGGTATCAATGCTATTGTGGCAATTGCCACATATACAGGTTATAATCAAGAAGATTCAGTAATTATTAATCAAGGAGCAATTGATAGAGGACTATTTAGTTCAACATTTTACAGAACTTATAAAAGTGAAGAAGAAAAAAATCAGCTTAGCGGCGACGAAGATATATTCTGTAAACCAGATGAGAATAAATTATTATTTTCAAAATATGGTGATTATTCTAAACTTGAATCAAATGGATTTGTAAAAACGAATACAAAAGTAGAAGAAAATGATATGATTATCGGAAAAGTTATGCCATTAAAGGGTGATTCGGATTATGATTATCGGGATAGTAGTACTTCGATTAAAAAAAACGAAGGTGGTTACATCGATGGAAATTATATTGGAATTAATGGCGACGGTTATCGTTTCTGTAAAGTAAGAGTAAGGAGCCCAAGAGTTCCGGAAATAGGTGATAAAGTTTCGAGTAGGCACGGTCAAAAAGGAACAGTGGGAATGACATACTTATCCGAAGATATGCCATTTACAAAAGATGGAATTATCCCCGATATTATTATTAATCCCCATGCTATACCAAGTAGAATGACGATCGCACAACTCCTGGAATGTATTCTAGGAAAATCGTGCTCCATTCTGGGTTATGAAGGCGATGGTTCGGGATTTAATAATACAAATGTAGAAGACATTATTAATATCCTTGAAAGTCAAGGCTATGATGGAACCGGTAATGAAACTCTTTATAATGGAATGACGGGCGAACAAATGAAAACACAAATATTTATGGGACCAACATACTATCAAAGATTAAAACATATGTCGGGGGACAAGGTTCATAGTAGGGCGGGGGGACCGATCGTTGCTATGACAAGACAGCCCGCCGAGGGTAGGGCCAGCCACGGGGGTTTACGTTTTGGAGAAATGGAGCGAGATTGTATGATATCACATGGGGCATCGTTCTTCCTGAAAGAAAGAATGATAGATGTATCCGACAAGTATTCCATGTATATCTGTAATAGCTGTAATCTAATATCATGCGGTAACAATGTGGAAAATATATTCGAATGTAAAAAATGCGAAAATTATTCAGATTTTACAAAAGTTTGTATTCCATACGCATGCAAGCTACTAATTCAGGAATTAATGTCAATGAGTATGGGACCTCGGTTATTAACCGATTAACCGATTAACCGATTAACTAAATATTTCTCTTAAACTACTAAATACTCTAAGTAATCCATAATCAGACATATTCTAAACTATAATATATCTTATATTTAATTTGATTATTAGAGGCCAAGTTCTTTCGCTTTCTTAACGTATGTATCCGCCAATACCTCTAATGCTGGGTATTTTATATTTTTGTAATTAATATATGTCCCCGCTATATCCGACTCAATTTCATTTACATAATAATTAGAAGGACTGAATTTTTTATTTTTATGACAGCAAGTTAAATCTATACGAACCATGGCTGGTATCACCTTTTTTTTATTATAACTAATTTTAGGTAAGGATTTTATAACTCTTTCCCCGATTTGAAGGCATTTTTGTAAAACTTTCGGATCTATTACTTCAGAAACTTTATAACTTTTTTCGGTTTGAAAGATATTAACCGCATAAGAGAATTCACCATTAATCCAAAAGGATTTTATTTCACCATGCTCGGCGAAACCAGTTATTAATTCCTGAACCAAATATTCTCTATAATATTGATTATTTTCTTCAAAGTATTCACCAAGTTCAGTCAAATCCTTTAATACATCTTTTAAAACAAATTTTTGGAACCCTAAACCAATCGTTCCTCCAATAGGTTTAATTATGAAATATTTCCATTTACATTTTTGTACTTGCTGAATTAATTTTTTTGTATCAACATTATCCTTGATAAAAATTGTTGGGCTTATCGGAATTTTATGTTTTTGTAAGTGCTGTAAATATTTTTTTTTATCCCATAAAAAACCCATGAATTCATAAGAGGGGAATATTTTATTTTTTTTATTTTGGAAGATCTTGTCTACCCGATCGATCCCCTCTTTACCATGGAATTTTTTAACATAAGGATCATCGTTAATCGCATTAATGATATCATAACCGATTGGAAAATTAATATCATTTTTTTGGAGTCTCTGATTACTAATATCTTTCGGCATAATTACATCAACTTCTATATCGTGAAACTTATTTTTGATGACATAGGCTAATCCTACATCAGTATGAATATCTCCGTCTAGTTTGTATTTTTTGGGAATAGTTTTTAATAAATCTTTATCCAATACTTCTTCACCCGTTTTTCCACAAATAATCCCAATTTTCATTTAGTATAATTAATCATAGAAATTAAATATTAAAGAATAATTTCTAAATAACATTATAATGGGTCTATTTCGGGATATTATTCTAAAAGAAATATCAAATAATAAGGTGAAGAAGTTAGAAGCAGTGACTTTGAACAAAGAACAAAAAGAACAAACTAAATTAATTAATTTAAGTCCTAGAACAAAAAAAGTAGAAGAGCATAAGATGAACCGAGACAAATCCGTGGAAAACTTTGTAAAATATTCGTGGTCCTGGACTATATAATTTCAGTCAATCAAAGATACCCATTCAAATTCAGGACCATTATTACTTGTCTTTCTGAATTTTGGATTCTTCCTTAATGAAAATAAATAGGAGCATTTATCTATATTAGCGAGGGTTTCTTTTCTTGTGTTAGTAATGCATTTTTTGATTCGGTTATAAAAATGAATATAAAAATGTAAATTATATATCTTTATATCATCGGTTTCTATATCATATCCTTTATACATTAATTCAAAGATAAATCTTAAATCATACATCCCACAGATATGAGATGCCCATACCGTGGGTATGGTCATAAATGATCTAACAATTACCTTTTCCATATAAGTAATCTCCTCCGAATAATCATATTCATTTAGGCAATTATAGAATTGGAGATAATCTTGATTGAGAAAAGTTATTAATTTATATTTTTTGATCCTAGGAGAAAATAATTCATAAAAAAATTTATTGACTTCACATAGTTTCTTTTTATCTGTTACTTCACAGGAATTGAAAATTTCTAGTAAAACATCGTCGCTTAAACTATTCATAGTCCCCATAGTTATAGTCTATACTTAATAATCCTCTATACTTTAAATTTACGGTAATCCGAGCCTCTCTGCAACATCCTCGGGTGTTTCATAGCGTGGTTCCTTGTGCACGTGTAAAGTTATCTTATGAATAATGAACACATTAACCAAGACTATAAGATAGAAACAGACGGATACCTTATATAGATACAAATCAGTGAAAGTTTCATTATCAATATAGAACTCAATGATAGATTTATCTGTCATACAATTAGAACCTTCACGATCCACCTTCGTCTGATATGTAGACGTAAATCTTACTGGGAACCCCCGTTGAACCGTGCGATTATATAAAGAATATGAATAACCGGATACCCTGTAATAATTGCACGTTTCGTCAATATAACAACAACCAAACTCGGTTTCTCCACAGTCCCAGTCGGGGTAGACGGTGCCGCCCGAGAAAGAATTGTCCGATTCTTCTTTATTTTCAATGTAATAATTCATAAGATTAAGATTACCTTCTTCTCTTCCAAAATTATGACAATTTTCCCGTTTATCATTTATCATAAAAGTATATTCTTTCGACACCAATGAGTTATCGTTTCCTTCCGAACAATCATAATACACCGAACAAGATTCGTACGCAGAATTATTGTGATTACCCATTAATGCGAATAAATCATTGAGCACCAGAATAATCGTCAAGATCCCCCAGAGAACCGTAGCAATAAAAGTAGCGCGAACATTTAATTTAATGAACCCGTGACAAGAAGTGTCATTTTTCTCGGCACTTTGCTCCGGTTTCTCACACTTAGTTAGACAGATAAAGATAGCATAAATGAGTAAAAATACACAAGAGATTGATAAAGTGTTATCCATAAAGATATCTTCAAATCCGGTAATTCGGCCGAGATAGTTTGTTTCTGTGCGGGTTATTGCCATAATCGTTTGATATTTGGTTTTCTAATAATTTTTGTAGGTAAAATCAAATTTGATAAATTTTTATTAAGATAAAGTAAATATAATTAGATTAATAATAACAATGAGTATCTATGATAATGAATTAGTTTCGGGTGATAAAGTTAATGACGAAACAAAATCGATTCAAGATCCAAAAGCAGTTCCCGAAAAAATAAAAGAAGAAAAAGAAGAAAAAGAAGTCAAAGAAGTCAAAGAAGTCAAACAAACAAAACCTAAAAAGATACCTAAACAAAAATGTCACGAATGTGGTAGCAAACTTAAAATGATAGTATTTACATGTAAATGTAATCATATTTTCTGTCAGAAACATTTAGGTGCTCACTCTCATAAATGTACCTACGATTATAAGAATGAAAAGAAGAAACAAATTGAAGAAAACAACCCTAAACTAGAATCTAAAATGGAAAGAATTTAAAATTAACTTCATAGTATTAACATAATGAGTCAATTTAATCCAAGCGATGAACAAAAAAGAGTAATTGATCTAATGATTGATGGGAAAAATGTTTATACAGAGGCTGTCCCGGGAGCAGGGAAAACAACAACAGGGTTAGCAATGGGTGAGAGATTGCGGAATAAAGAAATTTTTTATTTAACATTTAGTGCCCAATTGAAATTGGAAGGGAAAGAAAAAACAGAAAAATATGGTCTATCAAATGTCCATATGTTTAGTTATCATTCTTTGGGTGTCCGCTATTATTATAATAAAGCGTTCGATGATAGAGGGTTGCGCAAGATAGTAAAAGATGATATGGAATTCAAAAATGATGTCCCCAAATTAGACATTTTGGTTCTTGATGAAATTCAGGATATGACTAAACTTTTGTATACCTTTATACAAAAGTTTATCAAAGATCAGGGTTCGGATATTCAGTTATTGGTTTTGGGAGACCGGGATCAAAATATTAATCGGGATTTTAAGGGATCTGATTACCGATTTTTAACAATGGCTCCCAAAGTTTTTCCGGATTATGAATTCATTCGTTCGGATCTTTCTCATAGTTTTCGTCTAACAGATAATGTTTCATCATTTATTAATGAAAATCTTTTGGGGTATGATAAAATTAAAACAAGTAAAAAAGGCTTAAAAGTCAAGTATTTATTAACAAACACATTCAGTCGGGAATTTCATAGATATTTACACAATATTATTAAAGATAGAATACATAAAGGATACAAATACGATGATATTTTTGTCTTAGCTAATTCTGTTAAGAACGAAAAATTACCAATTGTTCGTTTCGAGAATTATTTATCGGAAAATCCAATCAATAATGAAATGATAAATATTTATATGCCCCGAATTGAGAGAATGGATCTCAAAGATAGTGATACAGCAGAAAAAATTGTTATGACAACTTATCACCAGTCAAAAGGTAGAGAAAGGAAACTAGTTATTGTTTTTGGATGCGATGAATATATGTTTTCAAAGGGGCCACGTAAAATGAATTATGAAAAATGTCCCGAAGACTATTATGTTGCTATGTCAAGGGCAACGGAGGAATTAATTATAATTCACGATGTAAGTATGAGGAAATTACCATTTTTAAAGAATACGATCAACAATCTTCGGCATAAAGATTATTGTGAATTATATTTTGTTCCGCCCAGATATATAAAAAAACTAGATTTGAAGACTCTGGAACACGATAAGGGGATTATACCAACTAAAGATGTTAAACATTCCACTAGTGTAACCGAACTGACGCAATATATTAGGGAGGACGTATTGGAAGATCTTTCAAATATTTGCGATGAATTATTTATACAAAAGCAAATTTCAAATAAGAAAAAACTTAAAAATAATATAGATGGCCGTAAAAAAAAACTAACCGAACAAGTTTCGGATATTACCGGCATTGTAATACCTTCTATTTGGGAATATGATAAAACCGGTAAAATGAAAATATACGATGATATTTGTAAAAATATTAATAAATTTTCGGGAGACCTTATAAAATCTTATAAGTATAACTACCCCTGTAATAATGTATATGAATATCTTAGACTGGGAAATCTATATATTTCTGTAATTAACGGGTGTGAAAATAATTTAAATCAAATTCAAGATTTTAATTGGCTCAGCGAAGAAGATAAAAATGTATGTCTACATAATTTAGATTTAATAATATCTCACGAAAACACTCTTAAATTTGAATACGTAATAGAAAAAGGTGCGCGTAATGGTATTTTTACTTTTAATCACGAAAGATATGGTATAATCAAGATCGGGAACAGAGTAGATTTGATCGATGATAATTTTATTTATGAGTTCAAATGCACGACGGAATTAACAATTGAGAATAAATTACAACTCTTAATTTATGCGTGGATGGTTACTAATTTAGAAGATGATAATGAACTAAAAGGTAAAGGATTTCGTTTATTTAATATTGTAAATAACGAAATGTTTGAATTAGACTATAATGAAAATAAAGTAAATGAAGCAATTGATTTATTATTATTTAATAAATATTCTGATACTATTGAGATAACAGATGACGAGTTTATTAGATATATTAATGCTTAATTGAAGCTAATGTCCAGACCTGATATCTGAAAAACAAATAGGTTAAATATAGAATTGGAACACTTAGGAATATCCTTATAACACCAATCGCTTTATTAATGAAAGGTTCGTCAAATAATTTAATATTGAAAATATCATAATTATTTACCCAATACCCCAATTCATTATCTTTTTGTGAATAATTATAATTATCGCAAAGATCTTCCTCATTATTTCCAACTTGTTTTTGGCCTCTTTCTTCGCATAATTTAGAATATAATTTCTTGAAGTATTCCAATGAGGTCCACGAAATAAAACCTATGGATGCGCCAATTAAACAACCGGTCATCGAATCCGCTAAACTATGATATCCCTTACTTACCCGATGAATACCAACCATAAACGCTACAAATAATCCTGTGAAAGCGATTGCTCTCCGAATTTTAATATCTTTAATATTGATTTCGAAGAAATGGGGATCTTCCGAGTATATCATTTCCATAAATAAACCGGTGGCCAGAGAAGCCGCAATTCCCGTATGACCCGACGGGAATGATTGCCATTCGTGTCCATGAGAACAATGACTATCGTCTATAAAATCTTTCATACCTGGAATATGACAACCGGGTCTAGGAGTTTTAATAGATCCTTTGAGAAGTTGGAAAATGGAATATGCAAACCAATGCGGTAATAAGTGAAATTGAATAGGGTTTGGGGATCCTAACCATAGAACTTGGAAAATAGCTAAGTACATACCCGGTAAGATATAGAGTTCATAGGGGATTAGACCTAGGACTGTTGGTAAATATTTCATTTTTCCATCTTTAAATATATCATAGATAGCTTTTGATAATTTGTAATCAATTGAACGGAACGCATTGACTTTTGATAAATCAAACTTTTGTTCTTTACCTTTCGCTTTTCCCATTATTTATACTTAAACATATAAAAAAATTACATAATAAATACAGAAAATTTAGGATTATTCTCACAATCCCCCCGGTTGCCGCTGCATCAGGACGAACGGTTAATCGGGGGATACCGACGAGCCCGACATGAACTTCCCGAAATCACGGATCAACTGTACAATGGGTATCGCCTGAATAAAGAATAAGAAGAACCAAAGAAAACCAAATATCCCCAGATAGGGGTAATTCCAGCTTGAGGGCATGATACAATCTCTGCATGAATAGTTGATAACCCAGAGAATCACGCAGATCACAATACTCCAAAACGCAGCTATCCAACCCTGACCCTCGGCATTCCGTCGCCACGCTCGGGCTTCGGCTGACTGCCCACCCCCCTTCATTTTCCCTTTGCCGGATATAGGGTTCATTTCACCCATTAAAGAATATCCAATGAATCCAACTACCATTATCGCTACAATATTCTTTACACCGAAGTCTCTCCTAATAACATTTTTTTGTTCGTCGTAAACGGGATCACCCATAAATAAATCAAGGATACTGTTCATTTATAATATGGAATAGATTTTTTAATAAATTCTAAATTATAAATCTTGGCCGGTTTATCCTTCATTTCCCGGGTTCACTATTCGGGGAGACGGTGAAAGATAGAATCAATACGAGGATCAGGCATAAGAATAATAACCCCCCTAATGTAATTAAATTTTTTTGTATGTTTTTATTCGATGTCGTCGGTGATGCCCCGCCTCCCTTCATTTTTCTCTTACCGGATATAGGTTTCGTTTCACCCATTAAAGAATATCCAATGAATCCAACCACCATTATCGCTACAATATTCTTTACACCGAAGTCTCTCCGAATAACATTTTTTTGTCCGTCGTAAACGGGATCCCCTATAAATAAATCAAGAACATTATTCATTTATAATATGGAATATAAAATAATTAGTAGGAATTCTCCTTTCCCGCCGCCGCCAGGGCGTTATATACGTAGTCGATGATCAACGCGCAAACGCCGCCAATGACGATAAAAGCTATAATCCCGATGATCACTTCCTCACCACCCACACCCCCCTTCATTTTTCTCTTACCGGATATAGGTTTCGTTTCACCCATTAAAGAATATCCGGCGAATCCAACCACCATTATCGCTACAATATTCTTTACACCGAAGTCTCTCCGAATAACATTTTTTTGTCCGTCGTAAACGGGATCCCCTATAAATAAATCAAGCATACTGTCCATTTATAATATGGAATGGATTTTATTTTTTCGCGTACAGTCCGAATTTGCGAATGCCGGAGCCAATACCCCAGATAGCTCCGATGGCAGCCCCGATATAATGAAAAGTTTTCGTCCATGGGTGTGTTGGAGCTGCCCTGAGAACCTCGTTAAATAACCCCGCCATAAACCCGAGGATAAACCCGACGAAGGTGGTCCACAGCGTAAATAAAATCGCAAAGATAAAGTCGGCATGGAGGCCATCGTTGTCGAGCGAACGGTCGGGAGACTTTGCGTTCGACCGTTCGAGCGCCCAGGGCGCACCTGCTGCCCTGGCCGCTAGGACATATCTGATATCATGTGAGAGATCGTCATCAAAAAAATGATAGGACCCCACACCCCCCTTCATTTTTCTCTTACCGGATATAGGTTTCATTTTACCCATTAAAGAATACCCAATGAATCCAACAACCAGTAGTGCTACAATATTCTTTACACCGAAGTCTCTCCGAATAACATTCTTTTGTTCGTCGTAAACGGGATCACCCATAAATAAATCAAGGATACGGTTCATTTATATTTTATTTATATTTTATTTATATTTTATTTATATTTTTTTTGGGATATGAGTCATTCTGATAATGGTTAGTATCATGCCTACGTCAGCCATCCTGCAATGATGAGGATTACGAGGGCTGCCCAGAATGTATATTTAAACACGACGCCCAGTCCCTTGATAAAGGATTGCTCCGCGCGGTCTGAGATGATGCCTATTCCGGAGACGCCGAGGGAGAGTATGAAGATTATGGCGTAGCCGAGGCTGAGCAGCATCCAAGAAAAAAAGATAAACCCAACATAATCCTCCTCACGCACACCCCCCTTCATTTTTCTCTTACCGGACATAGGCTTCATTTTACACATTAAAGAATATCCAATGAATCCAACCACCATTAGTGCTACAATATTCTTTACACCGAAGTCTCTCCTAATAACATTCTTTTGTTCGTCGTAAACGGGATCCCCCATAAATAAATCAAGCATACTGTCCATTTATATATATGGAATAGATTTTATTCCGGATCATTTACGGTTTTTCGGGAAATCAAAAAGATCCCCAACACAACACAAGCCAGAAAAACGGTCCACGATTGGAACCCGCTCCCGACCGCGGACGCCGCAAAATAGAAACCGCATCCTAAAATAACGCCACCCACAAGAATTGGAAAGAAGCTGGGCGCGTCGTCGGCTGCCGCCGGGAGATCCTCCCCACCCCCCTTCATTTTTCTCTTACCTGATATAGGTTTCATTTTTCTCTTACCTGATATAGGTTTCATTTCACCCATTAAAGAATATCCGGCGAATCCAACCACCATTATCGCTACAATATTCTTAACACCGAAGTCTCTCCTAATAACATTTTTTTGTTCGTCGTAAACGGGATCCCCCATAAATAAATCAAGGATACTGTTCATTTATAATATGGAATAGATTTTATTTATTCTTGTATATTTATAACTTAGACCCGGAACCCAAAACTCCGGGAACCCCTGCGATATTATCTTCGTTACTATGTACCCCGCGATCATATAAATCGTAATCCTGTCCATAAAGACAATATTTTGGAACATGGGTGGCTTTTGGAAAAAATACCACTATCCTTTATTTTTCTCTTACCGGATAGGTTTCACCCCCCCTTCAATGGCGCACCCTAGTCGTCTTCTTCTTCATCCGCGGCGGCAAAAAACGCAAGTACATAGGGCACCACCCACAACCACCAGTCACTCAACACCGCATTCAATAAGAGCCGCACGTCGAGCTTCTTCCCGCCGGAGCCCAAGATCCACACGAAGCACAACACTACAAGCACAAGCGCATAATACGTCCAGAGAAGGGGGTATTTAAGAGCCTTCACCGCGACCACGGGCCAAAAAAAAATCTTATTGTAGCCCCCCTTCATTTTTCTCTTACCGGATTTGGGTTTCATTTTACACATTAAAGAATATCCAATGAATCCAACCACCATTAGTGCCACAATATTCTTAACACCGAAGTCTCTCCGAATAACATTTTTTTGTTCGTCGTAAACGGGATCCCCCATAAATAAATCAAGCATACTGTCCATTTAATATGAAATAGATAAAAAAAATTATAAATCTTGTTACAGTTTATTGTAGTGGCATCGGACCTTGATCTTCAAAACAAATCAAGACATTCATTCAAACCGCTCTATATGAAATATATTTTTTCATTCAAATTTGATTTTTAATTTATTTCTTTTATCATAGAATAAATGAAATATATGGGCGGAAAATATTTCACAGCAAAGCCAATTTCCGAATTAATGAAATCAATTGTTCCACCCGATAAAGTAGATGGTTATCTAGAACCCTTTTGCGGGGCCCTAAATGTTCTAATGAAAATGAATGATATTTATGATTGCGAAGCATCAGACTATCACCCTGACTTAATACAAATGTGGCTCGAGGTTCAATCAGACACATTTCTTCCCCCAGAAGAAGTGACCGAAAAAATATATCACGATTCAAAGAGTATAGAAAGTCCCTCGGCTATGAAGGGATTTATGGGATTTGGTTTGAGTTTCGGTGGTAAATATTATTCTGGCTATGCCGATAAATATAAAAATAATAAGAAAGAAGATTATTTACAAGAAGCTAAAAACTCTATGAATAAAATAAAACCAAAAATTAAAGATATAAAATTTCAATGTATTCCTTACCAAGAATTAAAACCACAGAATAAATTAATCTATTGCGACCCCCCATACCAACAAACCAAATTTCCCATCAAATATAGAACGGGAACAAAAAACTATGATATTTTTGATAATGAAGAGTTCTGGAACGTAATGAGGAAATGGTCCGAAAATAACTATGTATTTATATCAGAAACAACTGCCCCGAAAGACTTTGTTCCTATTTGGGAAAAGAAAACACATCGTTCTGCGTCTCAGTCTGAAAAAACGAGATACAAAAATGAAAGCGATGCATTTAAGATAGAAAAAGTATTTGTTCATGAAAGTTTAAAAGTTAAACTTGATTGTTTGTAGAAGATCTTTAACACTAAGCGGCACGTTGTAATCAGATAGCGACTATTTAAAATTTAGTTAGTATAGTTAGGTATAATGAAAATAAACTTTTTTATGAAAACCGATATGAAGACAAATATTTCTCTATTACCATTAGAAATACAAAAAAAAATATACATCTTATGTTGGAGGGGGTTTTGGAGAGATTATGTTCCCTTAACCGCACAAATACCATCGTGGTATAATAGAAAAGTTATGGTCGAAAATATGATATACAAAGCTCGCTTAAATAATATTCATTTTTTACATTTACCATTTAATACTCTTGAAGAAAACAAAACTTGGATTATGGGGTGTCAGTGCAATTTCTGTAATAAGATTAAATACAAATACAAAAGAAAAGATTACAGTAAATTAATCTATAATGAAAATCACTTCACAGATAATATGCCCAACTCAGAGTCAGGAAACTATAACGATGAATACTATATGAACCAAAAGAGCCCTCATATGATTCAATACTATTATGATCCTCTTTGCGGTTCAACATATGAAGATTATGAAAAGTATGCCGTCCGGACAAATAAAGTGAAACTGGAATTTGAAATTTGATAATATTTAAAATAAATTATAGTAAATATTAAAATGAAAAGAATACGAAGAATGAGCGAAAACATCCATAAAACACAGAGTTATCCCGCTAGACTGGATCAGATTTCGGAGGATAGTAATCAAGTTAAAAGTTCATTCAGTGAATCTAAGTTAAATGAACTTCTTGAAGAAGTCATTATTCCCGAAAATCAAGTTGAATTCGCGTTTGAAGGGGACGGGCCACTGGGTATTGTGTTTATTGAGCGAGATAACGAAGCGTTTATCCATGATATAACTGATGGAACTGTGGCCGCCGAAGAAATTGATCTTAAAATTGGTTTCAAAATTATAATGATCGAATCATACAATTGTAAGTATATTCCATACACAGATATTTTGGATTTAGTCTTTCTCCGTTGGCAAAAGTATTCTAATGTTAAGATTATTTTTGAGAAAATCGTGGAACCTCTGGAAATTAATAAAGAATGCCCGGTATATCAATTATTGGAAACATTAAATTGCGAGGAGTATTATGATTGTTTCTTGGAACTCGGAGCCAAAACATTAGAAGACATGGATTTTGTGGAATATCAGGATCTCGTTAATATGAAAATGCCAACAATACAGAGGAGAAATTTTAATAAAGTGATTAATTTAAATCATGTGGTGAATGTGTCCTTACCTAAACCCCCGTCTATGATTTTTCAGGTACCCGATGAACCTGAATATGGGAATTTAATTACCGACGACGTTTAATCTGATCCACACAAACAATCATCTTCTTCATAGTTATATCCCATATAGAAACCCAGTACTAACGGGACACTAGTTCCAAATAATAACCATACTAGATAACAACATTTGTGTTTATATCTCGTCGTAGTCCTTAAATTACTAAGTAAAGTTTCTTCATTATTTTCATAATCTGCGGCGGAGTGTCGGAGCATTATACTAATAACTATTTTTTTTCTTTTAAATTATTTGTTTGTAAATTCAAGTTTAAATCAAAATTAAAAATTAAAACATACAATTATATAATTTATAATGTGGTTAGAAAAAATAAAGGATATCAGCGAGGGGAAATTAAAAGGACCTCTTAAAAATTTAAATCTTCACTTTGAATTACATAATGCTATTTATATTCTAGAAATTTTAAATTCTCAATTTGAATTTAGTATTAAAGACGGAAACCTCTGTATAAAAAAAGATAAAAAAAAAATAAATGAAAATAAATTTTATTACTGGTGGCAAATAACCCGATATGGTGAAGTAATGGAAGAAGAAAGAAATTTAATTTCTTCATTTGAAGGAATTAAAAATAAATTGGGGAAGCTACAAAAAACGATACCCACAATAGAAGGCGACAACGATCCCGAAAAAGAGAAAAAACAAAAAAAAATAGAAGAAATTAATACTAAATTGTCTAAATTGGCAGCTTATCTTAATAAGGAGGGGCCGATCCTGAAAAAAAATTTAACATTATTATCTAATTTTCGAAATATGTATCCCAATCGGGGATCACTCACCGAAATCATGAAATTAATTCAATTCTATTTAGAAGAATCTTAATTTAAACATATCTCTACTTATAAATAAATGATATTATCCCGACTAGTAAGATTATTGAGAATAAATGAGTACATGGCTAAATTCGATCTATTGCGGGAGAAATACGATCTAACTTACGCACATATAACCATTGACGATAAACTTTCCATCATACTATACGGAAATAATTCACATGTGGGCGACAAAATTCATTTATTAGAATTGAAAGATCTTTTGGAGCCTGGTCTGATCTGTAAATCATTTAGAAGTAAATTATAAGTAATAAGTACAACAATGGCTATCTATGGATGGTATTCGGACGAAGCATTTAAGAAGAATAAAATAGGATATCTTTATAACGATAAGAATAATATTTCTAAATTATGTACGATCGTTTCGAACGAAGAAGTCTGTCCTTATTATCAGCCTTTAAACATTTATAAAGAAACGGTTAAATTTGTTGGAGAATTAAACAAATTTATTTGCCCGATCCACTATCAAGGGGTTACAGGAAAAAACACAATGGAAAATATTCAAAAAGATTATGATACATATGAAATATTAAATAAATCCACGAATAACAGATATGAAAGACTTTTAAAATTGGGTTCTCAATTGTTTTAAAAGATAAAAAGAAGAAATAAAGTTGATTTAAAATAAAAATTTGATATTATTATTAAAATAAGAAGTATATTAATTAATGGATGAAACACTTGCAAAATTTAAGAAATGCGATGTTTTTACACCGGATAATATTTCTCAATTAATGGCCTCCCACCTATATAAAGAAGGAACCATTTTAGAACCGGCGGTGGGGGACGGACAATTATTGAAATATATTAATATAAATGATTACGAAACTATTGATATTTATGATATAAAAAAAGATTATTTAGATAAATGTCCTTCAAATAACAATATAAATAAATATCATGAGGATTTTATAATGAAAGAAATTACTAAAAAATACAAAAATATTATACTCAACCCACCATATATTAAAATACAAGACTTATCGCAATCATATAGAAAATATATTCGGGATAATTGGAAAATACTAGATAAAGGCAATCTAGATATATATTATGCATTTATTCTTAAATGTATCGATTTATTAGACGACGAAGGTGTAATGGTTTCTATTACACCCAATAGTTACTTATACAATAAGGGGGCATCAAAATTAAGAAAATATTTAATAGATAACAAATTAATTGAGAAAATAATAGACTATAAATCAGAAAAAGTATTTGATAAAGTATCTACATATTGTTGTATAACTATATTTACTAAGAGAAATAAAGATACATTTATTTATAATGACGAAACTCTTTTATATTCAAATATAACGAATAAGGAATATAATATATTCGGAAATACTATAAATGCCAATAGTAAAACATTGAATGATATATGTATAATTAGAAATGGAATCGCAACATTAAGGGATAAAATATATATTCACAAACACAAATTATATGAAGAACCTTGTTGGAAACAAATTACTTCGGCTGATAGAGAAAATTGGTGTATATTCCCTTATAATGATAATGCAGTAATCTTAGAAGAAAGTTATTTTAAAAGTAATAATCCTAAAACATATCAATATTTAGAACAGAATAAAGAAGAATTAGCAAAAAGGGATAAAGGTAATAAAAAATATCCTAAATGGTATTCCTATGGCAGGACACAATCATTAAAAATACCGAATAAAGATAATTTATTATATGTTCCTACATTTGCCGATCCGGCAAATATCATATATAAAATAGATATACCCAAATTATGTATAGGTTGTCTTAGTATTGATCTAGTAGACGAAAAATACACCCTAGAATATATTAAAGGAATATTGGAAAAAAATAAAGAATTTATTATCAACAATTCTTCAAAGAGGGGTGGTGGGTGGCTGAATATGTCAAGTCGTATTCTAAAACAAATACCTATCGATTAAATTATACCTATTTCTTAAATTATAGTATTGGTTTTAAAATATCTCCGAAGGTTCTATATGGTGTGTCCTTATTGAATCCAATAATCTTTGGACATTTATCATACTTTTCTCCAATATTACATAAATGATTTACATCAATAATATATGAAATAACATCAAAACACAAGGGAGAAATATTTTCCATAGTCCCACTTGGAATTTTTTTCATTGTTTCATATACTTTATATGTGGTTTGATACGTGATGATTTCTATGTTTTTAATAAGCTTTTCGGATCCTTTGCGGTTTGGAATTAAATTGGATATAATATTAATAGGAACAATATGTAACACACGACCCTCCTCGGCTGCTTTCGTTTTTAGACTCATTAATTCACCCTGCTGATTTTCCCAATAATTATATGCGTTCTTTTTATACGAAGAGCAGCAGTATTTTACAGGGAAAATAATGAAAGGTGAACTGTCCTTATAAATAACTACATCACATTTTTTTTTCTGACTTTTCGTATTCGAAGGTACTATTTTTTCTTGTTTTATTTCCATATTATCGGGTAATAGAGGTTTAATTGCGTCTTCAATCCATTGATGAATAATATTTACTTTCTCGGGAGATCTCGAATTACTACCCGTTTCTATATATTTTTCATTTGTTTTATTAACCATTTCTAAAAATGATTCGGCTTCTTGTTTTTTTAGGAGTTCTTCCCGTTGCTCTGGACTTAATTCGGCCACCAATTCAATATCTTCGGAACTCATTTATATTATCACCTTTGCTTCACTGCAATCTTCTTGTTAATAAAAATCAAATTTATTCAAAATAACATTTATTCAAAATAACATTCAATTTGATATTTTGAACTAATTAAGTTAGTAAATAATAAATATTCATTCATAATGAGTCTTCCAAATTCATATGGATCTCTTAATGAAGAAACAATCGATGATGAAATTAAAACTGACAAGCAATTGCGTAATAACAAAAAGAAATTACAAAAAAAGGAAACTAAATTGAAACTAAATTTTACTGAAGTTCTCCAAAAAGAAATACATAAATTGAAGATACTAATTAATGAATATGAAACTAAGAACAATCCTGTTAAAATCAAAAGAGAAGCGAAAAAAACAAATAAATCGAAAGAATCAAAAGAATCAGACAATTTCTTAGAGAAAGAATATCACAAAAATAAGGATAGAAACGAAAAACGATATGAAGAACAAAAAAGAAAAGAAACATTCGAGAAAGAAAAAAGAAAACAAGAGCAAGAAGCAAGGAGAGAAAAGAATAGTTGGAGATATAGATCCAATGAACGCACCGAAAAAATATCTGATACCGACCAAATGATTTATGATCATGGACTCAATAAAAAAGATTTACCACAAGATATTTTAGAAATTATTTCAGATTATAGTCATAAATTGTGGAAGCAATTATCATTGAAATATCATCCCGATAAATGCGGAGATGATGTCCACTCTAAATTATTGAATTGTTTGAAAGATAAGTTTACCAAATGATTCACGTCCAATTTAGAGATTATATTGTAATAATTATATTGTAATAATTATAATGCCCCCTCAAAGATTATCTAAAAAAACGTCTATGATTAAAAGAGAACGAAAAATAAAAAAGAGAAAAAAGAGGAAAAAAAGAACTAAAAGAACTAAAAAAAGAACTAAAAAGAGAACTAAAAAAAAAAAATCGGGATTTATCGGAAAGGGATCCTCGCGTGTAGATTTTAAAGTAAAAGATTATGGTCCACCCGAAGAGCGAATGGCGTGTTTCCCCTGTTCTCTCTATAATTTAGGATTAATTGACAAAGACGAATTTGAAAGAAGAATTCAAAAAAAAGACGGGGAAACGGTTGATGGTGAAATTATTGATTTTTTTAAATCAAAATATCCTGATTATAAATTTGAATTATATTTTACACCACCTTTAAAAGAATTAAACAAAAAAGAAATACAAATTATATTTCGTAATAAAATTTTTAATATGAAAGCCGGAGAATATCGTATTGGTGGGACACTTCATGATAATTATAAACATATCGTTATGTTTACTAAAAATAAACACGGGAAACCATATATGGTAGATCTAACAACTGGAACAAAAATTTCGGTTAAAGAAATAGGTGATAAGGTAATCGATACAGGACGAAGTGGAATACGAGGAATAATGCTCATATTAGGTACTTCTTTAATTGACGGAAAAGAATTATTACTTGACGAAGAAGGATTGCCGGATAATTTTTATCATGCTGAAACAGAGATTTTTTACGATGCTAATGAAATTTTTTCGGACGATTAAAACTTAATGGGGAATTTAATCAATCTTAAAATGATACGCGCCTTCTTCGGTCTTAACTGAGATATCAAGTGTGTATTTATTCAAATGAATCATATTAATAATCTCTTTAACCGAACCTGTCGCGTCTTTTCCTTGAAATGACATATTTATATCCTTACACCAATCATATCCCTTTTCACCCTTTTCGTCCGTTAATTTAAAATTGAAAGTGGTATTTTGAAGGACAAGCTGTGTAGGCATTGTTTTCCAAATTTCGACCAGTATTTGCCGATACTTTTTTTTATCTGAAACAACCGATTCATTACCCTTAACCGAACAATTAAGGATAGTTGACCCCTTGAATGATAATCTCATAAATTCAAATTCTTCAATATAACTCTTTTTCGGTGTTAAAATCAAGATTCCACCAATGATTGCTTGATCATAAGTTTCAATGTTTGGAATACGGATAACTTCCATTTTAGATTACTATTAGTTAATTACTAATAAATCAAATTTGTAAAAAATTTAAGTTTTTATTTATTTATTCTTCTTCTTCATTGTCTTCTTCTCCGACTTCTACGGTGCGACACATACCAAAACACGAACACGCCAACACAACACATATCGTGAATGATAAACCAATGATCGGCAATAGAAGGAGTATTCCATAGAATTCATAATTATTCAAGTCGTTGACATCTGTCACAACCCCCTCAACACTCCCGGATTTTATGTAATAGAAAATTAACACGATTGCGAAACCCATTATACCAAAGAACGCATTAACCATAACGTTGATCGTTCTCTTCCTAAGAGAAGCTTTTAAGCCGTTACTCATGCTCAGCTCGGGTTCTAGGTAGATCGTCAGAGTGAGATCTCCCCGACACAGAGGACACGTTTCAATGTCCTCCACGATGAGATTGTTCCAACAGGTGTTACAAATGAAACCGTTACAACTCTCATTCTCACACCTTGACTGGTTTCTTTTCGTAATGTAGGTCATTTCGTCCAAGCAGACGTGACACGTATCCTTAGACAGATTCATTCGGGAACACTGTTATTTTCAATTACTAGTTTCATAGTAAGTTTAATCAAATTTGATTGTTTACTACCAAGCAATAGTATTACAAAAGAGAAAGAAAAAAAATGAATACACTTCAACCACGTCAACCACCGATGGCTACCAACACCGAAACTTTGCGAATTGTGGACTCGACAAATGTATCGTGGGGTCATACAGGTTTATTTCAAGCACAAGTGGGGGGGATAGTATTGTATCCCAATGGTTATGAGGGTCGTGTTCCGGGACAAGTTTTAAGGTATATTCACAACGGTAGATATCAGGGCAGGCAATTTAGAATTGAGAATATCAATCCAGAGATCCTTTTCTCTAACACTATCCCCCACTGCTGGAATAAGCAGACTCTCGTTCTCCGGCGCGTTGTTTAAATTTGAAAGGAGAAATCCATTTAAACTCTAAATGTAATAATCTATATAAACATGGACGAAGAAGCCAACAAACTTTTTTATGATATGATGAAGGTGTATTTGGCTCAAATGGGCTCCGCTGTTAAAATTTCTAAAATAATATGCGATCATTCTTCAAAAGAAGAAAAAGAATTAACAGGGGACGATATCATTTGTGGTCTGGTCTATCGCTTAATGGTTCCTATGAAACAAGAAGAAATTGACGAGTGCATGGATTCCGCAGAGGAGGTCTTATGTGATGACTTCGTGGAAGAAGAAGAAGAGGAAGAAGAGGAAGAAGAAGGCGAAGAAGAATTCGATCCATTAGAAGAAAAATCGGAGACTCCTAAAATATTAAGAAAAATAAAAAGTAATAATTGTAATTGTGAAGTGTGTTCCCGGGTGAGAGTTTGTTTACTCAATTATAATTCATTCGAACCCATGGATCAGTTATGTCAAAGATTTAAAAATTCTATTG
>Ga0308007_10000185_pt1 | contig 27730 bp, 29 predicted proteins | sample Neamet71_FD_203152 | JGI IMG/M metagenome (GOLD analysis project Ga0308007, IMG submission 203152) | Marine microbial communities from water near the shore, Antarctic Ocean - #71 | ecosystem: Environmental > Aquatic > Marine > Unclassified | place: Southern Ocean | collected 2014-06-07
TTAGATTCGGATATGAGATCATTTATTTCTCAGATTATTCCAAATGATGGGGTACGCGATTATACGTTAAGAATGATCGCATCGTGTTTATCGGGTGAGAATAGGGAGGAAGGTTTTAATATATGGACTGGCTCGGGTGGTAACGGAAAATCTAAACTTGTCGAGTTAATTGGTCTTGCTTTGGGTGAATATGGTTGTAATTTACCCGTTGCTCTACTAACTCAGAAGAGAAAATCCTCGGGGGCGGCTAGTCCCGAGATGGCTCGGACCAGGGGGAAGCGTTTCGTGATTATGCAGGAACCAGATGTTAATGAAACTCTTAATGTTGGAGAAATGAAAGAAATTACGGGCAATGATAAAATTCAAGCAAGAGGTCTTTACAAGGAACCCTTTGAGTTTACGCCTCAGTTTAAGTTATTCCTTATGTGTAATCAGTTACCCCAGGTTCCCAGCGATGATGATGGAACGTGGAGGAGGTTAAGGGCTACGCCATTTGTTTCACGATTCGTAAAAGAAAAAGATGTTGATGTCAAATTAAATCGTTATCCGATCGATAATCAGTTAAAAAAGAAATTACCTTACTGGATTGTTCCATTTACTCTCACTCTCCTCAATGAGTGGAAGGAATACGATACAAACGGTATCGTTGTCCCGGATGCGGTTACAGAGAAGACCAAAGATTATCGTAATGCGAATGATCTCGTTGGTCAGTGGATTAATGATTGCTGTATTGAGGTCGAGAATGATGTTAGTGGTGTCAACGAAGTTGCCCCTTCGGAATTCGATAATCTTTTCGCCGACTTCAAGGAATGGTGCGATTCCCAGGAAGAGAAGAATCCTCCCGAGAAGAAATCGGTCAAGGAAGCTCTCAAGAAATGGCAAGCCAGCTCCAAGTTTGGCTTGTCAATCGGTAAGAAAAAGACCGATAGTGGGGTAAATGGCTTTGAGGGGAAGCCACGGTTCAACCTTAGGGTTGTTTAATACGATTTAAAACTTAGTATTTGAAATTGAAACTAATATGAAAGGTTGTTTCAAAAGTAGGGAATAAATACAAATCGGGGCGTTCATTTATCAGGTTCAACTGGATGATGATCCCATTGTATTTTCACAAAAATAATTTAAAATTTCTAATTTAATGACATTAGATCAAATCTAAGGAGACACCGAGTATTAATTAATAGAGATTCTAAAATAATAATCGATCGATAAGATCTTTTTAAATCATATTCAGATTGTGCGAATAGTAATATAAGTTCGCATTTAGTTTTATCTCTTATCGTACGAAAATTCAATAATTCAGATAAAAATATAAAATAGAATCGGGAAATATCTATATTATACTTAAAAATGTTATAAGCTATATTTTTTAAGTTTTCATAATCTCCCTTATTGAGTTTTTTTTTAATATATAATTTAATAATTTGAATGGTTATTATTTTATAAGGGTCTTCGTATTTCTGAATCACACTTTCTTTATCTAATACAGGATAAATATTTGTTTTTCCTTCGATATCGTAAATAAAATCATAAAATTTGGGAGATTTGAATTTCTTATCAGAGTTATCATAAATAATTTTTCTTTTTGTCTTATTGCTAATGGGTGGGAATCTTATACACAGGAAGCGGCTCCGGAGTGGTTCAATAACACTATTAAATTTATCTGTACAACAGATAAAAATAGTTGTCTCTCTATATTTTTCTATAATAACTCTTAAAATATTTTGTAGAGTATTCCTTATACAATTGAAATTTTTAAAAATTATTATTTTGTAGATAAATTTCGAGTAATAATTTTTAGAGATAATGATATTTTTTAAGATTCCAATAAAATGATTTATATCCCGATTAATAATCTCTTTTAAATTGAATTCGTAATATACGTTATTTTTAATATAAGTAATACCCTCCTCTGTTATGATAATGTTTTCATTGATTTCGTGTAGTTTATTTAAAGTTTCATATAATATTCCCACACCTCTATCTGGATATATTAAAATATTGGGACTAGACTGAGATATTAGAGCTTTAAATAAAATATCCGCCATACCGTGTTAAATATTATGTATTTTAATTTAAAGTAGGTTAATGAAATATATATATCCCCGAAAAATCAACATAAAAGATTTAACTATTATAGAAATAAAAGATAGATTTCTAATTAAAAATAAATCGTTGGTGCATATTTATGGAATAATTATACCTATTAAAAATTGTAGTATAACTAAGGCGTATAATAAATTCAATATATCACTTGAAAAAGATAATCTTTTAAAAATATGTGATGATTATTTAAAAGAAAATATAAACCATTACAGCTCAATTATTTTAGAAGAAAAAGAGAAAGAATATATATCGGTAGATGAATCTGAAAAGATTAATGAATATTATTTAGAAAAGGTAAAAGATTTTCATATAAATATTCATTATGTTAAAAAATCCGGTTTTTTAAATATACCATCAGTAAGTATAATATAAATGGATAATTCATATTTAAGAATGATAGCCAATCCCTATCTTTTAAAAAAATCAAATAATAGGATTAAAACGAAAGATTATCTGAATATTGAAAATACAGATTTATTATACCAATATCTCGAAATAAAATATAAAGATATTTACATTAATCCGATATTATTTTACGATATTATGCAGAAAATAGATGAATTAATTAAGTATCATGAAATAGAATTAATTATAGATGAAATCGTGGGGAAAACAATTGAAGAAACAATTGAAGAAACAATTGAAGAAACAATTGAATAAATTTGATACTTGTATTTAAGTTTAATTATAAATGAAATTGAAGGATCTTCTTTATATTAAACTCGAAAATGACGTACGCGAGGATTTAAAACAATTATTCTGTGCCAATACTTTGAATTTATCAATAGAACAATATAACAATATTTGTAAAATTAAATATAAAGAAATTAATCCGGAAATAAATTTATTAAGTAAGGAAAAAAAATGTAAATACAAATCGGAAAACAGATGTTGCGCAAGAATATGGGATAGTCATTATGGTACTCGATGTAGATATAAACGATTTGGGGATACCGAACATTGCAATCATCACAATAAAATGTTGAAACGAACCGGGAAATTATTATTTAATAGATACGACGAAGAAAAACCTATATTTAATGAAAAAGGTAATAAAATACCCTGGTTCGATAATACTAATATGGAAATTCTAGATAATATTATTCAAGAACAACATAGAAATTTACTTAAATTAATTAATAAACAATGATATATCACACCATAAATCTAAATCTTTATTTTTTGTTAGTAAAATTTCGTAAATAGATTCCTTACTTATTTTACTTTTTGTTGCTATATAAAGGGCTACAATGAATGGTGATATACTTATTCCATCATAGCAACATATTAGAATATTATTTTCATCTATATTTTCTGATATATAATTAACTATTTTTGTACAATTTTGTCTTAATAAATATATATCTGTATCCGATTCTCTTATAGGAGAAAATGGTAATCTAATTTTTTTTAAATTAACATTATTCGGAAAATCAAAGGTTTGGGTACAATTTAGAATAATAGATATATTATTATCTTCAATGAACTTGGGTTTATTTAACATTTCGACATCAGATATCCACAATCCTGATAATAATTCAGAATAAGTCATATTATTAAATTTGATAAATTTATTTAAAAATAAATTTAGTTATTTAAACGTTATGAGTTTCGATGATTTGTATAAAACACTGGACGATTTAAACGAAAAGGATGAAAAAATTGTAAAGTGTTGTGATATACTTGAAAATTGCGTATATGCAGATTCCGAGATCGTTTGTAAAGAATGTAAGAAAACAATAAATGGAATTATGAATGTTCCCGAATGGAGATATTACGGATCAAGTGATAGTAAAAGAAATGATCCAACAAGGTGTGGTATGCCACTAAATCCTCTGTTACCCGGTTCATCTATTGGAACAACTATTAACAATAAAGGGAACATATATGATAGAATATCAACGAGACAAAATTGGAACAGTATGCCGTATAAGGAAAGAAGTAAGTATAAAGTATTTATGGAAATAAGTGGTAAATGTAATGAAAATAATCTGCCGAATATTATTAGTGAGACGTCAAAATCTCTTTATTCTATTATTTCAGAAACTAAAATATCACGAGGTAAGAATAGAAAGGGAATTATAGCTGCATGCGTTTTCAATGCATGTAAAGAATGCAAAGTTCCGAGAAGTGTGAAAGAAATCGCTGAGATATTTAACATTGAATCCAAAGTTTTAACAAAGGGATGCAAGAATTATACAGAAATAATTAGAATAAACAAAGTGAATGTAAATAGAAGTCAGGATTCGGACACAATTAAATTAGATGATTTTATTGAAAGATTTTGTCACAATCTTTCAATAGACACAAAAAATATGAATATCATACAAAAGATATCCGAATTATGCGAGATTCATAATTTAATTTATGACAATACCCCGCCCGCAATGGCCACCGGTTGTATTTATTTATTATCCCAATTAAAACAATTGGATATTTCAAAGAAATTTATTTCAGATAATTGTAATATCTCGGAGGTTACAATTAATAAATGTTACAAAAAGTTAATGAAGAATGAAGATCTGATAAAAGAAATTCAGAGTAAATATGTTTTGACGCCATAATAGATTCCACCGACAATTAATGCTTTAACGAAAATAGCTTGCATGTTGAGGCAACCACTCTCGGTAACAAATAAGCCCGCCTGTCCCTTGAATAAATTATCGACTTGTTCTAAATTCAATATAATAGAAAGTAGTATTACTAGGGCAACACTCTTTGCCTCGTTTTTGATATTATCTATGAAACTATTCTCAGGAGACTGTACCATCTCTTTCTTACCCTGATTTTGCTGCATCATTTGTTGCTGCGCCATCTGCTGTTGCATGAGTTGCTGTTGCATCGCCATCTGTCTCTGCATCTGTATCTGCTTGACCTGTTCCGGAGACAATTCCTGCTGTTGCTGTTGCTGTTGCTGTTGCTGTTGCTGTTGCTGCGGTTGCTGTGGCTGTTGCCCCCCCGATTGAGTATTTAGATCATTTAAGATACTATCGACGAGCTTAGAATCTTCATCACTAATTCCACCACCTAAATTTCCGATCTGAGTTTCCTGTGACATTTATAAAATCTTATAATATTTTTCGGAGGATCAAACGTATTAGGCCCTCACGACATGAAAATTATTACATGATTTTAGGATATATTCTACTAGTATATATCCTAAAATTATTGATAAGATTTTTTTAGGAGTATTATCCATTTATATATAATTGATATTTTAATATTGATATTTTAATATTGAACAATCAATCTGGGATTGGGTGAATTAAAATATCTCCATGCTATTGTTGCACACATAGTTACGAAAAGATAATCGAAATTAATGTATTCTTTTAAATTCATCTTAATAATAACTATTACATAAAAAAATCAGCATTAACCGGTAAAGGTTCTTTGGTAAAAACAAATCTGGTTTTATCGAAATATTCTCTATCAGTATATCCGAAGGGCTGAATCGTTTTGGGATATTCTTTAATTTTTTGTAATCTTTGAGAATATTTTTCAGGACAATCCTTAATGGGATATTCTACGTAATTTTTGTATGAATCTATTTTATCCCGATTTAAATAGATTATTAAGGCTATCAGTAATAACCACAACCACATATATTTAGTAACCAATATATTAAGTTATTTCTTTGTCTTCCTTTTAGTTTCACCTTCTAAAATATCAGGAATTAAAGAACATTTATTGAGTATAGAAGGCTTTGCCTTACCTAATTGTTTAACAAATATTTAAAACTATAACACTACTATATACTATAATACCATGTCTATTGAAACTTCTTTATCTTGTAATGGATACAAAATAAAGAAAAAACATTTGAAACCTTCACAAATAAAAGAAATCAAAAAAGATCTCATAGTTAATCCTTTCACCTATGGTGATTTTGGTGAGAAGAATGAAAAAAAATTCTCATTATTCATGGAAAGTCCCACGAGCCTTTATCTGCCAAGGTTCTATGGACAAGATAATTATGGCGAACCAACAAATAATAAAATAGGGGATGGACAACCTATCGATATTAAATTTAAAGGATCTTTAAGGAAAGAACAAGAACCAATCGTGAAATTATATCAAGAGGCTGCTTTAAAAAATGGTGGTGGATTGATTTCTTTAAAGTGTGGTGGCGGTAAGACTGTTCTGGCGTTATATTTGGTTGCACTATTGAAAGTAAAAACGATCGTCGTTGTTCATAAAGACTTCTTAATGACACAATGGAGAGATCGTATTTTAGAGTTTTTACCCGAAGCTAGAATTGGAAAGATCCAACAGAATACTATTGATATTGAGAATAAGGATATTGTTTTAGCGATGGTTCATAGTTTATCAATGAAAGAGTATGAATCGGGTGTTTTTTCTTCGTTTGGCATGGCTATCTTCGATGAGTGTCATCATTTGGGAGCAGAGGTCTTCCATAAATCTATGGCAAAAGTATCTTCTAAATATATGTTAGGATTATCAGCAACACCGAATAGAAAGGATGGATTAAGGAAGGTCTTCGAATGGTATATAGGACCGATGGTTTATGCAACAAAAGAAAAGAATACCGATTATATTGAAACAAGAGTTCATGAATTTTATAGTAATGAATTGCCTTATTGTAAAGAAGAAATATTATACAATGGGAAGCCATGTATGCCCCGCATGATTAATAATTTGTGCGAATCTAATGAAAGATTTATGTTTATTATAAATTTTGTTAAAGAAGAATTTAATAAAGGAAGAAAAATCTTAATTCTAAGTGATCGTAGAGGATATTTAGACGAAACTAACAAATGGTTAAATGAAAATCTTATGGCGGATTGTGCTGGTCTCTATGTTGGCGGAATGAAACCGAATGAATTAAGGGAATCACAGGAAAAGGATATTATTTTGGGAACATTTTCTATGGCTTCCGAGGGTATGGATATTCCTAAATTGAATACAATAGTTCTAGCTTCCCCTAAATCGGACGTTGTTCAATCCGTGGGCCGAATATTGAGGGAGAAAGCAGATGTTAGAAAGTTTCATCCCTTAGTAATTGACATCAAGGATACTCATCCTAATATGGCTATGTTCTCGAAGCAATGCGATAAAAGAATAGTTTATTACAAAAAAAGTAATCACGACATTCATCTTTACAAAACCGATGGTTCAAAAGAAAAAATAGAGAAGAGACAGAGAAAAAAAGAAAAACCTATTTATGAAATTAATGAATGCTTATTGGATTAAATCTATACGAATGTATAAATGCGTTCGGAAAGAGTTATTCGGGGGTTACAATGATGCGGCAAACAAATCCCACCTATACTACCGTCTCCATTCGTCCGAAGCCCGATCAAAATCAATATTAACTTCATATTTTCCTTTATCTTCTTTTCCTTGATCTGTTTCAATGTTTTCTAATAGAATCCACTCACGAAATTTTTTGGTTTTGTGAACCCAATTAGACCATGCCTGGCTTAAAGCTATACTGGGTTCTTTTCTTTCCTTGGGCTCATATGAGCTGCACAACCATTTCTTCTGATCCATACAAATCAACTTAAAGGGCTGATTTTCAGGCTTGAAAAATTGTGTAGATTTTTCTGAACGGAGTTTCATTTTACCAGTTACTTATTAAATATTTAATAAGTATCTTGATTTAAAATATCAAATTATTATTATTGGCTCGCTATATTTTCGGCAACTATCTTCATCTCTCATGCGGTTTCTTCTGCGATAACGTCACCCGATTCTGCCGCGTTAGTGTCGGCCGACTCTTCGTCGGTTCTCTTGGGATAAATTTTGTAACGATGGTCTTCATTTTGACAAAGGAGATTTCCGCCATAGAGACCCGAAACATTCAGACAGACTGGACGATCATCTCTACCCGATCCAATCTCAAATTCAACATATTCCCCGGGAAATAAGCGCTTATATCCATCTGCAACATTCACATTACTGTAATGGACAAAAATATCAGTACCGGTACTTTCATTTTCGGGAGTTACGACTGTAATGAACCCAAATCCTTTTTTGCTGTCATACCATTTAACGTTTCCTACTGTTCTACTCATCTTCGGTCAATTATACTGTAATATTTTCATATGTCTTTATATAGTTTTAATGATATTTTTATTCTTATTTTTAACAATCTTACTTTTTATAGGTAAATATATTTATGAAATTCATCAAATTAATTATTCCGCAGAATTAGTTCAGCTGCAAAATCCAAATCATGTTATCATAAAAGATTTATTAAAAGAAAGATCTCCTATTATTATCCACAATCTTATAGGAAAGTATGATATATCAGAACTATCAATAGACTCATTAGTAAAAAACAACCCGGGTTATATAATTAATGATAATGGGAAAAATATTGCGTTATCTTCTTTTAAGAATAATGATGATATGTATGTATTAAATAATAAGGAAATAATAAATCATATCGGTTATACAAATACTTTTACCGAAATTCAAAAATCATTCGAAGATAAATTAACTTGCGATATTACTCACGAATTGAGTATCCTTAAAGGATCTCAGTATCTATCATTAAATCAGAATAAACATAATTGCGAATATTATTCACAATTAAACGGGGAATCAATATTTTATTTAGTTAATCCTAAACATGAAGTAGATATTAAGGGTAAGATCAACGATGAAATTAAGAAATGGGCCTTTAAAATAAATCTTAAAACAGGTATCGCATTATATATTCCACCTGGATGGTATTATTTTTATGAATCGGTGGGTACATCTATAATTAGCAGGTCTTACAGTGATAATTATTTCACATGGTTTTACAATAATTATTTAAGATAAATTTTAATTGTGAATAATATTCGGATAATTTGTAAATATATTAAAGATATTTAGATAAGATTATTATTATGACTGAATATAATTTAAATACCACGTGGGATTTATGGTATCACTCGATTGAAGACAATAAATGGTCAAATGAAAGTTATAAGTTTCTATATAAAGTTAATAACCTTTATGATATTAAATTCTTAAAGGATAATATCCAACAGAATTATCTTCAAAACGGGATGTTTTTTATTATGAGAGAAGATATTTTCCCGACATGGGAAGATCCGGATAATAGAGAAGGTTGTAGTATATCTTTTAAGATCCCCGCATCTAAATTACAGGATGAATGGGTGAAATTTTTAGAAAAAGTTTTAACGGAAGATATTCTAAAAGATAAGGATAAATTTGCAGAGATAAATGGGGTTTCTATTTCCCCCAAGAAGGAATTTAATATTATTAAATTATGGCTTCGTAATAATGTAGAAAATTTTACGGAGTTAATAAAAGAATATCCCATTTATATAACAGAGGATAAATCGATTCATAGAAAACATTTTAATTAAAATATTTTGTTTTATTATAAACATGACTAAATTGGATCCCAATCATCCGGTAATCCGTTTCATGATGGGTGTAATATTATTATATGGTATATTATCATTTATTTTAAATAATATTGTTCAGAAAGATTATAATTACGAGGATATTAAAAGTAAGATTATTAGCGCTAAAAAAACCGAAGATCTTATAGATCCCGTTAGAGAGATAGATGGGATTTCTAAGAAAAGATTTTATTTATTAATATCTGTATTTGGTATATTATTTATTTCTTACGTCTATTATAAAACACAAACAGACGCATCTGAAAGTACTGCAATATTTTTACTAATGATTATCGGGTTAACAGGTAAATTAATCGAAAAGCTAGGATTAGCGAATTGCTTAACCGTCCCATTCATAGATCCCAAGGGTTCCCCCAGCAACGTATTGCTATTTGATATGTTATATACTAATTTCTTTGCATATTTCCTGGATTTTACTTTTGCTTTCGTGGCCGTAATTGTCCTCAGTGGAAAAGGAAATATCAAAGATTTATTTAAAGCCGAAAAATTTAAAACATTGGTTCAGAACAATCTACCCTTTTATTCGGGTGGAAAATTAAGAATAGAAAATATCATGAGATTTTTAATATATATTGGGACAATAGTTGTATTCTGGAACTGGGGTTCAATTATTAGACCAAAGATAACACTTTTACTTCATAGATATCTCGGTATTCCAGTCGTTGATAAAAATCAATTAAATTTGGAAGATGAAAAAGATAAAGAAAAGGAGGGACACGAACTTGTTACAACAATTCCTTCAATAGGAATTATTTCCGCCGCAGTTGTGGAGGGTCTTGTATTCACTGGTCTTCTTTTCCCAATGAGAAAATTTTTTATATATAATCTCGGAAATAGTTCCGAATATCACTCAAGTAAGATAAATATTCTCGCAAAATTCGTAGGATTAGTTCTGGTTATCCCAATTTGTATTATTCTTTTTGCTAAATATACATTGGCAAGTGACGATCCCCAGGATTATAAATATGCAAAAATGATTTCGTTGATTTTGGGACAATATATTATTATCCCGACAATTATACTTATGATTCAATCATTAACTAAGATTAAATTAATAGATTTCTTTAAAAAGCACAGGAATATTGCCATGATTATGTATTTTATTGTACCTATCATCATCGCTTTGATCATGACATTGACTGGACTGAATTCGGTGGCTTATATTACAGATAATCCAGAAGAAGAAAAAATTATTGAGACATATATGTCCGATGCTTCTCCGGGGGAATGCGATGAAAGCAATACTAAGTGGAAGTACATAGTTGCGTTTGTTACTATTATAATGATGATATTCTCATTCGGGCCCATGGCGGGTGTTCATGTAATGCAACCGATAACAGGTATCTTATACTTTATTATTGCTTGCATAATTATAAAACTTATTTATATGTTTCAGGATAATTATAAGCCATACAATATTTTAAATCCTATGAGACACGCCGAAGACTCGGATAATATTGATCTCGATTCAACTGTAAGTGTGGAAGCGAGTATGACAGCTATTTTTATTTCGGTTTCTGTACTTGTTTTGTTTAGAAAATTCAATCAGAAATAATTTATATGGATGCCCCGAAAGGGGTCGATCCCGATCCCATTAACGCACTACCCGCAGGATTACTGGGCTTATAAAAATCCATTGATCCACTTGATACCGATGGAACACTGGGCGGGGGCTGCTTGGATAGTTCGGGTTGTGGTGGACCTTGGGATTGCTGAGCCATTAAGGGGGCATTCATTCCCAAACCGTAATGTTGTCCCTGTGTGGGGATTTGTTCCTGGGGGGCGTTCTGAATAGCAGAAGATACGTGAATATAGAGGATTCCATTCTGTATCAAAGAATAAATAATAGGGAAAATTAAAAAGATCCACGCTAAATCGGTTTTGTTGTATTGGCATAATCCGAACATAATAACTCCCAAGATAATTAAGAATTTTAATTCTTGCATTGTGAATAAATTATGCAGATTTTCCATTTTCGCAGTATTGTATCTATTTAGTCTTTGACGACATAAATAAATACTTATAAGTGATACAATTGCCACAACTCCATATACAATTACTGGGGAACATAATTTTGTCGTTAATAATTCATTTACATCATTAATTGCTTCCATTTATACCATAATAGATTATTTTTTTTCAGAGAAAATAATAAATTTGATTTGTTATTATTTGAATTAATAAAACAGTAATAAATGTGTTTCACAAGAAGAAAGAGTAAAGAGATGAAATATAGTAAAAAAATATATCCCGTTACAACACCAGATGAAGTTAATGGGGTAACAACTGAGGATTTTATAAAAGAATGTATTACTTGTTTTCAATGCAAAGAAATCTTTAATCTTGAATCAAATGAAATCAAAATTCATTGCGTTGGATGTAATCGATTCTTTCATTGTGGAATTGCGGGTAAATGTTCTGGCGAGAATTGTTCTAGTGTAACCATGAGGGGGGGGTATCACAGATTATCGTGGTGCGTCAATTGTGTCCCCGAAATGAAAGGGAATGAGGAGAAACCCGATGGTATCGGGTATTGTACTTGTAATGATTGCCTTGAGTAAATTGTTTATGTAATTTAATATCTATTATAGATATTAAATTGTTTATGTAATTTAATATCTATTATAGATATAATGTTGAATTACTTGTTTGAAAGAATACCCGAATATGATGAAAATGGTAACGTCGTGAGTCACACAGTACCCAGGATTGCTTGGGTGATAATGGTTGGATTATTAATTTTTTGCTTTAAGGATAAAGTAATGAAACAAATGGGGGGGGGAGATCGGCAAGATCTTGCCGATCTCGCGGCGGGTATCGCCGCGAGTAACGCGGCGACACCCGCGCAGCGGGCTGTGCAGTTCGGCGGCGCTGTCTTAGTCCTTCTTGGAGCGCTGGTAGCATACTCTTGGAAGTATGGCACCCCCGGGTGGGTGGGGGCGGTGTTGTCGATTCTCTCAGATATATTATCTATAATATAATTGAATCTACTTTGTAAATCTATTTTTGCTTTATTGGCTTTTTATTAAAAATTATAATATAATATAAATGAATCTACTCTGTAAGTCTATTTTTGCTTTATTGGCTTTTTATATCGTATTTAGTGAATGTATAGAACTACCCCAGACAGTAAAGAAAAATAAAAACTTATTTTATCTTTTGATCGGCGGATTCTATTTATATTCTTATCAAAATGATAAAATTGAGGGGTTAGGAATATTGTCGCCCGAGTATTTGCGGTGGGTTTTCCTTGCCCTCACTATTGTCTGGGCGTGTGTCTTCTTCTGGGCCTTTACCAAGTTGCAGGAGGAGCCACGGTCTGTTCTGAAAGGTTGTTTAGGTGTCCTGTGTGGCATAGTGCTCATGGTGCTGATAGCGATAACTGGGGCTGAGTTCGGTAACAAACATAACATCTGGATGTAGGGAATCATACTTTGTGTTTTGCTTAACACTTTTAATTCATTTCTTTAATCCTTATAAATATCTTCCGACTATTTTCGACTATTATTTTATAACTCATCGGATGTAGGGAATTAATAATATCTTTACAGATTGAACCCACCGAGATAATGATTTTTTTACTCTTTTTATCTTCTATTTTACTCTGTTTGTATTGTATCAGGTGGGAAGTGTCATTACTATTAAATAGTTCTTCAAGGATATAAGAAAATAAAGCATATTCCCGATCCCTTTCCTTTGTCATAAATAATTTTTTTTCATATTTCTGAATATTATGAACAAAACCGTGGCTCTTTTCGTAGTCTTTAATATACCATAATAATTTATTCATCCTGTGATCAATATCTAATTCTATACTATTAACTCGCAACTTATCTAATTTAATCTTGGGATTTAGCTTCGTTATTATGTTATAACTTTCATTTAATTCTTTATCTTTGAAAGTTAATTCGGGTAATTCACCCTTCATTAGTTCTTTGTAATTTTCAATATTATAAAAAATAATATTACCACTCGTATCATGGCCTCTCCGACCTGCCCTACCACTCATTTGTAAATAATCCTCTTTTGTGAACATGGGATTTTTGTATCCGGCGAAACAAACTGAACGAATCGGTAAGTCAATTCCCATACAGAGTGTTTTATCTGAAATAACTATCCCTAATTTTTTCTGACTCATTAATTTTTGAATGATCCAATTATATTCTTCGGGCATTGATTGAATATAGAGACCGATCCCCCTTTTAAGAAGTTGAAATAAAGGGTCTTCATATTCAATCGTTTTCCCAGTTGTTTTCTTAATTTCTTTTTTAATCGAACGTATTTCACTACCTGACATAGGCTCGCTCGGAGTAAAACAAAAATCCTTATGCTTTTTAAATATGTCTACTTCCCCGAATTCGGGATATTTTATAAATTCTTCTAATTCTTTTTCCAAATTCTTAATTTTATTGGCTTCGTTTTCTGTTCCCTTACATTTAGAGATGCACTGATTATAAAAATCAATCATACTCATTTGATATTTTTGTTTATCGTTTTTATCATATTCGTCCATTTTTTCCCTTTTTTCAGTACGAGGATCTTTTGTCTTTATTTTAATTGAAGACGCATAGGCTTCTCTTTTAGTTATTAAATTTTTGTAGTATTCTTTCTTCTTTTCTAGAATAATATAATGATAAGGATATTCCAACTTCTCGGATTCATATAACTCTGTATCAATTAATTCAAATATTTCCCTTGCTATATCCTCCTCCGTATGAAATAAAATCATGGGTAGGAGATCTTTCTCCTTACACTTTTTGAATAGAGATACAAAATCATTTTTCGGTTGTTCTGTATCACCGATATCGATTTGGAAAGAGTCCCTCAGTTTCTCTAACTTTGTTGGATATTTTGTTGATATTTCCCTTAATTCTCGCTTCAACATTTTTTCATATTCTTTCGTGTCGTCTAATGTTAATAATTGATCGTCTTTGAAATAATTATCAGGAGATAGGGAATCAATTTTTTCTTCATACTCTGTATCTTCGAATTCTCCTTGTAATTTTTCATAAAGGGTAGCACAATCGTTTGGTGTAAATGAAATTTCATTAAAACCATCAAAATCATTCGTATCAAGGCAAATAATCGGGTGAACTCTTTTTAACTTATTCGTATAGACCCATCTTTGTTGGTTAATAAATCGTTTATTATATTCAACGTATTTAATTTCCTTCGAGGGATATAAATTATTAAACTTTGTAATGAGATAATCTGAATTTTTGATTGTCGCCGATAGGGCTAAGAAATTACAATCTAAAAGTTTAATAATATTTTCATAGGAATTATTCATATTATGAATTTCATCAAAAATCGCATAATTAAAATGAACTCCTATCTTATAAATATATTTCTCAATCGTAATGGGTATCCCGATATAAATATTAGTTTTGTCGGAAACAGTTAAATGGGCGTGATTCTCAATCAAATAATGAACTCTGTATCCCATTTTTGTGAAATTAGCGCCGACCTGATATGCCACCGGTTTAGCGGGACAAACATATAAGATCTTATTATGTATAATTCCTGTGGCCATAGCAATAAATGTTTTACCGGAAGAAGTTGGAGCCCTAACAATGATCGATTTATTATTTTGAATCATTTTAATGACGTCTGACTGCCATGGGTCTAATTTCGGGATTCCCTTATCCCAAAAGTTGAGAGGAGGGAGCAAATGACCCAGATTCTCAAACATAAAAAACTTATAATCATAATCTTGTAAGATTTTATCAATTTTATTCATTATTTTATTTCTTTTTTCGTTTAAATCTTTATGAGAATGCTTGATATGAAAATAGAGATTAAATACGTGCGATAAATATTTCTTTTTTTTGGCCCAATATCTTTCTAGGAGTTGGAATTTGTATTCCAATTTGCCTTCGTCGGTTTTTAATTTTGAAAAATTAAGATAAGGATTTTTATCATTTATATTTTTTAAAAGAAATTTGCACGTTTTAATATCTTCTTCGATAAATTGTTTGTATCTCTTTTCATTCTGTTGTTGAATGATAAGATCTTTTTTCTTTATTACAATCTTTTTATTCTTGTTATGCGATTTACTTGTTATTTCTTTATTATTATCTTTATCAAAATCTTCGATCATATATTTGAGATTAATATTCACTGATGAGGATAAATCACGAATGAATATATTAAAAGTATTGATATCTAAATCTTGCCAGAAAGCGGTTTCCATTGTGGTATCAACCTTATCTAACGGCAGATTTTTAAGTAGATTTAATTTCACAAATTATGGAGTATAGTCCCCTTCTTCTTTTATATTCTTCCCTTGAATATTTTGTTTTCTAATAATTTATTCGAACACATATTTAGAACAATTATGCGGGTCTATTTAAAACCATTAATAAAACATAAATACCGGCTATCATCACTATAAGTAAAATTATGGTTCTAGCAAATTCCATCATATTTGTGTCCTTGATGAGATATCTTGGTATAAGGTCTAGACCCTGGATATTGATATCAACTTCCTTGGTTTTCTCGAATACATCATTATAAATTGTCTCAAGAATGTGAGTTGACGCCGATTCATAACCGCATGTTTGTAGCTCGTAATATTTTGATATTTTAATAATCTTCTGAACAGCATTCCTAATATAAGGGGTTAAACGATCTAATATTCTTTTTAAATGCTGATAATCTTCGGTACCTCTTTCAATGGTATCTAATTTCATCTTATCTAGACCGATAATATGAATAACAAGGTAAGCCATTTTTAACATTCTATCGGAAACACCTTTATCGCAAATCATTTCTCCAATATTTAATATATTCATACATTCCATTGCGTCATCTGGTTCAAGAGTCGAGATAATCTTCAATTTATCTTCGATGTAATCAATCTGTCTACCATTTAATTGAGTAATGGATGTATGATTTGATATTTTTTGCTGAATATGTTCATCGTAATTCTTATATTTTTGATGAAGTTTGTCGTCAAACATATCATTCATACACATTTCGAACGCAATTGATGACGGATCGTCGGCGAATATTTGTTCTAAACTCATTCTGTCAATAATTTCACCCGCTCCATCTTTTCCTTTCATACGATTTAATCTGATCCAAAAATCATAAATTTCCTCTTGAATTATGGTTTCTTTGCTTGGTTTTTTTGATAGGTTAAATACTTCGTCACCCCTCTCTTCTTTAATATAAGTAATCATAGAATCAGACAATTTAGATCCTCCATTATTATAAATAGCGGTTTTATAAGCATCCATACTTCTTTCACCCCCAACCCCCGGTCCAAATTCGGCAGGCAAAGGGGGCAAGGTGAAATTTATTTCACCGCCTGTTTGTATATCTTCTGGAATACCAAATTGTCTCTCTATTCCTCTACTCAAACTGTTATATCCATCATTATCAGAAAGATATCCATCGGTTCGTATGTAATAGTTTAATATACGACACATCCGCTTATCGGATTCTTTTATTTGACTTTGACTACAAATAGTCCTAATACCCGGGGCGTCTTTATTTTCATAGTCATCTAGGATAGTCCACGATCCATCGTCTACTATAACTTTTGCTTCGTTGGCCGCCTCCTTTGCCAACCTTGTATCTTCTTCATCAATATTAGTGTAATATTTTCCATAATTAATACACTGTTCATAATTTTCCAATAAATCCCCATATACTCTTTTACTACGATTATCGCCACTTCTACTTTTTTCTCTAATATGCGATTCAATTAATTCTATTGATGTCCCCGATTGTCTAACATCATTGTTTTCCTCGGGAATCCATATTGGTATACAACTTCCACAAGATGACGTGGGTTCATCCCCGGCAAAATCCCATTTAATATATTGATCATCGGCGGGGCATTTGGACATGTCTATAATTCATATTAATATTTTATTTCTATCTTTTTATTGAACTTTTTTAAGGCTGTATCTTTATATCTTGAATGTTCAATACAATCCATTAATGTCTTTATTATAGGATCTTCTCTTAATGAATAAAATTTTAGAATTGAATTCATTCTCTTTTTTCCCTTCTTTCTAAAATCGTGTTTCTTGATTAAATTTCTATTATCCAATGTTACTCTGATTGATTTTAGAGTTCCGCAAGATGTTCTAAAATTATCTAAATATTTATTCGGTATTTGGTTCGATACTTCGTGAATGAAGTCTTTCTTCCAAGGGCTAATCTGATACCAAATCTTTTTATTCATTGGAGAATATGATATCCCGTCGGTAATACTTTGATCACCGGTTAAGAGGACATCCTCCACGCTATATTTAATTAATGATATAAAATCCGGTCTCTGTTTGGGTAAAATATCTCCTCTCAGAATAAAGATTTTATTATTTTTAATGCCATCTTCGAATAACTTTATCGTTTTTCCGTCTTTTGTGATCAAGTATGAACTATTAAAATATTTCTTTACAATATTGTTATATCTTGTTTTTAATTGGGGCGAAGTTAAAAGACTTATTTCATATTCTTTTTCGGGGGAACAAAACCACGGCGGAATTATCAATTGAAATTTTCTATGTCTGTTATACTTCTTGCAAATCATCTCGATAAATGACATAATACATGTATTCGTATGAGTTAATACACCCTGACCCCTATCGTGTCCCGCCGTATAGGCCAAAGCATAGGGTCTTTCAATAAAATTATGTTTTTTTATTTCCATATTTGTCAACATTAAACCCAATTGATCCGACCCGACACCGGTTGGGAAAGCGTACGGACCATATTCCCCATTGTATTCACTTACGGCGAATGAATTGAAGTTTGTTGCTTTGGGCCACAGTTTCTGTAAGGTTTTATATTTAAACGCTTCATTTATCATCGGAACGACAATCATCAAATCGAAGTGTGGAGTTTTTTTAACAAATTTCAAATTATCAAACGGCTGACATTCCGAACCATCATCATTTTTTTGAATTGCTTTGAGTTCCAAAAGATCTCCTGTTTTTATTCCCAAAGACTTAAACTTATTTATAGCCGATGTACAAATTTTTACTTTCATAGAGGGATACCACTCTTTTAAATAATCTGAAAAGGTTTTACAATTGACCACGTCGCCGAAACCACCACAGGGTATATTGATCAAAGCCACACTTATTTTACTATCTTTATTTGTCAATTTTAATCCTTCAAATAAACCGTGATGTAAGACTTTAATATCTTCATCATATTCTAAATCATTTATTTTACCATTGATGTGAGATATTAGTCCCTTATTTTCCATATTAATAATATATATATAATATTAATATGGATTCAACAAAATTTAGTAGAAAGAATAGAAAGAATAGAAATAGTAAGAATAGAAAGAATAAAAAGAATAGAAAAAATGAAAAAGCTAAAAAATCAGAATTAATTGGTAAGGGATCATATGGTTGCGTTTTTAGACCCAGCATCCCGTGTAAAAAACATCTCTCCAAAAAGAAAACAAGAAAAAAATCAAGAGTCTCCAAGGTTTTTGTTAAAAAACATGCAGCGAGTGCGTTAAAAGAATTTGAAATGAATAAAATAATAAGAAAAATACCGAACTATAAAGAATGGTCATACACCTGGAAAGAAATGTGTGACCCCCCGTCTTATAAAAATATAAAAAAAATAGCAGAAATAGACATTTGCTTAAAGAAAATAGACCTCAATAAGAAAGAATATAATAAAGGGGCTTATATGTTAATAGGTGAATACGGGGGGATAACTTTAACAAAATATGCTATTAAATTATTTCCTAAATCTGCTTTTAAAAGTAAGGGAAATTTTATAAAATCGTTTATGAAATTATTTAAATTAATAGAACCTATTTTAAACGGAGTAAATGAATTAAATAAAAGAAAAATATCGCATATGGATTTATCACGGGGTAATATTATGGTAAAAGATAATAAATGCTATATAATCGATTTCGGTTTGTCTTGTAGATACAACAATAAAATAAGTATCAAGGAGAGATCACTAAAACAAGTAGAAGGGTCAAGAATATATGATCCGTATCCATTGGATTTTATTTATGCTTTTGCCTCAAATGAGAATAAAAAGAAAGAAATTAACGCGTATCAATCTGGTAATTTTAGAACCAATTATGATGATTATTTATTAGTACATAAGGAAGTCTTTTACCGAAAAAATATAGAGGAAGATATATTTTTAAATTTAACAACCAAATCCGAAAAAGAAAAAATTATAGAAAATCTAGATACTTATTCTGTTGGATATTTAGTTCCGCAATTATTGGTTGAATTATCCGAATATCATGCAATTGGAAAAAAACAACTGCTTAAATGTTTCAACTATACTGAAATACAAAATCATTTGGCCCTTTTCAAGGATATGACTGAATATGATTCGGTTAATAGAATTCCTATCGCGGAAGCATGTGAAAGATTTAAACATTTACTTTAAATTTGATTTAAACGATTAACAATTAAATAATAATATTTATTATGTTAGATTATTTCGGCTCAATCCTAAAAGATGACAACCACATTGATCAGGAATTGGTTCAGCGCTTCAAAAGTTATAATGAGGATCACATTTTAGGAATTATTAATGAACTGAGACGCGTTGGAACTTTAACAAGGGGAAATTCAATTTCAGGATGGAATATCTTTGTGAGACATTATATTATCGATGAAATCAAAAATATACTTGAAAAAGAAACTCTTCTGGCAAAACAGAAATTAGCATTCATGAAATTCTATGAATCGTTGGGTAATTCTGATTATGATATACCTCTACTAATTAGTAATCGGATCAATCCAGAAATAATTATTCCGAAAGAAGAAGTTTAATTATTTTCTATGGTAAATTATAAAATGAGAACTTTGAGAACCAGTAGAGCCAGGCGTCAAAGGGTTGGTACCAAGAAAGCGCGTTCAAAGAGAGGAACCAGAGCTAGAAAAACGAGAGGATCTCGATCTAGGAAAAGTTCTGATAAACAATTAAGCGAAACGTTATCATTACCAAAAACTTTGTCTTCTGTATTACAAGCCCCCAAAAAATCTGTAAAAGGAAAAAGACCGGTAATTGAAATGGAAACAAGTTCTGAACCTGTAAAGAAGACGAAATCTAAGACCAAAAAGAAGAAAAAATCTAAAAAAACGAAATCATGGCACGCCAAAATCCATGGCAAAAAAGGTAAGAAAAAGAAGAAGCACAAGAAAAAGAAAATGAAGGGTGGTGTCGATACAAAAGACGGCCCGTCCCGGGATGAGATCAATGCGGATATCGGAACCAGGATCGACAATGATGAGGCCGATCAGGAACGACTGCGGCTGCCCCTGGGCAAGGACAAAACAACGGATCAAATGAATCCTAAGGAGTTGGATGCGATCAAGGTGTTGGGATATACTCCGAAAACATGGGACAGGGTGGAGGAAGGGGATCACAACTACGATAAGGCGCCAAATGTATACGATAAGTCGTGGACGGAACTGACGAAAAAAGAGAAGGAAGCGCTGAAAACGCTTGGTGTGACGTCTGAGGACGGTGACTGGCCAGAAAATGAATTTCTGAAGTAAAAATAGCTATGAGGTGAAAAACTACAAGAATGAAGCTTTCTCCAAGCTAGCATTCTCACCCATTCCCTCCACCGGTTGTCTCCCTTGATAGGGAGCCATTAATTTATTACATTTTGTATCATTTAAAATTTCTAAAACCTGTATCTGTCTGTATTTATTATCCCCACAGTTATCGTGTTTACCGAATGCTCTGGACATTCCAACGTCTATTCTCCATAATCTTTCTCCGTATAAAGAATTCATGTACATATCGTTCATGAATTGGGGTGTGTGAGCCACGATGATCCTTTCAATGGGTTGAAGCTTTTTATTTCGTTTATTAATGATATCTAATAATTTAGTAAATCCTTCTAATGTATTTTCTCCTTCTCCGTCGTCTTCTGAATATAATCTACACCAAAAAGGCGACATATCGTCGTCATCTCTAAATATTTCGTCGAATACTTGTTCATCTTGTTTATTTTCTTGTTTTAAGAGCCATTTTTTAACTACCTCATTAATTTCGTGTAAAGAATATTTAGAAACCAAATCATGACTTAATCCCCCGTGAACAAATAAATTTTTTCCAACAATTGTGATACTCTTCTTTTGTAAAGCATAATGTCTTGCGATATTTCCACCGCGTTCGAAGACTTTTAATCGGTGGTAATAACCGTAAGGATATCCGTCGTCTGTTTTCTTTTTATTTCTTTCATTAGGTGGAACAAATTCTAGAAATTCCTGGGGAGAAACATATCTAAAATCTCTATCTATATTCATTAATTCGTGATTACCAATCATACCCAAAACTCTACCTCCAACTTGTTTGGCTTGAGCATCTAACTTTTGAAAGATTTGAATAATCATCATATTATTTCCTTCGTCTTCGACAACATCGCCATAGTTCTCAATGCAATTCTTTACCCAGTCGTCCGGTCTACATCTATCAATCTGATCTCCCAATTGGACAATCCACGTAGACCCCCCCGTCCATTTTATATTTTGAATGTTGTAGGGGAAAATATCTTTGGATATTACTCCCGCCAATTTTAAAGCAATAAGCGTTACCCGGAGATCTCCATGTAAATCGCCAATAGCTACTAAGCGATTTGCCGGGGGGTAAATACCCAGCATATCATATTTTGCCATATTTTTTTGGAAGAGTTCCTTTTGTAAATCTTCCTGTGATTTTTGATATTGTTGTTTCATTTGGTGATCTTGTTGGGCGTAAGTCTTTTCATTAGAGGTTAATGGTTCGGACATTCTTCTTTCTCTCGGATTAATTGAAGGTTTGGGTGGACTTTTGTTCATTTTAAGATTTTGCATATTATTTGGTGCGGAACCCCTTCTAGGTCTCTCTTTTGTTTGAGAATTATTGATATCAACTTTAATTGCTTTAATATTAGGGTCGGAAGTTCTTGGCTTACTTTTATATTTTTCTTGTTTCTGTTTGCACCATTGCTCGACGCACACGATAACTTGTTTTCTGGTGCATTCTCCTAATTTTGAGACTTCTATAATATTGTGTTTAATACAGAGTTGTGCTAATTCCTTGTCGGAAAGTTTAGAAAGATTAATATTCATACTTACTATGAATGAATATTATAATGAATATTTTTTAACTTGAAAATTAAATTTATGGTATAGTATATTATGACTAAATCAGTTAGAAGGGATCAGAATTGGTGTAAGTTAGCGTAGAAATTTGATTTAAATATTTGATTTAAATATTAAATAAATAATAGATTCAAATAGAGATGTCCGCAAATAAAGTCATGCTAGCCAAAGAATACGTGAAGGGAATGAAGGGCTCCAAAAAAGACACGTCCGAGTTTTCCCAGCCACCGCTTTTATGGTGGATGTCTGAGAAGTTTGATGGATATCGTTGTACACTACAATACAACGAAGATGGAGATCTTGTATTTATGTCGAGAGCGGGTAAAGAATTCAATGTTTCAAAATGGTTCAAAGAGGCAATGCCTAAATCCAAACTCTTAAAAGATCTATGTCTTGATGGCGAATTGTGGGCGGGGAGAGAAAACTTTCAGATGATGGGTACCGTCCGGAAGAAGATTCCAATCGACGAGGAATGGCTCAATATTAAGTATTATGTTTACGATATTACTAACTCTGATAAGGATTTTATTGAACGACAGAAAGATCTCATTAAGATTGTAAAATGTGCAAAGATTGTCTGGGAAAAGGGGAGGAATAATTTGCCTTATCCTTATAACAATTCCGAGTGCCCAATCGTTTATACCGAGCAGAAAAAGGTAACATCAATTAAACGCATGGAAGAATTTTATAAATCTGTCATTGATGCTGGTGGAGAGGGGATTATGCTGAAACACCCCAATTGTCTATACGAAAATGGAAGATCTTCCAATCTCCTGAAATATAAACCCTCGTTCGACCGAGAAGCAATGATCGTGGATTACAAACCAGGTAAAGGAAAATACAAAGGTAAACTAGGTGGATTCATTTGTAAACCTCTGATTAATCATGATACCTATATGACAATTGACGACGATCCGAATCACGAATTTACTCTTTCTGGAATGGATGACGAGATTCGGTCGAATTACAAACAGACTCACGAGGTCGGAACAATCATTACCTATGAGTGTTCCGGTTTTACCGATAAGGGAATACCACGATTCGGGCGTTATATGAGAAAGAGAACCGATGTTGTTCTCAAAGAAGCAGATACGGAAAGTTCCGAAAAATTAAAGAAGATCATTTCAATTTTCAAGGGGATTGAAAAGAATCATAAACTGAATAAAGACTTCTTCCGGGCAAAAGCTTACACTAAAAGTCTAGTTGGTATCGTTAAGTTCACAAAGGACTCCGAATTAACCGAAGACAATCTTTCAAAGATTGATGGCTTAGGAAAGGGTCTAATAGAAAAGATTCGTCTCATTACTGAAACGGGGACCTGCCCAGAATACGAGAGACTCAAAGGCAACAAAAGTGAAATCGATTTAAAGGATCTCTTTCAGCGGATCCATGGAGTGGGACCGGGTTGCGCAAACAAGCTCATTAAGGCGGGTTTTAAGAGTATTGGGGATTTGAACAACTGTGAAGATATTGAGAAACATTTAAATGATGTTCAACAAAAGGGTCTCAAATATTATGAAGACGTTCAAAAGAGGATCCCCTTCTCTGAAATTCAGACCCTTGAAGAAAGTTACAAGGATCTTCTGGAAAAAATTGATAATAGAGCCGAATTAACTATCGCTGGTTCATATCGCCGAAAGAAAGACAATAGTGGTGACATTGATATTCTCTTAAAAGCAACAAAGAAAGATACCTATGAAAAATTTATAGATGCCCTTAGGGGTTCTGGATACTTGGTGGAGGATCTTGCCAGGGGTCCCAAGAAGTATATGGGCTTAGGCAAGAGTGATAACAGTGAATGGCATCGGAGGATTGATATTATGTATACGAAACCCAACGAATATCCCTTCGCTGTCTTATATTTCACGGGATCCATGGAATTCAATGTAAAAATGAGGAACGATCTCCTGGATAGAGGATATACTTTGAATGAATACGGTGTAAAGTTTGTAGACAAAGAAAAGAAATTTACAGATACATTTAAATCCGAAAAGGGGATCTTTGATTTCTTTGGGTACCAATATGTTGAACCACACGATCGCTAATTTTATCTTAGACCACGCAATCTCTGACACCACGCCCCACAAGACTTCTTCTCTAACTCAAAATTAGTTCCGTAACCATGATTAATGTAAAAAAGTAAAATACAGGCTATTATTAATTTTTTATTTTCATTAATCACGGATAGAGCGATTAAATCATTCATTAAATCATTCATTAATAATCCAATTATTTAAATCGTAATCATTGTAAAGCAAAGGGTGTTCATTTTATATATATATAATAATATATAATGGGAACTCAAAGGGTAAAACGGAAGACAAAATCAGTCGGGAGAAAAACTCATCGAAAAAAAGATGCGCGTTCGGGGAGAGTTAAAAGATCTTCTAAAAAAATTAAGAAAACTAGAAAGATAAGATCCAATAAAAGAAAGATCAATAGATCCAAACGGAAACAAATTAGAGCAGGTGCCGGTGCGGGTTCTGACGGAAAATATAAAAACATAATAAAGGGATTAACGACTGATATTATAAAATTAAAACAAAAATTAGAAGAGTGCGAAGACAAATCCAAGGGGGGTACTGGGGATACCCCCGTTGGTAAGTTGACTACCGATAAGATAGACTCTAAATTCATGGATAGAATAAGCGCAAGTTTACAAGATTATAAATCAAGCCCGAGAGGCAGGAGAATAGAAAAAGAAAATCAAAATGTAAGAGAGGCCGCCACCCCACCTGGGACCCCACCAGACTCTGAATAATTTGCGATAGCAACGAATAAATTTAACTATATAAAACTTATCCTCTATTTTTTTGTAATGAATTACTATCAGATCTTACAAGTTGATAGAAATGCAACGACTAAGGAAATTAAAAAACACTATTACAAATTGGCTAGAAAATACCACCCCGACAAACATAATGGAGATCAAACTAGATGTGAAGAATTTAAATTATTATCGGAAGCTTACACAACTTTATCAAATCCCAAGAAAAGATATATTTATGATATGAAAACAGATTACAAGTTTAATGATGATCTCGATATGAATTTTACGGAACAGGATTATGAATTATTGCATTCTTATTATGAAAAAATAATGACTTCGACGGAGGTAAAATTTATAAAGATTCTCTTCAAATCTTTACCAGAAAATATTAAAACAAGACTAAAACAAAAATTTAATGATATTATGGAAAAAAAAGATAATCATATATCAACCGAATTACTATGTCTTCAAAATACTAAAACTATCGACGCAAGAGGATTAAAAGAAGATTATATCGTTAATTTGTGTTTCAAATTCACAGATATTTATAATAATGTTTTCAAACAAATAAAAATCATAACCGAGAAAGGATCTTATCACTTATTTATTACAGATTACAATTATCGGATCAAACTTAAAACAAATAATTGTTATTTAATCCTAAATATATTGGGGGATCTCAAAGGTTTCAAGGTGGACAACCACGATTTAATTTATGAAAAAGAAATCAATTTGTATCAGTATTACTATGGTGATTATTTCCCCCTACACTTGGGTGATACGGACATTATGGTTAAAAATAATAAAGAAGAAACTCATTTAATGAATTTATTGGGTTTAAAAGATCCTCGAACTGGAAAAAGGGGAGATCTTTTTATACGTTTCAAGCTTGATTTAGAGAAACACAATTTAATTGGAGACGAAGATAAACGGCTGGTGGAGGTTTTATTTAATTAACTTTATATATAATGCGTTCAGAAAGAGTTCAGAGAAGAAAAACAATCCGTAAGAATAAAAAATTAACCAATCGTTCTAAGAGAATTAAGAGAACAAGTGTTAAAAGATCCAAGAAATCTAAGAAATCTAAGAAATATAAAGTTTCTAAAAAAAGAAGAACTTTTATTAAAAAGAGCCGAACAAATAAAAAGGCTTCGCGGAGAAATAGAAGGATGAGGGGGGGGTTGACGGACGAGCAGAAGCTGACGATTGAGCGCAACAAGGCGGCGGCGCTCGCTCGGAAGGAGAAGATCAGTGGTGGGTCCGCGACCGGTGAGAATGACCATTGGGACTTTTCTCCCGCCGCGGCCCCGATAGATAATTGGGGATGGTCCAAGGCCGAGATGACATGGTCTGGGCCGAAGAAGAAGGACAAGCAGGAACGCGTGGAACGCAAGACCTTCCAGAAGGCCCTGAATAGGGCCGCACGGAATGGCGAGGTCGCGGAGTGCAAGGGCGTGCTCGATGGCGAAATCGGTAAATTTTCCGCTCAGGAGGACGGTGTGAAAGCGCTGCACCTTGCGGCGGAGAAGGGCCACCCGGAGGTGGTGTCGCTGCTGCTGAGAGAAGGCGTCTCTGTCGAGGACGGCGACTCCGCGCTGATCCTTGCGGCCGGGGGGGACAAGCAGGAGTTGGTGAAGCTGCTCCTGAGATACCGCGCCAACGTCGACGCCGTCGACGGGGACGGCGACTCCGCGCTGCACCTTGCCGCGCGGTACGGGCACCTGGAGATGGTCTCGCTCCTGCTGATCTACGACGCCAACGTCGATGCAGCCAACGAAGCCGGGGCCACGGCGCTGTGGATGGCCGAAATGTATGGGCACCCGGAGGTGGCTAAGCTGCTGCTGAGAGAAGGCGCCGCGCCCGTGGTCGTCGACGACCAGTTCCTTGTAAAATCGATGACGCGACTCAGGATGGGGGTCGCCTCGAAGTCGGAGAAGCTGGGCTGGCTGCACGCCGACACGGTGGTGACCCTTCGGCACCGCAACAAGTATCAGAAGGGCACCCACGTCAAGACGGCGCAGGGCTGGACAAGCCTCATCGACAGGAAGGGAAACGTGCAGCTCGAGCCGCTCTCGCAGGGTGAGGGCGCACACGCTGCCGCGCGCCGCCGCGGGGGCTACGACATTGATAGAGAAGATACAGCGACCTTGGGGCGCCGCTACGGTTCTACTTTCACTTCGAAGCTGCGCACCCAAAATCCGTCTCCCTCGCCTGGGGGGCGGTCGCCCGAGTGGTGGGTAGATCGGCAGCCCTTGGTTGGCTTGCTGGGAGCGACGCCCCCCCCCAAGGCTGAGGCTGAGGCTGAGGCTGAGGCTGCCGCAGCTGCCGCGGACGAACCGGTC
>Ga0308007_10000188_pt1 | contig 27487 bp, 18 predicted proteins | sample Neamet71_FD_203152 | JGI IMG/M metagenome (GOLD analysis project Ga0308007, IMG submission 203152) | Marine microbial communities from water near the shore, Antarctic Ocean - #71 | ecosystem: Environmental > Aquatic > Marine > Unclassified | place: Southern Ocean | collected 2014-06-07
TAAGGATGCTTTGGAGTAATAAAGAGGTTAATAGATAAACATTTTTACTCGCTGTGGTATGAAATCGAAGATTATAGGAAGTTAATCCTTAGTATGGTAATTAAAAAATAAATCATAAACAGTCAAAAAAATAATACATCATCAATTATTCTTTTTTAATTTATAATAAATTAGCTTTATTAAAACTATAATTTTCTAGTTTATTAAATTTTCACTTGCAACTTTATTTTTCAGGTACAGTTCTAAATTAATTTGAACCAATTTTTTAAGAACAATTAATTAAACTGAAACTTTAGAGATAATGGTAAGTTTTTCCGAAGGATAAATTTATGAGCTCGAAGTAAATTATTATTGAGGGATTCGACTGTTGACTAATTAAAAAAAATAATACCAGCTGTACTTAAACAAGAAGTCTAAATGAAGTCTTATTAAGTTGATTAATCTCTTATAAAAGTGAATTAACGGCGGTTTTTAGGTTCGACAAATTGGTTAATAGTTTTTCGAGGTGTTGTAGATCTAGCATGTTGGCACCGTCACTTTTAGCTGTTTTTGGATCGTGGTGAGTTTCCAGAAAAAGACCATCCACGCCCACCGCAATCCCTGCACGGGCAATGGTTTCTATATTTTCTGGTCTTCCACCCGTTACACCATTGTTTTGGTTGGGTTGTTGAAGAGAATGGGTGATGTCCAAGATGGTAGGCGCAAAGGATTGCATTGTGGGAATGCCTCTAAAGTCGACCACCAAATCTTGATAGCCAAATTGTGCACCACGATCGGTGACCCAAGCGTTATTATTTCCGCTGTCTTTTACTTTTTGTACTGCAAATTGCATGCTTTCAGGACTCATAAACTGTCCCTTTTTGAGGTTCACGAACTTTCCGGTTTTTGCAGCAGCGATGACCAAGTCGGTTTGCCTAACCAAAAAAGCAGGAATTTGAAGTATATCGACATATTGTGCAGCTTTTTTGGCATCTTCGAGTTGATGGATGTCCGTCACCGTTGGAACTTCGAATGCTTTACCAACTTTCTCAAGAATTTTCAATGCTTTTTCATCTCCAATTCCTGTAAAGCTATCAATACGACTTCGGTTGGCTTTTTTAAAGCTCCCTTTAAAGACAAAAGGAATGCCCAGTTTATCGGTAATAGATTTTATTTTTTCAGCGATCCGCATTGCCATTTCTTTTCCCTCAATTGAGCAAGGGCCTGCGATGAGTAAAAATTGACCCTTATTGAAATTTGAAACTTTTGGAAGTAAGGAAAGATCCATCTTTATTTTTTTGATAAAACTACAAAAAGGAAAGGTTTAAGAAGAAATATAAGGTTACTAAAAAACAAAGTTTAGGTTTTGGCCACCACCTCAAAGACTTTTCCGTTTTCACATTTAAATATTTTTCCTGGGAATTTGACAATCATGTTATAGTCATGAGTTGCCATCAAGAGAGTCATTCCCTTTTCGTGCAATGATTTAAAAAGCTTCATAATTTCAAGACTTGTCTGAGGATCAAGGTTACCAGTTGGTTCGTCGGCAATGATCAGTTTTGGATTGTTCAATAAGGCCCTGGCGATTGCGATCCGCTGTTGTTCTCCTCCCGAAAGTTCAAAAGGAAATTTATCTGTATTAATTTCTATACCCACCATTTCAAGAACTTCGGAAATACGTTCACTTATTTTTTCTTTATCCTTCCATCCTGTAGCGCGTAAAACAAATTCCAAGTTACTTTTTATGCTTCTGTCTGGTAAGAGTTTAAAATCTTGAAAAACCACGCCCAAATTTCTTCTTAGTTCTGGAATTTCATTGTTTTTTAAACGTGTTAAATCAAAATCTGCAACACTACCTGAGCCATTTTCTAAATTAATGTCGCCATAAATCGTTTTGATTAAGCTACTTTTCCCACTTCCGGTACGACCAATTAAAAAGACAAAACCCCCATCAGGTACTTCAATATTTACATTAGATAAAACTTTTTTACCGCTCTGGTAGATGGTGGCATCACTAAAAGAAACAATGGCGTTTGACATTTACTTTTATAATTTTTTATTCCTCCAAATGTAAAGGGTTTTATGTAGCTAATAAAATTTGTTGATAAATTATACGTAAGAAGTAATTAATACGTACCTGATAGTAATACAATCTCATTAAATTTAAGAAATGAAATATTGGAGATCAAATAGCATCTTATTGTTGACTTTACTGCTGTTTGTTTTGAAACAGCAAAGAGTATTCGCTCAGATCTTTGGCACCGAATTATTGGAACAACGCGCAACTGCATTGTATTATCAGGGAGCTTATCCCAATGTAAGTCAAGCGATCGCGACATATGATGATTTCAACACCACTGGAGCCGACTGGGAACGCATCGATTATTTTAATTTGGTAACCGCATTGCGACTCAACATCCCAGGCGCAGTAGAGGCTATTTCAAGCTTTACCTTGGATTATCCTACAAATCCACTAATAAAGACCGTCTATCTTGATTTGGCAAATTTTTATTTTAACAATGAAAGGTATTCTTATGCTTACAAGTGGTTTTTAAAAGTGAAAGAAGTAGATGTTCCGTTTAAATCTCGACCACAGTTTTATTTTAATAAAGGATATACTCTTTTTTCAAAAAAACAATTCAAGGAAGCCAAACCATTACTTGAAAAAGTGGTTAAAAACTCTAAATTCGAATCAGACGCTCACTATTACTTAGGCCATATTGCCTATCAACTTGAAGATTATGAAGGAGCATCGAGTTCTTTTACTCGTGTTTCTAAACAGAACCAACAAGACGATTTGAGATATTTTCAGGTGGAAATGAATTTTAAATTAGGTCGATTTAAAAAGGCATTAATGCTTGGAAAAGTAGAAATTGAAAAAGCAGAAGGGGAGACTTTGTCACAGCTTTCTAAAATCTTGGGAGAAAGTCATTTTAACTTAGAACAATACGAAGCCGCTCTGGGATATCTTAAAAACTATAAAGGAAGAAAGGGCAAGTGGAACCATTTGGATTATTTTCAGTTGGGTTATACTTATTATAAAACAAATGATTATGCTAAAGCAATCGATCAGTTCAATAAAATCATTGTTAAAAAAGACGATCTTTCACAAAATGCTTATTACTACCTGGCAGAATGTTACCTTATGAACAAAAGTAAATTGGCTGCTTTAAACGCCTACAAGAGTGCCTCAAGCATGAGTTATAATCCCAAAATCAGTCAGGCTGCGTTGTTAAATTATGCGCGCTTAAGTTATGAAATTGGGAACCCCTATGAGCAAGTTCCTACCGTAATCATTCGTTTTCTAGAAAGCCATCCCAATGCGGAGGAAAAAGAAGAGATGACCGTTTTATTATTAGACTCCTATACTAATAGCGGCAACTACGACGGCGTGATAAAGCTATTAGAATCGATAGGACGAGATTATAAAGATGACACTTTGCTTCAGCGTGTTTACTTTTTAAAGGGCAGTCAGCTATTCCACGCTGGAGATTATCAGGAAGCAAAAAGTCTATTTGATAAATCAATTAAAAAATCAAAAAACAATATCCTCACCGCACAATCTGTTTTTTGGAAAGCGCAATCAAATTATGAGATAAATCGTTATGAAGAAGCCCTTGATGATTATTTTAAGTTTAAAAGTAACCCTGCTTCAAAATCACTTTTAACCTCTTTACTTTTTTATTATCATTTGGGGTACACCTATTTTAAACTGGAAGATTACAAAGCCGCTATAAAAGCCTTCGAATCAGTTATTGAAGAAGAAGAGTCGATGCTGCCGAGTTTGGTCAGAGACACTTATCTTCGATTGGGAGATTGTAATTTTGCCCAAAGCAGTTATTGGCCTGCCATTGGGCATTACAACAAGAGCATCCGCTTTTCACCTGCTCAATCTGACTATGCGTTTTATCAAAAAGCCATCAGTTATGGTTTTGTTGATCGCAATGATAAGAAAATTGAAACCCTAAAAGAGTTGATTTTAAAACACAAAAAATCTCCTTATTTGGATGATGCTTATTTTGAATTAAGTAATGCTTATGCTGTCGCTGGATCTTTTGACACTGCCATAAAAACATATGATCAGTTGGTGGGGCGATTTAGGAAAAGTCCTTATGTTTCTCGTGCAATTCTAAACAAAGGATTAATTCTCTACAATCAAGAAAAATTAAGAAAAGCAGAGGCCGTACTTAAAGCGCTAGTGATAAGATACTCAAATAACTCAGTTTCTCGCCAGGCATTGAGAACCTTAAAGGAAATTGCAGTCGATCTTGACGATGTCCCGGCTTTTACTGTTTGGATTAAAGGATTAAGTTTTAAGGCTTTTACGGATAATGAACTGGAGAAAACGGCATTTGATGCTGCCGAAAATCAATTTTTATCTAATAAAAAGAAACAATCTGAAAAATCACTCCTTTCCTATCTTGCTTCTTATCCCGAGGGACAAAATGCTTTGACCACTCGGTTTTATTTGGCTGAAATCTATTTTGAAGAAGAAGACTGGACGAATGCATTAAAATATTATAGTGAAATTATTGATTTTGAACTGAATGAGTTTAGCGAAAAGGCATTGGTTCGGGCCACTCAAATATTTGTAAATCAAGAACAACAAGGAAAAGCAATTCCACTTTGGGAGCAATTGGATAAAGTAGCTTTACATCAAGAAAACAGGCGTTATGCACAGTTTAACTTGATGAAAACTTATTATGGACAAAGCTCTTACGATCAGGCGATTTTGTTGGCTGAAAATATATTAGCATTTGATAATTTAGATGCAAAGGTTAAATGGGATGCGCAGGAAATCATAGCGCATGGAGCGCTTAAAATTGGCGACTCGCTTAAGGCGCAGGCTTCTTTTGCTATTTTGGAAAAGGCTCCAATTGATGCTCTTGCAGCAGAGGCCTATCACTATCGTGCCCAATTGAGTCATCAGAAGAAAGCATATGTTGAGTCGAACGAAATCATTGCAGCCCTTTCAAAGAAGTTTAGTGGACAACCCCTCTGGGCTGCCAAAAGTCTTCTCTTGATGGCAAAGAACTTTTATGAGTTTGGGGATGCTTTTCAAGCAACTTTTGTCTTAGAATCGATGATTTCGAATTACGCACAGTTTCAAGATTTAAATGACGAAGGCAATCAGCTTTTAAATAAAATTAAACAACAACAGGCTGTAAAAAATGCAAGTCTCACCGACCAAAACACCAAAGATGAAAATCAATAGTATTTCTATAAAATTGTTTTTTGGATTGATGCTTCCTCTTTTGGGTTGGTCACAAGGGGAGGAGAAAGATAATTTGGGCACCCAACAAGTAACGGTTACGAAGTCCTACAGTCCAAGTCTTTCAAATGTTTTTAAGATAAGATTCAAACCAGAGGTCAACGATTCTCTATTAAAGAAAAAGCTGGGAGTGAATTACACCTTTTTATCTGTACCGGTGATTTCCACCTTTGTACCCAACAAAGCTTCACCGCTGAAGCTTCAAAAACAAGAAGCAACATTTTTTTATAACAGTTATGTTTCAGGTGGTCTTGGCAACAAGTCAAGTATTTTGCTCGATGCAGCGATTATGTTGCCTCTAGACAGGAGTCAAGGTTTAGGCTTTGATTTTAGACGTTCTGCAATGTCTGGAGTCGAAGGAACACTTTTGCCAAGTGACCAAAGCAGAACAACCTTGAACTTGCTTCATCAATACAAAACTAAAAGTTTAAATGTGAATTCAGATTTTAGATTTGACCGTCAAAATCATAATTTTTACGGTATTTCACAGGGAGATCGAACCAATTTTGATAGTTCAGTATCAGACAACATAGACTCCAAGCAGAACCTCAACTATTTGTCCATTCGATCAAAATGGCAATGGTATGAGAGTCCTTTCAGTAAACTATATTTTAATACCAGTATAACAACAGACTATTTTGACACGACTGAAAATATATTGAAGATCAATACTCAATTGCGATTACCATTATTTGGACAATATCTTGAGGTCACTCCGGGATTTCAGTTGGTGAACACTGATTTTAAGACAGCCTACTATTCTGACAAATCTTTGTCTTTTCAAGAAGGGTTGACAGATTTAGAATTACAGTTTTTAAATATTGGTAAAAAATTTAAATTTAGAGTTGGGGCGCATGCTTTCTATGTCTTAGTGAATGACAGTGAGAAGTCGGCAGTATTTGTCTTTCCGAAATTTGAACTTTCCTACAGCCCTAAGTCCCAAAAAATGATCCCTTTTATAAATTATCAAGGACATTATGACTTAAATAGTTTCACTTCATTTTCTTTGCAAAACCCTTATGTGTCTCCCACGCTTAGGTTGGAGTCAACAGAGGTTTTACACGAAGGAAAAATTGGATTTAATGCTACGCCTGGTTCTGGCTTAAGGTTTCGTTTTGCAGCAGTATACAGTAAATCAAATAGACACCCTTTGTTCAAAAGATTGCCTTTCGATCTAAAATCTAGCGAAGTGCCCTTTCGTCTGGCAAATACTTATGGAGTCGTCTATGATGAGATTGAAAAAAAAGGACTAGAAACCAGCATTAGCTTAAGGTTTAATGAAAATAATAAGTTGACTTTAGAAACTCGCTATTCGAACTATCAAAGTGTTGAAGAGAAACATGCTTGGAACCTTCCCTCTATAGAGATTGACTTAAAGGGAAATTTTCGTTTTGGGCAAAAGCTTTTTGTGCAATTTAATGGAAATTACATTGGGAAAAGAGAGGTCGCGGCCTGGGATGTTTTTTTAAATCAACTACTTGAAGATGCATTGGAAAAGACAGCAACTCTCTCGGGTGTTTTTAGTATTTCTTCAAACGTCACTTATAAGTTGAATTCAAGCTGGGATGTTTTTTATGAAGCTAGAGTAAGGTTAGGAAAAGAAACCGCTAGGTGGGCACATTATGAAAATCACAATCAACTTCATCTTGCAGGGATCCGCTATAAATTTGATCTTAATTTATAAGCCACAGAGTCTTTTTGTAATCTACTAGTGAAAATATTTCGGTAGTACCAGTTTTTGATCTATTTTTGGTAATAATATTAAATTTTTAATGATAAAATTATCCTTAATTCCTTTTACGTTTTTATTTATTTTAGGGTGTGTCGAAAAAGTTGATTTAATTGTTCACAACGCCAACGTTTATACAATTAATGCTGATTTCGATAAAGTAACAGCCTTTGTTGTTAACGATGGTAAATTTATTGCAGTAGGAGGGGAGGAGTTAATGGATAAATACACTCCACGCAGTGTTGTTAACGCTCAAGGTTTGTCTGTTTTCCCCGGTTTGATTGACGCTCACGCCCATGCTTTTGACTTGGGGCTCGATTTGCTCAAAGCAGATATTAAAGGAACTAAAAGTTTTGATGAAGTTATAGAAAGGTTAATCAGGCATAGAGATTCTTACAATGGAGAGCTGGTTTTTGGCGCTGGCTGGGATCAAAATAATTGGGAAAACAATAAATATCCAGAGAAAGCAAAACTAGATGTCTTGTTTCCGAATACTCCAGTAATTTTAAAGCACATTGATGGACATTCCTTTTTTGTCAATCAATTTGCGTTGGATAAGGCAGGGATTTCTGCTGACAGCAAAGTCAATGGTGGAAAAGTCTTCTTGACTGAAGGTAAGCCCTCAGGACTTCTAATAGATAACGCAATGCAGCTGGTAGAAAAAATAATCCCGAAACCTACTCAAAAAGAAAAAATTAAAGCATTAATTGACGCACAGACTCTGTGTTTTGAAAAAGGGCTCACCACAATCGATGAAGCCGGTATATCAAAAGAAGATGTTTTTTTAATTGACAGTCTTCAAAAAGCTGGAGTAATCAAGCTTCGCATTTACGCAATGCTTGAAAACGAAAAACAGACTTTAGACTACTTCTTAAATTGGGGAATTTTAAAAACCGAAAGTCTAAACGTAAGATCTGTTAAGGTCTATGTTGATCGCGCTTTGGGATCAAGAGGAGCTGCGTTAAAAGAAAATTATTCTGACGATTTAAACAATAAAGGAGTAATGCTCATTTCTTCTGATTCGCTTAACCGACTGGCGCAACTGCTATCAAGAAAATCCTTTCAAATGAATGCTCATGCGATTGGTGATGCTGCAAATCACGCGGTCTTAACCGCCTATGGAACAGCTTTAATGGACATTGAGGATCCCCGGTGGAGAATAGAGCATGCTCAGGTGCTTTCAAAAGAAGATTTTTCTAAATTGAATGATAAAATAATTCCTTCCGTACAACCTACCCATGCTACTAGTGATATGGAATGGGCTGATGATCGTCTTGGTTCAAGCCGAATGGAATGTGCGTATGCATACAAAGACCTTCTTGATTGGTCGGGTAAATTGGCGCTAGGCACTGACTTTCCTCTTGAAGAAGTAAATCCCTTCTTGACTTTTTATAGCGCCGTAGCAAGGAAGACTCCACAATCAAACGGTAAAGGTTTTCAAATGGAAAATGCTTTGACACGCTATGAAGCAATTAAAGGAATGACCATTTGGGGGGCTTATGCAAACTTTGAGGAAAATGAAAAAGGAAGCATTGAGCCAGGAAAACTTGCAGATTTTATTATTCTTGATAAAGATATTATGAGCGTAGATATTGACCAAGTGCTCGAAACCAATATCGTTGCCACAATCCTAAACGGAAACATCGTCTTCAGTAACCGTTTCTAATGTTTTCACTTAATTTCATTAAATATACTTTAAGGTTGAAACTTTAAAGGGTAGATCTGTTTTATTTTTTTTATTTAATTAATAAAAAAGGTATTTTTTGTTAATTATTTAAACTGAATTAAACTTTTTAGTATAAGGTTTTAAAATAAATACATAATTTAGCTTTAAAAATTAAACAATATGTGTGGAATTGTATGTGCTTTTGATTTAAAGCAAGACTCAGAATATTTGAGACCTCAAATTTTGGAAATGTCGAAAAAAATTAGACATCGTGGTCCGGACTGGAGCGGAATTTACAGTAGTGATAATGCTATAATGGGGCATGAACGATTGGCAATTGTCGACCCTACATCGGGAAAGCAGCCGTTGTTGAACGAAGAGGAGACATTAGTGCTGGCTGCCAATGGCGAAATATACAACCATCTAGAATTGCGCAAGCAGTTCAAAGACAAATATAACTTCAGAACAGATTCTGACTGTGAGATAATCCTTGCATTATATAAAGAAAAAGGAGTTGATTTTGTAGATGATTTAAATGGAATTTTTGCTTTTGCGATCTATGACAATAAAAAAGACGAATATTTTATTGCCCGTGACCATATGGGAATTATACCACTTTATATGGGTTGGGACATTAATGGAACATTTTATGTGGCTTCTGAATTAAAAGCTCTTGAGGGCATTTGTTCTAAAATTCAATTATTTCCTCCTGGACATTACTGGCACAGTTCAGATCCTGCCCCTGTGAAGTGGTATGATAGAGAGTGGAGAGATTTTGAAAATATAAAAGACAACCCAACTTCTATCGAGGAGCTTCACGATGCGCTTTCAGATGCGGTTCACCGTCAGCTCATGAGCGATGTACCTTATGGTGTTTTGTTATCGGGTGGATTAGATTCTTCCGTTACATCTGCATTGGCCAAAAAATTTGCTTCCAAGCGAATAGAGTCTGATGATACCCAATCGGCATGGTGGCCACAATTGCATTCTTTCTCTGTTGGCCTAGAAGGTTCTCCTGATTTAGAAGCAGCAAGAAAAGTTTCTAAACACATAGATTCCATTCACCATGAAGTGAAATTTACGATTCAAGAAGGTCTAGATGCGATTAGAGATGTGGTTTATCACCTCGAAACTTACGACATAACTACAATTCGCGCCTCCACGCCAATGTTTTTGATGGCCCGAACTATCAAATCCTTGGGGATTAAAATGGTATTATCTGGAGAAGGTGCTGACGAGTTGTTCGGTGGCTATCTCTATTTTCATAAAGCACCCTCTGCTGAGGAATTCCATAAGGAGACTGTTAGAAAGCTTGATAAGCTCCACCAATACGATTGTTTGAGAGCAAACAAATCTTTGGCAGCTTGGGGTATTGAAGGGCGTGTTCCTTTCTTAGACAAAGAATTTATAGATGTCGCCATGCGAATCAATCCAAAAGACAAACTGATCAACTCAGAACGTATGGAAAAATGGGTCGTCAGAAAAGCTTTTGAAGATTATCTACCAGAGAGTGTTGCTTGGCGTCAAAAAGAACAATTTTCTGATGGCGTAGGATACAACTGGATTGACACACTCAAGGAGGTGGTTGAAGCAGCTGTTAGTGACGAGCAAATGGAAAATGCACATTTTAGGTTTCCCTTACAAACACCACAGAATAAAGAAGAATTTCATTACAGAACTATTTTTGAAGAGCACTTCCCGAGTGATGCTGCTGCGATGAGTGTACCTTCGGTTCCATCTGTCGCTTGTAGTACCCCAATTGCACTGGAATGGGATGAAGCTTTTAAGAATCAAAATGATCCAAGTGGAAGGGCAATTGCCAAGGTTCATGATGATGCTTACAAGAAATAATTTTCTTCTTTAATATTGATGTTTTTAGGTTGATTTTTACACATTTTGTGTTAATAACTTCAATTGTTTTTAGGACGCTTAAACATTATAATAATAGCGTCTTTACTTATATTTGTTTAACACCAAATTTGAAAAAAAAAACAACCTAAATATATGAGTGAGGAAAGCAATAGTCAGCAATATTCTGCCGATAGTATTCAGGCCCTTGAAGGCATGGAACATGTCAGAAAAAGACCCTCAATGTACATCGGTGACATTGGCCTTAGAGGACTCCACCATCTGGTCTATGAAGTTGTGGATAATTCTATTGACGAGGCCCTTGCAGGTCACTGTGATGAAATCTCCGTAATTATTAATGAAGACAATTCCATAACTACCGAAGATAACGGAAGGGGTATTCCAGTTGGTATACACAAAAAAGAAGGAGTTTCTGCTTTGGAGGTCGTAATGACTAAAATTGGTGCCGGCGGGAAATTTGATAAAGATTCCTACAAAGTTTCTGGAGGACTTCACGGGGTTGGAGTATCCTGTGTTAACGCACTTTCAGAACAACTTACCGCTACTGTTTTTAGGGAGGGTAAAGCTTGGGAACAAGTCTACGAAAGAGGAAAGCCTGTTTCACCTGTCAAGTCGATCGGAGAATCTGATAAAAACGGAACAATAGTTACCTTTAAACCTGATCCTGAAATTTTCAAGCAGGTATTAGAATATAACTATGATACCCTTGCACAGAGAATGCGAGAATTGTCATTTCTAAACAAAGGAATTACAATTTATATTACTGATAAACGAAGAAAAGACGATCAAGGCGAATTTGTAAGTGAAAAGTTTTATTCAGATTTAGGACTTAAAGAATACATCCGTTTTCTAGACAGTAATAGAGAAGCAATCATTGAAGATGTAATTTCAATGGAATCAGAAAAGAATGGTATTCCTGTTGAGGTTGCGATGATTTATAATACTTCCTACACCGAAAACCTTCATTCTTATGTAAATAACATCAACACACACGAAGGAGGAACTCACCTTTCAGGTTTCAGAAGGGGGTTAACAACAACCTTAAAAAAATATGCTGATGCTTCGGGTCTATTGGACAAGTTAAAGTTTGAAATTGCAGGAGATGACTTTAGAGAAGGTTTAACAGCAATTGTATCAGTTAAAGTTCAAGAGCCTCAATTTGAGGGGCAAACAAAAACTAAATTAGGAAATAGAGAAGTGAGTGCTGCGGTATCTCAATCTGTTTCTGAAATGGTTGAAAACTATTTAGAAGAACACCCGAATGATGCCAAGATCATTGTTCAAAAAGTTATTCTTGCAGCACAAGCAAGACATGCCGCCAGAAAAGCTAGAGAGATGGTACAGCGTAAAACTGTCATGAGCGGTGGAGGACTGCCGGGGAAACTCTCTGACTGTTCGGAACAGGATCCAAAACTTTGTGAGGTATTCCTCGTCGAGGGAGATTCTGCAGGGGGTACGGCAAAGCAAGGAAGAGATAGAAACTTTCAAGCGATACTTCCTTTGAGAGGCAAAATACTTAATGTTGAAAAAGCAATGCAACACAAAGTATTTGAAAATGAAGAAATTAGAAATATTTATACTGCTTTGGGGGTAACTATTGGTACTGAAGAAGATAGCAAAGCACTGAATTTAGTTAAACTACGTTATCATAAAGTAGTCATCATGTGTGATGCGGATGTTGATGGTAGTCATATTTCCACATTAATTCTGACTTTCTTTTTCCGTTATATGCGAGAAATGATTGAGTCTGGATATATCTATATTGCCACACCACCGCTTTATTTGGTTAAGAAAGGTACCAAGAAGAGTTACGCTTGGAATGACGATCAGCGCGATAGATTAATGCAAGAGTTTGGACAAGGATCAAGCATTCAGCGCTATAAAGGATTGGGGGAGATGAACGCCGAGCAACTTTGGGATACTACGATGAATCCTGAGATGAGAACGCTAAGAAAAGTAATCATTGATAATGGAGGAGAGGCAGATCGTGTTTTCTCAATGCTAATGGGAGATGAAGTACCGCCAAGGAGAGAATTCATTGAGCAAAATGCGATTTACGCAAATATTGATGCCTAGTGGTTTTAGTAAATTTATAATGATCTTATTTAATAATTTTTTTAAAAATTAAATTAATAATAGAATGAAAGTAACCGTTGTAGGCGCAGGAAATGTAGGCGCATCTTGTGCTGAATATATAGCAATTAAATCTATCGCTAGTGAAGTTGTACTATTGGATATTAAAGAAGGTTTTGCTGAAGGCAAAGCTTTGGACCTAATGCAAACAGCCACTAACCTTGGCTTTGACTCAATAATTAAAGGAGTAACAAATGATTATGCTGCAACTGCTGCAAGTGATGTAGTTGTGATTACCTCTGGGATTCCTAGAAAACCAGGAATGACACGTGAGGAATTGATTGGAATCAATGCTGGAATTGTTCAGTCGGTTGCGGAAAGTATCTTAAAGCATTCTCCAAATGCAATAATCGTTGTGGTTTCAAACCCAATGGATACGATGACTTATTTGGCGCTTAAGGCCACAGGCTTACCTAAAAATAAAATCATTGGTATGGGTGGGGCTTTGGATAGCTCGCGTTTCAAAACTTATCTTTCACTTGCACTTGACAAGCCTGCAAATGACATTCAGGGGATGGTAATTGGTGGTCATGGCGATACCACAATGATTCCATTGACAAGATTGGCAAGTTATAATGGTACGCCAGTTTCTCAACATTTATCATCGGAAGCACTTGACAAAGTATCAGCTGCCACGATGGTTGGTGGGGCAACATTAACAAAACTTCTCGGTACTTCAGCATGGTATGCACCCGGAGCTTCTGTCTCTTATTTGGTAGACAGTATTGTGAATGATTTGAGTCGTATGATTCCCTGCTCTGTTTTCTTAGATGGAGAATACGGTCAAAAAGATATTTGTATTGGTGTTCCATGTATCATTGGTAAAAATGGATTGGAAAGCATCATTGATGTAAAGCTAAACGACCAAGAACAAGAGAAGTTTACTCAAAGTTCTGCTGCAGTAAGAAACATGAATGAAGCGCTTAAAGAGATACTTTAAAGCAGCAAATACTTAATCTGCTTTTAACAGCGCGCTTCAAAATTTGTTTAATCACTCATATAAGTTGCTAAATACTCGACTAAACTTTATATTTGCTCGCTTAATTTAGCATAAAAAAAATAAAAATGCAGAATAACGGACTCATTAAACTCTTCGCAATCCTCTTTGGACTGGTTAGTATATATCAGCTTTCTTTTACCTTTATTACCAATCAGAAAGAATCACAAGCCAAAGAATATGCGATTCAAATCATTTCTGAGGATACTCCTGATTTTATTCAATTAAGAGAAAAAACAGAATCAACTTACCTCGATTCAATTGGAAATATTCCGCTTTATGGGATTACTTCCTACAATGATGCTAAAGGAAAAGAGCTTAATAAAGGACTTGACCTTAAAGGAGGAATCAATGTGATTCTTCAAATCTCAGTGAAAGACATTTTAAAAGGCTTAGCAGAAAACTCAAGAAATCCTATTTTTAACAATGCCTTAAACGAGGCAGATGTTCTTCAGAAAAATAGTGATGCAGCATACGTAGATTCTTTTTTCGAAGCTTTTGAATCTGTTAGCGATGGAATCAAGTTGGCCGCTCCTGAAATTTTTGCCAATCGTACATTAAGCGATGAGATAAATTTTGAGATGAGCAATCAAGAAGTAAAGCCCATCATTATAAGAAAAGTTGATGAATCTATCATTTCGGCTTTTGAAGTACTCAGAAAACGTATTGATAAATTTGGAGTAACACAACCAAACATTCAGAGATTGGGGACTTCAGGAAGAATTCTGGTTGAACTTCCAGGCGCTAAAGACGTTGAAAGGGTTAAGAATTTATTGCAAAGTACTGCACAGTTAGAGTTTTGGGAAACCTTCAAGAATGATCAATTGATCAACTTCATGGTTCAAGCCAATGAATATTTAAAAACTCAAGCGGAATTAAAAAATCCTTCTTTAACAAAAAAAGATAAAGAAAAATCAGTAATAGATGATCTTCTTGCAGATGTTAAAGCGCAAGATTCTACGGCTGTTTCAGAAGACCCTCTGTTTGAATTGATCAGAGGTTATGGCGCTCAAGGTGGTCCTGTTGTTGCTAAGTTTAGCTCTAAAGATGCAGATCAAGTAATAGAATACTTGAATACTCCTGAAGTTAGAAAGTTATTACCAACCGAATTCAGATATGTTCATTTTGCATTTGGCAAGCCGCAACCGAATAGCGAGGTGGTTGATCTTTATGCTTTAAAGTCCAATCGTGATGACATTGCTCCTCTTAGTGGTGGTGTTGTTGTGGATGCGCTACAGACTTATGATCCTCTTGGAAATGCTGCAGTTTCAATGCAGATGAATTCACAAGGTGCGAGGACATGGGAAGCCATGACAGGAAAAGCATTCCGTGAGGCAAGCAATATTGCCATCGTATTAGATAACATTGTTTATTCAGCTCCTGGTGTTTCCAGCGGTCCCATTTCAGGGGGTCGTTCTGAGATTACTGGAAACTTTTCACTTAACGAGGCTATTGACCTTGCAAATATTCTTAGAGCTGGTAAATTACCTGCTGCAGCTGAAATAATTCAATCTGAAATTGTTGGTCCCTCATTAGGAAAAGAAGCTATTGAAAGTGGTATGTATTCTTTTATCATTGCATTGGCATTTGTATTGTTGTGGATGATATTTTACTACGGTTATTCTGGCGTTTTTGCCGACATCGCTTTGGTTTTAAATATTATTCTCATTTTTGGCGTATTGGCTGGATTAGGCGCAGTATTGACATTGCCTGGTATCGCAGGGGTCGTATTGACGATTGGTATTTCGGTCGATGCAAATGTTTTGATATTTGAGCGCATACGAGAAGAACTTAACAAGGGTAAAGGTGCCAGAAAAGCAGTTGCTGATGGTTTTAGCAATGCTTTGTCTTCTATTTTAGATGCTAACATTACCACTGGACTTACTGCATTAATTCTATTTATTTTTGGAACGGGTCCAATTAAAGGATTTGCAACTACTTTGTTAATTGGTATTGCGACTTCCTTGTTTACAGCTATATTCATCACACGAATGCTTTTAGATGCTCAAAACGAAAAAGGAAAAACTATTTCATTTAGTACAAAATTAACGAAATCACTTTTCACCAATATAAACATCAATTTTCTTCAGAAAAGGAAAGTTGCCTATATTATTTCAGGAGTTTTAATAATGATCAGTCTGGTTTCATTAAGCTTTCAGGGTCTTAACCAAGGAGTTGATTTCGTTGGAGGACGCTCTTATACAGTTCGTTTCGATCAAATAGTTAACCCTACTGAGATTCAAGCCAATCTTTCAAAAGGTTTGGGAAGCGCACAAGTGAAGACTTTTGGAGAAGAAAATCAATTGAAAATCACAACAAAATATAAAGTTGATGTTGAAGGTTTAGAGGTAGACAACGAAATTCAAAATGTTTTATTCACTTCTTTACAGTCTTATTTACCTGATGGACTCACTTACGATCAATTTGTAAATGGATCTGATGATAAGCAAGTAGGAGTTATGTCTTCAATAAAAGTAGGACCAACAATTGCAGATGATATTAAGAAAAATTCTTTCTTAGCCGTCATCGGTTCTTTGATCGTAGTGTTCTTGTATATCTTGCTGAGATTTAGAAAATGGCAATTCTCTCTCGGAGCAGTTACCGCTGTTTTCCATGATGTATTGATCGTATTGGGAATCTTTTCTCTTACTTATAAATTCATGCCCTTTAGCATGGAAATTGATCAGGCATTCATTGCCGCCATACTTACGGTGATTGGTTATTCCTTGAATGATACGGTAGTTGTATTTGACCGTATTCGAGAATTTGTGGGGGAGCATACAAAATGGGAATTTGACAAGACTGTTGATTCTGCTTTAAATAGTACTTTAAGTAGAACCTTAAATACTTCTCTAACCACGCTCATCGTATTGCTTGCTATATTTATCTTTGGTGGAGAATCAATCAGAGGGTTTATGTTTGCATTGATTGTTGGGGTGGTTGTAGGAACCTATTCTTCCGTATTCATCGCAACTCCTGTAATGTTCGATACACAAAAGAAAAAACTAATAGAGGAGTCTAAATAAAACTCAATAAATAATATTTGTAAATTAAGTCTTACCCTCGCAGGGTGCGACTTAATTATTGGATATTGTTGATGTGCGCCAAATGATGGTAAGAATGCCATGCGTATAAGGCAACCACGGTATAGAGTGGATAATGTTTCCCTTTGCCAGGATGATAATAAGATTTCTCAAAATCCTCAGCTCTCATTTGGTCGATCAATGTTGTCCACCTTTGGTGTATACCTTTTAGAATAGCAATACTTGATTTTACATCAGTTTGAGTAGCATCAGTAAGTTCCGCCCATTCGGATTCTATATAATCTTTTATGGAGGGAGTGTCTTCAAGTAAAGCATGTTTAAATCGAACGTAACAATGAATGTGACTGTCTGCAAGGTGGTGAATCACTTGAGCAATGTTCCACCCTCCATAGCGGTAAGTGCGTTTAAAATCATCTTCTGAAAAGCTTTGAATTGCCTTCCCCAAGATTTTAGGAAAATCACGCAGTTTTATGGTGTAAGTATCTAATGTTTCTTTATCAAGTTTCTCCACGCGTTCAAATCTACCAATCGGAAATTTTAATTTTTCGAGTAGGTCAGGACTCATTTTATTTTCCATAACATCGGGGTATATTGGTTTATGATATTTTATTTTTTTTAGAATAGAACATAATAAAAAATCCTGCTAAAATGAATGGAATACTTAACCATTGTCCCGTGGTGAACATTGGTAATACCTCTTCAAATCCTCCTTGACTTTCCTTGACGTATTCTACTATAAAACGAATGGTGAAAAGACCTGTAAAGAAAAGTCCTAAGAGAAAACCTTTTCTTTCCCCAAAACCATTGTCATAGAGTTTTTTTATTGCAAAGAAAAGAATGACATAACCAAAGGCTTCATAAAGCTGTGCTGGGTGCCTTGGAAGTACTTCTCCTCTGTTTTGAAAAACCACTCCTACATTTGTATTTGTGTATTTCCCAACAATTTCGGAATTAAAAAAGTTTCCAATTCTAACAAAAGCAGCACCGATACTTATTGGAATAACCAGTCGATCTAAAATCCAAATCAGTGGTTTGAACTTGTATTTTCTTTGGTATAGATACAAACCAATAAGAATACCAATCGAAGCACCATGACTCGCCAATCCCCTAAAACCAATAAATTCGTAACCAGAGATTAAACCAAAAAACAATTCTTTAGAAGGATTCCCTCTAATGGGAAGTAATATTTCTACCCAATGGTTTTGATAATAATCCCAACTGTAAAAAAACACGTCTCCAAGTCTGGCGCCCAATAGTGTAGAAATCACCATATAAATAAAGATGGGTTCGAGATACTTTAGATCTACTTTTTCTTTGATGAAAATTTTCTTATAAATGCGAATTCCCAATACAAAAGCTACAATAAACATTAAGCTATAGATGTGAATGCCAAAGCCACCAATCTCAAAGAGTGTTGAGCTGGGAGCCCAATTAAATTTCAATAATATCATTTTTAGTTTTTAATATATTTGTTGGTTAAAAGTAATGTAAATCTTTTGTTTTAATATTGAATCGCCACTATGGAACAGGATCATGACCTTTTCCTCCCCATGGGTTGCAGATAGAGAGTCTTTTCAATGTAAGAAAACTACCCTTAAAAAGACCATGTCTTTCATAGGCTTCTAATGCATATTGAGAGCAGGTAGGGGTGAACCGACAACTTGGTGGAAATAAAGGTGAAATGAGTATTTGATAGGTTTTAATCAAAACTATAAAAGGAAAAATAAAAATTTTTCTCATTTTTCAAAGAAATTAATCAATTGAAAATGTAGTTCCCTCTTTACCGTCCTTCAATTGAATGCCAGATTGCATAAGTTGGTCTCTGATTTGATCCGAAGTTTGAAAGTCCTTATTCTCTCTCGCTTTATTCCTGAGTTCTATTAACAAATCAACAGCGCCAGTAAGTTTAACTGTTGTATCGGAGCTTGTTTTTTGCTCTATTGCAATTCCCAAAACCTCGTGAATAAATTCAGGCATCATATTGCTTAAAGTCTCCCATTGTGAAATTCCAATTGGATGATTTTTATGAATAACAAGATTTATGAATTTTGTAGCATCAAAAAGCTGAGCGATTAATAGCGGGCTATTAAAATCATCATCCATTGCTGCATAACATTTTTTGAGCCACTCTTTTGTGTCAAATGCTCCGTCCTCATTTTCTGGTTTAAGCTCAGGTAACTTATTTACGGCCTCCATCAAACGATAATAACCCTTTTCGGAAGCATTTAAAGCATCTTCGCTAATGTCTAAAATGCTAGTGTAGTGGGCTTGAAGCATAAAAAATCGAAAAACTTCAGGAGAATAAGGTTTCGTAAACATTTCGTTCTTACCTGTAAACATGTCCATTGGAAGAATATTATTTCCAGTAGATTTAGCCATTTTTTTTCCATTCAACGTCAGCATGTTGGCATGTAGCCAGTATTTCACAGGAGATTTTTTATTAATTGCCTCTGCTTGGGCAATTTCACATTCATGATGAGGGAATTTTAAGTCCATTCCTCCTCCATGTATATCAAAAGAATCTCCAAGGTATTTGGTGCTCATTGCCGTGCACTCTAAGTGCCAGCCAGGAAAACCATCACTCCAGGGAGAGGGCCATCGCATGATATGTTGTGGTTCTGCTTTTTTCCAAAGCGAAAAGTCTTGAGGGTTTTTTTTATCACTTTGCCCGTCAAGTGTTCGGGTATTGTGAATGAGATCCTCTATTTTTCTTCCACTAAGTATTCCGTAACTGTGAGATTCATTGAATTTTAAAACATCAAAATAAACGGAGCCATTAACTTCATAGGCATAACCTTGATTGAGAATGTCTTTTACTAATTCGATTTGTTCAATTATGTGACCCGTCGCTGTAGGCTCTATTCCAGGAGGAAGATTGTTAAATTTTTCTAATATTTGGTGAAAGTCTAGAGTATAAAGCTGAACAACTTCCATGGGCTCTATTTTTTCGAGCCTTGCTTTTTTAGAAATTCGATCTTCTCCAACATCCTCATCGTTTTCCAAATGACCTGCATCCGTAATGTTCCTAACATAGCGAACTTTATATCCTAGATGCTTTAAATATCTGTAGATTAAATCGAAGGAAATAAAAGTTCTGCAGTTTCCTAAATGAATATTACTGTAAACTGTTGGACCACAAACATACATCCCAACATGACCATCTACCAATGGGGTAAAAGTTTCTTTTTTACCACTTAAGGAATTGAAAACGACTAGCGAGCTATCAATCAAAATTCAGTGTCTAATTTTATATAATCTAAAAACTCTCTTTTGACATCTTTTCCTTTAAACTTCCCGCTAAATTCAGAAGTTACCGTACTGCTACTAATGTCTCTTATCCCTCTTGAATTAACACACAAATGTTTGGCATCTATGAGACAAGCTACATCTTCAGTTTTTAATACTTTCTTGAGTTCATTAACAACCTGAAGGGTAAGTCTTTCTTGAACTTGAGGTCGTTTGGAAAAATAATCTACAATTCTATTCATCTTAGACAGGCCAACAACCGTTCCACTTGAGATGTAAGCGATATGAGCTTTTCCAACGATGGGCAATAAATGATGTTCACAAGTAGAGTAAAGGGTGATATTTTTTTCAACCAACATCTCACCGTATTTATACTTATTCTCAAAAGTTGATGACTTTGGTTTATTATTCGGATCCAAGCCACTAAAAATCTCATTAACAAACATTTTGGCTACCCTGCGAGGAGTACCGTTCATACTGTCGTCTGTTAGATCCATTCCTAAGATTTCAAGCACCTCTTGAATTTTTTCTTCAATTTGTGATGTTTTTTCAACATTACTAAGAGCGAAAGCGTCTTTTCTTAGGGGAGTTTCAGCAGATGTCCCTTGGTGGTTGTCCGCCAAATCGTCTTGATTATCAATTAACATGTTTTCTGTCTTTATAGTGTATTTACGTAGAACAAATATAGTTATTTATGAATTATTAAATAAGGTATACAGACTCTTTAGCGATTCTTGCTTAAGAATTTCAATTAAAGTTTTAAGGAATAGGTAACAACTATTTGAACCTGATCATTTTTAAGATCAATAGGATCGTCAAGTCCTTTTTGATAAATGAGCTCTGTTCTTTCTGATTTCTGTTTTAGAAGGGTAGCGCTAAAATTACTTCCGCCAAAATCATACCCAATCCCCAAGGAGTATCCCTTGCTGAAATCAGGTTTTGTTTTATTAAAGTTCTGATGAGAGAAATAACCACCTCTTAAACTTAATTCTTCTATGCGATATTCTCCTCCAATACGAAAAGATCTTGCCTTTTTTAGGGTTGATTTAATTTCTTTGTTTATGTCAATATAGTCATCATTTCCTTGTTTGGTTTCAAATTCAATATTTTGAAAGTTAACCAGATTGTATTCAAAACTGATTAATCCTTTTCTGCCAAATATGTAGGCTAATCCTGTCGAAAGTTTTGAAGGAGTATTGATGTTGTATTCATAGATATTAATGATTTTGGGTTCGACCTCGTCAATACCGCTATCTCTATAAGTTTTAACATATTGAATAAGTTCTTCTTGAATACTATACCAAGTAGGACTTTGATAGCTCAAACCGAGGCGAATATTTGGAGAAGGTTTGTATATTGCTCCTAGTTGAATAGAAAATCCATCGGCTAGGGTTGAGAGTTCGTTTTCAAACTCAGTTTCAATGAATTCTGAACCAGTTCCATAATTGTTTTCACCCATGGAGTCAGTTCTTCTAAATTCACTGTTGTAACTGTTTATATTCATTCCTAAATACAAATTATCCTTGTATTGTGAACTGATGGTAAAACTGTGCTTTTTATTAGCACCTGACTCAGTCACAAAAAAATTGTGTCTTAAACTATTATTTTGAGGATTACTAGCTGAATTATAGTCCATATTGTTGGAAACCTCACTCAATGGATTTATGATGAAGGATTGATAGCCTAAAAACGCTTGTTGGGCGTCAAAACCGATATTCTCTCCTAGGTATTGATAAACATAAGAAACGCTTTCATCAATAGCTACTTCAATGTTAACAAACTTAACTCCTTTTGCATAGGATAAAAAATAATCATCTATGCCTCTAGTTGGATTGATCCCATAAGCATTGAATTTAGAATCAAAACGTTGGTCTGCTTTAAAATTATAAGCAAAACTCAATTTTGAAAAATCGCTACTTCCATTGGTCATAACAAAAACAATCCCAAATTGGTCGATATTGGTTGCACCGGAGTTGATATTTCTAAAATTATTAAAATAACCAGCATCAATTTTATTTTTAGTATAATTTAAAGAAATGCCCAATTCTGAGTGTAAAAAGACTGCAGCAGCAGCAGGATTCTCACTTATGGCAGACAAGTCACCTCCTAGGGCATTGAAAGCTCCTCCAAGGGCAACAAACCTTGCCGTTCCTTTCAATTGTGGGCGAGCGTATCGCAATGCGTCTTCTATGTACTGCCCTAAAGTCAGGTTTGTATATAGGAATAGGGTTAAAACAATTAATATGTTTTTAATTTTCATGTTTTGGAGTTTGAGATTAATTAGCGACCTCTTGAGCTTCTTCCGCTGCTTCTAATACTTCCCTGACTACTTGAGCTACTACTGCTGCTGCTGTTTCTCCCAGAGTTGTATGATGTGGAAGAAGAACTTCTTCGGGAATTGTAATTGGTTGATTTATAGTTGCTGGTATTAGAGCTACTTCTGCCAGTGTTGTAGTTTTGATTACTAGTTGAATTTGACTTTTTAGTTGTTGTTGCCGGCCTGCTACTCGGACTGTTTCTTAAAGTATTAGTTGAATAAATTATCTTTTTTGGAGTTGTGGTAGAGGAGCGGACTGTGTTCGGTTGAAGATTATTACTTGCTTGGGAAGTAACATTGGAATTTTTAACGCGATTTTGAGATGATCTCCCTGCATTATAATGAACTACTTTGTTAGCACCAGAAACTCTCGTGCTGACAGCAGACCCTTGTTTGCTAATTGTTGCACGATTATTTGATTGATTAACTCTGGCAGCAGTCTGAGAAGACCTTCCACCTCTTGAAGTTTTGGATCGCGAATACCTTGAGTATCCTCTAGTCGAATCATAGTTTGAAAAAGGTCGGTTGTAAGCATAATTTCTGTATCCATAATTATTATATCTGTAATATGGAGAATAATGGTTATAACCATATCCAAAATTTTGGAAAGGAGAGAAGAACCCAATACCCCAGAGAGGTCCTTGGTAGTAACCCCTGTAGAAATTATAAGGACGATAAGGACTCCAATAAGGATTGTGAAACCCTCCGTAAGAGAAACCACCAAAACTATTCCCGTAAAAACCATTCCACGGATTGTTATTGACTAAATAAACTTCTGTTTTACCAGTGCTTGCTCCCCAAGGTGCTTGAGAATTTACTTGAACATCGGCATTATTAGTTTTACTAGAATAGTTTTCAGCATCTGTATAAGCAAAATTCTGCTCATCATCAATAGAAGAATAATCATCCGCTATATTGCTAAAATAGTTTTGATATTTATCTCCATTTTCAGGATTTTGAGTTTGTGGGAGCGCTTCAGGTATTTTATCCGATGAACTGGCATAAATACCATCAGCGGTGTAGTAAGAAGACCCTTGATAGCTTCCACAGGATATAAATGTCATAATAAGAGAAAAAGCAATTAATTTATTAAACGGATTTAAATTTTTTATTGTTCCCATAGTTGACAGATTTTTTAATGAATGACAGAAAAAATAGTAGTTTTGTGCATCATTACATTAATTAACAATATAAAAACAAAATCTGTGCCAAACTTCTTATGGGGAAAAAATTAACATCACGCAGCGAAGATTATTCTAAATGGTATAACGAACTTGTTGTTATGGCTGGCTTGGCGGAAACCTCTGCTGTCAGAGGTTGTATGGTTATAAAACCTTATGGTTTTGCAATATGGGAGAAAATGCAAGCCGAGTTAGATAAAATGTTTAAGGCTACAGGGCATGAAAATGCTTACTTTCCATTATTCGTTCCAAAAAGTTTATTCGAAGCAGAAGAGAAAAATGCAGAAGGCTTTGCAAAAGAATGTGCCGTAGTTACACATTATCGATTGAAGAATGATCCTGATAATAATGGAAAATTGATTGTTGATCCGGAGGCAAGGTTAGAAGAAGAGCTGGTTGTGCGCCCTACCAGTGAAGCAATTATTTGGAGTACTTATAAAAATTGGATTCAATCCTACAGAGATCTTCCAATACTTATTAATCAATGGGCAAATGTTGTTCGTTGGGAAATGAGAACAAGATTATTTTTAAGAACCGCCGAATTTTTATGGCAGGAAGGACATACTGCTCATGCTACAAAAGAAGAGGCGCTGGAAGAAACCCTGTTGATCAATGGCTTGTATGCGGATTTTTTAAAAAACTTTATGGCAATCCCTGTAATTCAGGGGGTTAAAACTGAGAGTGAACGTTTTGCTGGAGCTGAAGAAACCTATTGCATTGAAGCATTGATGCAAGACGGTAAAGCACTTCAAGCGGGAACTTCACATTTTTTAGGTCAAAACTTTGCAAAAGCATTTGACGTGAAGTTTGCCACGAAAGAAGGAAAACTCGAACATGTATGGGCTTCTTCGTGGGGGGTTTCTACCCGTTTGATGGGAGCGCTGGTTATGACTCACAGTGACGACAAGGGCTTGGTGTTGCCTCCAAATTTAGCACCCATTCAAGTTGTTATTGTGCCGATTTTCAAAGGAGATGATCAATTAGACGAAATTTCTGAAGTGGCAGTTCCGCTTAAGCAATCGCTAGTTAGCCAGGGAATCTCTGTGAAATATGATAACTGTGATAATTTTAAGCCTGGATATAAGTTTAATGATTATGAATTAAAAGGGGTGCCCATTAGAATTGCCATAGGACCTCGTGATATTGAAAATAGGGCTGTCGAAATGGTAAGGCGTGATACCCTTGAAAAGTCATCAATTCCTTTGGATGGAATCAGTGATCATATTAAACAAACGTTAAAAGATATTCAAGATCGTTTATACATCAAAGCTTTAAACTTTAGAGAAGAGCACATAACAGCGGTTAATAACTTTGAAGAATTTCAATCTGTATTGTCTAGAAAAGCTGGATTTATTTCTGCCCATTGGGATGGGACTTCAGCGACAGAAGAAGCAATTAAAAAGTTGACTAAAGCAACTATTAGGTGTATTCCTTTGGAAGTCGTGAAGGAAGAAGGCGTTTGTGTTTATTCAGGAAAAAAGTCTAATCAGCGTGTTCTTTTTGCGAAAGCATACTAAATAGATAAAGTTGGTAACTTTAGCGTTTGTACTTCATTAGATATTTTTGGAAAGTTTTTGTTTGTTTCTAAGTTTGATAAATACTTACACTAGTTGTACTTAGAGTTCTATAGGCTTTTTTTAGAGTGGAATCAGTTAAATTGCTTTTTAAACACCTAGTGAATTTCAATCATATTTTTCATTTTCTATGCCGTAAGTTTTGCGGTTAATCTCAACCTTTTAGTTCTTTTTAAGGATAGCATATGCACACTATCCGCCGAATTGAGGTAAATTTTCTTTGGATTTTCATCAAACTCTGAATTATTGGCCATATTTGAGAAGAAATATATCAGTTCGTTATGAGAACTTTTTCATGTTGAATTTCCTTTTGGGATTTATTTTCTTTGAAATAAGATATTAAGTCATATATATTAATCACTAATTGATCGTTTTAAAATTGGAATGTTTTTGCTCGATTTCTTTGTCTTATTGGGCAAGGAGTGAACTAGTGAATAATAATAAAGATAGACAAAGTATGTTTTTCATTCGACAGTTCAATTTATAGTTGTTCCAAATTTTGGAAATTTTAGGGAATCATTATCACTCATTATGAAAAATTGAGAATTGCCAAAAAATAATTAATTAAAATTGGCGATCTTTTCGGTTGTATAATAATTTTTTTCTTCTAAATTTGCCAACTGAAAATAATGGCCCGTTCGTCTATCGGTTAGGACGTTAGGTTTTCATCCTAGAAAGAGGGGTTCGACTCCCCTACGGGCTACAGTTTTAAAACATTACATATGGCAAATCACAAATCCGCATTAAAAAGAATTCGTTCTAACGACAAGAAACGTCTGCGCAATCGTTTTCAACACAAAACAACGCGTAATGCAATTCGAAAATTAAGAGAGACCTCCAATAAGAAAGAAGCCTTAATTCAATTTCCAACTATTGTTTCTTTGGTTGATAAATTAGCGAAGAAGAATATTATTCATTCTAACAAGGCAGCTAATATAAAATCGAAGTTGGCGAAGTTTGTTGAGAAACTTTAATTAAAGTTAAATATTAGTAATAATTATTTATTACTTTTTTAAGAAAAATAGCACTAAATCTCCATGGGTTTTAACTCGCGGAGATTTTTACTTTTTATGTGTTTTAATTGTTGTTTTTTGATTTTAATAAGTGGCACGATATCAAAAAAAAACTTTCCATTTTGGAAAGCTTTTTTTATTATGAGTTCATTGAAATCAGAAATTCCTCGTTGTTTTTAGTCTTCCTGAAACGATCATTCACAAACTCCATTGCTTCTACCGGGTTCATATCCGCCAGGTACTTTCTCATTATCCACATACGTTGTAATGTCTTTTCGTCTAACAACATGTCATCTCTTCGAGTACTTGATGAAACGAGGTCTATTGCAGGGAAAATCCTTCTGTTAGCGATTCTTCTGTCTAGTTGAAGCTCCATGTTACCAGTGCCTTTAAATTCTTCAAAAATTACTTCATCCATTTTCGATCCAGTATCTGTCAAAGCAGTCGCAATGATTGATAAAGATCCTCCCCCTTCTATGTTTCTTGCCGCTCCAAAAAATCTTTTGGGTTTGTGAAGTGCATTTGCATCAACACCTCCACTCAAAATTTTACCAGAAGCCGGTTGTACCGTATTATAAGCTCTTGCTAATCTGGTAATAGAATCGAGTAAAATGACTACGTCATGTCCACATTCAACCATTCTTTTGGCCTTTTCAAGTACAATATTTGCTACTTTTACATGACGTTCGGCAGGTTCGTCAAAAGTTGAAGCGACTACTTCTCCGTCAACGTTACGTTGCATATCAGTTACTTCCTCAGGTCTTTCATCAATTAATAATATCAATTGATAAACTTCAGGGTGGTTTGCAGCAATTGCGTTTGCAACATCTTTTAGAAGCATTGTTTTACCAGTTTTAGGCTGGGAAACAATCATTCCTCTCTGTCCTTTTCCAATAGGAGAGAACAAGTCAATGATTCGTGTTGAAACAGTGCTTTGTTTGTCTGCAATATTGAATTTTTCGTCAGGGAAAAGCGGTGTTAGGTGCTCAAAGGATACTCGGTCACGAACTACTTTGGGATCTAGACCATTAATTTTATTCACTTTGATAAGAGGAAAGTATTTTTCTCCCTCCTTCGGTGGACGAACAGTCCCAAGGACGGTATCTCCTGTTTTTAAACCAAAAAGACGCACTTGTGATTGAGACACATAAACATCATCAGGAGAGGATAAGTAATTGAAATCAGAAGATCTTAAAAAACCATACCCTTCAGGCATCATGTCTAAAACTCCCTCGGTATCAATAATTCCCTCAAATTCAAAATCAGGCTCACGATAGCGATTTCTATTATCTTTATTATGATTGACCTCTTCTCTTTTTCGTTTTTGGTTGTTATTGTTGTTTTTATTAGTGTTATTGATATTATTGGAGATGATAGGGTTGTTGTTATTTCCCTGAACCGGCTTTAATCTTTTGTGTTGAGGCTTTGCGGTTTTTTGTCCTTTAACTTCTACAGGATTTTTTTCCT
>Ga0308007_10000191_pt1 | contig 27326 bp, 20 predicted proteins | sample Neamet71_FD_203152 | JGI IMG/M metagenome (GOLD analysis project Ga0308007, IMG submission 203152) | Marine microbial communities from water near the shore, Antarctic Ocean - #71 | ecosystem: Environmental > Aquatic > Marine > Unclassified | place: Southern Ocean | collected 2014-06-07
TGACAAAGCAGATTTAGCCCATAATACAATATTTGAACGGCTTAAAGCTTCTCCTTCTCCATAAACAATAATAGTTCTAAGTATTGACCAGTTTGTGTACTCGTCATTGACTAATAATTGTTCTGATGCATACTTAGATTTAGCGTAAATACTTAATGGATTTGGCACATCAGTTTCTGAATATGGTCCATTTTCACCATCAAAAACAAAATCAGTTGACAGCTGTATAAATTGAATATTATTAGATTTTGATATCTCAAACAGAAGTTTTACTGCCTCCACGTTTACTTTTTCACATAATTCAATATTATCTTCACAAAAATCAACATTTGTTACAGCTGCTGTATTAATTATGTGTGATGGTTTGAATTTATTAACACATTCATTTATTTCATTTCGGTTTGTGATATCCAAAGCCTGATAGTAAGTGTTTTTACATTTGGAATTTCTATTCTCACCTAGAGAAGTTGCCAAAAAAACAATATCTGAATCAGACAATTGATTTATAATCTTCTGACCTAACAATCCATTTGATCCCGTAATTAATATTCTCATTATTTGATTCCAAACTTTTTGTTTAATTCAGCAATTTGCTCTGGACTTCCTAATACAAACAATTTAGAATCTGAATTAATTTCAGTTGTATCTGCTGGATTAATGATATAGTCTCCATCTTTGGATTTAAATCCAATAACATTACAACCTGCCATTGCTCTTGATTTTAATGTGCCAATTGTACAATTTTTCATATCTTCAGGTAGCTCTTTAAAGTCAATTTCTTCTAGATTTACAGCTGCTTTTCCAGATACTTTTATTAAATCTAAGAATTCCATTACATCAGGATTCACAACTAAAGAAGCCATATGTGCTCCACCAACTGTATCTGGCATAATAACGTTATCTGCTCCAGCAATTCTTAATTTTCTCATTGAAGAATAAGATGATGCTCTAGAAATAATTTTTAATTTAGGATTTAACTCTCTTGCTGATAATACAACAAATAGATTATCTGCATCTTTTGGCAATGCGGTTATCAATGCAGTCGCATTTTTTAATCCTGCTTTTAATAACACAAAATCATCCGTAGCATCTCCTTTTACAAATAAGTCTTTATTCTCATCATCATCTGATATTTCGCCACTGCGTTCAATTATCACATATTCTTTTTTATAAAATTTAAGATCATGTGATGCTTGTTTACCTACTCTCCCGTATCCACAAACAATTGTGTGATTATTCAATTTCTCTAAACTTTTTGTCATCTTTAATTCTTTGTAGTATTTTACGTATTCCCCTCCAATAATATATTTAGTAATTGCCGAAATAGCATAAGCAAATGTACCAAAACTTGTTACGATCAAAAATGCTGTAAACATTTTCCCTGCAAAACTAAGCGCATGTTCTTCATGAAATCCAACAGTTGAAACTGTAATTATTGTCATATAAAATGATTCGAAAAAATTCCAACCTTCAAACAACATATAACCAATAGTTCCTCCAAAAATTATTGAAATAATTAGCCCTAATGCAACATATAGTTTTGAAAAATATTTAAAATGTCTTCTCATATATTATATCTCCCAAATACTTTTACGTTTACGTTGAAATTTAACTAAATGCTTACGTTCTAAAATAAATGCCATAGCTAAATAAATAATTAATGGCGATCCTAAACCTATAAAGGTAAAATAAATAAAAAACAGCCTGACTTTTGAAACTTCAAGTCGAAACTTACGAGCAAACCATGTACTCACTCCAAATGATCTCATTTCGAAAAAGAATGCTATTTTTTGTATTGTTTTTTTCATTTAATTTACCTTTGTAAATATACAATTATATTTTAGCTATGATATTCAATTCATCTATTGTTTTCAAATATGACTCGTTAATTAGTCGGTTTTAATCAGTTTTTGCCCAATTTTACATTGTAAACATTTATTTTTACTACAAAATTCATTCTTTAATTCAATTAATGCTTGACTATCAAATGCCGAGTTTACATTTACATTATAACTTTTCCACTTTGTGATTATTCCATTTTTTTCTGGGGCTATATTCTCTAACCATGTTAATGCAATACTTTTTAACTCCTCATTGCCTTCATATAATCCAATTGAAAAATAATAAGGAACATACACATTGACTAGAATAAGATCAATAAATGATGGTGTTAAGTTTGGATTTTGTTTTTTACCAATGCGTCCAAACATATAATGTTTTTTCCAATACGGATCTAATTCAATCTTTAGACTCTGAATTATATCATTAGTATTTAGCACCTTAGTTAAAGTGCCTAAATTGACAAGAACATGCCCAAGCTGAGCTAATCTTACAGTTGGATAATTTGGAGGTCTTACAGAAGCAAATTTCCATTCCTTGAAATTCATTTCCTCAAGCTTATACAATTGTTTTTGATACTGAAATTCATTTTTTAATTGTACAAAGTAAGTATCATTTTCTATTGAATCATCATTTAAAAATCCTGCTAATCCAAATAGATACGCTTGAACTTTTAAAATGTCATTATTTAATTTTAATACTATTTTATTATCAAATTTAGACGCAAGTTGTTCAAAGGGTTTCTGATTTAACTTTGATCCAAACACTTTAAATAACAAAAAATAAAACACCTTTTGCTGATCTCCATTATGACCTTCAATTAACGCAACAATATCAGCACACTTTCTAGTCAACCTATTAAATAATGCTTTTTCTTTTTGCTGATATATTACAAAATCATCTATGTCATTAATTTCATTTTGACAAGCAATCCAATTTTTAGACGTCATATAATTATGATATTTATTATAATGACTTTCATCAATTAAATCTTTTAACTCTACCGTTGGAAGTTGGTAAAGTCCTGATTCAATTTCAGCATCATGCGCATACACAAAATGTGCAATAACGTTATTATAATTAGTATCTGTTTGATGATTATGTTTAAACCAATCAGAAGATTTTACATGAAACTCTATTTGACCTGCCCAAACTTGTCCATTGAGTTTTAACTGACATTCTAAAAAATCTGGACCAGAGGTTTGATTGTGATAGCCGAAACTTATCACCTCTAATTCCTCACCATTGGTTGTCACAAAGTTTTTACCTAATTGCTTAGTTTTAAATATATAATGTAAATATTCTTCTTTCATTATTAACGGACAGGAATTTACAATACGTAAACAGTATTATAAATCTAACAAATACTACTTAGAAGTTAAAATAGCTTCTAATAGTTCAATACCTATATTAAGAAAGCACTGATGCCGTATTTCTTAACCTACCATGAATTCTGTCACTATTCTTCTATTCAAAATTTAACAACCAATATAAATATTGACATCTGTTAAATATATAAATAAAAAAGGAATTTTCATTTAATAATCAATGAGATAGACTTAAATAAATTCTTTTTCTACAAGAATTTTTTTCATTTTTTGTTGAATATCTAAAGCTACTTCTCTTGATTTATCTGCAAAATTTTCACCTTCTCCAGCGTATAAGATTCCTCTTGAAGAATTTACCAATAACCCGCAATCATCATTCCAACCAAAGTTAGCAACATCATCCAAAGAACCACCTTGAGCACCAACACCTGGTACTAAGAAAAAATGTTTTGGTGCAATTTTCCTAACATCACCAATTTTTTCTGCTCTTGTAGCACCAACAACATACATTAGTTTTGTTTCATCACCCCATTCAGCTGATTTTTTCAATACCTTTTCAAAGAGTTTTTCACCGTTCATATCGGTAGTAAATTGAAAATCTAAAGCTCCTTTGTTAGAGGTTAAAGCTAACATTATTACCCACTTATCTTTGTATTCAAAAAATGGTGTTACAGAATCAACCCCCATATAAGGTGCAATTGTTACAGAATCAAAATCTAAGTATTCAAAAAATGTTTTAGCATAATAATTAGAGGTATTTCCTATGTCTCCACGTTTTGCATCCGCAATTGTAAAAATATCTTTAGGAATATAATCTAATGTTTTCTTTAAAGACTCCCATCCTTTAGGACCGTGACATTCGTAAAAAGCAATATTTGGTTTATAAGCTACTGCTAAATCCTTAGTTGCATCAATTATACGTTTATTAAATTCAAAGATAGGATCCTCAAAATCTAATAAAAATTTTGGAACCTTATTTAAATCTACGTCTAAACCTACACAAAGAAAACTTTGTTTTTTTTTGATATTATTTATTAACTCTTGATGTGTCATTTTTTTACTTTACGCTCCATAGAAATAAGAGCATTTATTTTTTTAAGAAATTTACATTCCTCCTTCTGTCAATTTCTCAGCAGATTCAGCCATTCTCAGTGCATCAATCATTTCTTGTATTTCTCCATTCATAAAAGCAGATAAACTATACATTGTTTTTCCAATTCTATGATCAGTAATTCTTCCTTGTGGATAATTATATGTTCTGATTTTAGCCGATCTATCTCCGGTAGAAACTTTAGATTTTCTTAACGCAGATCTTTCCTTTTCTTGTTTTTCAACTTCAACTTGATATAGTCTAGTTCTTAAAACTTTTAAGGCTTTATCATAATTTTTATGTTGAGAACGTCCATCTTGACACTCTACCACTGTATTCGTAGGAATGTGAGTTAAACGAACAGCAGATTCAGTTTTATTTACGTGTTGACCACCTGCACCAGATGCTCTATACGTATCCTTACGGATATCACCCATATTCAATACAAAATCAATATTATCAGCCTCTGGCATAACTGCTACTGTAATTGCAGACGTATGCACTCTACCTTGAGATTCAGTATCAGGTACACGTTGAACACGGTGAACACCAGATTCAAACTTTAATGTTCCATATACTTCTTCACCAGACACCTCAAATTGAATTTCTCTAAAACCAGATGTTGTTCCTGGATTAGAATTTACAACATTAATTTGCCAACCCATATTTTTGAAGTACATAGTATACATTCTGTAGATATCTTCTACAAAAATACATGCTTCATCTCCACCCGTTCCAGCTCTTAATTCGATAATAACATTCTTATCATCATTAGGATCTTTAGGAATTAAAAGTACTTTAATTTCATCTTCTAAAATTTCAACCTGAGGATTTAATTCTTCAAATTCCATTTTAGCCATTTCCTTAAAATCAGGGTCATCACTCGTAGACATTACTTCACGAGCAGATGCAATGTTTTCGAGTACATTTTTATACTTACGATACACTTCATCAATAATACTAAGATCTTTGTATTCTTTATTTAATCTAACATATCTTTCCATATCAGAAATGATTTCAGGATCGACAATCATTGTCCCCACTTCTTCAAATCTAATATTTATTGATTCTAATTTATTTAATAAATCACTCATCTTTTAAACGTTATACATATTTGAATTCACCGAATTCAGATGTGATTGTTAATCTTTTTGATTCAGAAGCTTCAACTCTTCCAATAATTTTAGCGCTTACATTAAATGATTCTGATATTTTAATAATATCATTAGCAAATTCTTCTGGTAAATAGATTTCCATTCTATGTCCCATATTAAACACTTTATACATTTCTTCCCAAGCTGTATTTGATTCCTCTTGAATTAATTTAAACAAAGGTGGTATAGCAAACATATCATCTTTAATGATATGTAAATTCTCAACAAAATGTAATATTTTAGTTTGAGCTCCACCACTACAGTGTACCATTCCGTTAATATCAGCTTTATGTTTTGTTAAAATTTCTTTTATAATTGGTGCATAAGTTCTAGTTGGAGATAATACTAATTTACCTGCATTAATAGGAGAACCTTCTACCGAATCTGTTAACTTTTTAGTTCCTGAATACACTAAGTCAGCTGGTACAGCTGCATCAAATGATTCTGGGTACTTAGTTGCTAAATAATTATCAAATACATCATGTCTTGCAGATGTTAGACCATTAGATCCCATTCCACCATTATATTCAGTTTCATAAGTTGCTTGTCCAAAAGATTCTAAACCAACAATTACATCACCTGCTTTAATATTAGCATTATCTATCACGTCTTCACGCTTCATTCTTGCCGTAACTGTTGAATCAACAATAATTGTTCTTACCAAATCACCAACATCAGCAGTTTCGCCACCTGTTGAATGGATTTTTACGCCATGCTTACTTAAATCAGCTAACAACTCTTCAGTACCGTTAATAATCTCTGATAACACATCACCAGTAATTAAGTTTTTATTTCTACCGATAGTTGAAGATAGTAATATGTTTTCTGTTGCACCAACACACAATAAATCATCAATATTCATGATTAAAGCATCTTGCGCAATTCCTTTCCAAACAGAAATATCACCTGTTTCTTTCCAGTACATATATGCTAAAGAACTTTTAGTTCCTGCACCATCTGCATGCATAACAATACAATGCTCATTACTTCCTGTTAAATGATCAGGTACAATTTTACAAAATGCTTGAGGAAACAATCCCTTATCTACATTTTTTATTGCATTATGCACGTCTTCTTTCCCTGCAGAAACGCCTCTTAACTTATATCTTTGATCTGACATATTTATTTAGTTAATTGTTAATAGGTTGAGTTAATAATCAATCTTAGAGATTACTATTTAAACCATTATTAAACAAATTTATATTTTTTACAAAACTAAAAAAAGCACCCCGAATAAACGGAACGCTTTTAATATTAATTATTTTTTAATCTATTCTCCGTCAATAGGTGCTTCAGCTTTTGGCACATAATCAGTACTAATAATTTCACCTTCAGTTCGTCTATTTTTTTGATGTAACATTTCAAACCTAACTTTATCAGTTGTTTTGAATTGGTTAATATATTTTTCTGTTAATACAATAACCGTTGTATCACCTGAAATTGGATCAACTTCATTAATGAAAGTTGGTAATGTTTCACCAGCACCTTTAGGTACAAATCTATCAGCTGGTAATCCTTTTTCATTTACTAAATAATTGATACAAGATTGTGCTCTTTTTTGAGAAAGTGCTTGATTTGATGCATCTCTACCTCTTGAATCTGTGTGAGATAATAATTTAATAACAATATTTGGATTATCAGTCATAACATTGTATAGGTAGTTAAGTGAATCTTTTGAGTTGATAGTACTATCAACTAATAAAACGGCACTTCCTAAAGGATATCTAACTTCTGGTAATCTAATTGGTTTAAAAATATTTAATAATCCAATTTCTCTAACAATGTTAGATTGAGAAGTTATACCAACCGTTGTAAAGTTGTCATTAGATCCTAAGTAAATTTTATCTTGTCCTGGAATTTCAATTGTAAATGTGTGACCAGGCTTTATCATTCTTGTTTTATCTTCTAGCTCTGTCATACTAAGTTGTCCATCCATATCAGTCATTAATGAATAATTAACGCCGTCAGAACCTACTATTCTTACTTCCATATCAGGAATTCCTTCTCTTGTTTCTTGATCAACAACAGTAATGTAAACATTTACTAAAACTGGTGGTAAGTAAAAAGACCATATATCTTGTGAAGGATTAGTTCTTGGTCCTTTAGATCCAGCTCTATTAGATGATAAAAACCCTTTTTGTCCTTCTATATCATTTTGAGTAAATACTAAACTATAATCATCAGCGTAAGTATTTAATGGCGCTCCCATATTAGTAGGATTCTCCCATTTATTTTCAGTTCCAACTTGAGTAGCAACAAAGATATCTAAACCACCAGCACCAACCATACCGTCAGTTGAGTAATATAAAGAACCATCTTTTGCCCACACAGGAAACATATCATTTCCAGCTGTATTAATTTCTGGACCTAGATTAGTAGGTAGAGACCAACCTGACTTTTTATGGTAAGTTGTTATCCATAAATCAACTCCACCTTCTCCACCAGCCATATTTGACGCAAAAATCAATTTCTTACCATCATTTGACGCTGCAGGATGACCTACATGAGTAGAATCGTGATCTTTTATTTCTAATTTTACTGGGTCACCAAATTTCTTTGATTTAACTTCTGCCAAATAAATATCACAACCTAAATTCTTTTTATCTTCTCTTCTACAACGCGTAAAGAACATTTTCTTACCTCTTCCATCAAAACATACAGACCCTTCATTGTCAATCGTATTAATTTTCTTAGATAATAATGTTGGTTCTCCAAAATTTCCTTTTCTATCAATATCAGAAACAAAAATATCAGTAAAATCTCCTCCAACCACAGATTCTATATCACTTCCTGTAGATGCTGAACGAGATGATGTGAAATACATAGCCGTTCCTCTAGAATTCATTACCGCACCAAAGTCAAACGCAGTTGAATTCAACTTAGTTATTTGATTTAATTCATGTCTTGTCTTATCTTTCTTGAATTGCTTAAATTCTTTACAAGATTGAATTCTAACATCTGTTAATGGATCTTCTGAATTTAATTCTTTATATTTTTTGTAATTACCTTCTGCCTTTTTATGTTCACCTTGTGACATTTGCATTTCTGCTAAATAATAAAACACTTTAGGCTCTACTTCTTGATACCTTAATAAAATAGATTTTTCATACTGTTCTTCAGCGCTTAAGAAATTATGAATCAACTTATAACATTCAGCAGATCTAAATGCATATCCTGCTTTAGTCACCCTAGACTCATCCTTTTTAACACTTATTTTATCAGATGCTTTTTTATAGGCATCAGCAGCTTCCACATATTTACCCGACTCCCAAAGTACATCAGCTTCTTTTCCATAGTTTCTAGTCAATTGACTAAAAGCAGAAGTACTAACTAAAATAGTTAGTATCAAAAGTATTTTTTTAAGTAATTTCATATAAAATTTATTTTTCTTGCTATAATAGTTTACGAAAATAGTATTTTTTTTGTACTTATCAATAGAATCAGCTATGATATTTTCCTAATCTAACAATGAATAAGCTCTCCATTTAGTTAAAAGTTGTTCAAACCCTTCTGGCACTTCAGAAGTAAATTCTAAAAACTCACCTGTTTTAGGTTGAGTAATACCCAACGTTTTAGCATGTAAAGCTTGCCCTTTAATTAATTTAAAACAATTATTAATAAATTGTTTGTACTTAGTAAAAGTTGTTCCTTTTAGTATTCTATCTCCACCGTATTCTGGATCATTGAATAAAGGATGTCCTAACTGTTTAAAATGAACTCTAATTTGATGTGTTCTTCCAGTTTCTAATTTACATTCAACTAAGGTTACATATCTAAATCTTTCAATTACTTTATAATGAGTTACCGCATGTTTTCCATACCCTTCTTCCTCTTCATCATACACTCTGTATACTTTTCTATCTTTTTGAGATCGTCCAATATCACCTGTAATTGTACCTTCATCCTCAACTACGTCACCCCAAACTAATGCCCAATAACGTCTTTCAGACGTACGGTTGGCGAATTGTTTTGAAAGATGAGATAATGCTGTTTCGGTTTTTGCTATCACTAACAATCCTGAAGTATTTTTATCAATTCTGTGTACTAAACCTGGTCTAGTTTCAAAATCATCTCTTTTAGGTAAGTTATCAAAATGGTGCACTAATGCATTCATTAATGTTCCTGAATAATTTCCAAATCCGGGATGTACAACCATTCCTTCTACCTTGTTAACAATGATTAATTCATCATCATTATAAACTATTTCTAAAGGAATATCTTCAGGAATCAGTTTAAATTCTGTAACAGGATAAGGTAAAACAACCGAAATCACATCACCAGGACGTACTTTATAACTTACTTTTACTGGCTTTTCATTTACAAGTATGTTATTATCTTTTGCTACAAGTTGGATTTTATTTCTAGAAATCTTTGGGATTCTTAGTAATAAAAATTTATCAATTCGCAACAAATCTTGACCTGGATCAGCAGTAAAATTATAATGTTCGAAAAGCTCTTCTGTTTTATTTTCTTCTGTACTCATTTAATATTTGATTAATTTATCAGAATATATTAGTTGATTGTTACTACTATAAACACTAATAATGTAAATTCCGTTTGCAAAGTTATTAAGATTTATGGTTTTTTCTATTGATGTCATGATAATTCGACCACTTAAATCTCTTAATTCAATTCTTTCGTTAGAAGATAAACCAGATATCGTAATTAATTCTTGAGTTGGATTTGGATAAATTGAGATATCAACATCTGTTTTTCTCTCTTCAGTACTAAGTGTTGCGTTTAATCCTGTACTGAAAACAGGTCTAATAATTAATGAAGCAGCAAAAGAAGTATTTACCCAATTAGAACCAATATTATAAAATATTTTATCTGAATTATCATTATTCATGTCCATTCCAATATATAGTCTAACGTTATTAATTTGTTCCCAGCCAACATAAAATGTTTCTGGTACAGCAACAGATTGATCATTATTAAAAGTGTAATATTTATAGCTATTTTTATGTCCTGAATAAATTGGGAAATGAGGATTAAAAAAATCATCTTGATAAATAACATCTCCGGGTTGGCCATTATTATCTTTCCAAATAGTTAATAAAAATATTTCATTTGTAACATTAATATTTGTAGGAATAAATTTCATTAGCACACCTTTCAAAGTATCCGCTTCATAAGCTTCAAACTTATAGGCTAATAATGCATTATTATTTTGTAGGCCGTATCCATTTTCTGCTGACCCATCATCATAAGCGTAATAATTTTTAAATGATTGTGTAAAATACGTTGTATCATTTTCATCATAAATATTAGTTGAACTTGTAGATACATTAATTTTAACATCAAAACTTGCCATGGTATCACCAGGAAAAGATTGAGGAAATGCGATTGCTTGTGAATTAACACCAATATTATATGTGTTTTCACCTACATTCCAATTTGGCGTGGTCACTCCTAATACGTATGGCACAGCATTAAATAGCATACTTCCATTTGTTTGCAATTTATTTGTTGTATGGTTATTACTAACCCTTAGAGGTTCTGTAGATTTCATTACTGAACTAGGGTTACTTAAGTTTTTATAATGATCCCATGGCACAGCAGTATAATCAATTAAAAAAGACTCAACTGGCTCCATTATAGCTACATCATCAATTACTACATCAGTAGCAGTTGAATTATCTCTTAAATTAACATAGTCAATATGCCAATGATCCAAGAGACCTGAAAGTGTTGCTTTATTTCTAAATCTAAATTGGAATCCGTCTTCTAATAATGAAGTTTGTGTAATATTAATATGTGCAGTATGCCATTCATTAACGGCAACATTACCATCAGTAGACCACAAACTACTTTCAAACCATTTATCTAAAGATGGCGAATAGACATCTAGACACAATGAATCTAACAATTCGGGAGCATTACCTAATCCTTTTGCTTGATATAGAAACGTTAGGTATACATTTGACTTACCTAATAAATTAATTGGTTTTGAGGTTAAGACATCTGCATCTCCATAAGAATTAACTGAACCCCATTCATATGGATAACCATCATTACTTACGCCATCAAAAGTAACGACTCCAAGAGATTTCGGATTCACTGCATATCTATAGTTATGACAAGCATAATTGTCAATCCATATTTTTGAAGGATCATTTTTTAATCCATTAAAAACTCTTGCGCTATCTTGTGTGTAATCTGCTTCAAAATCTGTTCCATCATACCAAACTGTATCTTGAGTTGTATTTGCTACACCATCAATAATTGAATCTATAGTAATATAACATTCATTATATACTTTTCTTATTTGCCCATTAATAGGGTATGTATTTAAATCATTTACAAAGACATTAAATCCCGTTGTGAAATAAGTAGAATTTGATTCTTCAATTCCTACATTAATAACAATTGTGTCAGCATGCGAATGTGTTGAATCACATAACTTCACAGCACTAGCTATTGGTGTTGAATTTGTCTCATCCATTAATATATAATACAATACTGAAGATACCCCAGCTGCTAAAAAGTCATTATCATATTTTACAAATTTATTTAGAGAAAAATCATCCCTTACAGGTAATTCAATATTAGCATAGGTAAAAGACTGAAAAGTACTATCAAGTGAGTTATTCGCACGTGTACTTGAATTATTATCAGAATCTAAATAAGGATTAATAGTCAAATCGATTAGCCTTTCTTGCGAAAAAGACAGTCCAGAAATACATATTAAAAGTATAGTAATTAATTTATTCATTATTATTATTTTTCAGCCCAAACGGTTACAGTTGTTCCTGCAGCTACACTAACTTCTTCTCCTCCACTTGGCGACTGACTAGTAATAACAGCATTTGTAATGTCCGATTCATTTACACATGAAAGACATTCGTGATGTAAAGTAAGTGTTAAGTTTAATAAACGTTCTTTTGCTTGACTTATTGTCAAACCAATCAAGTTTGGTAGTTGTGTTGCTTCACCCCCTCCTCCTTTTGCGACAACTAAGTCAATTACAGTTCCTTTTGGAACTAAAATGCCTTCTCTGAATTCTTTTCCATTCACTTTTTGTTTTAGAACAAATCCTGAACCAATTGTTGAGGCTTCATAAGTAATTTTGGCTCTTAACCCTAAAGATTCAAGTTGACTTTCTGCTATCCTTTTAGATTTCCCATCTACTTTAGGTACTACTATCATTCTAGGCTTAGTAGGTACAATTGACAATTGTATAACTCTTCCATTCTTTACATTTTCACCAGTTAAATCACTAGGCATTGGATGTTGCCAGCATACTGTACCTTTTGGCCATCCATCTAAATAAATAGAATCAACAATTTCGTAAGTGATGTTTTTTCCAGAAATAAATTCATCTAAATCATCTGCATGAATTTTAAAGAAAACTGGTACTTCAATTTTTTCACCAAAACTAGTATAACTATTTAAATATGACTTTGTTCCAAAAATCACAATCAGCCATACAATTAGAATGGCAATTAAGTTAAATATAAACTTTTTACTTTTAAAAAAACGGAAGAATTTCATCATAATTTCAACAATAGTTAGCAAATATATTAATTAGTAATGAAATAATTCAATATATCTTTAATTGGTTTGAATTCATTTATTATCCGTAATCTCCTCTACTGAATAAATATATAAAGCAGTATTGGATTGGATATAGAATTTTTGCTTTTGATTAACAAACGCTTTAATTTCGTTCATACTAAAATCAAGAACAGTTAATCTATCTAAAAATGGAAATTCTAAAATTTCAATTTGATTGTTTTTTAACGTAAATAAATAATTATTTTGAACATCTATCCAGTTTGAATTTAACGGCAAATAATTTAAAAATGTTCCAAAGGTGTCAAAAATAGCTATCCCTTTATTTGGAAAATGTATATATAATTGATCATTTTTCTCGAACATCTGAATTGGTGTTTCTTTATTTTCAAATAAATAACCAAGGTTGTCGACTCTCGTAACCACTTCTAAATTTTGATTTAATTTTAGCAATTGCATCCCCGCTTCATCTAATACCCAAAAGGCATTCCCATTAAAGGATTCGCAAACAAGCACTGGTTGTATAATATCTTGATCGGTTAAATCAAACTCTGAATATATTTCTGTTAACGTATTATCTAAAAACTTTACACTTCCTTTTTCATTATCAAACATTAAATTCCTAAATGATTTAGATGATTCAATTGAACTCGGAATAAACGATTTTAAAGATGAAGAGAATAAGGTATCAAAAGTTGAATTGTATTTTACTATCACATCATTTGATGTCATGTAAATATTATCAAAATTGTCAATTGAAAATGTTGTAAAATCAGCATGAATACTATCATCCAATATCACACTTATTTTATTAGATTGAGACACCCCAATAAAATAATTAAAAAAAACTGCTAGTATAAAAATAAAATGTTTGATATCTTTTTAACGTAAAGTTATTCATTTTATTATTCATTTACACTATTATTGAGTATCTATTAATAGCAAAACGTTCAATTATTATTACGAAATCAAAAGTTATAATATTTTAAATTAGTAGTCTTATACACTTTTCTCAAAAGAATTTAGATTACTATATCATGATCTTCTAACACCTAGTACATCACCTTTATTCTATAAACTAAAACAATCCCTACTCTTTTGGAATAGGGATTGTTTTAAAATTTAAATAAGTCTAATATTTATTGTAATATCAACTTCTTAGTTGATCTTCCGTTTTGAGTTTTTATCTCTAAAAAATAAAGTCCTTTACTATAATCTTTTAAATTAAACTGATGATTATATTCTCCTATAAAATCAGTTTTTGATTCTACAAAAATAATTTCTCCTAATATATTTAAAATTCTTACATCTACAGATTGTCTATCCTTAGAATTAAATATTACGTTGAAAACATCATCAGAAGGGTTTGGATAGATCATTAAGTCATTAACAATTACTGCATCACTAATTCCAACATAGTTTACATCAAAAAAGGCAGTATCACTTACACAACCATTTACTGTAACAATACACCAATATACTCCGTTAGCGTCAGGCGTAATTACTTGAGAAGACTCAGTAGTACTCCATAAATAAGTATCTCCAAGTGTAACTGATAAATCAGCACCAACCTGTGAAATTGTAGCTATAGGGCTTTCTGTTATTGTTAAATCTAAAGTAATTATACTATCACAATCTACTGAATTAGTTAAAGTATGGGTAGCTGTAGTATTAGATGTAGTATATGTATTTCCATCAATCCAAGTATAACTATCACATGCAGTTTGAACATCAGTTGATGAAGTACTGTTATTAACGGTTAAATTTAAAGTCGCTACATAAAAACAACCTATGAAATTTGTAGTTGTAAAAGTTGCTGTAGTATTACTTGCTGTATAAGTTACCCCATCTATCCAAGTATAAATATCACATTCTGTTTGAGTATCAGTATAAAAACTACTAGAATTAATAGTTAAATCTAAAGTAACTACACTATCACAACCAAATACATTGATTAAAGTGTGCATAGCAGTAGTGTTATTTGAAGTATATGTATTTCCATCTATCCAAGTATACGTATCACAAGCAGTTTGAATATCTGTTCCAGTGTTTGAAGTATTAATAGTTAAATCTAATGTTACAGTTGAATCACACCCTGCAATATTTGTTAAAATATGAGTTGCAGTATTATTTGATGTTGTGTATGTATTTCCATCTATCCAAATATATGTATCACAAGCAGTTTGAATATCTGTTCCAGTATTAGTACAAGGAACCACAATAGGAGCAATACCAAAACCTGTCAAATCTGTACCTACAGCAGTATTAGTAAAGCGAATACTAGGATCACTCCACCCGTTAAAGTCACCAGTTACAACACCTGATACAAGACTAATGTTTTGATTCTTTGTACTAACACCGTTAGCAGACCAAGAAGATCCTGGGTCTATACCTGGCTCACCAAACACATCACTTGTATCTCCGTCTATCATTATAATTAATGCATCATCACCATTAAAAGTAAAAGCCTTCAATTGATACAAAACCGACACTAAACCATTATTGGTAAGGTATGTTCCAATATCAGAAGTACCTATAACCAAAACCTCCTCAGGAGCAATAACACCCGTATTAACAATAACATCAGTAGATGGAGCAGCTCCATTAACACCTTTAAGTACTGTTAGTGGATAAATACTAAAATCTATACTAACATCTGACACATTCCAAAGTTCAATACCTTTAGGAGTAGAACCTAAAGATGTTTCTATATATTGACTAATAATAATAGGCGAAGCAGGAAGTGGAGCAGTTTGCGCCGTAGTGACTATGCTGCTAGAGGTAATAAGTAATGTTGTAATAAAAGTTTTCATAAGTATATTTTTCTAAAAATTATTTTTGCAAATATAGATTAATTATCTTAAATTTTAAGACAAGTAAGATCAAAATATTGTATTAAATCCCAACTTATTTATTTCATTAAATTGTTTAGATGCAGTAATACCTGGAACTATATGAAAGTTGAATATTTCTCTTTAAAAGAAAGATTGGAATTGATTAAAAAAAGGGTTAATATTTTACTATTAACCCTTTTTTAATATTACTCAATTTAAATTTTTAATCAGCACCCATCATTCCCTGAAGTTGTTTAAAAAACCTTCCAAAGTCATGATCATAAGTTTGTTTAGCATGTTTTTTGAATTTTATGCTACTAATCTCATTCATATGCATTCTAATTAGCTCTTCAGCCTTTAATACAATCTGACTCTCTGGATTGTATTGGCTCACAGCTTGAAACACTGAGAACATAGCTCTAAACGTACCGTAAGCATCTTGTATATATGTAGCAGAGAACTCAGCATCAATTGTAGTAAAGTAAGTTAATTCCTCACTATATAGTTTTAAAACTTGGTCTGCATATTGATCACCTTTTAATGTATCTCCAACACTATAGTAAGCCGTAATATAAGCAGGTAAAATTCTACCAAAAGGGACTTTATTATTCGGCATCATTTCAAATGATTTATCTAAAACAGTTACCGTTTTTTCTTTTAACTCAGCCATTACAACTTCTGACGATTTAATGTCTTCAGTTAATTCTCCACGAACAAAAGTACCAAGTGGTGTTCTTATTGAATCAGTAGACAAACCACCTTCTTGTGCTAAAATTTGATTTAAGTAATCCACCTTTTGTTTCTCAGCATTATAATCTGCAACATAAGCATCTGCAAGTATAGAAAAATGTAGTCTGTAATTACTTGTCGTTCTACGTGTGTAGTAATCAACTAATACACCTTCTTTTTCCATATTACCCCAATGAAAGTTTTTAGTTAGGTTATTAAATAAACCATCTTTATTAACTTCTCCGTAAGAATAAGGACTTGCACTTTTCTCAATTTTAACAGGTACTACTTTATATACTAAACCTTCATTATAGAAATAGTTTTCTAATCCTAAATAAGTTGATTTAGCAGCAGATGAAGCAAAGTAGATGTTTCTATCCCAATCATTATGCGCCATGATATCTAAAACAATTAAGTCAGCTCTATATAGTATAGTCTTAGTTAATTTCCATCTCATTTTATCAACCATTCTTCCTAAGTCTTTTTTAGAAACAATGTCATCATCAGGGTTATCATTATTAGCTAAAGCAGTTATTTTTTCTTTATCAACATCAACAATTAAACCTTTGGTAGGAAATGTTAAATATTTTTGACTCCCTTGCTCAGGTGATGACGTATTTATATTAGCTGGATTTTGTAAATAATCCATTACATAAGTAGCAGGTAAATAATCAAATGAATCATTAAATGTAATTAACGTATTTTGAATTACTATCAATGTTTCTTCATTTAAGTTTAACACTTGCCCTTTTCCTAATAACTCTAATACAAATTTTCTAAAAGCAAAATAATCACCACCAGTATTAAACCCGTTTACTTTTGCAACAATTGCTGGTTGCGATTGAGCCAATGGAGAATTTAATAATGTTTTATATAAATTATCAGCTGCTATTTTAAATCCTTTATTGAATAATTCTGGATTATATTTAATTTTAGCTATCACTGTTTCTTTGGCAGCTGCTGGAATATCATAAGCTTGCATTGTCATATCAGAAGTACCATATACTCTCACATAATCCAATAAGCCATTTTGACGGTATTCGTATTCTTCAAAACTAATTGGTAAAGGTGCAGAATCATATGCTCTGTTTTTCATTTGACCTGTGTACCAATCTGTATTTAATAAACTTAAGTTACAAACTCTTACAGACGTCTTTTTGTTTTCAACCTCTTGTAAGTACCAAAGTGGGAATGTATCATTATCTCCATTTGTATATACAATTGAACCATCAGAACATGAATTTAAATAGTTTTCAGCTAACGCTTGAGCTGTATATCTGTTAGATCTATTATGATCGTCCCAACCTTGAACACCCATTAAAATAGGAACCGGTAAACAAATTAATGTCGTTAAAATAGCCGTTTGAGTTTCGTTCTTTATTCCTTTTCTCATAGCAATCATTACTGCAAAAGCAATAGTAATAACAGCAGTCATGTATAACATTGCTACTCCACCAGTAGTACCACCAATCATAAGAATTAAACTGATAATCACTAATACTCCTGTAATCATTCCTAATTCTTTATATTTCATGTTTTTATAGGCATCATACAACCCTAATACTCCTAAACCAATCCAAAAAGAGAACGCATAGAAAGAGGCTGCATACGCATAATCACGCTCTCTTGGCTCCATTGGTTTTTGATTTAAGTAAAAGATAACTGCAAAACCAGTTAACAAGAATAACAGCATGATAAACCACCATGACTTAGATCCTTTCATCAATGTGAAAATAAATCCAATCATTCCTAAAATAAGCGGTAATAAATAAAATTTATTGTGTGATGGATTGTTTGCAATAATACTTGGCACATTTGATTGGTCACCAATATGATGCTTGTCAATAAAGTTCAACCCAGTCATCCAGTTTCCGTTATAAGAGTTACCATGTCCTTGCTCATCATTTTGACGACCAGAGAAGTTCCACATAAAATAACGCCAATACATCCATCCTACTTGGTAGTTTCCAAAATAAGTTAAATTCTCTCCAAAGGTTGGCGTTTTATTCGCTTTAGCGCCAGACCAATTAACATACCCTCTTACATGTCTATCTTCAGACGAATACATTCTTGGAAAGTAAGTTGAACGCTTATCATCATAGGTATACTTCTTATTTTCACCATCAAATGTTTTGAAGTACTTCTGAACAATTTCTCCTCCATTTTTTGCTTGGAACGCCAAGGCATCTTCTTCCTTTTTGAAGCCAGCAACATCTGTATTTCCATTATTTTTTTGAATTACATAACTTTTTAAGAATCCATCAGATCTATCTTTCCAATTTTTAGAATTTCTATCCACCTCAGCATTGAAATATTGACCATAAACGATTGGCCAATCTCCGTATTGTTCACGTTTTAAATATGATTCTAAACTTACTAAGTTTTCTGGATCATTTTCATCTAAAGGTGTATTTGCATTTGAACGAATCACAATCATTGCAAAGCAAGAATACCCAATTAAAATCATTGAGAAACTCCAAGTAGAAATATTTAATATATAATTACCTGATTTTTTAGACATTACTAATAAAAAGATAATCAAGGAAATTATTACTACAAAAAAGAATATTGCTCCCGAGTTAAATGGCATGCCTAACGAATTAGTAAAATATCTTTCGATAGTACCAGCTAATTGAATTGTTTTTGGAATTACAACTGCTTGTACTAATCCTAATAAGCCAATCCCTATAATACCCGTTAATACAAACCCTTGAATTGTTGGTTTGTATTTTTTAAAGTAAATAATATATGCAATTGCAGGAATAGATAATAAGTTCAATAAATGGACTCCAATTGATAAACCAATCATGAAGAATATTAAAATAATCCAACGGTTTGCATTTTTATCTTGTAACTCAATATTATCAGGTTCGTTTTCTTGATCTGTTAATTCAGCTTCCCATTTAAGAATAGCCCAAACTACAATAGCAGTAAAGAAAGATGACATGGCATATACTTCACCCTCTACAGCAGAGAACCAAAATGAATCTGTAAATGTGTATGCTAAAGCACCAATAACACCCGAACCAACAACAGCAAAAGCTTGTCCGTTTGATAATTTTGTGATTTTTTCTTTTCCTGCTTGAACAACGTTAGAAAATAAATTACCATCATCCGATAATGTAATTTTTTTAGCAATCATTGTAATTGACCAATACAAGAACAAAATTGTAAATGAACTACTTAAAGCCGACATTAAATTCACCATATAAGCAGCAGATTCTGGACCTGAAAACACGGTGAATAATCTACCAAGCATCATAAATAAAGGCGCTCCAGGAGGGTGACCCACTTCTAATTTAAAGGCTGTTGTAATGTATTCTCCACAATCCCAAAGAGATGTTGTAGGTTCTAATGTTAATACGTAAACAGCAGTAGCAATTAAAAATACTATCCAACCTGTGTAATTATTTAACTTTTTATAGTCCATGATTTTGCTTTATTTGATTGCGAATTTAAAGAAATTATTTTTGTTTAAATCCTAATTTAGGTTAATATCGAATATTTTTAAGAAAAATTTAAATTTTAATATAATTATTTTAACTCCATTAAGGCTGTTTGAACATCAAGATCATCTTTCAAGTAAATTTTATAATACCCATTTTCTTCAAACAAATGTCTTGCTAATTCCGCCTTCATTCTATTTTTAATAATCACACTTGATCTAGATTTTCCGTCTTCATCAATTTTGACATTTAAACTTTCATCTGAATATTTTGTGAACTTAGAAAACATATTTTCCGTTACGTTAAATGAGTTATTAAACATTTCAAATGACGACCATTTATTTCGTTTATAGTCTATAAATTTAAAAGCCCATTGGTTAAATGCCCCTGCATAATATAAACTTGTTAAATAGTAAGAAGCGCCTAACGTATCGTTTGGTACAAAAGTATCAGGGTAGATTCCACCACCACCATAAACTATTCTTCCTTTAGGCGTTGTGAATTTCAAAGATTCGTCAAACTTAACACTATCTTCATTCATTAACTCTCCGCTTTCATATCTGTTTATGTAATCATTTTCGTAATCTACTCCTTCGCCATAAGGCTTTTGAATACACCTACCTGTTGGTGTGTAATATCTTGAAATAGTTAACCTCAACGCACTTCCATCATTAAATTCTTGTTGATCTTGTACTAGCCCTTTTCCAAACGAACGTCTTCCTAAAATAATACCTCTATCATTATCTTGAATAGCTCCAGCAACAATTTCGGATGCAGATGCAGACAATGAATTAATCAAAACAATTAATTCTACATCTTGTAGTATTCCTGATGACGTTGAATAATAATCTTCACGTTTAACTTGTCTTCCTTTTGTATACACAATTAATTTACCTGAAGGTAAAAACTGATCAATAATATGAGTTGCTGCATGCATATATCCACCGCCATTACTTCTTAAATCAAAAATCAATTTTTTCATTCCTTTTGATTTTAATTCTTTAGCAGCTTCTACAAATTCTTCACCAGCGTTAAACGTAAAGCTGTTTAATTTTATAAATCCTACAGTATCATTAAGCATTACATTAGTACTTATGCTACTAATTGGAATAGACCCTCTAGTAATTGAAATACTTTTTGTTTCTCCGTGTCTATCAACGATTAATTCAACCTTAGTACCTTCTTTTCCTTTTAACAAACTCATTACTTTTTCGTTTGTTACATTATGCGTTGTCAATAAGCTGTCATCCACTTGTAAAATTCTATCACCAGCATTTAATCCTGACCTTTCTGATGGAGAATTAGGTAAAACATGAGTCACAACCAACGTATCTTCATGAATTAAAAAGCGAATACCTACACCACCAAACTTACCTTCTAATTGTTCATTGACATGATCTAAATCTTTTGGTGGAATGTATTGACTATGCGGATCCAATTCTTTAATCATTCCCATGATTGAACTCTCTATTAGTTGTTCATGGTCAACAGAATCTACATAACGCGATTCAATCACATTTAAAAGCGTAGAAAACTTATTATTTACATTCGAAACTGGATTTACTGTAGTAACTTTTGGAATAAATTGAGTTCCTAAATAAATACCTCCTGCAAAAAAAACAGCGACTAAAAGTGGTATTAAAAATTTATTATTTGACTTGTTATCCATGTATTAGTCTTCTTTTAAATGTAACACTTCAATCCCATAATCTTGTAAAAATTTCACACCTGAAATGTCTTTGTATTCATTTCTATAGACTACTCTTACAATTCCAGACTGTATAATTAGTTTACTACATTGTTTACACGGTGATAAAGTGACATACAATGTAGCACCTTTAGCCGATTGTGTTGATTTAGCTACTTTTAAAATAGCATTTGCTTCTGCGTGTAATACAAACCATTCTGTATCTCCATCACTATTCTCACAACAATTTTTATAGCCTGATGGTGTTCCATTATAGCCATCAGAGATAATCATACTATCTTTAACTATAATTGCCCCTACTTTTTTTCGGTCACAATATGATAACTTAGCCCACTCAGAAGCCATTTTCAAATAGGCTTGATCGTATTTAGTTTGTTTTGAATTTTGCATAACACGTGTAATTGTTAAAGATAATTAGTATTACTTAATTAGGCTTTTTTTTAACTATAATTAAGACTTTTTTAAACCGTAGTATAAAATACACCAAATGGCACGAATACCATCTTTCCATCCAATTTTTTTGCCTTCTTCATCTGTTCTAGCATTATATGAAATTGGCACTTCTGTCCATCTTAATTTTTTATTCTTAGCTAATTTTGCAGTAATTTCTGGTTCAAACCCAAAACGTTGTTCTTTTAGTTTGATTTTTTTAAATTCATTGGTTGGCACTAATTTATAACACGTTTCCATATCTGTAATATGAATTCTAAATATAAAATTAGACAACCAGGTTAAAAATGTATTAGCTGAATTACTTAAAAATGTTCCTCCTTTTTTAGTTTCGTTTAAAAATCTAGAACCATAAACTACATCCGCTATGTTAGATTGTACTTTCTGAATAAGATTGTTAATTTCTGAAGGATTTAATTCTAAATCTGCATCTTGAATAATAGTATAGTCGCCAGATGCCTTAATTATTCCTGTTTGAATCGCTGCCCCTTTTCCTTTATTTACAGTATGGTTTACAAGTATAAAATCTGTAGCGTTTGAATTTAAAAACCGTTCAATTTCTGACTTGGAATTGTCATTTGAACAGTCATTAATTACAATAACTTCTTTTTGGATGTTATCGATTAAAATTAAGTTATTAATGATTTCTAAAACTTTAAAAATAGTTTCATCTTCATTATATACGGGAATAAGTATTGATAATTTTTTCATTTTTCTAGGTCAAAGATAATTTATCTTATAAATAAACTGCTAAATGATTGTTATTATTTACTTTTACAGAAAAAATAACAAGCTGAAAAAGGGAACTGTAATAAAATCTACTGGGAGTTGGTATAAACTAATGACTGAAGACAACGAATTTTGGGATTGCCGAATTAGAGGTAAATTAAGATTAAGTGGGATAAAGTCTACGAATCCTGTTTCGGTAGGTGACAATGTTATTTTTGATGTTGAGGATGAAGATAAGCTGGAAGGTGTTATTAAAAAAATTGAACCTAGAAAAAATTATATTGTTAGAAAATCAATTAATTTAAGTCATAGGAGTCATATTTTAGCTTCAAACATTGACCACGTTTATTTATTAGTTACCCTAATTGCGCCTGAAACTACAACTGGCTTTATTGATCGTTTTATTGTGACGGCTGAAGCTTACCAAATACCGGTTACTTTATTATTTAATAAGGTTGACTTATTTGATGAGGATGGTTTAGAAGCTGTTGCAGAATTTAAAGCCATTTATGAAAAAGTTGGTTACCGTTGTTTAAACATTTCGGCAACTGACCCAAAATCAGTTGAATTTTTAAAATCAGAAATTAACGGAAACAAAGTTATGTTTGGTGGACATAGTGGGGTTGGAAAATCTACTTTAGTTAATTCATTAGATCCAAATTTAGATATTAGAACGACTGAGATTTCGGAAGCGAACATGTCAGGAATGCACACGACTACTTTTGCTGAAATGCACCCTTTACCAAGTGGTGGTTTTATTATTGACACGCCTGGTATTAGAGCATTTGGTTTATTAGATTTTGAAAAAGCAGAACTTTGTCATTACTTCCCTGAATTAAACGCATTACGTGGTGAGTGTAAATTTAGTAATTGCCAACACATTAATGAACCAAAATGTGCGATTAAAGAAGCCGTAGAAAATGGTGATATTGATGCTGGTAGATATTACAACTACGCAATGATGCATGGTGATGATGATAACGAAACGTTTAGAAAAGACATTTATAAATAAGTATTTTAGAAACAAGAGCGCTGCGCTTTTAGATTCAAGAAGCAAGACTGACGTGTATTGTTTTTATGAGGTTTAATATTCAAAACAAAGTACATTCAATTCTATTATTTTAGATTCAATTTTAATCGAATATATATCTTAATTTCACTTTGGTAGATTTATAAATTGACTATATTAGTCACTAATAATGTCAAACTTGAGAAAATATACCATTTTAGAACATATTTTATTTCCAATAAAAAGTTTAAACCAAAATAAATTGGCCAGTAAAGTTGATTCTAAAACAATTCTAATTACTGGAGCAACATTTGGCATTGGTGAACAGTTAAGTTTAATGTTAGCCAAAACGAATGCTCACTTAATATTAATTGGTAGAACCGAAAATAAACTCAATACACTCAAGGTTCAAATAGAAGCATTAGGAGGAAGTGTTCAAGTTATTCCAACTGATTTAACTAACCAAGAAGATTTAAATCACCTCATAAAAACGTTATTAAACTTAGAAAATGGAGTAGATGTTTTTATTAGCAACGCCGGACGTTCGATTAGACGATCAATAAACGATTCACTTGACAGATTTCATGATTTTGAAAGAACAATGAATTTAAATTATTATGCACCAGTCAAACTGATATTGAAATTGATTCCTATTTTAAAACAAAATAAAGGGCAATTTATTAATATCTCAGCCATAAATGTTTTATTAATTCCTGCTCCAAAATGGTCAGCTTACCAAGCATCAAAATCCGCTTTCGACAATTGGTTTAGATGCGTATCTCCTGAATTAAAATTTGACTTTGTAGCATGTACAACCATTTATTTACCATTGGTAAAAACAAGAATGATTGCACCTACAAAAGCTTATGAAAAAATGCCAGCTATGAAACCAGAACAAGTCGCTCAATTAATTGGCAAATATATAATTAGTCGAAAATCAAAATTTCAACCTTGGTGGTTAATTTATGGCCAAATAGGTTCAATTTTATTTAGACAATTATTTGAAAGACTTGCATTAAATTCATTGAGAAAACATAATAAATGATAACTCTAATTAGAAAATTATACCAAATTAGTATTCTAAAACCTAAGGGGTTTTATTTATTTGTTAAAGCCATAATAAAAAATGGAACTAACTTAATGTCTGTTTTAGAATTTTCTGCTCGATTAAACCCAAAGAGCATAGCCGTTTACTCTGAAGGAAAGAAAAAAACTTATAATCAATTAATGAAAGATTGTTTCAATTTGGCTATTTCATTGAAAAATAAATTTAATCTATCTCCTAAACAAAAAGTGGCAATTCTTTGTAGCAATAATCTTCAAGCTATTCAATCAATTTATGCATTGTCCAAACTTGGAGTTCATATTTATTTTTTAAATTCAGAAATTAGCCAAACTCAATTAGAGGAAGCTGTTATTCATAAAAATATTGATTTAATCATTTATAGCGATATTATTGATTCTAAAACAAACTTGATTAATTGTCAAAAATTAAGAACATCAGAGATAGATTTATTAATAAATAAAGTAGAAACTAAAACAGAACTACCAAAAGTAAAAGCTGGAAAACTAGTCATATTAAGTGGCGGAACTACGGGAAAGCCTAAGTCAGCTAAAAGGAAACAATCAATAAAAAACTTTTTGAATCCGCTTGTTGCATTACTGTCTCTGCTAAATTTGAATACTTATAAATCCGTTTACATAGCCACTCCTTTTTATCACGGGTTTGGATTAGCATCACTCATTATATCAATTCTCTTAGGAAGTGAGATCTATTTACTAGAAAAATTTGATTCTAAAAAAGCATCTAAAATGATTGAAGTAAATACTATTGAAGTGGTTACTTTAGTTCCAGTCATGTTAAAACGATTACTGGCTGAAGACTTAAAACAAATAGAATCTCTTAAACGCATTATTTGTGGTGGAGCAAAATTAGATAAAGAATTAGTAAAACAAACTTTAAGTAATTTGGGAAATGTATTATACAATTTGTATGGAACAACAGAAGCAGGTTTTTCAATATTAGCTAGTCCAAAAACATTAAAGTCAAACCCATTAACTATTGGAAAACCTATTCGTGGCGTTTCACTTAAAGTAATTGATGAAAATAATAAAAAACTAAAAGCAAATGAAATTGGTCAATTACACCTAAGTACTAGTTGGATAATGAATAATTCAACTGATAATTGGATAAACACTGATGATTTAGGATACATCAATACAGATGGTCTTGTGTTTTTAGCAGGAAGAAGTGATAATATGATTATTTCTGGCGGGGAGAATGTATACCCAGATGAAGTTGAAAATATTTTAATCGAACATCCATTGATAGAAGAAGTTGCAGTTGCTGGGACACCTGATATTGATTTTGGAGAACGCTTAATTGCCTATATTGTTTTAACAAATGAAACTATAAATAAAGATACAATACCTGAATGGTGCAAAACGAGATTAGCTCGCCATCAAATGCCGAAACAACTTATTTATTTGACCGAATTACCACGAACATCAATTGGTAAAGTGGATAAAAAACAATTAGTTTAAGTTTTTAGATTCAAATACAAATCAATACTTTTTCACACTTTGAACTGTACCGTCTTCATTGTAAAAAGTCCAAGTACCTGTTTTTTTGTCGTTTTTATATTGCCCTTTGTAATGCACTTTAGCGTTTGGAAAATAGACTACTGATGCGCCTTCTTTAATTCCATTTACATAAGACAGCTCACTCCATTTAACACTGTGTTCATAATATGAATACCAAATCCCATCTCTTTGGCTAGAAGAATTTCGCCAACCTTCAGTTTTTAAATTACCATTGTCATATCTTTCAATAAATGATCCTGTTGTACTAACCATTTCTACTGGTTTTTCAACCGGTTTATCTAGCACAACATTTTTTGAAGATACTTGAATGTCATTATTAACTATTGTATTGTCTTTACAAGACATTACTAATGTAATGGTAAAAGCTAAAATCAGTATTTGTTTCATAGTTGTAAAAGTAATACTTTTTTGGAACTGTAAATCTATTTTTAATAAATGGCTCATACGGTTTAAACATTAAAGCCCGTTAACACGACCAAATTAACTTAATCGTTAATCTTAATATCTTTAATCATTAATTGTAAGGTTGATTTACCCCTCCAGTTATTTTCATCAATTGTATAAGCAATGTCAAACGTTTTATTTTGTACTTGATTGTAAAATTCGCCTAAGCCAAATCCAATGGCATCAATCTCAATATCGGGATAATCGGCTTGCATTAGTTTAAGTTTTAAATGTTCATCTTTGAGCAAACGTGCAGATCCTGAAATTTCAACATTTTTACTTACAAAAACAGGGTGCATATTATCTGGTCCAAACGGAGAAAATTGTTTTAAAACACGGTAAAATTTAGGGATTACATTTCGTTCTGCTTCAAAAATGTCTCTAAATTCAATCACATCCGTAATCTCGATTTTAGACTGCTGCTGTTCTTTAGTAATTGTGTCACTA
>Ga0308007_10000193_pt1 | contig 27215 bp, 28 predicted proteins | sample Neamet71_FD_203152 | JGI IMG/M metagenome (GOLD analysis project Ga0308007, IMG submission 203152) | Marine microbial communities from water near the shore, Antarctic Ocean - #71 | ecosystem: Environmental > Aquatic > Marine > Unclassified | place: Southern Ocean | collected 2014-06-07
TTGGGAATAAAGATAATGAAAAAATAGGCACTGTAGCGCTAGAAAAAAAAGGTTGCAGAGGTTTTAACCACTGAGTAGTGGTGTCAATTAGAAGCAACAAGCAGGCGACAAAAAACAAAATAAGCAATCGTCGGGCATATGAGCGGCCATTAGAAAAAATATTTTTTATGTCGCGGCTCCCCTAGTTATTAGACCTCAAGATAAGAGAAAAATCGCACTGATCTTTTAGATTAATTAGAATTTATTAATATGTCATCACGTCCATATGTCGCCGTTCCATTGTTTCTAGGGCCTTACCACCACCTCTAGCAACACAGGTCAAAGGATCATCGGCTATTATAACTGGCAATCCAGTTTCATTAGAAAGAAGCTGATCTAAATCACGCAATAGCGCTCCGCCGCCAGTTAATACTATTCCAGTTTCTGCTATATCAGAAGCTAGTTCAGGTGGAGACTGCTCTAGGACTCTCTTGACTGCTTGTACTATTCCAGATAATGGCTCTTGAAGGGCTTCTAACACCTCATCACTATCAAGTGTAATACTCTTAGGGACTCCTTCAGCTAAATTACGTCCTCTTACATCAATTTCCCTAATTTCTTTCGCAGGGTACGCACTTCCTATCTCAAACTTGATGCGCTCAGCTGTTGTTTCACCAATCACACTTCCATATTTGCGTCTAACATAGTTACTAATCGCTTCATCGAAACGATCACCACCAATTCGAGCTGAATCAGAAAAAACTACGCCATTGAGTGATAAAATAGCAATTTCCGTGGTACCTCCACCAATATCAACTACCATCGATCCACACGCCTCATCTACAGGTAAACCAGCCCCTAAGGCAGCTGCCATTGGTTCTTCAATCAAAAAAACTTCTCTAGCACCAGCACTATAAGCAGACTCACGGATAGCTCTTTTTTCTACCTCTGTAGCTGCACAGGGCACACAGATAAGGACCCTAGGGCTCGGTGGGATAAAACTATGGGCATGTACTTTTTTGATGAAGTACTGAAGCATTTTTTCAGTAACCTGAAAATCAGCGATGACCCCATCCTTCAGGGGTCTGATTGCAGTGATATTTCCTGGAGTACGACCAAGCATGCGCTTGGCCTCTACACCAACTGCATCAACAATTTTTTGTCCATTATGGTGACGTATTGCAACTACAGAGGGCTCATTAAGAACAATTCCTGATTCTCTTACATAAATGAGCGTATTAGCTGTTCCTAGATCAATAGAAAGATCGTTCGAAAACATCCCTCGCAACCGCTTCAACATTACAATCTCCTTAGTTTTTCTTTTCAGTGCAGAGCATTCTATCTGCACTAAGAAATTAACCTTTAACTCTAACAATCACTGGGGTCGAGAGCAAGGTCTATGTTATTCAGTTAACAGTCATTATGCTATTTGCTTTATGCAAAATTAGGGCAGAATTTACAACAATAACCTTACCTATAGTACCGCTGAATCAACCAATGTGATACCTTAGCGGCCTTACTTCATTTTTAAAAAATTATTAGCTAGATAGCATTTCTTGCAATATAAAAAATCATTAAAAAAACTAAAGAAATCATATTATGGCAATTAACCCTACAGATATAGAGAAACTCGCAGAGCTAGCTCGTATAAAATTGAATGATGCAACGATTGCAGAGACTACGCGAAGTATTTCTGATGTGCTTTTACTGGTCGATCAACTAAAGGCAGCTGACACAGTTGATATTAACCCTATGGCTCACCCAACAGACGCAGTTCAGCGCCTACGTGCCGATGAAATCACTGAACACGATCAACGAAAAGTTTTTCAACATATTGCTCCCTCCGTAGAAAATGGATTATATCTTGTCCCCAAAGTGATTGACTGATTAAAGAATTAAGGAATTAAGGAATTAAGGCAGTTTATGAGTGATCACAACATACATACACAAACTATTGCTGGTATTATTTCTGGCTTAAATTTAGGAAAATTTTCTAGCGTAGAAATTACCCAACATTATTTGAACCGAATACATAAACTTAACAGTACTTACAACTGCTATATCACTGTTTGTGAAGAGTCGGCCATAAACCAAGCAAAAAAAGCTGACAAAAAACGTGCTACAGGAACCTTCCCTAAATTTTGTGGGGTTCCAATCGCACATAAAGATATTTTCTGTACGAAAGATATACGTACAAGCTGCGGATCTAGAATGCTAGATAACTTCGTACCCCCTTATAATGCAACAGTGGTAGAAAGATTTTACGATGCCGGAGCTATAGTTTTAGGAAAAACTAATATGGATGAGTTTGCAATGGGCTCATCGAACGAAACCAGCTTTTACGGTCCAGTCAAAAACCCTTGGAATATTACTACGGTTCCCGGAGGTTCTTCTGGTGGCTCTGCTGCTGCAATTGCTGGGCAGCTTGCGCCAGGCGCTACAGGAACAGATACAGGTGGATCTATTCGACAGCCTGCGGCTCTTTGCGGAATTACTGGACTCAAGCCAACTTATGGACGAGTTTCTCGTTGGGGAATGATTGCTTTTGCCTCGAGTCTTGATCAAGCAGGACCTATGGCAAAAACTGCAGAAGACTGCGCATTGATGCTTGAAGTTATGGCTGGCTATGACGCTAAAGACTCAACATCTACAAATATACCTACTCCAAACTACATATCACATATTTCTTCTCCATTAGACGGCTTAAGAATAGGAATTCCGAAAGAGTATTTCCAGAATGGCCTAAATCCTGAAACTGAAAAATACGTTTTAGAAGCATTAAGTTTGCTAGAAAAAAAAGGTGCTACATTAGTCAACATAAATCTTCCGCATAGCCATCTTGCTGTCCCCGCTTATTATGTTATTGCACCAGCCGAGGCATCGGCAAATCTATCAAGATTTGATGGAGTTCGTTATGGGCATAGATGCGAAAATCCAACAGATTTATATGATATGTATACACGAAGTCGTGCTGAAGGATTTGGTGATGAAGTAAAACGTCGAATCCTAGTAGGAACTTATTGTCTTTCGGCTGGTTACTATGATGCTTACTATCGAAAAGCGCAGCAAGTTAGGCGTCTTATTAAGCAAGATTTTGTTTCTGCATTTGAGACGGTTGATGTGATTATGGGTCCGACATCCCCTAATCCAGCTTTTGAATTTGGATCAAAAAATAAAAACCCTGTAGAAATGTACCTAGAGGATATATTCACCATTGCGACAAACTTAGCTGGCCTCCCTGGTATGTCAGTTCCTTGTGGGTTTGTAGACAAGAAACCCGTCGGGATACAAATCATAGGTAACTATTTTGAAGAATCGCGGATGCTTAATGTGGCCCATCAGTTTCAGTGTGCTTCCGATTGGCATCAAAAAAATCCGGAAGATATAAAAGTCCAAAATAAAGATAAGAAGAGGTCTAAATAATGGAATGGGAGACTGTTATTGGCCTAGAAGTTCATGTTCAGCTCGCCACTAAATCGAAGATTTTTTCAGGATCAAGCACTTCTTTTGGTGCAGAACCCAACACACAAGCGTCCGCTCTAGATTTAGGGATGCCAGGAACGCTACCTACACCTAATGCAGAAGCATTTCGTCAAGCAGTTATGTTTGGGTTAGCTATAGGTGCAGAAATCAAAAAAAATTCAGTGTTTGAACGTAAAAATTACTTCTACCCGGATCTTCCTAAGGGATACCAAACTACGCAACTCGAAAAACCCATAGTAGGGTACGGAGAAATAGAGATTGAATTATCAAATGGTAATAAAAAATCTATTAGAATTCACCATGCCCATTTAGAAGAAGACGCTGGTAAGTCAATACATGACGATCTTAAAAATATGACTGGAGTAGATTTAAACCGAGCGGGAACTCCATTAATAGAAATTGTATCAGAACCAGATTTAAGCAATGCAGAAGAAGCAATTACTTTTGCAAAAAAACTGCATAGTATTGTTACTTTCCTAGGAATTTGTGATGGAGAAATGTCTCAAGGTTCAATGCGATTCGATGTAAATATCTCAGTCAGAAAACCTGGCAAACCTCTTGGAACTAGAACAGAAACTAAGAACCTAAATTCCTTCAAATTTATGGAGGATGCTATAAGCATGGAAGTTGAACGCCAAATCTATCTAATAGAAGATGGGGGGGAAGTTGCTCAAGAAACAAGATTGTTCAATGGGGATACTAAAGAATCAAAGTCTTTACGTAGCAAAGAAGAAGCTAACGATTATAGGTACTTTCCTTGCCCTGACCTTTTACCTGTTGTGATCACAGATGAGTATATTGAAGAAATCCGTAACACTCTACCTGAGCTTCCAGAGGCTAAGTATGAGCGCTTTATGGAGAGTTATTCTCTATCTAGTTATGACGCAAATATATTATGTAGTGATCCTATGATAGGCAAGTACTTTGAGATCGTAGCCGAAAAAAGTGGTGATGCTAAGATGGCTGCGAATTGGATATTAGGTGAACTTTTAGCTCGTCTTAATGCCACAAACTTAAGTATTACTCACTGCCCTGTATCGGCCGATCAAATAGCAGGAATGATTTGTCGCATTCAAGACAATACTATTTCGGGTAAAATGGCCAAACAGGTCTTTGATGGAATGTGGAATGGTGATGGTGATACAGATACTATAATTGAGTCGAGGGGCCTAAAGCAGGTTTCAGATAATAATATAATTGAATCAATGGTTATAACTGTATTAGAAAAAAATTCTGTGCAGGTTGATGATTTTCGAAAAGCTGAAAAAGATAAGCGTTCAAAAATGCTGGGATATTTTGTCGGGCAAGTGATGAAAGCATCAAAAGGTCAAGCAAACCCAAAGCAAGTGAACGCTGTTTTGCTGCAAAAAATTAATGAACTTATCCAAAAAAATTAAACTTAAATAAAAATAATAATTAAACATTATGGCACTTTTAAAAGACAAACAGAAAGTACTAGGCGAGGTATTTGATGACGAAAGGATCAAGACCTTTTTAGATTTCAGGCCGCCTAAAAATATAAATCCAGACTTCCATCTTTTAGAGAAGGCCTACCGAGGAATGAATGTGGATAATTTTGAGACCTTTATTAATTTTTTTCTTGGGAAGGGTCATGATATAAACTCAAAAAATCCTGAGGGTAAGAGCTTCACAGCAATAGTTGAAGAGCACCACCACGGGAAGCCTTATTTTACTGTACTAAAAAAATATGGTGGCATCTAAAGTAACTACTATTTTATATATGAACAAAAATAAAATAATAATTTTAAGAAAAAAGCTGGAAGGTACGTGGCAGATAGTTGCTTGGAAAAAAAAATCTAGTGAGTCCGCTGATGAATCTAACGTGTTCGGGCCCAATCCAACTGGCTATATAAACTATGCTCCGGATGGACGCATGATGGTCCTACTATTGCATGGAGATAGAGTCAGGCCATGTTTCAGTCCCGCTACAGACACAGAAAAAATTAATCTCTACGATACTATGCTTGCTTACACAGGAACATACATAGTCGAAGAAGATAGAGTTGTGCACTCACTAGATGCTAGCTGGAATGAACTTTGGAAAGATACAATACAAGTTCGCTTTTTCTCTTTTATAAAGGGTCAATTGATATATAAAACGCCTCTCACTATTGATCCAATAGATGGAAAATCATGCATATACAGAATCATACTTGAAAAACTAGTTCACTCTAAGATTAAAGATTCATATAAAACATAGAACATAGAACAAACTTTTATACCCTATCTCAATTTTCTAAAATTTCTTCGTAAGGCTGAATAATTCATATTTTTAATTTATCTTAATGAAAATCATTATCATTATCATTTTTAACTATAATAAATAAATAAAACATAAGTGATACTTATAGTATAATAAATTTAGTATGGGATTTAAAATTTTTGATGGCTTGGAGAACTCGTATGATTAATGAGATCAATTTTGAGGGTGTAACAGCTTGTAACTGGAAAGATATTGAAGCCGTAGAGGGGGCACCAGGAATAACAGTACGAAACCTTTGGCGAGGAGAAAATAATAAGCGTATAGACATATATGAATTTTCACCTGGTGCTGTTTATGGGTCGCTTGATGTGCATGAGGCTGGGCCTGAACAGGTATTTGTTCTATCTGGAATTTTTAACGATGGCAGAGAGGACCATAAAACAGGTACTTTTTTACATCATCCAAAGGGATCTGCTCATATACCTCAATCAAAAGCTGGTTGTGTGCTCCTTGTAATTTTTCCAGAAGGATAAAAATTGCAAGTCATTGGTATTTATATCAAATCTATTTGATACTCGTGTTAATTCGTTGACTAGAAGAAAAACTGGTATATAATTGTGTTAGCTTGAAAGTACGTCTTATATTTATGCACACCATCTCGATGTCTCACCTTTAGTAGCTCATCCGGTTCTTCATAAGTAATAGCAAAACATTTCAGCCAATAACGGTCTTTCTTTTAAGACTAAAAATTACTATTGATTTAAAAAGGATAAAATTATGTCTACTACTACTGGTACTGTTAAATGGTTCAATGAAGCAAAAGGTTTCGGGTTCATTGAACAAGAGTCTGGTCCAGACGTATTTGCTCACTTCAGCGCTATTGCTGCAGAAGGGTTTAAAACTCTAATGGAAGGACAGAAAGTAGAATTCACAGTCACAGAAGGTCAAAAAGGCCCTCAAGCTGAGAATATAACTGTAGTTAGTTAAGGTTTAATACAAAACTATCTAGTAAAAAGGTGTGAATAAATTCACACCTTTTTTTTAACGTCGCCTATGGTGGCCTTGTTTATTTTTATCTTCAGAATTCTTACTAGAGGCTACAGCCCAAACATTTTTATTTGCACTATGCCTGTTTCCACCTGATCTTTTTTTTGTCTGGCCTCTATTTTGCTTACCTCTATCTATTGGCACAGCTTTAATTGCGGGGTCTGGTAAAAAACCATCAATTGTTTTTTTAGGAATATTTAGCTTTAAAAGACGCTCTATATCTCGCAATAATTTATGTTCGTCTATGCATACTAATGATGACGCCTCACCTTCATTGCCTGCACGACCAGTACGACCGATACGATGGACATAATCCTCAGGAATATTTGGCAGCTCAAAATTAACAACGTGTGGTAATTGATCAATATCAAGTCCGCGAGCAGCAATATCTGTGGCTACTAGTACGCGCACTTTTCCTTGCTTGAAATCAGCTAATGCCTTAGTTCTAGCACCTTGACTCTTATTCCCATGGATAGCGGCAGCTCTTAATCCATCTGCTTCAAGTTGTTTAGCTAACCTATTCGCACCGTGTTTTGTGCGAGTGAAGACTAATACTTGCTTCCAGTTTTCCGAGCCAATCAAAAAAGAAAGTAATTCGCGCTTTCTATTCTTATCAACAAAATGAATAACTTGTTCAATTCTTTCAGCAGTTGTATTTCTTTGAGCTACTTCTATCAATGTAGGTGAATTTAACAACTTATCGGCAAGTTTTTTTATTTCATCTGAAAAGGTTGCTGAAAAAAGAAGGTTTTGACGTTGCTTCGGCAATAAGGCTAGAAGTCTCTTGATGTCCGGAAGAAAACCCATATCTAGCATTCGATCTGCTTCGTCTAATATTAATATTTCTATTTTAGAAAGATCTATTGTTTTTTGATTCGCATGATCAAGCAAGCGGCCCGGTGTAGCTATTAAAATATCAACACCTGAACGTAATTTAGCTATCTGTGGATTTATTTTTACGCCTCCGAAAACTACGGTAGATCTAATTTTCAGATATTTACTATAAGTATTAATACTTTCTGATACTTGTGCAGCTAACTCTCTGGTAGGCGTGACTACTAAAGCTCTGATAGGTCGGCGCCCTTCTTCTAATGAGCGCTTGCTTAAGATTTGAAGCATAGGCAAAGTAAATCCAGCTGTTTTTCCAGTGCCTGTTTGGGCGCCGGCTAAAACATCAAGACCTTCAAGTATTATAGGAATTGCTTTGGCTTGAATAGGAGTAGGTTGAGTGTACCCTTGTTCAGAAACGGCACGAAGTATATCGGCTGATAAGCCGAGGTTAGAAAATAACATAGGGAATAAGACTCCAATATCAGTGCTCCTTTGCTATCATTAAAGGAACAGTCTAGTGCTGATATATAATTATAAGGTGTCTAGATATATTTAAAGGCTTACCGAGATCACTTCTTAAGAAAATAAGGTATCGACCAAAGAATACCGAGGTCGAGACTATAGCAATTAGAGCTCAATGAGTCTATCTCTATAAAAAAATTCTTATATTTGAGAATAAAAAACTATTCTATGCTGGCATGATTGGCATAAGTTTTTTTTCTGGAAGTTGTGCTGGAAGCTTTGCACCAAGTAATTTTTCAATAGGCTCCAATAAAAATGCATCGTCCTCACAAGCAAAGCTGATTGAAGTACCATTTTTCCCTGCCCTTCCAGTTCGGCCTATGCGATGAACGTAATCCTCCGGCTCTTCGGGCAATGTGTAATTAACTACGTGGCTGATGCCATCAATATGAATACCACGACCAGCCACATCTGTAGCAACCAAAATTGTCAACTTACCAGACTTAAAGTCTTCCAGTGTTTTGACTCGCTTGCCCTGAGCGACCTCACCAGATAGGAGCCCGACGCTAAATCCCTTATTTTTTAATTTCTCCTGAAGTCGGCGACACTGATCACGCCGATTAGCAAAAACAATAGTGCTCTCTACTTCTTCCTGCCGGATAATATTATTCAATAATTCAAATTTTTCGTCTGTGGAGGTTATATAAACCTTTTGAGTTACCATATCTGTAGCAATATTATCAGGCTCAATTTCTATAGTCGTTGGATTAACTGTCCATTGTTTAGCTAGATCCATAACTTCAGGGGTGAAAGTCGCAGAAAAAAACATGGTTTGTCTACTTTCAGGGTGAGGAGTTAAACGAACAATTCTTCTAACCTGAGGAATGAAGCCCATATCAAGCATTCTATCTGCTTCATCAAGGACTAGGATTTCAGTTCTATCTAAATAAACATCTTTACTGCCTGCAAAATCGAGCAAACGTCCCGGTGTAGCTACTAGTATATCGCACAAGCTTTCATGAAGATTTCGCTTTTGCTTGTCATAATCCATGCCGCCCACCAAACTATGCACCTTCAAATTAGTATATTTGCACAGGTCTTTAGCATCTTGCGCTATTTGCATTACCAGTTCTCTAGTTGGCGCGATAATCAACGATCTAGCTTCTCCTGCAAAGTAGTCATCTTCCACCGGATTATTAAGAAGCTCGGTAATGATTGTAGTCAGGAAAGCGGCGGTTTTTCCAGTACCAGTTTGTGCTTTTCCTACTATATCATGGCCTCGAAGTGTATATGGCAAAGTCCGCGCTTGAATAGGAGAGCAATATTTAAAGCCTAGGTCTGCTATTGCGCGCATCAAAGTTATAGGGAGATCCAGATCATGAAAACGGGTTTTTCCATCTGCATGATCAACTTTAAACTCAGTTAAACTCCAATTCGTCAAAAGAACATGCTCCCTTATATTTGTATTCTACGAGTATTATGAGTAAAAACGATGAATATCAATTAGCTGCCTGCATATTACGGGAAACAAATCATCGATAAGTTCACTATATTGCCAATCTGGATAAATTTAGCTTCCTTTGTATTCTTAAGACAAAGGCACCAAGAAGGAATGAAGTTATTTGGGATTGTAGCACGAGATCTCTATACTAAGTTTATTTCTAGTGTTTCTTGTAAGTATTTACAAAGATGTGATGAAATTCGTTCTCAAGTACTTTTTAATTAATCACTTATTGAGTTACCCTAGCACGGCTAAAAATCGAAAAATTACTTTAGAGCTGAAAATATGACGGATGAAAAAAATCGAGACTTACGTACAGCCTTTGGAAATTTTGCAACGGGCATTACGGTGATAACTACTTTAGATGAAGATAAAAAACTCAAAGGAATGACTGCTAACAGTTTTTCAACGGTATCATTAGAGCCTCCTCTTATTTCTTGGTGCATAGGTCGTGGATCAGCATTATTTAATCTGTTTGAGCAGGTGGATTACTTTGCAGTAAATATACTCAGTAGCGATCAAAAATCTATTTCTGAGCTATTTGCTAGCTCCCAAAAAGATAGGTTTTTAGAGGGCTCTTGGGATCTTGGTGCACATGGTCTTCCAGTATTGAATAACTGCGCCTGCCAATTAATATGTGCTACGGAGTACCGCTATCCTGGTGGCGATCACACGATATTAGTGGGCCGAGTGCTAGAAATCACTAATAATAATAAGATGCCATTAATTTATCATGGCGGACAATATCAAGTATTAAAATAAAAAATTAGTAGTTTGGTTTTCTGCAAATACTAACTCTATCAAGCCCAGATAAATCAGAAAAAGTTTTTATCTGATGATAACCAGCTTCCAACATAAATTTACGAACTGATTCTGCTTGGTCGCAACCATGCTCTAACATCAACCAGCCTCCGCAATTGAGGTGACTATAGGCACCAAAAGTAATTGTATGTATGTCAGAAAGACCAGAATTTTCAGCTACAAGGGCAGATAGTGGCTCAAACCTAACATCACCCTGCTGGAGATTTTCGTCATCAAGACTTACATATGGTGGATTGCTTACAATAAGGTCAAAAGAAAATTCTTTTAAGCTAGAAAACCAGTTACTTAGATAGATGCTAACATTACCAAAACCAAATTTTTTTCTATTTTCTTGAGCGAGCGCAAGAGCACCTAATTCTGAATCAACAGCTGTGATATCCCAAAATGGTTTTTCACTTGCTAGGGCTAAGGCAATAGCCCCAGTCCCTGTTCCTAAATCTAAAACTGATATTTTTTCACCCAAAGATAAAGAAAGCACAGTTTCAACAAGTAACTCTGTCTCTGGTCTAGGGATAATTGTAGCAGGCGATACTTTTAAAGGTAGGGACCAAAATTCTCGGGATTCTGTGATATATGCAATAGGTTTTCCATTAAGACGATGTTCAAGCAGTCTATTAAAACTAATATATTGAGAATCATTCAAAAATATATCAGGATATGTATATAAATAAGTTCGATTCTTGCCTAGAACATAACCAAGGATTATCTCTATATCTAATCTTGGACTATCACTTACACCAGTCAACTCAATGCTACGTTTTAATGTATTAGAGATAGTTATATTTTTACCAGAATTTTTAGTGAGCATAATGTAATTTTAACGCTATAGAACTTTGTTATAAAGACCTGATATTGCAATCTTAATTGCACCTCTTAAGAGGAAATTATAGCCAACATATTTGCCTGATTCTCATTTATTAATGGCTGTATTATACCGTCTAAATTTCCCTCCATGACCTCAGTCAGCTTATATAGGGTTAAGTTTATTCGGTGATCTGTGATTCTGCCTTGTGAATAATTATAAGTCCTAATACGCTCAGAGCGATCACCGCTTCCAACTAAAGATCGTCGCTCTTCTGCCAAGTTTTCTGCAGCAACAGTTTCTTGAGCATTTTTTAAGCGAGCCGATAAAAGCCCCATCGCTCTAGCCTTATTTTTATGTTGAGAGCGATCATCCTGGCATTCAACAACTACACCAGTTGGAAGATGAGTTATACGTATAGCTGAGTCTGTCTTATTAACATGTTGACCGCCCGCACCCGAAGCACGAAAAGTATCGATGCGCAGATCTCCTTTCTTGATATCTATATCATCTAAAGATTCTACTTCCGGCATAACTGCTACAGTGCAAGCAGATGTATGGACACGTCCTTGCGATTCTGTATTAGGGACTCGTTGTACGCGATGAGCACCAGACTCAAATTTCAATTTGGAATAAACTCCCTGCCCTACAATTAAAGCAATAATTTCTTTATAGCCGCCATGATCTCCAATATTCTGACTAATAATTTCAACTTTCCATTTATGACTTTCGGCATACCTGGAATACATACGAAACAAATCGCCAGAAAAAATTGCTGCCTCATCGCCTCCGGTCCCTGCGCGAATTTCTAAGAATATGTTCTTTTCATCATTAGAATCTTTTGGCAATAAGAGTTTCTGTATTTCAAGTAAAATTCTAGTGAGTGTTTCTTCTCCCTCATTTACCTCTTCTTCAGCCATACCTCTAATATCTATGTCAGGGTCAGCTAATAATACTTTTGCTTCACATATTTTTTCTTCAGTTAGCATATAATTTTCATAAACTTCGACTATCTGCTCATGTTCAGCATATTCTTTTGATAGCTCTCGAAAATAGTTTTGATTACTTATTACCTCAGGCTCACCCAAAAGTGCACCAACCTCTTCACGTCGATCTGTGATAAATTGTAGTTTTTCTAAAATAGATTTTTTCATTAATGTACTTTATCAATTATTTAATTACATAAATCGTCATTACAAGCGTGACACTTAATCTTCAAAATCATTTTTATTTGATTCTTTAAGCCCAAATAAATTGTTAGTAAGATAAATATCGTCAGTTAGACCCTGCTCCCCGGCTTTTTTTAGCTTCTTTGACGGTGAGTGCATTAATTTATTCGTCAAGCTTCTTGCTAAATTTTTTAGTACTCCCTCTGGATCTTGGCCTGATTTTAAAGAGATTAAAGCTTTTGCAGTCTCGATATCACGAGTCTTTTCTATATTTTTACGAAATGCTCGAATCATAGCTACGGCATCTAGACCTTTGATCTGCTTTTTCCACTCGTTCACCCCATCTTCTACAATTTTCTTAGCTTTATCTGCAGCATCTTCTCGAGAACGCATATTCTCAAGAATAACCTCTTGAAGGTCATCTATGGTAAAAAGGTAGACATCATCTAAGTCTGCTACTTCCGGCTCAATATCTCGAGGTACCGCTAAATCCAACATAAACATAGGCTTATGTTTACGTTTCTTGATTGCAGATTCTACTGCTCCCTTTCCAAGTATAGGTAATTGGCTACCTGTAGATGAAATCAAAATATCTGCTTTTTCAAGAAATTCAGGGATATCAGAAAACAGTATCGCATGTGCGCCAAATTCTTCGGCTAATTCTTCGGCTCTTCGAAGTGTTCTGTTAGAAACAGTAATACTTCCTACTTTTTTCTCCAACAAGTGTTTTGCTACTAATTCAATGGTTTCGCCAGCCCCAATCAATAAAACATGAACATCTTTAAAGTTCGAAAAAATTTGCTGCGAAAGCTTAACGCCAGCATATGCAACAGAGACTGGGTTTTGTCCAATAGCTGTTTCAGTTCTAACTCGCTTAGCGACAGAAAATGCTTGCTGGAATAACTGATTAAGCTTGGTTGAGACTGTTCCAGCCTCCTGCGCAACAGCATATGATGATTTCAGCTGCCCCAAAATCTGTGGCTCACCCAAAATCATTGAATCCAAACCGCTAGCAACTCTCATTAAATGCCTAGCGGCATTCTCATCTTTATATGTATAGTAAGAATTCAAAAGAATTTCCGGCAACACTTTATGGTAACTAGCCAGCCAGTCTAGAGTTTTTTCTATACTACTATCTGCATCATTATGAGTAACAAGATATATCTCTGTTCGGTTACATGTCGATAGGATAGAAGCTTCAGTGACATCGATAGCCTTGATTAAGCTTTGCAAGGCCTTGGTCATATTTTCTGGAGCGAAGACTACCTTCTCTCGAATATCAAGAGATGCAGAATGATAGTTAATTCCAAGCGAGTAGATAGTCATTAATTCATTACTTACGAAACTAGCCTGCAATTGTCCGGTTCTATCGCACTAAAGACAAGCAGTATTCAATCAATATTAACTAGCACATGAGCTTTTTTTATTGTTAGAGTATCTAATGCTGTCTAAACTACCAATAATGCAAAATTTAACATATGAGCAACTCTATTCCTTTTATTCTTATAATAATACTCAGCTACATGCTTTTTGGCTGTAATGGCAACTTTACAGCTGAAGGTGTCAACCCAAAATTTGTAAAGATAACTCATAACGAGCTATCCCTATCAGCACCTAAAAATGATAAAAAAAGTCCTGAAGAAGAGAAAATTTTACGAGAAAGCGGCCTTGAAGTTATTGCGTTCCCTAAGGGCAGTCTGTTCGGTTTAATAGCGGCAGAGTTTGCTGGCCTTAGAGGTAAAGGAGAAATATCTAAAAAAATATACATCGCGCAAGCAAGAAAAACGCGTGATCCTCACGTTATTGCAAGAGCAGCTAATATAGCTAACTATTATAATAACTCGGATGAAATGCTGGAAATGGCTCAGCTATTATTGGAAATAGAGCCAGACATAGATATAAGCCAAAGCATGTATGCCGTCAGCCTAATAAAAAATCAGCGATTCGACGAAGCAATTCCTCATATAGTTTTTTCAATTAAGCGCAGTCATTTAGAACCATTAGTTGAACTACTTAGGTCTTTAGCAGCTCAAAAAGATCATAATAAGTTACTTTCTTTACTTCGGCAGATAGAGGATGAGCTGCCTAATAATGCATTTTTAGGTTTTGCGAAGGCAGAACTTTTTTTTCAGAAAGGTCTCCTTGATGAATCACTAAAAACGATAAACAAGGTCATAAGAGATACAGGTGTGTCAGTCAAAAGTTCAGCATTAGAGCTTAAAGCTGAAATTCTTTTCCTGCGGGATAAAAAAAAGGATGCCTATAATTTTTTAGACAACTCGTCACTAAATAAAAAAATAAAACGTAAATTAGATCTTAAGTTTGCAAGAGTATTATTAAAGAAAGATCCTCTAAATGTAGATCAAAGATTAACCGCACTACTTAATCAATATCCCGATGACGATGAAATTACATTTTTGCTTGCTGTGACAAAAAGAATGCAGGGTCTTGATGATAACGCGATTAAAATATTAAAAAAAATAACACAGAATCCAAAAAAGAATAATTGGTGGAATTATATGTCTCATTTAGAATTAGGGAGACTTCATGCAGAAAAAATTCCCAATCAATCTATTTATCACTATCAAAAATTTATTGAAAATCAGCATACAGGCCGATTAGATCCAAATTCTGCATCGGATATTCTTAGAATAGTGACTGCACTAGAGAGTATAAAAAAATTGATGGTTGCAGATAATGAAATAAATAATCTGAGAAAAATTTTACTAAGTCTCCGAGTAAATGCTCCAAAGCTATCTAAAATTAGCTATATATTCGAGGGAAGGATGCTACTTGAACACAAATATCTAGATGAGGGTTACAGTCTTTTGAGTGCGGCCATAATTAAATATCCGGAAGAAATAGAACTTTTATACATGAGATCTAGCTTTAGTAATCTTCTAAAAAATATCACAAAATATGAAGAGGATCTAAAAGCAATACTTAAGATTAATCCTGATAATTCTATAGTTCTTAATTCTTTAGGGTATTCCATGACGGTTAATGGGAATAGCTATGAAGAAGCACGCGACTTGATACTTAAATCTTTAAAGTTAGCCCCTGACGTTTATGAAACTTTAGATAGCTTGGGATGGGTATATTATAAATTAGGAGATAATATTCAAGCAATCAGATATCTAACCCAAGCTTTATCTCTTACAACAAAACCAGTACCTGAAATTTCTGCTCATCTTGGCGAAGTGCTCTGGATTACAGGTAAAAAAATTAAGGCTCAGTCAGTATGGAATAAGATTCTGCAAATTGATTCAAAAAATGCCATCATCCAAGAAACTTTAAAGCGACTTAAGGTAGAGTAAATTTATGCAAGTTACTATTTTATTTTTGCTTGCGATACTGGTTAGCTCATGTGCCATTAATGAGAACCTTCCATCTTCAAATAAGATCAATCAAGAGCATCGCTTTAGCCAATTACAAAACCTAAATCGCTGGCAGCTTGAAGGGAAGGTAGGCTATAGAGACTCAAAAAAAGGTGGAAGTGCATGGATAACTTGGCACCAGCAAGGAAATAATTTTGAAATTAATCTTAGTGGTCCATTTGGCACCAGATCAACCACAATAAAGGGAGATCAAGATACCATAAAATTACAAGATGAAAAGTATCAGTTATCTACTGCAAATGATTCTTCAGTTTACGTAAAAAAATCATATCAATTAGACTTCCCAATTGAGCATCTTAGATTTTGGATCAAAGGACTACCCTCCCTAACTACTGATGAAATTATATATAATTATAATGATGATGGGACCTTGGATACATTAAAGCAGTCAGGCTGGACATTGGAGTTTTTGGATTATCAAAATATAAAAGAATTTAGGCTGCCAAATAAAATTAAGGGTGAAAAAGACGCTTATAAGTTCACCTTAAGAATAAAAAAATGGTTAATTAACTAAGGTTTATAATGAAATTATCGCTCCCATCTCCAGCAAAATTAAACCTTTTTCTTCATATAACTGGTCGTCGAAATGATGGTTATCATGACTTGCAAACATTATTTCAGCTACTTGATTATGGTGATCACCTTGAGATTGAGACTAATAATACTGGTAAAATTGAATTAACAGACACCAAAAATAATATTTATGAAAGAGAGAACCTTGTATTTCTTGCTGCTAAAGCAATACAGGATTATACCGCATGCAATTTGGGCGCAAATATATCCCTGAATAAGCGCCTACCAATAGGTGGCGGTTTAGGTGGAGGAAGCAGTAATGCTGCTACAACACTACTTGGATTAAATGCAGCCTGGAGACTTAATTTATCTAGCAAAGAACTCTTAAGTATAGGATCTAAAATTGGGGCTGATGTTCCAGTCTTTGTTCTTGGCCATACCTCTTGGGCTGAGGGTATTGGTGAAAAACTGACAATTATTGAAAGACCAAATCAATGGTTTTTAGTTTTAATAACAAATATACATGTCAGTACAGCAGAAATATTTGCTCATCAGGGTTTGACAAGAAACACTCATCCGATCAAAATACGCGCCTTTGATGAAAAGGGTTGGAAAAACGACTGCCAACCGGTAGTCGAGGCTCTCTACCCTGAAATAAAGAGAGCTCGTCAATGGCTAGGAAAATTTTCTTTTGCTAAATTAACCGGAACTGGTGGATGTATTTTCTCCTCTTTTCCTACAGAAGCTGAAGCGCAATTTGTACAAAAAAAAATTCCAGTGCCATGGCAAGGTTTTATTGCTAAGGGAGTGAACAAGTCTCCAATTTTAGAAATATTACCTCCTAAGTAAAAGCTATTGGGGTGTGGCCAAGCGGTTAAGGCAGCGGCTTTTGATGCCGCCACTCGGTGGTTCGAATCCACCCACCCCAGCCATATCTGCATAAAGTTGCAGTATGTTATTATAATAAGATATAACGATTAGGAAGATTTTTGTGGCAAATTTAATGGTTTTTTCTGGGAATGCAAATCCAGAGTTAGCAAAAGAAATAAGCCAGTTTTTAGGTATTAGCCTGAGTAAATCTCTTGTTTCTCAATTTTCTGATGGTGAGATCAATATAGAAATTTGTGAAAACGTTCGTGGTCAAGATGTTTTCATTGTACAGCCAACGTGTCCGCCTACCCATAAAAATTTGATGGAGCTTATATTGATGGTGGACGCGCTTCGTCGATCATCTGCTGCACGAATTACTGCTGTAATTCCATACTTTGGATATGCACGTCAAGATCGACGTGTACGCTCTATACGAGTACCAATAAGTGCAAAAGTTGTTGCAGATATGATAGCTAATGCTGGGGTTGATCGCGTTATGACGGTCGACTTGCACGCAGAGCAAATACAAGGATTTTTCGACTGCGCAGTAGAAAATGTTTATGGTTTACCTCTAATGACAGATGATGTACAAAGACAGAACTACCAAAAACCAACAGTTGTTTCGCCAGATATTGGGGGTGTTGTTCGAGCAAGAGCAATGGCAAAAATATTAAATACTGATCTAGCTATAATTGATAAGCGTCGGCCAGAAGCAAATCAAATCGAAGTTATGAATATTATAGGTGAAGTGAAAGGCCGGACCTGTATATTAATCGACGATATAGTCGATACGGCTGGAACTCTTTGTAAGGCAGCTGATGCCCTTAAAGAGCGTGGAGCAAAAAAAGTCGTGGCGTATTGTACGCATCCGGTTTTGTCTGGAGAGGCTATCAAAAATATTGAAAACTCAGAATTAGACACAATGGTTGTCACAAACAGTATTCCGACTAGTGACGATGCATTAAAAAGTAAGCGCATAAGAATTTTAACTATAGGTAAAATGCTTGCAGAAGCAATGCGTCGTGTTAGTAATGAAGAATCCATAAGTGCTATGTTTGATTAAAAAAATAAACTTTTAATCAAACTATTGGCTTTAAAACTGCCTAATTACGGGCTAAGAAAATACACCTCATCGGTTCTGGTCGCGGATTGTATTGGTGTGATACTAGGAGACAAAACAATGTCCAATGATTTTCAGTTAGATGTAACAGTGCGAAACGATACGGGGAAAGGTGCGAGCCGCCGCCTACGTCGTTTAGCCGATGAAGTCCCAGCAATAGTATATGGGGGTAAAAACCCGCCGCAAAAAATATCTTTGCCTCATAAAGAATTAGATCGCGCACTGCAAAATGAAGCTTTTTACTCGCATATTATTACCTTGAATATGGAAGGAAAAAGTGAAGAGGTTATACTCAAAGACCTTCAGCGGCATCCAGCTAAACCAGTAATAATACATGCTGATTTTTTACGTATAAGTAAAACACAGAAATTTACTACAAAAGTTCCTATTCACTTTATGAATGAGGATATCTGTGCAGGGGTAAAAGTGGGTGGTGGTAACATCACTCGTAGCATGACAGAGGTTGAGATTCTTTGTCTTCCTGCAGATCTTCCTGAATTCATTGCAGTAGATGTCCAAGAAGTAGAAATTGGTCAAATTCTACACATATCTGATATCAAGCTCCCTAAAGGAGTAGAAAGTGTCGCTCTAAATCTCGGGGATGAGCGAGACTCGCCGATCTTTACTGTCAACAAACCTAAAGAAGAAGAAATTGAAGAGATAATAGCTGATCAAGATGGCGAAGATGGCGAAGGTCAAACTGAAGATGAAAACAAAGAAGAGACCGAAGGTGATGATAAAAACGATTAAGCTTTGTTTTCATTCTGATTCAAACTAAGGGGCTTCGGTATTGGACAAACATGTTCAACTCATTGTAGGCCTGGGAAACCCAGGGCTACAATACGAACAAACCCGTCATAATGCAGGGGCTAATTTTATTCATGCTCTTTTGGAATATTATCCGGCGGACCTAAAATTTGAAGGCAAATTTTATGGATCTACTGCTCATATTAAAATAGAAAACCAATATTTACGACTTTTGATACCTAATACTTTTATGAATCTAAGCGGTAAATCTATAGCTGCTATGGCTGGATTTTATCAAATAAATCCAGATAACATCCTAGTTGTCCATGATGATATTGACCTCGATCCGGGAATATTAAAGTTTAAGATAGGTGGTGGCCATGGAGGGCACAACGGTCTAAAAGATACGATCAAATCTCTGGGCAATAATAATAACTTTGCCCGCCTTAGAATAGGTGTAGGGCATCCAGGTCAAGCTAATGAGGTTGTCGACTTTGTCTTAAAAAAAGCTCCTCAAAAAGAACAAAAACTAATTGATAAAAGTATCATCAACTCTATTGGTGTAATTCCAATAGCTATATCAGGAAGCTGGGATCAGGCAATGAAGGACCTTCATACAAAATAATTAATTTCCTGATTAAAAGAAAAATCACTTATATTTGAGGGAATACTTAATGGGTTTTAACTGTGGCATCGTAGGCTTACCAAATGTTGGAAAATCTACACTTTTTAATGCACTAACAAAAGCTGGTATAGATGCAGAAAATTTTCCATTCTGCACCATTGAGCCAAATACTGGTATTGTCCCTATTCCTGATATTCGGCAAGAAAATTTAGCGTCTATCGTTTGTCCAGAAAAAGTTCTCCCTGCTACCATGGAATTTGTTGATATCGCAGGGCTTGTTGCAGGAGCGTCAAAAGGTGAGGGTTTAGGTAACAAATTTCTTGCTAATATACGAGAAACAGACGCTATCGCTCATGTAGTTAGATGCTTCGATGATGAAAACATAGTTCATGTTGAGGGAAAAATTGACCCTGGTGCTGATATAGAAGTTATTAATACAGAGTTAGCACTTGCTGATTTAGATACTGTTGAAAAATCATTACAAAGAACGGCACGAGCCGTTAAAGGCGGTCAAGATAAAGAAGCAGCGGCACTAAAAATAATATTAGAGAAAATACAACCTCACCTTAATCAAGCTAAACCACTTCGTTCACTCAGTCTGAATGCAATTGAAATAGAAGCAATCAAACCTCTGTGTCTTCTTACGCTAAAGCCAACAATGTATATTGCTAATGTAGATGAAAATGGTTTTGAAGATAACCCTTATCTTGATGCTGTAAAAAATATTGCTGTCTCAGAGGGTGCCTCTATAGTAACAATATGTAACAAGCTTGAGTCTGAAATATCTGAGTTAGCTGAGGAAGATGAAAAATTAGAATTTCTGCAAGAAATAGGGATGACGGAACCTGGTCTCAATCGAGTAATTTTGGCCGGATATCGTCTGTTAAAATTACATACTTTTTTCACGGCAGGACCAAAGGAAGTAAGAGCATGGACCATCCCAATAGGAGCTACAGCACCCCAATCTGCTGGAAAAATACATACTGATTTTGAGAAAGGATTTATACGCGCAGAAATAGTTTCATATGATGACTTTATTGCTGGGAAAGGCGAGCAAGGAGCTAAAGAAGCTGGAAAATGGCGCCTTGAAGGGAAAGACTATATTGTGAAAGATGGAGATATTGTGCACTTCAGATTCAATGTATAAGGGTATAATGTTTGCTTTTATTGAACTTAAAAAATTTTTAAATACTTTTTCTAGATAGCCAAGAATTAGAAAATATCTTGACAAGACTAGGTGAAATCGACAAAATTCCCGCCCATTTAGCCTAAGTCAAAGCGTCAATAGTACCATGATTACATGGCTACGTAGCTCAGCTGGTTAGAGCACAGCATTCATAATGCTGGGGTCGGTGGTTCAAGTCCACCCGTAGCTACCAATAATACTTTATTTTCAGAAATTAATGCGCTTGACTGCTCCCTAATGCTAATACCTTTGTTAGTCATATTCTCAAAAAGGTTACTAGTGATTTCAACATCGGAACCACTAATATCTAACCGTCGGAAATGAAATAGTTTTTACAGCGCTAAAAATTAGCATATTTTTTCTTTTGTTCTAATGATTTTTTTAAAGACTATTTTGATAGGTATCAATTTGTTGAAAGATAGGTTCTAGTTTTTGTTTTATGGACTCTTTTTATGGCGTATCATACAAGTTCTTTTAAGTCATTAATTGTGCAGTCATGCCATCCACTGGTATCTGCTGACAAGTCTTCAATACAGGAAAAGAATTTTGTCCTCATACAATCAAACAAAAGAAAATCTCAAAAAAAATCCTAAGGTGTGGTTAATCACTGGTGTTGCTGGATTCATTGGCTCTAATTTACTAGAAGACTTACTGAAGCTTAATCAAACTGTTATAGGGATTGATAATTTCTCTAATAGCAATGGAGAAAATTTATCAGCAGTTCAAGCCACTGCAAAGGAATATTGGTCAAATTTTACTTTTTATGAGGCTGATATTAGAAATTTAGACGATTGCCTAAAGGGGTGCAAAAATGTAGATTACGTTCTGCATCAAGCTGCATTAGGCAGCATCCCAAGATCTATTGAAGATCCTATTTGTACTAATGATTCAAATATAAATGGTTTCTTAAACATGCTTGTTGCATCGAAAGATAGCAACATAAAACGTTTCGTTTATGCTGCGTCATCATCTACTTATGGCGATCACCCTGGTCTTCCTAAAGTTGAAGAGCGTATAGGAAAACCTCTTTCACCTTATGCTATTACAAAATATGTGAACGAGCTTTATGCTGATGTGTTTGGGAAAACCTACGGAATAGAAACTATCGGCTTAAGATATTTCAACGTTTTTGGCCCTAGACAATCACCTGGCGGTGCATATGCTGCTGTCATACCCAAATGGATAAATACTATACTTTCAGGAGAAGTCTGCTGTATAAACGGGGATGGTTCTACATCAAGAGATTTTTGTTATATCGACAATGTAGTTCAAGCAAATATACTTGCTGCAACTTCTAAAAATTCAGATGCTGTCAATGAAGTTTATAATATAGCATATGGTAATAGTACGACACTTAATGAATTATTTGATCATCTCGTCAGAATTATTACTAAAAATAATTCTGACGTTGTAGAAAAAAAACCAGACTATCAGGATTTCCGCAATGGGGATGTTCTTCATTCTTTAGCAGATATTGGTAAGGCTAAAAATCTTCTTCACTTTAGTCCTAGCCATAATGTTAAAGAGGGCCTTGAGGAAACAGTAAATTGGTTCATCAAAAAATCAAACGGCAAGCAGGAGTATTAGTGTGCTCATCAATCAAATGAATCATAAAGAGCTTGATAAATGGCATGATGCTCTCAACACGAAGCATGAGAACTTTAAATTGAATGCATTAAGCCTAGATCTGACTCGAGGAAAACCTTCTTCAGAGCAACTAAGTTTGTCTAATATTTTAGATGGATCTATAAAAGGTAACTATACTTCAAGCGAAGGCATAGACTCACGAAACTATGGAAATATTGCAGGTCTTCCAGGAATGCGTTCTTTCGGTGCAGAACTACTAGGTGTAAAAAAAGATGAAGTCATCGTCGGGGGAAATAGTAGCTTAAGCCTAATGTATCTCACATTACTATTTGCATGGCAATTCGGTTTAAGTGGTAAAGACTCCGCGTGGAAAAATCAAAGCGATGTGAAATTTCTTTGTCCAGTTCCAGGGTACGATCGACATTTTTCTATTTGTGAAGAGTTTGGTATAGAAATGCTAGCTGTACCTATGAATGAAAATGGTCCTGATATGGATCAAGTAGAGCGTTTAATAAAAGATGATCAAAGTATAAAGGGTATGTGGTGTGTTCCTAAGTATTCAAATCCTACAGGTTGTGTTTATAGCCAAAATACTATTGAAAGATTAGCGAAGCTTGGCAATATAAGCTCGCCTGGATTCAGAATATTTTATGATAACGCATATGCAGTCCATGATTTTCATCAAAATTCACCAGAATTACTAAACATAATGAATTGTTGCAAGAATCAGCATACCGAAAATAGCGTCTTGCAATTTACTTCTACATCGAAAATAACTTTTTCGGGATCAGGGATTTCTTTTCTAGCAGCATCTTCAGAAAATATTAAGGCTATTCAACAGCATTTAGCTATTTTTTGTATTGGCCCAGATAAAGTTAATCAATTAAGACATCTAAATATCTTAAAAGATCACCATAATCTTAAAAAACATATGAAAAAACATGCCGAGCTGTTAAAACCAAAATTTTCCTGCGTTTTAAAACACTTAAAAACAAATTTTGGTGATTCTGACCTAGCAACATGGACATCACCAAAAGGGGGTTATTTTATTTCATTAGATACTCGTAACGGCCTTGCTGATCAAGTAGTAAAGCTTTCTGCAGAAGCAGGCGTAAAATTAACTCCTGCTGGCTCTACATTTCCTTACGGTATAGATCCAGAAAACAAAAATATCAGAATAGCGCCTTCGTTTCCGTCGCTGAGCGAAATAGACAGAGCGATGGAAGTTTTTTGTAACTCGGTCAAGTTAGCCTCGGTGAAACAAAAAATAAATAAAAAGGCGTAGCGGGAGTGCTAAGATTTTGGCTTTGGTGCAACTCCAGGATAAGGAAATTTTGCAATATTTCCCCCCATTTTAACATCAGTAATTTTACAGACGCCCTCTTTCTCAACTTCATCAATACGAACAACTGAATGAACTGGGATGAAGCTTCTTTTTATTGAGAAAAATTCACTTTTGAGTTTTTCCTCAGCTGGATCAACAATCATTTGACTGCGTTCACCAAAAATAAATTCTTCAACTTCCAGAAACCCCCAAAGATCACTTTGATAGACTTGTTTTGCATACATTTCGTATACCTCGCCCTGATTTAAAAAAATTATTTTATAAATCGCATCTGAAGACATACTTGTGTCCTGAAATTAAATTAATATTGAATGAAAAACATGCATCATTCTACCATAAAATAATATCTATTTATAAGCTTGGTCTCATGGAAGATGGGCTTTCGGCATCAGTGAGACTATAATGTCTAAGGTCCAATCAAATAATTCAAAAATTTAGCCTTAATATGTCAAATAACAATAATAATAAAAAGCTCCATATTGTCACCCACGGGTGTCAAATGAATGAATATGATTCATCCAGAATGCGCGACCTTCTGGGAGATAGCCACCAAATGGTAACAACTGAAAATCCTAACGAAGCTGATGTCCTGCTACTTAACACATGCTCTATTCGAGAAAAGGCAGAAGATAAGGTATACCATCAACTTGGTCGTTGGAGAAAGTTAAAAGAAAAAAACCCTAACCTAATAATTGGTGTTGGGGGCTGTGTTGCAAGCCAGGAAGGTGAGGCCATTGCTAAACGAGCACCTTTTGTTGATTTAATTTTTGGTCCTCAAACGCTGCATCGTTTGCCAGAAATGATGGGTAAAAGAAAAAGCTATGCTAACCCAACTATTGTTGATGTAAGTTTCCCAGAAATTGAGAAATTTGATCACCTACCTCAACCAGATGCTGATGGTGTATCTGCCTTCGTTTCAATAATGGAAGGTTGCTCGAAATACTGTACATTCTGTGTAGTGCCTTACACTAGAGGAGAAGAAATAAGTAGACCTGTAGCTGATGTTCTTGCAGAAATCACTCACTTGGCTGGCCAAAAAGTTAGGGAAGTTAATTTACTAGGACAAAATGTAAACGCCTTTAGAGGTCAGATGCCTAATGGTAATATATGCGACCTTGCTGAACTCATTACCTATGTTGCAAGTATTGAAGGAATTGATCGTATCCGTTATACAACTTCTCACCCAGTAGAATTTTCTGATAATTTAATAGCAGTTTATGCTGAAGTTCCTGAACTAGTTAGTCATCTACATCTTCCAGTTCAGAGTGGTTCAGACCGAATACTTTCTGCTATGAAGCGAGGTCATACTGCAATCGAGTACAAGTCAAAAATCAGAAAACTTCGAAAAATACGTCCTAATATTAGTATTTCATCTGATTTTATTGTAGGTTTTCCAGGAGAGAGTGATTTCGATTTTGAAAAAACTATGGATCTTATCCATGAGATAGGTTTTGATCAAAGTTTTAGTTTTACATACAGTAGACGACCGGGTACTCCTGCTGCAGATCTGGATGATAACACTGCAGAAGAGACTAAAAAATTACGACTGAAAATCCTACAAGATCGAATTAATCAAAATGCTATGTCTATAAGTGAAGGCATGATTGGCGAGACTGAGACTATTTTAATCTCTGGCATCTCAAAAAAAGATCCTGGCCAGCTACAGGGCCGAACAGAAAACAATCGTGTAGTTAATTTTACATCTAAAGATCACAGCCTAATTGGAGAGTTCATGCCAGTACTGATAACTAAGGCGCTGCGCAACTCGCTGATTGGAAAAATAGTTTCGGACGATCTTTGATATCAGAATAAGAAGAATCTCACTTAAAAATTTGTGACCATACAAAAAATCAAAATGCTGACATTAGAGAAATTAAGAGGCAAGCCTATTGGAAGATGTTAAAGCTGATTTAGTATTTCATTCTCTAGTTCTTGAGCCAAACGATACAAAGAGACTGGTTTCTCTTTGTGGTAAGTTTGACGAGCATTTGAAGCAAATCGAGGAGAGATTAAATATTAGAATCAACAATCGTGGAAATTTCTTCGAAATTCATGGGGATAGTAAAAGAATCCTCAAGGCAGCAAAAATCCTAACAGTACTTTATCAAGATTCTGCATTTAGTGACCATGCATTAACTGCAGACCAAATTCACCTAACTATTGGACATATGAACGATGATTCTTCTATTGACAGACCAATGATAGCTGATAATACTTTATGCAGAAGTATTGAGACAAAATTAAATTTTCTAGTAATACGTACAAAAACTGGAGAAATAAGGCCTCGTGGAAGTAATCAGCAGAAGTATGTCGAGGCAATAAAAACACATGCTATAAATTTTGGTATGGGGCCTGCAGGAACTGGAAAAACTTACCTTGCTGTAGCATGTGCAGTTGAGGCATTACTTAAAGATGAAGTAGAGAGAATAATACTAGTAAGACCTGCGGTGGAAGCAGGCGAAAAACTAGGTTTTCTGCCTGGAGATATAAGCCAAAAAGTGGATCCTTATTTACGCCCTCTATATGACGCACTATATGAAATGCTTGGAGTGGAGACAGTGGAAAAAATGATAGAGCGAAATATTATTGAAATTGCACCGCTTGCATTCATGCGAGGGCGAACTCTGAAAAATTCGTATATTATTTTAGACGAAAGTCAAAACACCACCCGCGAACAAATGAAAATGTTTTTGACTCGAATAGGCTTCAATGCCACAGCAGTTATAACTGGGGACACCTCTCAAATTGATTTACCAAAAGGAAATCAATCAGGGCTTCTCCATGTTTGTGATGTACTAAAAGATATCGAAGGTATAAGCTTCTCTAGATTTATATCTAAGGATACAATTCGACATCCTTTGGTAACTAAAATTGTTGATGCATATGAAGCACATAAGAAAGAGAGTTTATAGAAAATCAGGCTACTATAACTTGGTTGACCAACTGATATCATGAAAGTTAACGTAGATATAGAAAATGTCTCTAGCTGTAAAAATATCCCAGATGAGATTTTCTTTCGTCGATGGGTTTCAGCCTCCTTGTCTAGTCAAAAGAAGCCGCTAGAGGTCGCTATTCGAGTGATCAACGAGGACGAAAGCGCTGCACTTAACTATCGGTTCAGAAAAAAAAATGTTGCAACTAATGTATTATCATTTCCAGCAGATCTACCAGAATCTCTTAATTTCCCACTACTTGGCGACCTTGCAATTTGCGCCCAAGTCGTCGCACGAGAAGCCGATGAGCAAAACAAAGGCTTAGACGCTCACTGGGCACATATTATTATTCATGGGAGCCTTCATCTTATCGGCTTTGATCATGAAGATGATGCAGATGCTGAGAAAATGGAAAAAATGGAAACGCAGATTCTTAGTGAATTTTATTTTCCATCGCCATACGAATAAATATTAGGAGATATCAATAGCTTATGTCAGATGACGAATCGATTAATTCACAAAGAAAAAACTGGCTTGTTAAATTAGCCGGCTTATTCTCATCAACGCCAAT
>Ga0308007_10000194_pt1 | contig 27198 bp, 24 predicted proteins | sample Neamet71_FD_203152 | JGI IMG/M metagenome (GOLD analysis project Ga0308007, IMG submission 203152) | Marine microbial communities from water near the shore, Antarctic Ocean - #71 | ecosystem: Environmental > Aquatic > Marine > Unclassified | place: Southern Ocean | collected 2014-06-07
AAAGTCCTGCATGTTTTCTTATCTCAAGAGATTGCAAGTTGTAGCTTCAAGTTTGAATGATTTAGTTCATTTATGAAGCTATCTGACTTCAGCATAAAAAATAATAAATTAAGTGATCCTTTGTCCTGGTTTGGCTCCACTATCTGGAGACAAAAGGTATACTCCATCGTCATCACCAGCAGCTAAAATCATTCCTTCAGATATACCAAATCGCATTTTTCGTGGCTCTAAATTTGCAACCATAACTGTTAAGCGACCTACAAGATCTTTAGGTTCGTGAAATGAACGTATACCAGATAAAACGTTTCTTGTTTCACTGCCGATGTTAACAGTAAGCTGAAGTAATTTATCAGCACCTTCGACATACTCTGCCTGGATTATTAGTCCCACTCTGAGATCAACCTTCATAAAGTCATTGAATTTGATTTGATCTGGTATATCTTCTATTAAGGGTAGCGCTTCTTTCTTCTCAGAGTCCATATTTTTTTTTGCCTTTTTTTGTCCATCAAGGTGTGCGGTGACAACCTCATTGTTATTTTTAATCATTGAATCTATCTGACTTTTCTCTATTCTTTGCATTAAAGGTTTAAATTTATTGATCTTATGATTCATTAATGGTCGAGATACACTATTCCAGTTGATTTCTTCGTTCAAAAACTCTTCAGTGGCTTCTGCCATCACTGGAAGTATAGGTTTTAGATAGACCATAAGAACCCTAAATAAGTTAATACCCAGTGAACAGATATCTAATACTGCCTGTTTTTTTTCAGGATCTTTAGCTAATTTCCATGGTTCTTTAAATGCGATATATTCGTTTACAGCGTCTGCTTGAGCCATTATTTCTCTTATAGCTTTTCCAAACTCCCTGTTCTCGTAGTGGCTAGCAATACTTTCAGACTTGCCAGTTACTTGAGACAATAAATTTTGATCTTCTATCTCAGACGAAAGAAAACCATCGTTTCCCTTAGTTATAAAATTTGAACAACGACTAGCTATATTTACTATTTTCCCTATCAAGTCACTATTAACTCTCTGCATAAAGTCATCTAAATTTAAATCTAGATCATCTACTCCTGAAGAAAGTTTTGATGCGAAGTAATAACGTAAGTATTCAGGATTTAAATTTTTTAGATAGCTCTGCGCTGTAATAAAAGTTCCTCGTGATTTGGACATTTTTTTCCCATTGACTGTTAAAAATCCATGCACGAAAATTTTAGTAGGAGTTCGATAACCTGAACTATCCAGCATAGCTGGCCAAAACAAAGCATGAAAGTTAACAATGTCCTTCCCAATAAAATGATATAGTTCAGTTGATGAATTTTTATTCCAGAATTCTTCAAATATGAGATCTGAACGATCACATAAATTTTTAAAGCTAGCCATATAACCAACAGGTGCATCCAACCAAACATAAAAATATTTGTCAGGAGCATCTGGAATTTCAAAGCCGAAATAGGGCGCATCGCGGCTTATATCCCAGTCCTTTAAACCTGCATTAAGCCATTCGTTTAATTTATTAGATACTTCACTTTGTAGATGATCGTCCCGTGTCCATTTTTTTAGAAACTCAGAAAACATAGGTAGTTTAAAAAAGTAATGTGTTGATTCTTTCGCTATGGGAGGTACTCCAGTAATGGTTGATACTGGATTTATTAAATCTAATGGAGAGTAAGTTGCTCCGCATGCTTCACAGTTATCTCCATATTGGTCAACTGCTTTGCACTTTGGGCACGCACCTTTGATATATCGATCAGAAAGAAATAGATTTTTTTCTGGATCGAATGCCTGAGTGATTTCGCGAACAGCGATATGACCATTATCATTCAGACGATTATATATATGATTGGAGAGCTCTTGATTTTCTTTAGAATGAGTAGTGTGATAATTATCAAAATTAATTAAGAATCCTTGAAAATCTTGTTTGTGTTCTGAATTGACTTGGCTAATAAGTTTTTCAGCAGAAATACTAAGTTCTTCAGCCTTGAGCATTATCGCGGTACCATGAGCATCATCTGCACAAACATAATAACATTCATGGCCTCGCATTTTTTGGAATCTCTTCCATATATCTGTTTGGATATATTCCACTAGATGTCCAAGATGTATTGGCCCATTAGCATATGGTAAAGCGCTTGTAACAAGAATTTTGCGGCGTTCGTTCGTTCGTTCTATCATTATATTTGGCCGTTATTGCTTTGTTATTTTTTTTAGCTAATAGTTTATTGAGCTAAACAAACAGCACACTTGCTTACTGCAATGCGTTATATTGCTAAGATAACAAATTATAAAGGGTTTCCTTTCAATTTTCATCAGTTTTACGAGGAGTAGACATAGTTATGGATGTTGATGAAATAGGTCTTTCAGGGGTCAAGCATGTCATTGCCATCGCATCCGGCAAAGGCGGGGTGGGTAAGTCAACCACAGCAGTTAATTTAGCTCTTGCATTATCATCAGCTGGAAATAGGGTGGGTATAATTGATGCTGATATTTATGGCCCAAGCGTGCCCCTCATGCTTGGTGCTTTAGAGTCTGAAAGACCAGAGATAGCTGATGAAAAATTTTTTCTCCCCATAAAAAAATTAGGTTTGAGCTCTATGTCGATAGGTTACTTGATGACCAAAGAAACTCCAGTCGTATGGAGAGGCCCTATGGCTAGTGGTGCTTTATTGCAAATGCTTACTCAAACTATTTGGGGAAAACTAGATTACCTAGTTGTTGATATGCCTCCTGGTACAGGAGATATACAGTTAACATTAGCCCAAAAAGCTAAATTGTCTGGAGCTATTATTGTCACTACACCCCAAGATATAGCTCTATTAGATGCTCGTAAAGCAATAGAAATGTTTAAAAAAGTGAATATTCCAGTTTTAGGCATTATAGAAAATATGGCACTACATACATGTACTAAGTGCGGGCATCATGAGCATGTTTTTGGAAAAGATGGAGCAAAGTTAGTAGCATCTGAATATGGCTCAAAAGTTCTAGGTGTCTTACCTTTATCCATTGAAATACGCCAACATATTGATGAAGGTAAGCCCTGTGTATATTCCAATCCTAAAAGCTCTATAAGTGAAATTTATCAACAAGCTTCGCTCAAAATAGTAAATATTTTAGAGAATACTTTACCTCCAAGCGCTCCAGAAATTATTATTGAATAACTTTAAGTCAGTAGCTTTGATCGGAATGACCAAAAAGGTATTATGCAGTATCTTTAATATTAAGAAATTCAAGGAAGCAAAAACCCATGAGCATCAAATCTGATAAGTGGATCACACGAATGTCGCAAAAAGAAAGTATGATTGAGCCATTCTTTGGAAAACAAGTTCGTGAATGTGCCGCTTCTGGCGAGAAAGTTATTTCTTATGGTGTCTCCAGTTACGGTTATGATGTTCGCTGCGCTAATGAGTTTAAAATTTTCACTAATGTTCACTCCAAAACAGTTGATCCAAAATATTTTGATGAGGATGCATTTGTTGATATCCAAGCAGACTATTGTATTATTCCACCTAACTCATTTGCATTAGCGCGTACGATTGAATATTTTCGAATTCCACGAAATGTACTTACAATCTGTTTAGGAAAGTCGACATATGCACGCTGTGGAATTATTGTAAATGTCACTCCATTAGAGCCAGAGTGGGAAGGTCATGTGACCCTAGAATTCTCAAATACAACCAGCTTACCTGCAAAAATTTATGCGAACGAAGGAGTGGCTCAAATGTTATTTTTCGAGTCTGACGAAGTTTGTGATGTTTCTTACGCAGATCGAGGTGGTAAATACCAAGGTCAAACTGGGGTCACCTTACCAAAAGCTTAACTGATTAACTAAATTATAGTGTTATAAAGTAAAAATTATTAAAGTAAGTTATGTTGTTCAAGCTTAATACCTTTAAGCTTACCCTCCTTTAATAGCATTATGTAGTTACTGTCTGCTTCTTTCTGTTTAAGCTTAACTAGTAAAAAATTCCAGCTAGGAGCGAACCATAAAAATGTTTCTCTATTGCTAGTTGCCCTAGTTTTTTTAATCTTTACCGTATTAATGTTACCTAGCTTTGTTTTAATGATTTCTTCCCCTAAAATCTCAAATTGATAAGTTGTTACCTTGCCTTTTCTGATTATGGAATAGTTCAAAGAGCTAGTTTTTTGAAGCAAATCACTATGTAATTTTACTTGCAGGGTAAGATTATTTAGATGAGCATCTTGTTTTAAAATATTGCGCTTTTTATTTTTGCTTTGATATTTTGCGATGCCTGAAGATTTATCATAGGTTAAAGATTCTTGTTTCTTTATACCCAGGACACTTTTTGTTGATTGATATTTGGTTTCAGCAATATTTCCATTAACATCGATTTCAAAAATTGTTTCTTCATTCATAGTTCCTAATATATTTTTCGCAGTGGTTTTTAGAGTATAAGTACTTTGATTTTTTTTTAATGAGCGCGTAGCTTCGAAGTTAATTCCATTATAAGAACTGGCATAGACAAGGCTGTATGGCTCTAAAGCAAAAGGATCTATCTTATTCATTTTGGCCTGAGCATTTTCGAACGGGTATAAAATAAATATGATCAGACTATAAATTCGAAATACACTATATAAAATCACTTTAGTTTTAAGAAAGATAATATGATTTATAGTCAAATGTTGTCTTTTATTTGAGTAAAAAGAACAATTATTTTCGATGCACGATATATTACTCATCCTTGATGTTATCGGTAAAATTGAGACCACTTTTAGGCAGCACGGATGAGTCCAAAAAAGCTTCATCATTAATTAATGACAAGCGATCTTCACAGAACCACTTGACTGCTAGCGGATAGATCTGGTGTTCTAATTTAAGTATTCGCTGAGCTAAATCATCTGACGTATCGTTGCGATGAATAGGAACTTCTGACTGAATAATAGGCGGCCCTCCGTCTAGCTCACTAGTCACAAAGTGGACTGTTGCTCCAGCATTTTTATCGCCAGCATCAATTGCTTTTTGGTGTGTGTTAAGTCCGCGGTATTTAGGCAGCAAGGACGGATGTATATTCAGTATGCGTCCAGCAAAAGATTCGACAAATTCTGAAGTAAGAATACGCATAAAGCCAGCCAAAATAATTAGATCTAAGTCTTGTTTTTTTAGCTCTAAAGCTAGGGCGCAATCAAAACTTTTTCTATCCGAAAATTGCAGATTATCTACCACAGTATTTTTAATACCTGCGTTTTGAGCCCTCTGTAATCCCTTAGCTCCAACTTTATTGCTGATTACAATCACAATATCAGCCTTTATTAAGCCATTATTTGTCGCATTTATAAGTGCCTGTAGGTTGCTGCCATCCCCAGATAATAAAACAGCTAATCTCGGCCTATGCGGTACTTTCATTGGCTAGATTCCTTTCAGTATTACTTTTTCTTCATTATTTTTAGCCTGAGCTATCCTGCCAATAATGCATGCTTTTTCGCCAGTAGCATTAAGTGTGTCTATTGATAGCTGAACCATTTCATCTGGCACACATATCACCATTCCGATACCGCAGTTGAAAGTTCGGTACATCTCTTTTGGTTCAACATTACCATTTTTTTGTAGCCAGTCGAATATGGGCAACTTATTCCAGCTTGTTGTATCGATCACTGCTTTAGTATTCTTTGGGAGCACCCTAGGTATATTTTCTAGAAGCCCTCCACCGGTAATATGCGCAAGAGCATTAATCTTTATATTTTCTTGCCTTATTAAAGACAGAATAGAATCTACATAAATACGGGTAGGGGTCAGTAGAGCCTCTCCAAGTGATATACCTTGTATAAAGTCACTTTTTATATCTGCTTTAGATGCATCAATAATTTTTCTAATTAGAGAATATCCATTGGAGTGAGGTCCACTTGATGCAAGTCCAATTAGAGTGTCGCCTTCCTTAGTATTACTTCCATCAATTATTTGAGATTTTTCTACTATACCTACACAAAAACCTGCAAGATCATAATCTTCTCCCTGGTACATTCCAGGCATTTCTGCAGTTTCTCCTCCCACGAGCGAACAACCAGCTAGCTTGCAGCCCTTACCTATACCAGAGATTACAGATGCTGCTATATCAATATTTAGTTTGCCGGTCGCATAATAATCTAGAAAAAATAATGGCTCAGCCCCACAAACTAGGAGATCGTTGACACACATCGCTACCAGATCGACACCAATTGTATTATGAATATCTAAATCTATAGCGAGTTTTAGTTTAGTTCCAACACCATCTGTTCCCGAGGCAAGAACAGGCTCTTTGTATCCAGATGGCAGGTTAAATAAAGCACCGAACCCCCCCAGTCCCGATAAAACTTCTGGTCGCCGAGTATCTTTTGCAACATGCTTGATTCGCTCTACAAGTGTGTTCCCGGCATCTATATCAACACCAGCATCTTTGTAACTTAAAGGAGTGATATTTTGATCGCTCATGGTTTTTATTTACCTTAAATTAGTTGACCATCCTGACTTCTAATACTTTTTTCTGGCTAGCAGGTTAACAGAAAATGTATTTTATATTAAAAAAATCAGAACTAACATTCAGATAATGCCTCTATCTTCATTCAAGTGATATAATTGTGTCATGAATTTTTTCTTTATTCATAAATATGAAAATTTCTAGTGAGAAAGAGCTAGTAGAGTCTATGCTAGAGAATCAGTATATAAATTTTATATGGCAGGCTAGTTAATGGCGAAACAGCTTATTTTAAACATTAGCTTAAACGATGACGCAACCTTCGACAATTATTTTTTACATAAGGGTAGTGATAATTATACGGCGGTTACAATAGTTAAAGAGCAGCTATTTTCCAGCGAGAATCCCTTTTTCTACCTCTGGGGTGCAAATGGTAGTGGTATTTCGCACCTATTGCAGGCTAGCTGTCATAAAGCTTTAGCTCAAAAACTTTCAGCGCAATACTTATCTTTATCTGAATTTTTAGATTATTCTCCTGAAGATCTGCTAGGTAATTTAGATTCAGTAGCACTAGTTTGCTTGGATAATATACAAGCTGTTTCTGGAAAAATTCATTGGGAAAAGGAACTATTCAGTTTATATAACCGCATAAGCGATTCTGGTGGATCTTTGTTGCTTGGCTCAAAATGTTCTGTGCGTGAGTTATCACTTGCATTGCCTGACCTTCAGTCACGATACTCGTCGGGTTTTATGTTTCAGCTTTCTACAGTGAACGATAAACATAAATTAAAGATTCTTCAGTTTCGTGCTTTAAAAAGAGGGATGAAGCTCAATGATGACTTAGCTAAATATATAATTGCTAGAGCCTCCAGGGAAATGAGCTCCTTGATTCACTGTCTTGATGTTATTGGAGAGTCTTCATTACTAGAGCAGCGTAAGCTCAGTATACCTTTTGTGAGGAAAATTTTTAATTGGTGATGAGTTCCACTGAAGAGCAGTGGTCCAGTTTTTATACAGGTTTTGACGCCTAAAATCTCTGTTTACAGTTTGAGATACCAATCTTACAAATAGGACAAAATGTGATATTAATTTTAATTTCTTTAATCTAAGTCGATCTAAATGTTTCTAGTGATCTAACAAACTCTGCACCAGACAGTATAATTATCCAAGCTAGATAAACCCACATGAGAAATATAGGAAATATTGCAAAGATCCCATAAATATTGGTGTAACTAGAGTAGGATATGACCGTTCCAAAAACCATTTTGGCTAGCTCAAAAAATATAGAAGTTACTAGTCCTCCAATAATTCCATAATATCGAGAAACATTACAGTTAGGGATAGCAATAAAAATGAAACTAAAAGCTGCCCATGTGAATATTAAAGGAAGTGCCTTAAGGATTAGGCCAGTAAAACTTAAAATATCAATTTCATTAACTATTAATTGAAAAGAAACAAAATAAGTATGAATTGCCAAGCCAAAACCAAGCAATAGTGGACCGATACTTAGTGCGCCCCAATAGAGAATGAAGCTATATAAGCCTCGTCGACATGCTGTGTTTCCCCAGATGTTGTTAAAGGTCTTTTCTATATTAGAAAGCATTAAATAAGATGTAACTAAGAGAACACCAGCCCCTACGATTGATAGCCCCCGAGCCTGATTTGAAAAATTATTTAAATATTCTTGTATCTCTTTGCCGCTTTGTGGCACGAAGTGGTTGAAAATTAAATCTTGTATTTTATTTTCAAGACCTTGAAATAAAGGTACCAATGAAAACAATGAAAACATTAAAGTCATCACAGGAACTAATGCAAACAGGGTCATACACGTTAAGGCTGAAGCACTTTGGCCGCAGTTATCATCTTTGAAGCGACCAAAGAAATACTTTAAAAACAGAACTAGGAGTTTTAACTTGAGTCTTATAAAATGCATATTTCTTCTCTTATATGTAAACCTAACTAGCCCCAATGACTGGTTTTCAGCTAAAATGTGTTCTATACAAATTTAATTATACAAGGGATTCTTTTCAAAAAGCATGATTAGCATCTATCATAATCCGCGTTGCTCTAAGTCCAGACAAGCTTTAGCTATTTTAGAGGGAATGCACGTACCCATAAATATTTTACTGTATCTTGAGACTCCGCCCACTGCGTCAGTTTTGGCAGAAATTCTACTTAAGCTTGGTATTTCGGCACGAGAACTGTTACGAACAGGTGAGGATGCCTATAAAGAAAAAAATTTATCAGATCATAAAAAAACAGAACGACAGATCATAGATGCTATGGTCTCTAACCCAAAGCTGATCGAGCGGCCTATAGTTATAAACGGAAGTAAAGCAATTATTGGGCGTCCACCCGAGCAAGTATTGGAGATATTTTAATGCCCTACATTACAGTTCTTTATTATTCTCAATCTGGCAGTACGAAAAAAATGGCTGAAAAGATAGCAAATGGAGTAGAACAAGCTGGGTTAGAGGCAAGAATTAGAACAGTCCCGCCTGTTTCTTCTGTTTGCGAAAGTACTGAATCGGATATTCCTGAGGATGGTCACCTCTATTGTACTCAGGAAGAACTAAGAAATAGCGATGGTTTAATAATTGGAAGCCCAACCCGTTTTGGAAATATGGCTGCTCCACTTAAATACTTTTTGGATATGACAGGTGATATTTGGTTGAACGGAGATTTGATTGGTAAACCAGCTGGAGTATTCACCTCCACTGGCTCACTTCATGGTGGTCAAGAAACTACACTCTTAACTATGATGTTGCCGTTAATGCATCAAGGTATGATAATAGCTGGAATACCGTATAGCGAGAAAGCTCTTCATGACACTAAAAGGGGAGGAACTCCTTATGGTGCATCCTGCCAAACAGGAAAAGATTTCGATGGTATGACTTCTGATGAGTCTGAGTTATGTATTGCCCTTGGTAGAAGGATTTCAAATCTAGCACAACTATTAGCAGGCAAAACCTAAATTGAGAACAACTAAGATATGAAAGTTATCGCTGGCCTAGATAAGAAACTACGAATATGCCGAAAGTGCACCTGGGGAAGCGTATTAATTTTTGTTGTCATTTTGCTTCTTAATAGTTTTACGCGATCAAACCCTCTGACTATCACTTTTTTTACATTATTGCCCATCGGCATTTTATTGCCCGGATTGTACAAAGAGAAATATAAAACTATTTCAATGTTATGTTTTGTGACGTTATTATATTTTATTGTAGCAGTGAATAATTTTTTTTCCCCAAGCTCCAATATCCTCGATATATTAGAAATATCCGTATTAGTAGTGATGTTTAGCGTTGCTATGATGCATAGTAGATGGAAACAATACTCCCTTTATCAGGATGACCCTAAATGAAATTTATCAGCGCATCCAAAAATTTTATGAAAGGGTTGATCGCTATAATGCAAGGCTTATTTTACTTATCCATATTAGCTCTGATTGCTCTCGCTCTAGTGGCTTCCTTGGGGAACAATGAACAGTCGCTACCAGATAGGGCTGCTTTAAAAATATCTCCTAGTGGTATTTTGGTCGAGCAAAAAACTTTTATTTCTCCAGTTAAAAAATTCATAGAAAAAAGTGCCGATGAAACTGAAACGTTACTCTTTGAGTTAATTAAAACAATTGACCATGCTGCAAACGATAATCGTATTACTAATTTAGTTCTTGAATTAGATTATCTGAATGCAGGAAGCATAAGTAAGATGGAGGAATTAGGCGAAGCTCTTTTACGTTTCAAATCTTCTGGAAAACCCATCATTGCCATCGGAGATAGCTACAATCAAGACCAGTATTTTTTGGCAAGCTATGCTGACGAAATCCACCTTAATCCCATGGGCTCTGTAATATTAGAGGGCTATGGTAGATATACTAGTTATTTGAAAGAGGCTCTTGATCGGCTACAAATCAATATAAATGTTTTTCGTGTAGGAGCTTATAAAGATGCTATAGAGCCATTCACGCGCAACAATATGTCTGAAGAATCTCGGGAGCATACATCAATGTGGGTAAATGAGTTATGGCTCGCCTATACAACCAGAGTTGAGAGTCTTCGGGGTTTACGCAAAGATTCGATAAATGAATATTCAAAAAATCTAGGAAAAAAATTGTTAGAGAATGGTGGTAACGCGGCACAGCTTGCTCTAAGTATGAATCTTGTGGATAAAATTTCTAATAGACAAGAAAGTATGGATCATCTTATTTCGTTATCCGGTCTGGCGGACGATGGAGGTTACCAATCTATAGATACGGCAAGTTATTTTAGCTATATCAAGCACCAGCTAGAGCTTTCAAGCACACAAAAAGATATTGACCAAATTGCTCTAATAATAGCCAAAGGCGCTATCGATCAGGGCGACCAACCTAATGGAAAAATAGGTAGTGAGAGTATATCTCAACTATTAAAACAAGCTCGAGAAGATGCCAAGATAAAGGCTGTGGTATTGAGAGTAGATAGTCCCGGAGGCGGGGCTTTTGCTTCGGAAATCATTCGTCAAGAAATACTAACCTTGAAAGATTCAGGAAAACCAGTAATTGTATCAATGGGTTCAGTTGCAGCCTCTGGGGGTTATTGGATATCTATGGGAGCCACTGAGATTTGGGCTACGCCAACAACGATTACTGGCTCTATCGGTGTTTTTGGAATCATTCCTACATTTGAGAATACTTTAAAAGGTATAGGTATTAATAGTGATGGAATAGGAACTACGTCCTTGTCTGATATCTATCAGCTTTCAAGACCGATGTCTAAACATGCTAAGCAAATTATTCAGTCTGGGGTAGATCACACATACAGCAAGTTTTTAAGTATTGTCGCTGAAGCAAGAAATACTAGTATTAAGCAAGTATCTCTTATGGCACAAGGTCGAGTCTGGTCAGGAGCAAAAGCGTTAGAGCTAGGCCTAATTGACCAACTAGGAGGTCTTAATGAGTCGCTAGCTGCTGCGGCCAGAGCTGCTAATATTAATGATTATGAGGTATTAGAGTTAGTTCGCCCTCTAAGTTTTCGTGAGAAAATTTTATATCAAATAGGAGATGTTAAAGTAGAATTTATAAAGGGGTTTCTTCCTCAAAAGTCTAATCCTTGGAGTATTAAAGAAAAACTTAATAAGCTCTATGCAGGACTTACCATACTCACAGAATTAAATGATCCTAGGGGAATATACCTTAGTTGTTTTGAATGCAGTAAATAGGTAAGCGAAAAATTACGATCCATAGCGCTTATTTATCGTTCTAGGTGTTCAAGTTTTCCAGTGACACCGTCCCATTCTTTTGCATCAGGAGCAGGAGTCTTTGCTTCAGTTATATTGGGCCATATCTCTGCTAGTTCCGAATTTAGATCCAGATACACTTTCTGATCTTCTGGTAGTTCATCTTCAGAAAATATAGCTTCTGCAGGACACTCTGGCTCACATAATGCACAGTCAATACATTCATCTGGATGAATGACCAAAAAGTTAGGCCCCTCATAGAAACAATCTACCGGGCATACTTCTACACAATCTGTATATTTGCATTTGATGCAGTTTTCACCTACCACAAATGGCATTTTTCTCTTCTCCGTAAACCTGATACCTTAATCTGCGCGGCATTATACAGAAATCGTAGCTATCAATTAAACAATATCTGTTTAATTAGAAAAAATTTAACTTATTACTTAATATAAAACATATATTAGCATATTAAAAAACTATATCAAAATATTTTGATATAGTTTTTTAATATGCTAATTTAGTAAAGATATACCGTTAATGACCACAGAAGAATTTTTAAGTACTGTATGACTATACAGTACTTAAAAATTAGGTTAAGCTATTTTTAAAAATACTTAGATAAATTAATATTGAAGAGTTAAGAGGAAGCAATTATGGAACCTAATAAAGAAAAAGCACTGCAGGCAGCCCTATCTCAAATTGAAAGACAATTTGGTAAAGGTACAGTCATGCGAATGGGAGATAAAGAGCATCAAGCAATACCAGCAATCTCTACTGGTTCTCTAGGTTTGGATGTTGCACTTGGAATAGGTGGGCTACCTAAAGGTAGGGTAGTTGAGATATATGGACCGGAATCATCAGGTAAAACTACATTGACATTACAAGTTATTGCTGAGGCCCAAAAGGCAGGCGGAACATGTGCTTTTGTAGATGCAGAGCATGCTCTAGATCCTATATATGCAGAAAAACTTGGGGTCCAGGTTGATGATCTTTTTGTTTCACAGCCGGACACAGGTGAACAAGCTCTTGAAATCACAGATATGCTAGTCAGATCAGGTACTATTGATGTATTGGTTATTGACTCAGTAGCTGCACTAACTCCTAGAGCTGAAATCGAAGGAGAAATGGGTGATCATCACGTTGGATTGCAAGCAAGGTTGATGTCACAGGCTTTAAGAAAATTGACTGGAAATATAAAGAATGCAAATTGTTTAGTCATATTTATTAATCAAATTCGTATGAAAATAGGCGTGATGTTTGGAAATCCAGAAACTACCACAGGTGGTAATGCATTGAAATTTTATTCATCGGTGCGCTTAGATATTCGTCGAATTGGTGCAGTTAAGGAAGGCGATGAAATTATTGGAAATGAAACGAGAGTCAAGGTAGTTAAAAACAAAATAGCGCCTCCTTTTAAGAAATGTGAATTCCAAATTCTCTATGGCCAAGGTATTAACCAATTAGGTGAAGTGATAGATCTAGGTGTACAGTGCGGCTTAGTTGAAAAAGCTGGTTCATGGTACGCCTACAAAGGTGATAAAATCGGACAAGGAAAGACAAACGCTTGTGAATATTTGCGTGAGAATCCTGCTGTAGCAAAAGAAATTGAAGAACAAATTAGAGCTCAACTAATGCCAGTAGTGGAAAAGAAGGGTGCCGCCGAAAAGAAGAATGTTGTAAGTGATGAAGAAGTGGAAATTATAAAGTAGGAGCGCTCACAACTTATCAGTTAGTATAAAAAAACCGCTCTTTTCTAAAGGTGCGGTTTTTTTATGATTGGCTGTTAATTTACAGATAATATATGACGTAAAATTTTTTAAACAATACACGTTGATAGATTTATGAAAAATACAATAAAAAAAGATCTATTAATAAAGATTAAATATAGGGCAATGACATTGCTTGCCCGAAGAGAGCATTCTTTTTCAAACCTTTTAGACAAACTGATTTATATATTTCCAGATGAATCCAAGCAGGTTTATGAGATTATGTTGCAGCTAAAGAAAAAAAATCTACAGTCTGACCTTAGGTTTGCTGAGATGATAAATACAGTTAGAATAAGAAAATGTTATGGTCAAAATCGCATTGAAGCTGAACTTAAAAGCCATAAAATTGATAATGATATAGTGGAATTAATTTTAACTAAGTGTGAAGTAGATTGGATTAAAATTGCAAAAAAAGCTCTTCTTAAAAAGTATGGCCACGTTTACTGCGAACAATTTGATGATAGAGTAAAAAGAAGTAATTTTTTAAAATATCGTGGATTTACATCAGAGCAGATAACGGAATGTTTTAAATAGGGGGAGTTATTAAACTGAGTGCTTTCTTGAAGAGCTATCGTTCGCTTATGTATTTTAAATGTGCCTTCTTTTTGTTAATTTTATTAGTAACACCGAGTCTTTTAGCATTTGAAATACGAGGGCTTCTATCCCAAGGATCTTTAGTGTCTGGGTATGTTGATCCAAAAACAAAATTAATTCTTTTAGGTCGTGATATTCGAGTTCATAAAAGTGGATTATTTGTTTTTGGCCTAGGGCGTGATGCGCCAAAAAAAATTACTATTACCTCAATTAGTCGCGATACCAAAAAAGAGAATCATGAATTTTCAGTCTTTCAAAGGGAATACAATGAACAGAGAATATCAGGTGTACCAGCAGATACAGTTACCCCTCCTACTTCAGTAATCGATAGAATAATTAATGAAGCCAAAGAAGTTCGCCTTGCAAGAAAAGTAGATAGCGATACTTTGGATTTTTTGACTGGCTTTAGTATGCCTCTAGAGGGACCAATAACCGGTGTATATGGCAGTCGTAGAGTGTATAACGGGCATCCAGGAAATCCTCATTATGGTTTAGATATTGCTGCTCCGTCAGGAACTGATGTTTATTCTCCTGCGCCCGGTATAGTCGAGCTTGTTAATCATGATATGTTTTATTCTGGTGGGACTTTAATTATAAGCCATGGTCTTGGAGTGAGTTCAACCTTTATACATCTCAGTAAAGTTGAGGTCACTGTTGGCCAGAGAGTCGAAAGAGGTCAGCTAATAGCCAAAGTTGGTTCTTCAGGAAGAGCTACTGGACCTCATTTAGACTGGAGGATTAATTGGTTCAATATAAGATTAGATCCAGAGTTGGTTTTAAAGAGCTTTCCATCATCGAATAGATGAGTTAAGTCATACCCTAAACCCAATACTTGCAGTCTATCCAATTGATCTTTCTCTCTGTATAGCCAAGAGGCATAGTTTTACTCCTGTCTTTGACTTAAACTTATGTTTATGATGATTTTTTATTTCGAGGAGTATTATGATTGATAGAAAGTTATTAGATATTTTAGTATGCCCTGTTAGCAAAGGACCGCTTGAATATATAAAAGATAAAGATGAGCTTGTTTGTCGAAGCAGTGGCCTTGCTTATCCTATCAGAGACGGCATTCCAATTATGCTTCAGACAGAGGCCCGTAAATTAAGTGCGGATGAAAAATTAAGCTAAATTAAAACTAGATCAATTAGAATTAAGGTTATGCTAAAAAATGGCCAATAAAACGCTTTTTCAAAAAATTATGACTGGAGATATACCTGCGGATGTTCTCTATGAAGATGAGCACTGCATAGTGATAAAAGATATAGCGCCTCAAGCGCCTACGCATTTGCTGATAATTCCAAGAAAACTTATACCAATGCTCGCAGACGCTACCGCTGATGATAAGATTTTATTGGGGCATCTATTAATAGTTGCTACCGATACAGCCAAAAAATTAGGAGTAGAAGAAGCATTTCGTATAGTTATAAATAACGGTGTCGAAGCTGGTCAGACAGTCTTTCATTTACACCTACATTTGTTGGGTAATAAGAAGTTTTTAGAAAATAATCTTAGTTTTTAGATTTTCATAAAACAATATTAAGGAAAGCCCAGATTTTTTTGGTTGCTTAAAACAATTACTTTGAAATGTCTCAGATAAAATATGGGATTTAATTATTTATGAAAATTGCTGAAATTAGAAGTTCGTTCCTTAAGTATTTTGAACGACATAATCATAAGACTATAACTAGTAGTAGTTTGGTGCCTATTAACGATCCTACTTTATTATTCACAAACGCAGGCATGGTTCAATTTAAAGATATTTTTTTGGGTAATGATAAATGCAAATATCCTCGCGCTGCTTCATCACAACGCTGCGTTAGAGCCGGTGGAAAACATAACGATCTTGAGAATGTAGGCTATACAGCCCGACATCATACCTTTTTTGAAATGCTTGGAAATTTTAGTTTTGGGGATTATTTTAAACAGGATGCGATTGTATTTGCATGGAAATTTTTAACTGAAGAGCTTGGATTACCGGAAGAACGACTATGGGTTACTGTGCATGATTCGGATAACGAGGCAGCAAGTATATGGTTAGATAAGATTGGTGTTAGTTCAGATCGTTTTTCTCGGTTAGGTGAAGATAATTTTTGGCAGATGGGAGAAACAGGGCCTTGTGGTCCTTGCTCAGAAATTTTTTATGATCACGGAGAAAGTGTCCCTGGTGGTCCTCCTGGCAGTCATAATGACGATCTTGATCGCTATATAGAAATATGGAATTTAGTTTTCATGCAGTATGAAAAGAAAGCAGATGGGACTATGGATCCTCTACCAAGACCTTCTGTTGATACCGGAATGGGGCTTGAGCGAATTGCTGCTGTAATGCAGGGTGTCCATAACAACTATGATATAGACCTCTTTCAAACTTTACTAAAGTCAGCAGGCAAAGCAATAGGGACTAGCGACCTAAAAAATAAGTCCCTCAGAGTAATAGCCGATCATATTCGTTCTTGCAGTTTTTTGATTGTTGACGGAGTTTTGCCATCAAATGAAGGTCGAGGTTACGTCTTACGTCGAATCATTCGTAGGGCAATTCGTCATGGAAATCAGCTGGGCCAGAAGCAACCATTTTTTCATTCTTTAGTTTCAGATCTATGTATTGTTATGGGTGAAGCGTACCCAGAGTTAGTTAAGGCTGAGCTAAATGTTAAAAAAGTGCTATTAAAAGAAGAAAAGCAGTTTCAGAAAACTTTAGAAAGAGGAATGTCTTTGCTAAACTCTTTTTTAAGTAAACTGGATGGCGATGTCATTCCCGGCGATATAGTTTTCACCCTTTATGATACATATGGATTTCCTGTTGACCTGGTCAATGATATTGCGAGAGAGAGAAGTCTCTCACTAGACATCAAAGGCTATGAAGAATCTATGAAAATTCAGCAAGAGAGGGCTCGTTCTGCTGGAAAATTTAATACTGAGTACGCTCAAAAATTTGATCTTGATGGAAAAACTGAATTTGCTGGCTATGAATCTACCTCATCTAAAGGAAAGGTTTTAGCTTTAATATTAAACGGAAATTTGGTTGATCGTATTTCAGAAGGGGATAAAGCAGCAGTAGTTTTGAATTGCACCTCTTTTTATGCTGAATCTGGAGGCCAGGTTAGTGATCATGGGTATTTAATGGATGATTCTGTCAAATTTTTAGTAACCGATTGTCAAAAAAAAGGAGAACACTTTTTACATATTGGTACGGTTTCCTCTGGATCCATAATTATGGGCCAAGAGATCGACTCTGTAGTTGATGCTAATCTTCGCTCAGCAATTCAAATTAATCACTCTGCAACTCATTTGTTGCATTCAGCTTTAAGAAAAATTTTAGGAGAGCATGTTTTACAAAAAGGCTCTCTAGTTGATAGCAATCGTCTTCGATTTGACTTTAGCCATACTGAAGCTATTTCATCTGAACAAAGGAAATCCATAGAAAGGATTGTCAATAAGGAAATTCGCCGCAATACCTCAGTTATAACTGAGGTATGCGATATAAAGACAGCTCAGAAAAAGGGTGCCATTTCTTTATTTGGGGAAAAATATGGAGATGAAGTAAGAGTCCTAACCATGGGTGATGGTTTTTCTGTAGAATTTTGCGGGGGCACACATGTTTTGTGTACAGGAGATATTGGTGTATTTAAAATTATTGCTGAAACTGGAGTTGCAGCGGGTATTCGGCGAATAGAGGCAATAACTGGAGATTTTGCACTAAATTACTTTGACAAGTTAGAGCATGATTTGGAGGGATTATCTCTCGCTTTAAAATCTACCCCAGAAAATATTCTAGAAAAAGTTACAACATTGCTGTCTGAATCTAAGGAGTTAGAAAAACAGAATGCTCGCTTAAAGAGTAAAATAGCTGGTTTAGCAGGAAATGATCTGCTTTCTACAGTTAGGGATATAAAAGGAGTCAAGGTTTTATCAGCTATTATCGAGGGAGTTGATTCCAAAACATTACGAGACACAGTAGATAAGATAAAAAATCAACTCGGCCAAAGTGTTGTAATACTAGCAGTGCCTAATAAGGATAAGATTGTTTTAGTATCGGGATTAACCCAAGGGGTGCCAAAGTCCATCCATGCAGGAGAGCTAATGGAATTTGTGGCGACTCAGTTGGGTGGCAAAGGTGGAGGCCGAAGAGATATGGCTCAGGGCGGAGGTATAAATATTGATGCTCTACCCGAAGCAATAAAGTCTGTCTTTGGATGGATAGAAGAAAAACTAAGCGACTGATTTATAATATTAATTGAAGAATAAGTTGGGTAAGCAATATCCCTTAACTTTGCTGATGATATGGTGTTTAATTGCGCATCTTTCTGTAAGTACTTAATTGTGCTGGGAGAGAGCTATTTTGACATGCAATACTGAATCTTTTTAAGAGTCTAGGTCATACATGAGTTTACTAGTTCAAAAATTTGGTGGCACCTCAGTTGCTACTGTTGAAAGAATTGAGGCTGTAGCGGATAAAATTTCCAATTTCCGTAAACGGGGAGACAATATAGTAGTAGTAGTTTCTGCAATGAGTGGCGAGACTAATCGTTTAGTTGCATTAGCAGATAGTATTGATAAGGCTGCTAGTTCAAGAGAAATGGATGTTTTGTTATCTACAGGAGAACAAGTCACAATCGCTTTATTATGTATGGCTCTTCATAAGCGAGGTTGCGAAGCAAAGTCTTACGTTGGCTCTCAAGTTCGAATTTTAACAGATAGTGCTCACTCTAAGGCTAGAATTCAATCTATTGATTCTCACCAAATAGAAAAAGATCTTGCACAAGGGAGAGTGATCGTAGTAGCAGGATTTCAAGGCGTTGATGACCAAGGAAATATCACGACTCTTGGGCGAGGAGGTTCTGATACAACTGCAGTAGCACTAGCTGTCTCTTTAAAAGCAGACGAATGTCAAATTTATACAGATGTTGACGGTGTTTATACAACAGATCCTCGTGTCGTTAAAGATGCTCGCCGGCTAGATAAGGTTACTTTCGAAGAAATGCTTGAAATGGCCAGCCAAGGCTCTAAAGTTTTACAGATAAGAGCCGTAGAGTTTGCTGGTAAATACAAGATTCCTTTGAGGGTCTTGTCTGCCTTTAACAAAGGATCTGGAACTTTAATTACACTTGAGGATAATCTCGACATGGAAAAACCTATTGTTTCTGGCATTGCTTTTAATCGCGACGAGGCCAAGCTTACAGTTCGAGGAATACCAGATATACCCGGGAGTGCCGCACGAATTCTTGGTGCAGTTGGTCGAGCTAATATTGAGGTCGATGTAATCGTACAAAACGTTGCCCAGGATAAAACAGCCTCTTTAACTTTTACTGTTCATAGAAATGAGATGAAAAAAGCAGAAGATGTATTAAATAAAGTGGCTATAGAGTTAGGCGCCATATCAGTTGAGTCTGATGAAAATATTGCTAAGCTTGCTTTAGTGGGTGTAGGAATGAGATCCCATGCAGGAGTCGCTGCAACTATGTTTGACACCCTAGGAAAAGAAAACGTAAATATACAGATGATTAGTACTTCAGAAATAAAAATTACAGTTGTTATTGCTGAAGACTCATTAGATTTATCGGTTAGGTCCTTACATAGTATTTTTGGTTTAGATAAAGAAATCGACCCTAACTAATAAGTTTCCTCGACAATATTGATTTCTGGGAGAGTGTTGCTATTATACCGCCCTCAAATCCATCCATAATTTTAAGAGTAGTGGATTCATCTGGAGAGGTGGCCGAGTGGCTGAAGGCGCGCCCCTGCTAAGGGTGTATAGGCTAATACCCTATCGAGGGTTCGAATCCCTCTCTCTCCGCCATATTATTTTTTTCAGTCAAAAAAACATCTAATAGCTACGGTATCAAATTTATTTAAAAAACCACTGAAAATTTCAAGCATAAAATTTGAAATAATTTGTGAGTTTTGCGATCAAATAGGACCTTGATTGCAACTCAAAGCCCATTTATATTTGATTCATGTGAGTTTCATGATTATAAAGAACATTTTTAATGTTATTCATAATTGATTAGATCTCATGTGACATACGAATAACTTGCTAAATTTGAACTTATAGTTAATGCCGACTATAAGTAATAATCATTGTAATTTTATGATGATTAGGACCCGCAACTATTTCGATGCACTCATAATTGCTAAGTTATTATGATAATCGTAGAATAGTTAAGTGGTTCACGAATCAAAAAAAACTTGTTTTTCAAACTTTTCTAGAATTTCAGAATTAAGGTAGCTCGACATGGGAATGCTAATTAATATCGATAATGGTGGTACGCTAACAGATATATGCGTGCTCAAAGATAATAATTTTTATGCAACAAAAACGCTCACTACTCCTTACGATTTAAGTAAATGTTTTTTTGACGGCTTAAAAGATGTTTCGAAAGCTGTTTATGGCCAGGAAGACGTTACTCGATTGCTCGCTGAAGTAGAGCACATTAGATATTCGACCACCCAAGGAACAAACGCTATCGTAGAGCGTAAGGGGCCGAAATTAGGTATGGTCATAAACAAGGGCAATGCAGATTTAATCAAATCGATGAAAGCAAAAGACCCAGACCTCTTTACTTTTCTTGTTGGAGATCGTGTCGAAGAAATAAATTTAGCTGATTTAAAAGATACAGAGAGTGCAGCAGAGACTACTACTGCAATCACAAGATTAACTGCAAGAGGAGCAAATCGTGTCGTAGTTTGTTTTGATACTGATGATGCTACCCAATATGAATCTCAATTTAAAAGAATAGCTTTTAATAACTATCCACGTCATCTTTTGGGCGCTGTTCCAATGTTATTCGCTAGTGAGCTTGCTGAGGATGTTTCAACTAATCGTAGAGGCTGGACGGCATTAGTGAATTCTTTTTTACATCCTGCTATGGAAAGTTTTTTATATAACGCAGAGAATCGTCTGCGCGAGTACCGAACAAAAAATCCTTTACTTATTTTTCGTAACGATGGAGACGCATCTAGAGTTGCTAAAACGATTGCTCTTAAAACGTATAGTTCAGGACCACGTGGCGGTATGGAAGGTGTTAAGGAGTTTAGTAAGCAATACAAACTCACCGATGTTATTTCTATGGATATTGGTGGCACTACTACAGATATCGGACATGTAGTAAACAATAATGTAGAAGAGTCTCGTCGAGGTAGCGTAGAAGGCGTACCAATCTCATTCGGACTCTGTGAAATAGCAAGTCCTGGCGTTGGAGGAAGCTCTATTTTATCAATACATGGAAAAAATATTCAAGTAGGTCCAGAAAGTGTTGGCGCTGTTCCTGGGCCAGCAAGTTTTGGTCGTGGCGGCAAAGAATCCACAATGACTGATGTAAATCTTTTATTAGGCTTACTTGACCCCCAAACCTTTTTTGGAGGCGGACTTAAGCTGGATATTGATAGAGCAAGAGCCGCGATCGAAGAAAATATTGCTAGTCCTCTAGGTATTTCTTCAGACGAGGCATTAATCAAACTACGTGACGCTTATGATAAAAAGGTTTCTGGAGAAATAATCCAGTTCGCCGCTGTCACTGATGAGACTGTCTTGCTAGCGTTTGGAGGTGCTGGACCAATGAGCGCCTGTGGTATTGCAGATAAAGCTGGTATAAAAACTGTATTTATACCTAAAACTGCGGCTGTTTTTAGTGCTTATGGCATTGGTTCTTGTGACATAGGCCAAAGTTATTCTATCGTGTTGGCTGACTTCACAAATAAAACACTTGAATCGGCTTATTCCAATTTAGCAGAAAAAGCTGGCCGGGATATGTTTGCAGAGGGTTATGCTGATGGCGATTATGAGATTAGTGCGCAAATTGTAGGCGCTAAAGGAAGTAATGAAACTACCCATAAACTAGCTAGTAAGGTTTCATTTCCAAAAGATTTGTCTGATTCAGACTCTGCTACATTAGAATTTTCCGCACGCAAAAGACTCAGAATCGATAGCAGTCAGCAGGCTAAAATAACAGAAGGGTCTGCAGCCAAAGAAAGTTCTGTTAGATCTATTTTTGGTGAGAATCAAGAATGGAGTGATTTATCTGTTTATCATGTTAGTCAAATGAAGCCGGGCAACCATGGTTCTGGTCCAGCAGTTATCGAAGACGAATACTTCACATGTTTGGTTCGCCAAGGGTGGAATTTTGTTGTAACTGAATTGGGCGATATTTGTTTAACAAAGGGGACCAAATAATGAAAGTATTGATGACTGAATATCTTCGAATAGACTTAGATTCTGAAAAGTGGGAGTGTCGCGTTTGCGAGCATGAAGTTGGTCCAGCGCGAGGAAACTATAAAGAAGGTCTGTTGGTTTATAACAGAGATCCAGCAGATATTCACCCTTCTGTCATTGACCCAGAAAAGTATAAATTTACTTTTTGTCCTGATAAGGAATGGGTCAATATTTATGAGTTTTACTGTCCGTCATGTGGCACTCAGATGGAAGTTGAATATACCTTCCCTGGGCATATGCCTCTATATGATATGGAAGTAGATGTTGATGCTCTTAAAAAACAATGGAGCGGAAGAGAAGAGCTCACAGAGCCCACAACAGGTCCAAATGTTTTAGTAGATAGAACTCACGGCCATAATCATTAATATAAAACGGGTTTCTTGTGTTTTAAGAGTAATCTAAAAGCTTTAAAGTTTTAGGAAATAAAAATTATGAAACGTATATCTGTAGATATCGGTGGTACTTTTACTGACTGCTTCGTAGTCTGGGATAATAAGTATATCGAAACCAAAGCATTAACGACTCATCAAAATCTTGCGCTGGGCTTTAATGAAGCCCTCGAAAAGGCTTATCAAGAACTTGGTATAGGCATGGAAGAGCTTCTAGCTGGAGTTGACTCAGTTAGGTATGCAACAACGCTCGGAACGAATGCACTGATTGAGCATAATGGTCCTCGTATAGGGATGCTAGTAACAGCTGGTTTTGAAGCCATGGTGCCACTAAGTAGGGCTCGTGGTTATGGTGAGGGCCTGGATGACCTAGGTAAACAGAATCTTCCAGATGCACAAAGACCTGCACCACTTGTATTACCCAGCATGATTGAAGGAGTTCGCGAACGATTAGGCTTTGAGGGTGAGCTGGTGATGCCGGTTGATGAAGACGATGTGCGTCAAAAAATTAGAACCTTAGTAGATAAAGGGGCTCAAGTTATTGTTATATGTTTGGTTAACTCAGTAGTTAACCCTGCGCACGAAAAGCGAGTAGAAGAAATTTTACTAGAAGAGTACCCCACACATTTGCTTGGTTCTATTCCTGTAATTCTTTCTCATCGTGTTGCTGGCCGTAAAGGTGAATATGTGCGTGCTACCTCTGCTATTGTAGACGGCTATTTGCACTCCACTATGTATCACGCCATGAGCCAGCTAGAGCAAAATCTTCGTGCTAACTCTTATTCTAAACCTATGCTTGTAATTCATAATTCAGGCGGTATGGCGCAACTAAACTCCACAGACGCTCTCCAGACTATTCACTCAGGCCCAGTTTCTGGAATTAGTGCTGCAGAGCACCTTGCCAAAGAAGCTGATTTGGGAAGTGTTATTGCTACAGATATGGGTGGAACAAGTTACGATATTGGTATTGTTGTTGAAGGTGGAATTAAGCATTACGATTTCAATCCCGTTATTGATAGATGGCTAGTTTCAGTCCCTATGGTTCACCTTGTTACTCTTGGTGCAGGAGGCGGATCCATTGCTTCTTTTGACAGAATGTATAATTCAGTTGCAGTTGGACCAAAAAGCGCTGGCTCTGATCCCGGTCCAGCTTGTTATGATCGTGGTGGAATGAGCCCTACGGTGACAGATGCAGATTTGGCGCTAGGGTACCTAGATGCGGATAATTACGCAGGCGGCAGTATACCCCTCAATCCTAAACGCTCAATGTTTGCCATTGAAGAAGCCCTATGTGACGATTTAGATGTGGAGCCAATTGCAGCTGCATTACTAGTAAAAGAAAAAGTAGATAGCAATATGGCTAATGGTGTAAACACTGAGCTAAGAGTCCGTGGCTACGATCCGAAAGACTTTACTATGCTAGCCTATGGCGGTAACGGTCCTCTTCATTGTTGCGGTATTGCCTCTAAATTGAAAATTGATAAGATTCTTGCAACCCCAATGAGTTCTGTTTTTTCCGCAGTTGGCGCAGGAAATATGCATCAGATGCATATACACGAAACATCATTATTTATGGTTCTATATGACTCCACCTCTCGAAAAGTTTTTGATAACTATGCGAGATTTAATGATCTTGTAGTCGAACTAAGCAAGCGCGGTCAGGCTGATCTTGTAAGACAAGGTCAATCATTGGCTGATATCAAGCACTCCCTTGAATTAGATATGCGCTACGGAAATCAATTAGTTCAAACTACTGTAGTGGTTCCGAAGCATTCGCTTGAATCCGTAATGGACGTAATGAATATTCTTGATCAATTCTCAAGCGATTATGGAAAACGTTTTGGTGAAGGTAGTCAGGCCCCAGAAGCAGGTATACGTATAAACACAATACGCGTTGCTTCTTTTGTGGAGCATGACACAGTTAAATTTGACCATATTAAACCAATAGCACAAAGTAAACGCATTGCTCCTCCTGCTCCAACAACTACACGTGAGTGTTACTTTGTAGGAGATGGAAAACCTGTTAAAACACCAGTCTGGAATAAAGCCGACATACCTCCAGGGACAGAGATTTTTGGTCCTGGTCTTGTGTCATCAGAAGTTACAACTTATCTGATCGAGCCTGGCTGGAAATACGTATCCGCAGAACAAGGGGCAGTTTGGTTTCTTCGTGCAGAAGAAAAGAATTAAAGAGGGGTAGATATAATGAATAAGAAAGCTAACGAACTTGATATCCAAGACCAGGAACTAGTACAAAAGTTTCTTAAAGACACAACACTATTTCTTGGTCCAGACCCTGAGATAATGCGGGATCACCGCATCATGCCTAGAACTGAGACAGAAGAAAGAGTCATGAAGGAGTACACTGATTTAAATCAGATTGCTTCCATACGAGATCGACTTCAGTCTGCATGTGAAGAAGGTTTTGAAATGGTAGAGCAAATGGGTGCTGCCCCTGGAGCAAAATGGGGTGATATTATTACTGGAATATACTCTGCCTCTGGAGATTTGACTATTGGTAGTGCCGGAGGAGTTCTAATTTTTTCTGCACTAGTGCACCACCCTATTAAATTTATTATTAAGAATTGGATTGATGAAGAGACTGTTGGCGTCAAAGAGGGCGATGGGTTTATTCATAATGATTCAAGGTATGGTAATGTTCATAACACTGATCAAAGTATGATTTTACCTGTCTTTCATGAAGGAAAATTAATCTGCTGGGCTGCTTCTACTGTTCACGAAGGAGAATGTGGGGCTATCGAACCAGGTGGTATGCCTACAATGGCTGAGACATCTTTTGATGAAGGCTTGAAAATGTCACCTTTTAAGGTGGTAGAAGATTATAAAATCAAAAGAGATTTGCTGACTTTCTTACAGAATTCTGTTCGTGAGCCAAAACTTCAGTATGAAGACATGAAAGTAAAGCTTTTCGCTTGTATGCGTTTAGAGCAAAGAATTAAAGAAGTTTTTGCTTCTGAAGGTCCCGATGCACTCACAGCTTGTTTGAGATATACAAATGAGAGCGTTGTTACTGAGGTGCGTCGTAGGTTGTCTGAATGGCCAGATATGACTGTAAGAACACATACAATCATGGATGGTACATTGCGTGAAAATGCTTTGATTAAGATGAATCTGACGGCCACCAAGAAAGGAGATAGATTGATATTTGACTTCTCTGGCAGTAGTCCAGAATTCACGAATCGAGCTATCAATACACAACTTCCAGGTATGAAGGGAATGGTCGGACAAGCATTTATGAACCACATCTGGCCTGATTTACCGCGGGGCCAGGCTGGTCTCTCTCCAATTGAATTTAAGACCACACTAGGATCAATCGTAGATTGCACTTACTCTGCACCAAACTCTCAAAGTCTGATGTCAATTTTTCATAGCTTTACTGTAGCTCAGCATGCAACAGCAAAGATGCTCTATAGTACTCCTGAAAAATATACACGTGTTTTAGCACCTTGGCATAATATGATCAACACATTCATCTGGGGTGGCGTAAATCAGCATGGCGAAACCCTCGGTAATTTATGTGCAGACTTGAATGGTATGGGTGGCGGCGCAAGAATGGATAGAGATGGCGAACATGCTCTCTCGCCAATTTTTGCAACTATGGCAGACATTGGCGAACAGGAAATGAACGAAGAAGAAGTCCCATTTCTCCAGCTGGTTTCTAAGAAAATGACTATGAATACTCAAGCACCCGGTAAATACAGGGGTGGTATGGGCTATACTCAGATTGCTTCAACAAAAGACAGTGATGGATGGGGTTTTATGACCTCTTGTTTGGGCTCAAAAGCTCCAACTATCCAAGGCTTGTTCGGTGGTTATGCGGCAGGATCTGGACCATTATGTAGAGTGGAGGGTGTCGATGTATACGATATTATGCTGAATGACCCTCAAAAAATGAGACATTCTATACCTGAAATTATGAATGAACAGCCATTTGAAAACGCTATTTATACTACGCAACATTTAGGTTTGGGTTTCGAGATATCGAAGCGTGGCGCACTTTACATGATTTCTCAAGGTTCTGGTGGGGGTTATGGAGATGTGCTAGAGCGCGACCCTGCTCTTGTAATTATGGATATTGAAGAGTCGCTAATATCGACTGATTGGGCTAAAAAGCTTTATAAAGTCGTCTTTGATGATAAAACACTAGCTGTCGATGAAATCGCAACAAAAAAAATGCGTGATGAGTATCGTGAGCAGAGGAAAAAACAGGGAGTTCCTTACGCAGAGTTCGTTAAAAAACATGTGAAGGATATTCCACCGGACGACATTCCTTTTTACGGCTCATGGAACGGAGATAATGAGCAAGTATATTGTGGAAGTAATGATGATCTCAGGCCTGCGGATAACCCAGGAGCTAACTATATGATTAATCCTAAAGATGTTCGGATTGGTGAATTAGAGAAAGAGCTTGCTGAAGTAAGAAAAAAAGCAGGAATTGCCTCTACAAACAACAGGAAATAAGAATGGCTGTCGATTTAGTAGGGTACCTGAAGACTGAAAATAGTTCTTCACGTCTTTGGGTTAACTTTAACGGATATGCAAAAGCCTTATTGCTCGGGACTGACGCGAATCCATGGTCGACACCAGCCTCTTAC
>Ga0308007_10000198_pt1 | contig 27092 bp, 25 predicted proteins | sample Neamet71_FD_203152 | JGI IMG/M metagenome (GOLD analysis project Ga0308007, IMG submission 203152) | Marine microbial communities from water near the shore, Antarctic Ocean - #71 | ecosystem: Environmental > Aquatic > Marine > Unclassified | place: Southern Ocean | collected 2014-06-07
TTCTCGTTAATAGTTTTCTGTTATGAGTAACTGGCTACAAAAGACCATACTCTTTAAGTTTTTTTCTTAATGTTCCGCGGTTAAGACCCAGCATTTCAGATGCTTTGCTTTGATTTTTATTAGTAAAGACTAGTGTGGTCTCTAGTAAAGTTGCTTCTACTTCTTTAAGAACCAGGCTGTAAAGATCATGAGTAGTTTGGTCCCCAATAGAATTAAAATACTCATCGAGTGCGTGTACAAGACACTTCCTAACAGATCCATGTTTATGAGCATCTGGCTTTTCGGAATTAATTTTTAATATTACTTTCGTTTTATCAATACCATTCATGCAACTTTATTCCAAGTAATTTTTGTTGAGGTAAAAAAATCATATAGACTTTGCATTTGTTGTTTAGAATTCTCCAATTGGAAAAATTGACGCCGGAATTCCTTACAATCTGATAAGTTATTAACGTACCAGCCTATATGCTTACGGGCAATTCTGACCCCCAGATATTCACCATAATGACTATGTATTGCCTTAATATGTGAGCTAATTACAGCTACTATTTCTCTCTTCGATGGTCGTTTTGGAACGAATCCTCGCTCAAGGTAGTGATTGATTTGATCGAATATCCAAGGATTTCCTTGAGCCGATCGACCAATCATAATTGCTGCGGCACCAGTATAGTCGAGTACATGTTTAGCATCTTGAGGTGACGATATGTCACCATTTGCAAAAACTGGAATTGATGATGCCTCTACTACAGACGCAATGGTGTCATATTCTGCATTTCCTAAAAATCGACACTCACGCGTTCGGCCATGAACTGCTAATGCCTTTATTCCGGCATCTTCAGCAATTCGAGCAATTGTTAAAGCATTTCGGTTCTCTTGGCTCCATCCCGTGCGAATTTTTAACGTAACAGGAACGTCTACAGCTGAAACAACCGCATTTAGAATTCTTTTAACGAGGCTTTCATCTTGAAGCAATGCTGATCCTGCAGCTTTTTTAAGAACTTTTTTTGCTGGGCAGCCCATATTTATATCAATGATTTCAGCGCCCAGTTTAACGTTTTTCCTTGCCGCCTCTGCCATTATTTCTGGAACACTTCCAGCTAGCTGAACAGATCTGGGTGAAATTTCATTCCTGGAAATCAATCTCTGCATGCTTTTTCTACTTCCCCAAAGAGAAGTATCAGACGTTATCATCTCTGAAGTAGCAAGACCCGCGCCTAGCTTCTTACACAAATTACGAAATGGAAGATCAGTAATTCCTGCCATCGGTGCTAATATGACCCTACTTTGAATCTTGTGGTGCCCAATTTTTATCAAAGTTTGAAGCCTCTATGAGTACTGGCATTAAATCAACGATATGTATTTCATACCAGTCATTAATTTTAGTCAATAAATTCCTTACGATACTGAAAAAAACGCTCTAAATATTAGGGAATTTTAGGTAAAATGATGAGGAAAGTTACGCTGAATAAGAGCCCTGATAAACTCCTTTATAGCCCTAGTTTTTTCTCTAGATAATGTATGTTAACACTACCTTTCTGAAATTCTTTGTCAGAAGCTAAATCTCTTTGAAGGTTAATATTCGTTTGTATGCCCTCAATATGAAGTTCGTCTAGTGCGCTGACCATCCGAGAAAGAGAGGCTTTTCGATCCTTACCATAAGTTATTATTTTGCCTATGAGAGAATCATAAAATGGTGGCACCGTGTATCCTGCATAAACATGTGAGTCTACTCGAACTCCGTTTCCACCAGGAGCATGATAAGCAGTTATCTTTCCAGGACTAGGCATAAATGTAGTTGAATCTTCAGCATTTATGCGACACTCAAAAGCATGCCCTATAATATTAATATCTTTTTGAGATATGCTTAGTTTCTTACCGCTAGCAATCAATAGCTGCTCTTTCACAATATCTACACCAGTAACCATTTCGGTTACAGGATGTTCCACCTGTATGCGCGTGTTCATTTCAATAAAAAAGAATTGACCTTTTTCATAAAGAAACTCGAATGTACCAGCCCCCCGATAGCCAATTTTTATACAAGCATCAACACAAGCCTTGAGAACGGCATCACGTGCAACTTGAGGTATGTTTGGTGCAGGTGCCTCTTCTAACACTTTCTGGTGACGACGCTGTAAAGAGCAATCACGATCACCCAAGTGAACTGCGTTACCCTGCCCGTCAGCTAATACTTGTACCTCTACGTGGCGAGGATCCTCTAAAAATTTTTCCATATAGACGGTATCGTCACCAAAAGCTGCTTTTGCCTCTGCTTTAGTAAGTTGTATTGCATTAGTAAGTTCACCTTCGTTTCTAACAACACGCATACCTCTTCCGCCTCCCCCAGCTGCTGCTTTTATGATTACTGGATATCCGATATCAACTCCAATTTTTTTACTGCGGTATGCATCGTTATTAAGGGGGCCATTTGAGCCTGGCACGGTGGGCACGCCAGATTTAATCATGGTACTTATAGCAGCAACTTTATCTCCCATTGTCCGAATTACAGAGGCAGTCGGACCAATAAATATAAACCCACTTTTTTCTACTCGTTCAGCAAAATCTGCATTTTCAGCAAGAAATCCATAACCTGGGTGAACTGCTTGTGCGTTAGAAATTTCCATAGCGCTAATAATTGCTGGTACGTTAAGATAGCTATGTGTAGAAGAGTTTGGCCCAATACAAATAGACTCATCTGCAAGCAGTACATGCTTAAGGTTTGCATCAGCCTTGGAGTGGACTGCAACGGTTTTTATGCCAAGCTCTTTGCATGATCTAAGGATTCGTAGAGCGATTTCCCCGCGATTAGCAATAAGTACTTTTTCCAGCATAGTTATGGTTCCTATTTTCTGGGTTTATATAATAGTGATCATCGGTTGATCAAATTCAACTGGCTCGCCATCTTTGGCTAGAACTGCTCCAACGATACCAGCTTTATCAGCTTTGATCTGATTCATCATTTTCATAGCTTCGATAATACATAGTATGTCACCGACATTTACTTGCTGTCCCTCCTCTACAAAGACCTTCTCTCCTGGTGCCGATGATCGATAAAAAGTTCCAACCATAGGAGACTTAACTATATGCCCTTCAATCGAATTGGCGATAGGTTCTTCGTTAGAAGAAGTAACTGGCGTGCCTGGTATTTGGGCTGTCTTCGCAACCAGTATATCTGGTTGCGAAATAGCGACTTGGCCGCCACGAGTTATGCGAATAGATTCCTCAGATTCCTTAATCTCTAGTTCACTGATATCAGATTCTTCTATTAACTCTATCAGTTTTTTAATTTTTCTTATATCCATCTATATTTGCTCCAAATGGAAGAATTATTATTTATGGTCTAGTTCTACTAGAGCCGCATTTAATGCTAATTCGTAACTAAGGCTTCCAAAACCACAAATAACACCTCTTGCTATATCAGAGAAATAAGACGACTGCCTAAATTCTTCTCGCCCATGTATATTTGATAAATGAACCTCAATAAATGGGATGTTGATCGCAAGTAAAGCATCACGAAGCGCAATGCTGGTATGAGTGAAAGCTGCAGGATTAAAGATAATAAATTTTACACCTTCTTTTTTTGCAGAATGAATTCTATCTATTAAGGTGTGCTCTGAGTTACTTTGAAATGCCACCAGTTGATGGCCTTTATTTTTGCAAATATCTAGAAGATTCTGATTAATCTCATCTAGATTTTTGCTGCCGTATAGGCTTGGTTCTCTATCGCCTAATAAGTTTAAGTTGGGACCGTTTATCACTAGTATAGTTGCCATGATTTTCCTACGAATATTATTGAGTACGTACGTCAAGATATTGGCGTTCTTGTTAACTAGTTTAAAGTTTGCATTAAAATTTTTCAACTGTCCAATTTTTTGAATTTTTGGCCCATATAGCTACAATTTTAAGCAAAATAACAGATCTTCAGCAATTTTTGTTATTCTAAAATTTGTATATGAGCGATTTTGACTAGTATTTGCAGAAGATAGAGGCAAGATTATAGATATTTTCGGTAACTTACGTTAAATAACTATATAATTACCTTATATTCTTCGATAATTCGTCTATCATCTTATTTATTGTAAGAATTTGTGGAAGAATTACTGGATTGACCTTTCCCGAGGGATAAAAAAGGTACAAAGGAACACCGCTACGGTTATAAGTATCCAGTAGCTCGGTTATTTCAGGGTCATAGCTTGTCCAATCTGCTTTAAGGTACACTATTTGCTCTTTTTTCAGGAGCCCTGAAAAACTTTCTGTATTAAGAACCATTTTTTCATTTACTAAACAAGTAATGCACCAATCAGCGGTTAGATTGACAAAAACTGAGGCTTCATTTTTCAGTAATGCGTTTAACCTATCTTTTGAATAGGTCTCCCATGAACCACTTTTAATTCCTATATTATGCTCACTCCAAAGTGGTAAAAGTAAAGCCAAGAAAAGCATTACCAATCCTATAACTCTAGTTATGCCACCACTGTATTTTTTATGGATCCATACTGTAAATAAGATAAAAACGATGCCACATAAAGTTGCAGATACCACATCACTATTAGTTTGCCTGCCAAGGACCCAAAGCAACCAGACTGCCGTTAAGTAAAGTGGAAATGCCAGAAATTGTTTAAAATTTTCCATCCAGGCACCTGGTTTCGGTATCCATTTCGATAAGCTGGGTAAGCAGGTGATTAGTAGTATTGGAAAAGCCATACCTAGGCCTAAAAAGACAAAGGTGCTTAGTGCGACTATCGTTGGCTGAGTCAGTGCAAGACCGAGCGCAGTCCCCATGAAAGGAGCAGTGCAAGGACTCGCAACTATAGTGGCAAGTAGCCCAGTCATGAATGAAGAGCTTAAATTATTGCCATCGGTAGAATTTTGACCCCAATTCATTAAGCTATTACCGATTTGCAGCCACCCAGAAAAACTCAGACCCATTACGACAAACAAGTAAATTAAAGCTCCAATGAAAACTGGAGATTGAAGCTGAAATCCCCATCCTAGAGCTTCTCCCGAGCTTCGTAAAATCATCAAAAGTGACCCAATAGTACAAAAGCACAGTAATATGCCTGCGGTGTATGCCAATCCGTGCAAATATTTATTATTGCTACTCGAATTTATACTAGCTAGATTTAATATTTTCAGGGATAAAATAGGAAATACACAAGGCATAAGATTGAGAGCTAGTCCGCCTAAAAAAGCGAACATTAGCATCAGAAGAATCGGCATAATTCCCATTTCCCCATTTGACGCTGTTCGAGAGATCTTATCCGTGGGGTCGCTTAAAAAAAGTTCTACAGGAGCTTCCTCAAGATAAGCTAAAGATTTTTTAGAGTCGAAAGAAATAGCTTGACGCCTAATTGGATAGCAAAGCCCAGCATCAGCGCAACCCTGAGACTCAATAAATACTTTCTGATTAAGTTCGCTAAGAGGAATTGAAAAACTTGTATGACCATAGTAGACCTCTAAGTTTTTATTATAGTATTCGTCGTGAATCAATTGCCCAATTGCAAAGCTGGGCTTAATAGCTAATTGTTCACTTTTCTCATCTAAAAAATTAAACCGGTCTCTATAAAGATAATATCCCGGAGCTATAGTCCAATCTAGAATAAGTAAATTATCCTTTGTAACTACGTTAAGTTTAAACGCTTTTTCGACCGGCAAAAACTTAGTAGCAACAAAAACTACTGGATTGCTAACATTTTCTTTATTTGTTGTTTTAGCGGATGCATTAGAGATAGAAAGAATAATACTTGCTGAAAATAGCATATAAAGAATAAAAAAATATGAGATTTTTTTTACCATCACGCCACTCATTAAGGTCGACTTAGTTGATATACGATAATAAGCATATACCTTTAGGCAAAGCTTGCGAGTTTTTTTCTAATTAAGCCAATAAGAGATTGGCATATAAAAGTAAATTTTCGTAGCAGCATATTAGATCATTAGCTTATAATTTAGTATGAAGATATCAAACATTTTAAACTTTTTAGGCACTTAAAAAAATGATTAAACAATCGACGTCAAAATACCTGCTAGTTTTAATACCGCTACTTTTATCTGGACCGTATGCATTAGCAAGCCAGGAGCCATCCATCGGTATTTCTGTCGATGGCGGATATATTCGACAGATGCCACCAGGCCAAAATTTAACAGCTGCATTTGTCAGCTTAAAAAATACAACCAAAAACACATGTAGACTTCTAGGAGCGTCCTCAGCTGTTGCTGATAAAATTCAAATACATGCCCATTTTCATAAAGATGGAATGATGTCCATGCGGCCTGTTAAAGGTATAGATATAGAAGCTGGAAAAACTGTTTCTTTGCAACCCGGAGGTTATCATTTAATGTTATTTGGGTTAAAGCATGACTTGATTGAAAATCAGTTACATCAAATAGTCCTCGTATTTGATGAATGCCCAGATGTAGTTTTCAATGCGAATGTAAGAAGTATGGATCATCATAAAAATCACGATTAAATAAAAAATTAGCAGGCTAATTTTGATAACAGGGATGATATTTCTAGATATTGTTCTGAGTGCAATCTTGGCCCCTGCTGACTGACTACGTATGAAGCAGCTAGTGCTGCAAAATCTCCTGCAATTTTGTAATTATATCCATGCGTAATAGCATACAAAAATGCACCCGCGAACATATCTCCAGCACCGTTTGTATTAATAGCAGTTGCACTATGAACTTCTATGACATGTTGATTTTCTCCATCAAAAACTATTGCCCCTTTATTCCCCATAGTTACAACATAACTTACTGCAGATCCCTTAAGTAGCTCTAGAGCAATATTCAGATCAGAGGTATCGGTCCAACTTAATGCCTCAGCTTCATTACAAAAGAGAAGATCAATTTTATTTCCGATCATTTTCTGTAAGCCACTTTTAAAGAAAGACACCATCGCTGGATCTGACAAAGTAAGTGCAACCTTTACTTTGTTTTTTTCAGCAATTTTACGCGCCTCAATAGCTGCTTGCCGTCCAGAATTTGATGATACAAGGTAACCTTCAATATAGAGATAATCAGATTGGTTGATTGCTTCTGGGCTAAGATCTTTGGAGGATAATTTTTCACTTACACCTAAGTGTGTGCTCATTGAGCGCTCGGCATCTGGGGTAATTAGTACTAGACATTTACCAGTTACACCTTCTTTTGAAATACTACTAGTGCTGAAATCAACCCCAGCATTTTTGAGGTCATTTAGGTAGAATTTTCCATTATCATCATTGGCTACCTTGCATGAATAAAAGGTTTCTCCCCCAAAAGCGCTAACAGCAATTGTAGTATTAGCGGCTGAGCCACCACTTTTGCGTTTTGAGGTAGCCAATCGATCTTTTAAATAGCATGTGATTTCCTGCTGACGGTCTTCGTCTGCAAGGGCCATTAAACCTTTGCCCATTTTTAATTTTTTTAGGTCTGTATCCGATACTTGCACTTCAGTATCCAGAAGTGCTGCGCCGACACCGTAAACATTGTACTTGGACATACTTATAACTCTTGATGGACTGAAAATTTATTATGACCTTGAAGGATAAATAGTAAAAGCTTAGCTTGCTGTTCGGTATCATTATTTTTGTAGCAATAGCAGCTTGAAGCCTTTATTTTTGGCTATAAGTTTTGTGCGAAACTTTTTTTCAGTATATTTTTCTAACGGAATAAAGCAATTAACTACCAATAGCGCCATTCCTCCTTTTCTTAAGTGATCAAAACTGCTCAAGACAAACTTCTGGGTAAGCGCGGTATCAGTCCCAAAACCTTTATGAAACGGGGGATTACATATTACTGCATCAAATAATTGCTTGATGTTTTTGCCACAATCGTCTGCTATAACTGCCCCATTAATATTGAGTCTTATAAAATTCTTTGAGCAAGCCAATATTGCTGCAGCATTATTATCAGTAGCAACAATAGGGGCACTAGTTATTTGACTGGCTCGTATAGAAAGATATCCATATCCGCAACCAAGATCTAAAATATCTTTTGGCTCCTTGTCAAATAAAGTTAAAAAATCAGGAATAAAATCACCCAAAAATTTACTACCTTCATCTATTTTTCCCCACCCGAATAAACCTGGTTTACTAACCAGATTATAGTCATGAAAAGTAATACATTCCCTTAAAGCTGAGTAGTTTTGATCGTCAATTTCTTTTCTAGATGCTATATCTCTTTTAACATTAGATCGAGTGGCAACTGCTAAATAAACAGAGCCCTTTTTTTTTGTTTGAACTGATGTCCCAAAATACTCAGATGCTTTTTCAGCATACGTTTTGATACCATCACCTTTACTCCCAGCCAGCACTAGCTGGCCATTATTGAAAAGTACTCTATATGTGTTTTTTATAATGTGGTGAGTTAAAGCTTTTTCTTTTGATACCCTAAAAATAACTTGGGAAAATGTATTATCAGGAAAAACTGAAAAATCGAAATCATTAAAAAAAACATCAAGCCCTATAACTTTTGCTTGCTCATAAATATCAAAGCGGTTTGTTATGAGTGCTATTTCACCAGAAGTCAGATTTTCTAAGTCAGATTTTCTTAAGTTCTCGTCAGCAATAATTAGTTGTGAGCAACTATTATTCTTATAGTTTTTTAACATCAGACTAAAACAGATATCTTCCGTTCTTCTTTCATTAGTGAAGTTTTTAGTCATGATGATAAGTTACCCTTCAGTTACTAAGACCTTAACAGATGGTTTTTTTTAAATTCAACTTCGTAGGCTGATAATTTCCCACCCAAAGTTTGTAGCTACTTCTTTCAATTTAGGACAAGGATCCACTATCACAGGAAAATCAACTAGCTGTAGCAGTGGCAGATCGTTGATCGAGTCACTATAAAAAGTACTGTTTTCTAAACTAAAACCAAATCTATCCAACCAATCGACTAAACGGGATACTTTTCCTTCCCCGAAGCTAGGTATTCCTGACACCTTTCCAGTAAACTTGTTATTGCTCTCTTCAAGTTCAGTGGCGATCAGATGCTTAATGCCTAATTTTTTACATATAGGCTCGACCACAAAACGGTTTGTTGAGGTTATCATCACCATTGTATCTTGCTGATGGATGTGTCTTTTTATGAGCTCATCTGCCTTCGGCAGCCACATTGGCTGTATGATTTTTTCCATGAACTCTTCATGCAAACCGTCAAGATCAGATCGAGTTAAGTTTACTAACGGAGCTAATGAAAACTCTAAGTAGGCTAAAATATCTAAACTTCCTTTTTGGTAATCTCTATAAAATTGATCATTTTTTTTCTTAAAGTGAACTGGATCTACAATTTTTTTTGTTGTTAAAAATTCTCCCCAGCTATAGTCGCTGTCACCGGCTATGAGGGTGTTATCTAAATCAAACATGGCTAGAGGCATTTTTAAGAGTCCAATTTGTTAATTTACATACCATAGCTTAACGACAGATAGGTTTGTCCTCAATAGGATACTTAATGTAAGTTGCATGTTAGAGTAGATTTTTAAACAATTAAACGTACTGGGTATTCTTAGGATCACAGGTCCAATAAATGTCTGGTTGAGATTATACCGTGGTTGATAAAGATGGATTTCGTTCAAATGTTGGAATCATAGTTTCCGACGGCATAGGTAGGTTGCTCTGGGCTAAGAGAATCAAGCAGAATGCCTGGCAGTTTCCCCAAGGGGGTATTGATAACGGTGAATCACTGGAAGCGGCACTTCATCGCGAGCTTTTTGAAGAAGTAGGACTTGAAGCTCAAGATGTTGAAATTCTCGATTGCACTAAGAGGTGGCTGAGGTATCGTTTGCCTGAAAACATGCAACGGAAAAATTCAAACCAGCACTTTGTCGGTCAAAAACAAAAATGGTTTTTCCTCAAGCTTTTAGGCGACGAAAAGAAAATATCCTTCAATCAAAGTCTACATCCTGAGTTTGATAACTGGGCTTGGGTAAATTATTGGTATCCTCTAAATCAGGTGATTGAATTTAAAAGAAATGTCTATCTCAGAGCTCTAAGAGAGTTTTCTTTACTTCAATGCAGTCTTGAGAAGAATGCTGAATACCGCTTAGGAACAGCTGAATAGGATGTCTATGCTCGAATCACTTCGAAAGATTGTACAGGAAGCGAGTGCTGCCAAAAATTTCAGTGAAGTTCTTAGTGTAATTGTCCATCAGGTTAAAAAAACTATAGATACAGACGTCTGTTCTGTATACCTTCACGACCCCAATAATGATAACTATGTTCTTATGGGAACTGACGGCCTTAATGAAGATGCTGTAGGTAAAGTGAACCTGTCCTCTGACGAGGGACTAGTTGGTTTAGTAGCCTCTCGGGCAGAACTAATAAATCTTGAGGAAGCTTCTGCGCACCCTAGGTTTTCATTTCACCCGAATACCAACGAACAGTTATTCCATTCTTTTTTAGGCTCGCCAATTATCCATCAACGAAAGACTCTTGGTGTTTTAGTTGTACAAGATAAAGAACCTCGGAGATATGATGAAAGTGAAGAGTCGTTTCTTGTAACAGTTGCTGCTCAATTATCTGGTGTTATTGCCCATGCCGATGCTATTGGTGAGCTAAACCGCTCACTGTACCCTAAAGAAAAAACTACTAATGAAAGAATCTATTCTGGTATAGCAAGTGCTCCAGGGATTGCTATTGGTAATGTTTTAGTAATGAACGCCCATAATACTTTGAAGTCTGTTCCTATAAAAAAAGCAGCGGATATTAATATTGAGCTTGCTCAATTTCGAAAAGCGATGAGTCTAGTTAAAAGTGATATGCGAGCTTTAGATAAAAGTATGGTTGGAATATTAAGTGATCAAGAGCGCGCACTTTTTGATGCCTATGTTTGTATGCTGGACGATCAAGCACTGGGTGGAGAAGTTATCGTACTTATTAATGAGCATGAACTTAGTGCGCAAAGTGCTTGGGCGCAAGTAATTTTAAGCCATATTAATATGTTTAAAAGCATGACAGATTCATACTTACGTGAAAGAGCTTCTGATCTCGAGGATTTAGGGCAGAGAGTTCTCGTCTATCTTCAAACTGCGACACCAGAGCGGATAATATTTCCTGATAATATAGTTCTTGTGGGCGAAGATTTATCAGCTGCCTCCTTTGCTAGTGTCCCTATAGAAAAAATTGTTGCTATCGCTTCTGTCAAAGGATCTCGTAATTCCCATCTTGCGATTCTAGGCCGAGCTATAGGCATACCGACTGTCATGGGCGCAGTCAATCTCCCTTGGAGCAACCTCGATGGTGAAGAAGTTGTAGTCGACGGCTATAATGGACAAGTTATTACTTGTCCAGGCGCTGAATTACGAGCAACCTACAACGAACAAGTTCTTGAAGAGGAGCTATTGGCAGCTAATCTTGAAAAAATCTCAGATGAGCCATGTGAAACCCTTGACGGGCATAAAATTTCTCTTTGGGTAAATACTGGCTTACGTATTGATTCTATGTTGTCGCTTGATCGTGGAGCAGAGGGCGTAGGGCTGTATAGAAGCGAGATCCCATTTTTGATGTTGGATCGTTTTCCGTCCGAAGAAGAACAGCGTAAATTTTATAGAGAACAGCTAGAAATGTTTTCTCCTCGACCTGTGACTATGAGAACTCTAGATATTGGAGGCGATAAGGATCTGCCTTATTTCCCTATCGAGGAAGATAATCCATTTTTGGGTTGGCGGGGCATTAGGGTTTGCCTTGATCACCCAGAAATTTTTTTGGTGCAACTCAGAGCAATGCTGAAGGCAAGTGAAGGCCTAAACAATCTTAGTATATTATTACCTATGATATCCAGTTTGTCAGAACTAGACAGCTCTATAGAATTGATCGATCAAGCATATAATGAGCTCACGAAAGAAGAAGGGTATGATTTACAAAGACCATGGGTGGGAGCGATGATAGAGGTTCCTGCTGCAGTTTATCAGACAAGAGAGTTTGCTCGTAAGGTTGATTTTCTATCTGTAGGTACGAATGATCTGACTCAGTATCTCTTAGCAGTTGATCGTAATAATTCAAGGGTGGCAAACCTCTATGATGTTTGTCATCCTAGCGTATTAAGAGCTTTAAAAACTGTGGCTGATGGAGCAAAAGAAGAGCAAACACCTATAAGTGTATGCGGTGAAATGGCAGGCGATCCTATCGGTGCTGTTTTGTTGATGGCAATTGGCTTCCCTGTTCTATCTATGAGTGCCACTAGTTTATTAAGGGTTAAAGCGATGTTGCGTCAGATCAGTTCAGCTGATGCGAAGCAACTACTTAAAGATGTTATATTAATGCCAGATTCTGAATCTGTTAGAAATCACATGGAGACTGCACTCAGTAGTTCTGAAATGTCCGGTCTTTTTAGACGCAAACACTCTCATTGATTGTTTGCTAAAATGGCTTAAGAATTAAGACATACAATTAGTATATTTTTCTATTTCACCAGGTTTATGTAAAATTAGTGTTAAAACAAAAACCATTTTTAGCTAAAGTTATTGCATGTTAATTTATCCAGAAATTGATCCTATTGTTTTTTCCCTCGGACCACTAAAAATACACTGGTATGGGATTATGTACCTATTGGGATTTTTTGTTGCTTGGAGAATCGCACTATTTCGGAGTAAATCCAGTGGGTCGCCTATATCCAAGAATCAAATAGAAGATTTAATTATATATAGTGCTTTTGGCGTAATACTTGGAGGACGTTTTGGTTACATATTATTTTATAATTTTGAACAATGGCTTTTAGATCCACTTTTATTATTTCGTATTTGGGAAGGAGGCATGTCCTTTCATGGCGGCTTGCTCGGTGTTTTAATAGTTATTTGGGGCTACAGCAGAAAAATAGATAAACCGTTTCTAGCCTTAGGCGACTTCGTAGCTCCCTTAGTGCCAATAGGACTTGGTTTGGGTCGCATAGGAAATTTTATGGGACAAGAACTTTGGGGTAGGCCAACAGACTCATGGGTAGGAATGCTTTTCCCAAACGACCCGCAGCAATTGCCAAGACACCCATCCCAATTATATGAGTTTTTTTTAGAGGGCGTTTTACTTTATATCGTACTGATCATAGCTTCTAAAAAACCACGATTAATGGGTATTATTAGTGGCTTATTTTTGGCACTCTATGGTAGCTTTAGATTTACTGTTGAACTATATCGAGCACCAGACGTTGCTATTGGTTTTGATTTATTTGGATGGGTAACAAGAGGCCAGTTGCTTAGTCTGCCAATGATACTTATTGGTATTGCACTTATTTTATGGAGTAATTTAGAGTCAACCAAGCTAAGAAATCGGTAAATAAAGGAAGCCACAACTAAAATGAAGCAATATCTTGATTTAATGCAACATATAAAAAATAATGGTATTCGAAAAGATGATAGAACTGGAACTGGAACACTTAGTACTTTTGGGTACCAGATGAGATTCGATCTTGATGACGGTTTTCCTCTTATAACGACCAAAAAAGTACACTTAAAATCTATTATTCATGAACTCCTTTGGTTTATTCAGGGTGATACCAATATCAAATATTTAGTTTCAAATGGGGTAAACATTTGGAATGATTGGCCATTTCAAAGCTGGCTCAGAGACACAAAGCAAGATAAAAAGTTCACTATGTATTCAAAAGCATGGCGAGCTAAAATGACCGATTTTGTGGAGCTAATCAAAGAAGATGAAAAGTTTGCTGACCAGTATGGAGGTTTGGGACCTGTTTATGGGCGTCAATGGAGAAATTTCGAGGGAGTTGATCAGCTTGATGGGCTGGTCAAAGATATCAAGCAGGCACCTGATTCTAGGCGATTAATTGTTTCAGCCTGGAATCCAAAAGATATTCCAGTGATGGCAAAATCTGGGTTACCTCCTTGCCATACTTTATTTCAATTTTATGTGGCAGAGGGACGCCTTTCTTGCCAGCTTTATCAGAGAAGTGCCGATGTTTTTTTAGGTGTGCCCTTTAATATCGCATCCTATGCCTTATTAACAATGATGATCGCTCAAGCTACAGGCTTGAAGCCGGGTGATTTTGTTCATACTTTTGGAGATGCACATTTATACGTTAACCATCTCGATCAAGTAGAAGAACAGCTTAGCCGAAACCCGCAACCTCTACCAAATATGGAAATTAATCCATCGGTCAAAAATCTCTTTGATTTTAAATATGAAGATTTCAAGATACTGAACTATGAACCCCATCCTGCTATACCAGCATCGGTGGCAGTTTAATGATAAAAAAAATCAAACTTTCATTAATTGTAGCCATGGCTAAAAACCGAGTTATAGGCATAAATAATCAGCTTCCTTGGCAGTTACCGGAGGATCTACAGTATTTTAAATCTGTCACTATCGGGAAACCCATTGTGATGGGAAGAAAAACTTTCGAATCTATCGGTAGACCGTTACCTGGACGGCTAAATATTGTTATAACACGTAATGCTAAGTGGTCTTTTAGTGGAGTTGAAGTTGCTTCATCTTTAAAACAAGCAAAGGATATAGCCTCTTCAGCAGAAAACTATACACCAGAAATTATGATTATAGGGGGCTCTGAAATCTATAATAGTGCTATTGACCATGCAGACAGATTATACATTACGCGAATACAGGATTCATTTAAAGGAGATATCTTTTTCCCTATGTTTGATGAAAAAAATTGGAAAGAAGTTGACCGTAAAGAGCCTAAGCATCCAACAAAGATATCTTACTTTTTTCAAATTCTAGAAAAAATCTAAGGGCCATATGCAGAAATCAGTACATTCGTTATAGATCGAGACTAACATAGTGTAGGCTTTTAAAGCATTCGATACTTATAGTAGAGATAAAGTCTAAAAGATCAGGTAGTTTCAGAATTTCTTGCAGAAAACCTTAGAGTTTCTTTGAAAATTGTAAAGAGATTGACGTTTTATAGGTAGATCTTCAATAGAGGATCTTTCAAATCCCTTTTCGATGAACCAATGGCTAGCTTGAACAGTCAATGCAAATAATTGACTTATCTTCATTTGAGAAGCTTTTTTTTCTACTGCTTTAAGAAGACGTCCGGCATGGCCTTGATTCGTGAATTCAGAATGTGTGACAACACATGCTACTTCGGCTGAACATCCGTCCTCAAGAGGATAAAGGGCGCAGCAGCTAATAATAGAACCTTCGCGATGCTCTACTATAAAAAACCTTGAAATCTCTAATTCTAATAATTCCCGAGAGCGTTTTACTAAGACACCTTTTGTTTCTTGAGGGGAAATTAACTCTATAAGTCCCCCAATGTCCTCAATAGAAGCTTGTCGGATAACATCATCTCTACTTTTCAAAATTAGCGTACCGGTTCCTTCTCTTGTAAATAGTTCTTCTAAAAGAGCACCATTAGACGTGTAGCTAATTATATGACTTCGGCTCACATTATTTTTACATGCTTGGTGGCATGCTTTAAGGGCTTGATGTTGTTCGAAGTCCTGATTCTTTTTATTCAGGTGATCTTGTGTTTCCTTGAGAGATAATGTTTTAAGTAATTCTCCAGCTGGATTTGAGATACCCTCGTTTTGACAAAAAATAATTAATTTTTCTGCATTTAGATTGATAGCAGTTTGAACAGCCAAATCCTGATAGCTTAAGTTAAAAGTTTCTCCTGTCGGCGAATAACCTATCGGAGAGAGAAGTACAATGGCATCATCATCAAGTTGTTTCTGTATACTTTTTGCGTCTATTTTGCGTATTTCTCCGGTATGCTGAAAGTCAATGCCATTCTTAACACCAATTGGTTTGGCTGTAATAAAATTACCACCCACAACTTGTATCTTCGAGCTTTGCATTGACGAACTTGCAGCACCAGTAGAGAGCATCGCCTCAATGTTAATTCTCACGCTTCCAGCTGCATCCTTCATGCAAGACATTGCAAAAGAGTCAGTTATTGAGAGGTCTTCATCGTGTATTTCATCGACACCTAATAGTTTAAGGCGATCATTCAGTTGGCGCTTTATTCCATGCACAAGAACAAGCTTTATTCCTAGGCTATGCAAAAGTGTTATATCAAGAATAATATTCGAAAAATTTTCATGACTTATTGCTTCCCCACCAAAAGCTAGCAGAAAAGTTTTACCCCTATGAGTATTGATATAGGGAGACGTATTCCGTAGGAATTTCACATATTTAGTCATGTTACTTTTTTTATCCACCGCACTTATCGACTCTTAGTACATTTGTTTTTTTAACGCTTACCTAACTACTTATTTGAAAGCTTGAAAATTAGAAATTAATTTAGCAGTATTATAAGTAACGAAAGCTCCAAACAACAGCACCTATGAAAATTTAGGCGACATGACTCCATTTTTTATTATCGTAGGTTGTTTTTTTTAGATGTATCGGTTGCCAATAACGATTAACAAATTAACTTCTTTCATATGATTGCACCCTTTCTTATGCGTATTGATGGGGGCTATAATTACTTCTTTAGGTGTATAGTAAGAATATTTGATTTTAAATGTATTTTATTTAGGAGTATAAGATGTCCTTTGCCGATAGAGATGGCTGGATTTGGTTTGATGGCGAAATGGTTCCATGGCGTGATGCGAAAGTACATGTTCTGACCCATACGCTTCACTATGGTTTAGGAGTTTTTGAGGGCGTCAGGGCCTATGAGGCTGATAATAAGTGCGCCGCAATTTTTCGATTGCATGATCATACAGACCGACTTTTCCGTTCAGCAAAAATTCTGAACATTGAGATACCATTCAATAAAGAGCAGCTTAATGAAGCACAAAAACTAGTAGTTGGTAAGAACGGCCTGAGTGAGGGTTATTTGCGTCCCATGGTATTTCTTGGTTCTGAGGGAATGGGTTTGCGTGCAGAAGGGCTAAAAGTTCATGTAATAGTTGCAGCTTGGGAATGGCCATCATATATGTCACCTGAGGCCCTAGAGAAAGGAATTAAGGTTCGCACATCATCATACACAAGACATCATCCAAACATTACTATGACTAAAGCAAAGGCTAATGGTAATTATATTAACTCTATGCTGGCATTAAGAGAGGCTTTAGAGTGTGGTTGTGAGGAAGCTTTAATGCTAGATGTCGATGGTTTTATTGCTGAAGGAAGCGGGGAAAACTTTTTCTTGGTTAGAGATGGCATCGTTTACACTCCGGAACTCAGCGCTTGTCTTGATGGCATAACTCGCAGAACTGTAATACAGTTAGCCGAAAAAGCTGGCTACAAGGTTGTTGAAAAACGCATTACTCGGGATGAAGTTTATGTTGCAGATGAAGCTTTTTTTACGGGAACAGCTGCTGAAATAATGCCTATAAGTGAACTTGATGGCAGAGTTTTAGGGATTGGCCACCGAGGCCCTTTTACTACACTAATGCAGGCACAGTATTTTGATTTAGTCCGAGGTAGAATACCTGAATATATGGACTGGCTTTCACCTGTAGGCGAGTGAACTCCAAAACTTCTTGTAGAGCCAATAATAGTTAATAAAATATGGCATCTGAAAAACAAGCAATAGCAAAAAAAATACTCATTATTGGGCCCTCATGGGTGGGCGATATGGTGATGGCTCAGTCACTCTTTATGTTGCTTAAACAACAGAGCCCAAATTCATTAATAGATGTTCTAGCCCCCAGCTGGAGTCGACCAATATTGGATCGAATGCCTGAGGTGCGAAAATCTATCGATATGCCTATTGGTCATGGAAGCATTAGGTGGGCTCTTCGACGAAAAATTGGAATTGATTTACGAACAGAATGCTATTCTCAGGCAATTATTTTACCAAATTCGATTAAATCAGCACTTATTCCTTGGTTTGCAAAAATTCGACATAGGACTGGCTGGAAGGGAGAAATGCGTTATGGATTACTTAATGATCTTCGTAATTTAGATCAAGAGCGCTATCCACTAATGGTAGAACGTTTTGGAGCGCTCGCTTTACCAAAAGGAGCTATTCTTCCAAAACCTGTTCCATCTCCAGTTTTAAAGCCTGATAAAGAAAAAGCGATTAAGCTTGCCGGCCAGTTAGGTCTTCATAGTGACCGAAAGGTTCTAGTATTATGCCCAGGTGCAGAATTTGGACCTGCCAAGCAGTGGCCTGAAAAACATTACGCCGAAGTAGCAGCAAATAAAATATCTGAGGGCTGGCAGGTTTGGCTTCTTGGCTCGGAGAGAGACAAAAAAGTAGGACAAAAGATTATTAATTTTTTATCTCTTAGCGACCGCAATTATAGCTATAATTTAGCTGGTGTAACAAAGTTAGGTGATGCAATTGATCTCCTGTCTATTGCCGATGCTGTTGTTAGTAATGATTCAGGGTTGATGCATATATCTGCAGCTTTAGATCGACCCTTAGTAGTTTTGTATGGCTCAACCTCACCAGACTTTACTCCACCATTAAACGATAAGGCTGCTACGCTGTCGATCCCCGTAGAATGCGGTCCTTGCTTCCAGAGAGAGTGTCCTTTTAATAATATGAAGTGCCTTGATGAGCTATCTCCAGCTAAAGTAATTTCTGAACTATCAAGATTGGTGATGAATTGATGATAAGGGTATTGATAGTAAAGACTTCATCTTTAGGCGATATTATTCATACTCTTCCCGCTATAAACGATGCTGCCTCTGCGATTCCAGATATTAAGTTTGATTGGGTCGTCGAGGAAAATTTTTCTGAAATACCTAACTGGAACTCAGAAGTTGATCAAATAATCCCAATTGAGTTCAGAAAATGGCGTAAAAGTATCTTTAAATTTTGGTTCTCAAAAGAGTGGTCGGAGTTTAAAAAAAGAATCGGCCTTCATCGATATGATGCGATAATCGACGCTCAAGGTTTACTAAAAAGTGCCTGGTTAGCAAGCTTCGCCGATGGCCCTAGGTATGGTTTTGACAAGTTCTCCGCTAGAGAGCCATTAGCATCAAATTTTTATGATCACCAAATCAGTGTACCAAAGCAGCTTCATGCTGTTGAGCGAACGAGGATTTTATTTTCAAAGTCACTAGGATATTCATTGAAATCTGGTAATGGAAAATATAATCTTTCCTTTGGATCAGCAAGGACAGGAGCTGTTGTTTTAATTCACGGGACTACTTGGGCATCAAAGCACTGGCCAGAAGAATCCTGGATTAAACTTAGCGGCTTGCTTGCTAAGGCTAATTATAAGGTTTTTTTGCCATGGGGTAATGAGCATGAGAGAAAGCGTGCAGTAAGAATCTCTAAAAGTTCTGGGGCAAAGGTTCTACCTAGAATGACTCTAACAGAAATAGCTTCGTTCTTGACAGAATCACAAGGCTGCGTGTCTGTAGATACGGGGCTAGGACATCTTTCTTCCGCTTTAAATACGCCTACTTTAGGAATTTTTGGGCCGACAGACCCTAGTTTTACAGGACTATATGGCCCTAATCAGAAAAATTTTTTATCAGATTTCCCATGCTTATGTATGACTAAAAAATGTCCATTTTCTTTAAGAACTGATAGATCATGCAGAGGTTTTGAGGGGCTTACGGCTAACAGAGTTTTTGATGAATTTATGAGATTAATAAACAGTACCATTCCTTCTGGGAAGCCTTGCTCCTTACCCACAAAAAAGGAGTCAAACAAGTGAAGTTGGCATTTTGTTTGTATAAATACTTTCCTTTTGGAGGAATGCAGAGAAATTTCCTAAAAATTGCTAAAGAGTGCGCAAACAGAGGCCATGAGGTTATTGTGTATACTATGGTTTGGGAGGGCGAAAGACCAGACTTTTTAGATATCGTGATTGTCCATGTAAGTTCTATCAGCAGCGTAAATAAGTATAAAAATTTTTCTAGGTGGCTTAATAAGCATCTTAAATATGAATCTATAGACTTGATGGTAGGTTTTAACAAAATTCCAGATCTAGATATTTATTATTGTGGCGATCCTTGTTATGAGTATAAGTCAAGGAACCTGCGTCCTTGGTGGTACCGATACACACTTCGCTACAAGCACTTTGCTAGATTTGAAAGGGCTGTTTTTGGACAAGGTGCGGGAGTGCACATCCTTATGTTTTCTCCCATACAAAAAAAATTGTTCCAAGATTTTTATAATACTGAATCATCACAAATACATATGCTTCCGCCAGGAATTAGCCGAGACCGCTGCGCCTCACTTGGTTCACTTGATATTCGTAAGTCTTTTAGAAAAGATTTTGAATTAGCAGATGATACAATTTTGTTATTGCAAATAGGATCAGGGTTCCGCACCAAAGGTCTTGATAGAAGTTTAAACGCTGTTTCAGCCTTACCTCTTGAACTAAGAAGCCGTACAAAGTTTTTTGTTATAGGACAGGATGACCCAAAAGAATTTATATCTATGGCAAAAAAATTAGGTATTTCAAGTCTAGTTACTTTTTTTTCTGGACGTGGAGATATACCAAGATTTTTGCAAGGGTCGGATATCCTATTACACCCATCTTATGCGGAAAATACTGGAGGAGTAATACTTGAAGCGATAGTTGCTGGCCTGCCCTCTATAGTTACAGATGTTTGCGGGTATGCGCACTATGTAAATGAAGCAAAAGCAGGAATATTGTTAGAGACGCCTTATTCACAAGATATCTTCAACAAAAGATTAGAAGAAATGTTGCTCGCAGATAAGCTAAAATGGAAAGAAAGTGGAATTAATTTCGCTAACGATGCAGATATTTATGATATGCCGAAAAAAGCTGTAGATATTATTGACCAAGTAATCGAAAAAACATGGATCAAAAAAAATTGGAAGGACAGAGTTGAATGAAATTATTTTTAGCTGAGCCTTTTGCATCAAAGTGGCACGATTTAGATCCCTTTCAAGAAGTATTTTCGCTTTCTGGTGAAATCTATCGTGATATGGGTGATCGCTGCACTCGGCGTATCGAGTTAGACGGCAAAGCCTATTTCGTAAAAACTCATACAGGGGTAGGATGGATAGAGATTTTTAAAAATCTTTTTTGTCTAAGAAAACCTATTTTAGGAGCTAAAAACGAGTACGAAGCAATTTTAAAATTAAGTGAGCTTGGAGTTAAAACAATGATAGTTAAAGCTTACGGGTCAGATGGGTGGAATCCAGCAAATAAAAAATCGTTTATAATCACAGAAGCTCTTGAGCCTACAAAATCCTTAGACGAATGCTGTAACCCTAAAAACTTGAAGGACTTAGGAATATTTCAGCGACGTAGACTGGTTGAAAAACTTGCAGGTATTACCAGAACAATGCACGAAAATGGAGTAAACCATAGAGATTATTATCTTTGTCATTTCTTGATTGATACTGCTGATGGTAACTTAAAAGATTTTTTTGATAAGCAGGATGTCTCCTTGATTGATTTACATCGTGTGCAAATTCGCAAACAAACACCCAAGCGTTGGAAGCATAAAGACTTATCAGCCCTGCATTATTCGGCCACTCACTCTGGATTTAATCAAAGAGATGCCCTTTGCTTTATTCGAGAGTACAACAGAAGTTCTCTAAGAGAAGCGCTAAATGACGATTTAAATTTTTGGAAATCAGTTAGTCTTGAGGCAAAGAATCTTAATCACAAAGGCATACGCAAGGGATATCACAATTGACTTATCTGGCTAGTTTTAATCAGCGTAAATTTTTAGGCTTCTTTTTTGGAGGTTTAAAGAATGCCTGAATTACTTACCCTTAGTCATTTAAAGCAAATGAAAAATCAGCTGGACAGTTCTTTTGAATTAGAGGTTCCTGGAAGTGAGCGACTCGTATGCGAGGAAATTTTTCGTCATCTTCCTGGCAAACGTATAGCTTTTCGCTCTCAATGGGGTGGAGCTGAGGTCCTTGTAAAACTTTTTTTTAGAAAAAAAGATCTTGAGATTGAGCAAGCTGGATTAACTGCAATGCAAAATTCAGGAGTGCCTTGTCCTAAGAAAATTTGGGGGCTAGTTGATAACGAGGGCGGTTACTTTATTGCTACTGAATTTTTACCGCAAGCTATTACATTGTCAGACTGCTATGAAAAATATTCTAAGCAAAGATTAGCGCCCCTTCTTGCTAATGCTGTTAAATTAATTGGAATATTGCATCGCAATGGGTGGATGCAACGAGATATTCACTTAGGTAATTTTGTCTTCAGCCAAGATAAAATTTATATGATAGATGGTGGTGGCATAAGTAAATTAAAAAATCCAGCAGATAATCTGGCCTTATTTTTTGCACAAATGATCCCTGATTACGATGGTATGGCTAGTTCTGCTATTGATTCTTATGGAACAAATGCATTCGTGATACCTGATTTATTATTAAAGATAAGAAGCATGAGAGAATTGCGAATTAAGCGTTTTATGACTAAAACCATGCGGTCTTGCACCCAGTTTAAAACAATCACAACCAGTGAGTCATTTATTGCTATAAAAAGAAGTTTGTTAACTAAAAAATTAATTAAATTAATAAAAGAACCAGAGGTAGCAATAGGTCAGTCTGAATTTATAAAACGAGGTAACAGTGCTACTGTAGTAAAAGTTGAGGCTAATAACTTTGATTTAACTATTAAGCGCTATAATATAAAGGACTTTCGTCATAGAGTCAGTCGTTGTTGGCGTCCCAGTAGAGCCTGTGTTTCATGGCAAGGAGCTCATCGCTTAGCAATGCTTGGAATTGCAACTCCTATGCCAATAGCAATGCGAGAGAACAGAAATGGTAGATTTCGCAAAGAGGCATATATTGTTACTGAGTTTATAAAAGGAAAAAATCTCCAAGGATGGCTACTCACTTCCAAGGAAGAAAAAGTACCTAATTGGTTAGGCCAGGAAGTTTTTCGTTTCTTTGATACACTCTGGCATGGTCAAGTTAGCCATGGAGATATGAAGGCCTCTAATTTTATTATTTCTGGAAAAATTCTTTTCGTAATTGATCTTGATACATTGCAATGGCATAGTTCTGAGAATGCTATGAATCAAGCTTTTGCTATAGATATAGAAAGATTTATGGAGAACTGGCAAGGCAATACCTGGGTATACTTTCATAAAATTTTGAAGCCTTTCGCTGATAGGCTGAATCTCACTTTAAAAAATAAAAAGGTTTAATTGTGTCTATTACTGTTCTTGGTATCTCTGGTGCACTAAATCATGATGCCTCTGCAGCTCTATATATAAACGAAAAATTAGTTGCTGCTGCAGAAGAGGAGCGCTTTATTCGCGAGAAGCATGCTAAAGGTAAAATGCCGTTCCATGCGGCTAAATTTTGTCTTGAATATGCAAACGTAAGTCCAGACTCAGTTGATGTTGTAGCTGTCCCTTTCGCGCCTATATCTTTTTTTTCTAAGGCGCGCTGGCATTTTGTAAAAAGATACTGGTACGCCCCTGACCGCGCTTTAGATGTTTTACTTAACGGCAATAGGCGCTTCCGCCGCTACCGCCGTCGAGTTTTTAGCTTATTGCGTGATATAGGAATTGATCCGAAGAAAATAAAGTTTGAGCCTGTTGAGCATCACTTAGCCCATGCTTCTAGCGCATACCATTTGAGTGGGTTTAAAGAAAAAACAGCAATTATGGGGGTAGATGGAAAAGGTGAGTATGCCACTACTTTTTTTGGTTACGGAGAAAATGGAAAAATCCATAAGATAAAAGAATTTTATGACCCTGACTCTTTGGGAGGCCTCTATGGTGCAATTACTGAATATCTTGGTTTTGAAATGCTAGACGGTGAATATAAAGTAATGGGAATGGCGCCATATGGAAATCCATTAAAGTACGATTTCTCACGGCTAATTAAATTTGATGGAAAAAATTTCGAAATAAATACCCAGCTTATAAATACCGTTGGATTAAGGCGCTATAAAGAAAACGGAGTAGGTTTTTACTTCAGTCAGAAGCTCATTGATTGGCTTGGCCCAAAAAGAGAGGGGGACATTGCAGATGAGCCCTACATTGATTATGCCGCCACTATACAAGCTTTATTTGAAAAAATAGTCCTCCAATTAATGGAACATTACTTAGGAGATATTATCAGAGAAACAGGAAAATTAGCTTTTGCTGGCGGAGGCGCCCTAAATGTTAAGCTCAACCAGAAAATAATAGCCAAAGAACACGTAAAGGAGTTGTTTGTCCAGCCAGCGTCTGGTGATGCTGGAACTGCAATCGGTGCGGCATCCTTTGCGCTAATGCAGCGAGGCATTCAACCTGAAAAGATGGAGCATGTTTATTTAGGCCCCAAGTACTCTAATCTTGACTGCATTAAAGCCTGTAAAGATCATCCCGAAAATCCTTCTTATAGAGAGATAAATTCAGTGCCCCAAAAGGTAGCAAATATTTTAGCAGCCGGAAATCCTGTTGCTTGGTTTCAGGGGAGAATGGAATTTGGACCAAGAGCTTTAGGGGGTAGATCAATATTAGGTTGCCCAAGCTCCCCAGGTGTCGCTGGGAAAATTAATGAGCAAATTAAATTCAGAGAGCGCTGGCGACCCTTTTGTCCCAGTATGCTAGATAGGGTCGCACCTGAGATGTTTGCAAGCTGCCACCCAGCTCCTTTCATGACATTTACATTTAAAGTCAATGATGAATGGAAATCCCGTGTTCCTGAGGTTGTACATGAAGATGGAACTGCCCGAGCACAGGCTCTAAAAAGAGAATCACATCCTCGTTATTATGAGCTGATGGAAGAGATGGAGAAGCTGACTGGCAACGGTGTGGTTTTAAATACCTCACTAAATAGAAGGGGAGAACCTATGGTTTGTTCTCCAAAAGATGCGCTAGATATGTTCTTTGGCTCGGATCTACAGTTTTTAATTATGGAAGATATTTTGGTAGTTAAAGATAAATCATATCTTGAGTCACTTTCGTAAATGATGACTTTTGAGAATAATGCCTATGTTGTCTGTTTTATATTTCATATTACCGTTGGAGATGATTAAGCAAAAGAAACTGAGTATGCCATGTCACCTGTAAATAAAAACAAGTTGTTGTTCAGTATCGTTATCCCTGCCTATAACTATGCTGATACCCTTGAGAGGGCTATAGAATCTGTATTAAGTCAGTCTGGTGATGACTATCAAATTTTGATTATCGATGATGGATCAACTGATAGTACGGCTCAGATAGCAGACGATTTGATTCGAAAATTTCCAAAAAAAATCAAATATTTCTTGCAGAAAAACCAAGGACCGGCAGTTGCAAGAAATCTTGGTGCAAAAAAATCTTTAGGGGAATACCTTTTCTTTCTTGATGCCGATGACGAAATGGCCCCTGATCTTTTAGAATATTTACGGATAATTTTACCGAATAAAACTAGCGTAGACGTTTTTTTGGGAGATCATATCTCTATGAGTTCTAGTAGAGAAAAATCCTATAGCGTTACAGAAGACTTGCCAAAGACACGTGAGAAGTGTTTTTCAGCATATCTCTCTAAGAGATTAAATTTATCTCATTGCGCTAAAGTTGTTCATCGCAGAGTCTTTGAGAAAATAAGTTACCCCACTGAGCTTAGAAGCTCTGAGGACATTCCTTTTATGGCTAAGTTGCTAGCAATTTGTGAGTGTGAACTTTTAAGTATACCGATGGCTATAGTTTACAAGCATAAAGACAGTCTAAGACATAATGCCGTCTTCGCTAAAGAATCTGGAGAGAGAGTAGCAGACTACATTTTTTCTTACAATATCTTGCCTTTTTGGGCTGCTAAGTATGAGAAGGCCTATCGGGCTAGGAGGTGCCTATCAGTTTTTAGGACGCTATACACTGCAAATCAAAAAAAAGAAGCGCTAATTTTTTATAAAAGAGCATTAGCACTATCCCCACTGGTAGCTTTGCGATTTAGCTATACTAAAAAAGCAATTGGAGCTTGGTTCTGTGACTAAAAATAAAAAATTAAATGTTTTAGTTATTAGTATTGAAGAAAGAAACCCAGAAAACGGCAGACTTTTCGATTACTTGGGTCAAAAATGTAATCTAGATCTATTGAAGTTATCACGAGTCCAAGCTAAAAGTTTTTACAATTATATAAAATTTAAGAACTGTGATAAATACGATAGAGTTTTAATAGATCTTCCATTCAGGTTAATTTATCAGCATGCAAAAAAACTACGTAAAATAAAAAGATTGGTTTTTTATGAAGAAGATAGCTGTCAGAATTATATTAAGGGATCAAAATGGTATGGAAAATTTAGTAAATTTTATCAGTCTATCCCTGGGGCTAGAGTACTAACAACTAGCTCTTTTGTTACTTCGGAATTTGTTAAGAATGGAATTGATGCAATTTATATTGGAAAGTCTTTTGATGAGTCAGTTATAGGTAACCGTGGTTTTAATAGAGAAATAAAATTTGCTTTTGTCGGAAGAGTTAAAAATAAAGTTTATAAGCAAAGACAGTTAATTCTGGATGATATTTCTCAGTTTATTCCTTTAAAGTTTCTAAGAGCACCACCAGGAGCTCAATATGATTTGCTATTAAATAAAATACTATATTTTATTAGTGCAGACTGTGGCCTTGGTGAGTATATGATAAAAAATTTTGAAGCGTTAGCTGCAGGATGCTTATTGTGTGTGTTTAGGCTGCCTACTGAGATATCGCTAATTGGTTTTAAGGATATGAAAAATGTAATTCTCTATTCTTCTTCCAAAGAGCTTGTTGAAAAAATAGAGATTGTTGAAAATAATCCTGAACTAAAAGAAGCGATTGTTAAAAATGGAGTATTGCTTGCAAAAAATTACACTTTCCATGATCATAGTCAAAGATTAGTTTTGGCCTTAGAGGTCAACATTAGTAGCCTCAAAGTAAATTCTTCAGTATTTCAAAAACTATTAAATTTCATCAAGGTTTAGTGAGTATGATGGATAGATTTTTTGCTTCAAATAAGAAAAGTGCTTTCTTATTAATGTGCGGTCTCATAATTTTTCTAATAAGTTATTTTTTTGTTACCACTCCAAAAATACATAATACTATTTTTTACGCTTTGACACTCCTTCCTCTATTATGTGCTGTAGAGAAAAAACACTTAATTTACCTGCATCGATCGTGGTTGATAAACGGCCTCGTGCTTTTTTTATTATATAGCTTCAGTACTACCTTTTGGTCAGATTTTTATTCCAAGGAGCTGCTCTTTAGAACCTTTAAGCGTGTTCTATATATTTATGGATTATTCTTAGCATGTTATGTTGTTATCGATGCTTTCCCATCTTTCCCGGCTCGTCTTTTGCAGGCTGGATCATTATGTCTTTCAATTTTTGCAT
>Ga0308007_10000199_pt1 | contig 27006 bp, 28 predicted proteins | sample Neamet71_FD_203152 | JGI IMG/M metagenome (GOLD analysis project Ga0308007, IMG submission 203152) | Marine microbial communities from water near the shore, Antarctic Ocean - #71 | ecosystem: Environmental > Aquatic > Marine > Unclassified | place: Southern Ocean | collected 2014-06-07
TAAAATATAAATTCTACAATTGACACCTTGGGTCAACCTTAAGAATTTATCAGTGAAGATTATGAGGAAAAATTCATTCGCTCTAAAAAAAGTTATTTCGAAGCTTAGATAACCGCTATATTAGTTGTGTTATTATCAGCACTTGGTAGCTATTCTGGCATTGAAACCGTTTGGATGAGGATTATCTGGTTAATCCTAGCTATTTTCTTTAGGGGCCCCTATAATAGTGAATATCATCGTGTGGGATTAAATACCTGAGGCGAAAACTACTACCGAAAAACTCCAAATGAAAGGGGAACCCCTAAACATCTCTACCCTCGAAAAAAAATAAAAGAAGAGTTTGATGGGGTTTCAGCAAAAATAAAAAGTGCTGATTAGAGGAGCATAACTTCTACCTTAAAAAAAATCCAAAAATTTTTTCTTCTTATTTATAAATCTTTTGGGTAAAGTCTTTAAACTCGTTGGAATTCTGATTGGTATATTATTTTTGATCATCACTTATGTAATATTTACGGTATTGATTATTTCAATTTTCTCAATTGGATCAATGGTTTTTTATAAATATCCAAAATTTTTTACAAATTTTAGTAATGAACCTGATGCTCCTTTACTTTAATTAGCTTCTTAGTGTTCGTTTCCTTATTAATCCCCGTGGTATTTTTGTTCCTTTTAAGTATGAAATTGTTAAACCCTAAATCAAAATCAATTAGTCTGCTGAAAAAATTAGTTTTATTAGACATCTGGATGTTTAGTATCTTTACGTTTTTATTTTTAGCTTTCGTTGAAGCTAAGTCTCAGTTTTTTTATCAAAAATAAATCAAAGCTGATGATTAAGGAATATTCACCAAACACATTTAACTTAAAAAAAGAAACTTATTAATAGCTGTTTTGACGAATTTGAATACTAAATAAAAGCTATTCGAAATAAAGGATTTATTAATTTTCAAAAACCGTTAAATTTATATATTAAAAATATTATATTTGCGCTTTAAAAATGACATAGCGTAGTTCAGTGCTTAAACAAAAACATACAATACGCGATTGAAAAATGTAATTTTTTTATACATAACCGGAGTTTTAGGAAAAACCTAAAACTGAAGATATTACTAAGAAAAATATGTGTTTTTCTTTTCTTCGGGGTGTAGCGTAGCCCGGTTATCGCGCCGCGTTTGGGACGCGGAGGTCGCAGGTTCGAATCCTGCCACCCCGACTAATTATACCATACCTTACAATTCGGGATGTGGCGCAGCCTGGTAGCGCACACGCATGGGGTGCGTGGGGTCGCAGGTTCAAATCCTGTCATCCCGACTTAAACACTCTTAAAACCCTTGTTTTACAAGGATGTTTTTGTTATCATATTATTACATAACCATATTAATGAATTAATGATATCATTTATTTCAAAAGACCGCTTTTTAAATAGACTTTTCATAAATCCATTATGTATTTATATAAACGATCTTCTGGTTTCCATCCTAGCTTTTGAATAGCATCACTATGTTCTCTTAATGTTTCTCTATAATTTCCATTTTGATCAGGAATGTATTCAACTTTGCAGTTGAATTTTTTGACAAACATTTTAGTAACCTCATTAATTGAGTAATTTTTCCCAGATCCTAATTCCCAAGCGTCTTGATGTGATTTATTAGATTCAGATATTTTTATCAATCCATCTACAATATCATTTACATGAGTGAAATCTCTACGTTGTTCTCCATCACCAACAATAGTAAGTGGTTCACCATTCTTAATTTGACGCCTCCATATACCAATAACTGCTGCCCAGTTTCCGTCAATAATTTCTTTAGGCCCATAAACATTATAAAAACGAGCAATTTCGATTTTCATATTATAAACCTCTTTATACATTTTACAAAGTTCTTCACCCAAATACTTGTATAATGCATATGGTGATTGGTATGGGTTATGGTGTTTTGAAGAAGAACCCGAATAAATAAGTCTTGAATTATTGATTTTACACCAATCTAAAACTTTCTGAGTACCTAATGTATTTGAATGGAATGTATCAAATGGTTTATTAAAAGAAGGTTGTATTCTTGATAATCCTGCTAGATGATAACATAAATCAAAATCATTTTTAACTATGTTTGATATATCAACTACATCACTGTTTAAATATACTACTCCTTCAATATGGTTTTCTGTTGTTCCAATAGAATAATTGTCTATTGAATGTACCTCGTGATTTTTAACTAGTTTCTCACAAAGATTTGTCCCAACAAATCCACATCCTCCGGTAACTAATATTTTCATTTTTTTAAATCAAATTCAAATATCGACTTTTTGAGTTTAGAATAAAACTACCCCCCGCAAAAAAAATATTAATAATTGACATTAAATAACTCATCACTTAAATTAAAACACCCAGAAACACTTTATTCATTGAGTTTATCAGTAATTTGTTATATATTAAGGTTAATATAAAAATCAACACATATAAAATTTAGATACAACAGAACATCTTCACTAAAACAAGATGGAGAACGATTCAAATTAGAGAAATCTCTCAATAATTTAACTATCTTTAATCAAGAAGTGAGTCTTAAGGTTCCATTTTCTGACAGAGAAAAAGAAAATCAACTAATATCTCTATTCAGTCAAGGAAAAGTATCTAACGTGATTGTAGAAAATTTTAGTTGGCTAAGAATAAACACTATTGATACTTTATTCACTTTAAAATTCTTTGATGAGAATGGGTTTAATATGGTAGTAAGAGGAGTGGGTAACGTTCAATTTGGTATTGATAAAATATTAATTTCTTTTTACAACAATATAATTCTTGTGGCCACCAATCAAACGACCACCCAAAAACATTTTTTCAATCCAAATTATAAATCTGTATTTTAAAAGTTCATGTTTAGACATTGACCTTCCAATCGCTCTGGGACCAGAAAACCGCAAACTATCTTGCCAATACAATGTTTTTATTTTTGATTCCATAAGTTTTGGATGGGTTCCGTTAAATTTTTGGCACCTATCAATTCTTCCATAATCATAGCTCAATTGATATTTTTCATAATCTTTAGGCTTAGAAAAATTTTGCATGTAGACACCTTTAGAAGAAAATCTCTTTTTTTCCATTAACTCAGGTGGTCGCACCCAACCATAGTGATAAATACTAGCGTCTAACTTAACCACACTTAGCTTAATAGATCCTTCTTTTTTATTATAGCTAATACCATCAAATTTCGGTATTCGACGAAAGGATTGTGCATCCTTGTACGAGTGAATTTCAGGGTCATTACGAATAATTCTAATTTCATTTGGATACCAACAGTGATTTCTAAAATAATAATTATAGTTTCCATAAAAATGGTAGTAATTGAATAAAAAACCTTCAATTAATTTATCATCCAAATATCTATTGCACTTGGCTCTAATTTCATCATAATCATTTTCGTGAATAAGTTCATCTCCCTGAATGTAAATCAACCAATCGCCTGAACATGCATCTTTTGCAATATCAGTTTGATGTGCATATTCAGTGGCATTTTTAAACTTATTTAAATCCCACTCTGTGTGGATGATTTTAATTTTATCAGAGTTTAAGCGGTGAATTTTTTGTTCCGTATCGTCATCCTCGTCTCCTTTCCCTAAAGCAATAATGAATTCATCTACAATGGGTAATGCAGACTTTATGGATTCAATCACAGGATAATAAAGCTTCGAGGTATTTCGCAAAAAAGTGAATCCGCTTATTTTCATGATTCAAAATTACTATTTTTAATTACTTTACCTAAAATGAGTAATTTTTAGTTTATGCAAATAGGGTACAATGCAAACTAATTTATTACAACGCTAGCTGAATGTTTAATTCTGTCGAGATTTGATTCGAATTTTGGCTAAAAATTTGCCAGATAATGAGAGTTTTCATAAACAACCCAATTATTTTAACTCTGACATACTCATGGGAGAATCATCACACTCTATTGCTCCAACAACATAGTACAACCCATTCAAGAAGAAAGACAGAAGTTTGGGATCTTCCATGCTTTGCGCGTTATGAGAAGGTGAGGAATAGAATACCCTACCCGCTCCATATTTTTTGATCCAAGAAAGATATTTAACCTTGTCTATTGGTCTTTGTCTTTTCATTTTAATTTCATCCAAATCCATATAAAGTAATGGTCTGAAATTATAATTTAAGTAATCATTTTTGAAAAAATAAGGCTCATCATAATGAACAAAACCCGTTGGGTCAAAACTTTTGACCAAGGGATGGTTGGGATCAACCAACTTGATATGAATGTTTTGTTGCACAGGATGAAAATCAAAACTACCACCAGCCATTTCACTAAACGCTAGCGAATTGTTTTGCATTACTATTCCGCCGTGCATAATCATGACACCATTTCCTTTCTTGATGTGATTTAATAGGTTGTTTTCAAGCTTTTTCGCTTTTTTCAATCGCTGCTTTTCACTCAAATTACTGTCCGACTTAAGTGCATCCCACAAAAGGTCGCGTCGCTCTCTATCAGAACAATTATTGTTTAAGATAATGCCGTCATATTTTTTAATGCTTTTCTTCTCAAAAACTGAAATATCTTTAGAAACAGTAACATTAAAATCATTTGATTTGTCAGCAATCAATTTCATCACAGACTCCGTATGAGGAATGGTCCAGTGATTAAAACCAGTGTGTAGTGAAAAAATCAAGATGTTCTTTTTAATCTTTAGTCCTTTTCCTTCGGGCGCAATTTTTTCGATTTTAGTCAACCATTGCTTTGAAAGCTTAAAAGAAGAAAGACTTTGCGAAAAAACAAAAACTGGAATTAGAACGAATAAAACTAATGTAAATATCTTTTTCATGATTTGTATTTAATATTTTATTAAAAGTAGCCATTAATTAAACTTTAACAACAATTTGATTTAGCTCCAAAATTATAAACGAAAATAAATTAATACATTATTAAAATTAAATCAAATTTGAATTCTAAATTCAAACCATTTAAATTTACCTTGTGTGTGTAAACTAAAATAATCAATTTTATTAAAATTTGAAAACTAAATCACATTTTCTCCTTTTATATTTGGCAATCCTAACAGTAGGATGCCAATCAGATAAAAATACAATAATAGATGAAAGACCCAACGTCTTGTTTATTGCTGTTGATGACTTAAGACCAGAATTGGGAGTCTACGGAAACAGCATCGTAAAGAGTCCCAACATCGATCAACTTGCAAGAGAAGGGACTTTGTTCACTCAGCATTATGTCCAAGTTCCAAGTTGTGGTGCCTCTAGATATAGCCTCATGACAGGCATGCGGCCCAGCAAAAAAGAACATATTTCAAATCAAGTATTTTACACTGAAATGACCAATAAAAAAGAAGAAAAAAAACCAGAGTCTTTTGTACATCAATTCAGAAAAAGCGGTTATAAAACTGTAGGAATTGGCAAACTAAGTCATTCCGTTGATGGTCTTGTATATGGTTATGACGAAGCGCCTTCTAAAATAAAAGAAATGCCGCAAAGTTGGGACAAATTCATTTTTGATTCTGGAAAATGGGGAACTGGCTGGAATGCCTTTTTTGGTTATGCAAATGGAGAAAATCGTCAAAGTCTCAAAAATCAAGTAAAACCCTATGAATCCGCAGATGTCGATGATGAAGGATATCCCGATGGGGTAATTGCAAAAAGTGCGATTGCAGAACTCAAGTTATTAAAGAAATCTAATAAGCCATTCTTTCTTGGAGTTGGTTTTTTTAAACCTCACCTACCTTTTAATGCGCCTAAAAAATATTGGGACCTATACAACAGAAACAACATTCCCATTGCGCCTAACCCCTTTATTCCTGAAAATGTAAATCTTGCAAGCATTCAAAAGATGGGAGAGTTTAATAATTATAAACTCTCTGATGAAAAAGCAAGTCTCTCAAAGCCACTTTCTGATGCATATTCTCAAAAACTAGTGCATGCTTACTATGCCGCGGTAAGTTATACCGATGCTCAAATAGGTAAAGTAATTGCTGAATTAAAAAATCTTGAACTAGATAAAAATACGATTGTTGTTATTTGGGGAGATCATGGGTGGCACTTGGGAAATAATCGGGTTTGGGGAAAACATACACTTTTTAATATTGCTTTAAAAAGCGCATTGATAATAAAAGTTCCAGGATTAAAAACAAAAAATAGTAAAGTAAATTCAATACTAGAAACGGTGGACCTCTACCCTACCCTTTTGGAATTGTGTGGAGTTAAACAACCCCACAAAGTTGATGGAGAAAGTTTTGTAGATTTAATCAAAATACCTAATTTAAAAAAACGAAATGTTGCCTATAGCTATTGGAAAAATGGATTTTCAGTTAAAACAGAGCGTTATCGTTTAACAAAGTTTTTTAGAAATCAAGAACCAGTTATTGAGCTTTACGATCATCTTTTAGATCCCTATGAAAACATAAACATAGCCTTAATAAAGACCAAAGAAGTAGAGCAATTGATGCCTATTTTAAAAAAAGGCGATAAAGAGTTTTATTAAAAAATTATCTTTAATTAAATAGTTAAATATGAGAGTCTCCATTATATACTTAGCCATCTTCACTTCTTGTGTTAGTCTCTCTAACAAGGAAGAAAAAAAAATGTGTTTTGAAATAGAAAAGAACGACATCACTACTACCCGACTTGCGAGTGTCTCTGTCGAAAACATTTATTTCGATGGTTTTGAAACAGGGGTGGTGTTATTAAAAAAATCATCCTCGGAATCAAAAGAAATAAATTTTCAATTTGATAATAAACAAAAAATAATATGGTTCAAACACAATCCCTTGAATGAATCAGGAAGCATCAAATATTGCTTAATCAGAAAGGGAAATTCAGCTTTCAAAACTCAATTCAAACACAAAAAAGAAGCAGGAGATTTAGCTTTTATTTTTGATGAAAAAGCACTGGTCACTTATCGTTATGGGATAACCTACCCTCCAAAAGGAGTAGATTCTATCTATAAAAAATCGGGCTATGTTCACCCTATTCTTTCACCAAAAGGAGATACACTAACAAGAATTCAACCTCCAGATCACTTTCATCACTATGGATTATGGGGACCATGGACCAAAACCAAAATTGATTCAGAAAAAATTGATTTTTGGAATCTTAAAGATGGACAAGGAACGGTTTTGTTTAAAGAATTTAATTCAATTCAATCTGGAAGTATATTTGCCGCGCTTGATGCCAAACAGGAACACTTGATCTTGGAAAACCGAGAAAGTGGTGAGGTCGCAATAAACGAAAACCTAAAAATAAAAATGTGGGAGATTGACAGGAAAGATCAGTACATACTTGATTACACAAGTGAATTTAGCAGTCCATTGCCCAATGGAATTCTCTTTGAGGCCTATCGTTACGGCGGTGGATTGGGATTTCGATTTACGGAAAGATGGCACAAAGATAATTGTACGATTCTCACTTCTTCAGGTAAAGACAGATTAACTGCAGATGGCAGTGAAGCCAAGTGGTGTATCGTGACCGGCGAGTCTGCTGACGGAAAAAGCACCAATGGTATATTATTCATGAGTCATCCGGAAAACAAATCACATCCAGAACCAATGAGGGTATGGCCAATAGATGGTAATAATGGGCGAGGAGATCTGTTTTTTGAATTCTGCCCTATTCGTCATAATGAATGGAAAATCAAGCCTCAGAAAAAATATAATTTAAAATACCGAATGTTGGTTTTTGAAGGAAATATAAACCCCGAAGAAGCAGAGCAACATTGGCAAGCTTTTTCCAAAAATCTAAAAATAATAATTAATCAAAACTAAAACAACTCATGAAAAGAAGAAAATTTATTGGGAAAACAGTTTTAGGGACAGCTGCGATAGCTGGATTCCCTTCCATAGTTCCCGCCAGTGTGTTGGGGAAAGATGCCCCGAGTAATAAAATTAATATTGGTCAAATCGGTTGTGGACGAATTGCTAGAAGTCATGATTTACCAGAAACGATGAGGCACAACAAAGCAAACGTAATGGCGGTTTGTGATTTGGATTCAAACAGGACAAAAGATGCTAAGGTTTTAGTGGATAAGTTCTACGAGGAAAAAACAGGAAAAAGCAATTATAACGGTACGAAAATGTATGATGACCATCGAGAATTGCTTTTAAACAAAGATATTGACGCAGTAATTATTAGCACACCAGATCATTGGCACTCACAACCTGCCATGGAAGCTGCAATTGCCGGAAAAGATATTTATTTGCAAAAACCAACCTCTTTAACCTTAAAAGAAGGAAGGCAATTGGTAGATGTTATTAAAAGCAAAGGAACCATTCTTCAAGTTGGCACCCAACAAAGGGCAATGCCTCAGTTTAGAATTGCTGCAGAATTAGTCAGAAACGGAAGAATAGGGAAATTACATACTGTAAAAATTGGACTACCTGGGGATCCGGGAGGACCAGACTCCCCGGAAATGCCAATTCCAAAGAGCTTAAATTATGATATGTGGTTGGGCTCTACTCCAGAAGTTCCTTACACAGAAATCGGAGTTCACCCCCAAGTAGGATATAGCCGCCCAGGGTGGTTGAGATTAGAACAATATGGCGCAGGAATGATTACAGGATGGGGACAACACCATTATGACTCCGCAGCATGGGGAATGAATACTGAGCATACTGGTCCTATTTCTGTTGAGGCGATTGCTAGTTTTCCAAAGTCCGGACTTTGGAATGTACACGGAGACTTTATGGTCAAACATGAGTATGAAAACGGAATCTCTGTGCTCACCAGCGGAGGCTATACAAATGGAGTTCGTTATGAAGGTTCAGAAGGTTGGATTTTTGTTTCAAGAGGAAGTTATACCGCTTCGGCTTCTGATCCAACTGATAAAGAGAAAAGCAGCAAGGCTTTAAACGCCTCTGATCCTAAATTACTAGAATCTATAATTGGTGCAAACGAAACACATTTATATAAAATCGATGAGCAACATGGAAATTGGTTAGATTGTATAGAAACAAGAAAAGCACCGATTTCTCCTGTAAATATTGGTCACAGAGCTTGTTCGGTTTGTCTTATTAGTCATGTCGCGATGAAGATTTCAAGAAAATTAGAATGGAACCCAAAAACCGAAATGTTTGTTAATGACAATGAAGCGAATGCGTTTCTTAGTAGACCGCAACGAAATCCTTATGGAACAAATTACGTTAAATAAAAAATCAGATAATTTCAATTTTATAATGAAGAAATTCGCAATACTTGTTTCAATAATTCTATTTATTTCTTGTCAAAAAAATAATTTAAAAACGGTGAAATTCATGACATTGGATCCCGGGCATTTTCATGCAGCTTTAACACTTAAGACGATGTATAAAGGTGTTGATCCTTCGATAAATGTTTTTGCACCTAAAGGGTCTGAAGTAGAAGATTTTTTGAGTAAAATATCTGCCTATAATTCACGAATTGAAGACCCTACCGATTGGGAGGTGAATGTTAATCTAAGTGATAATTTTCTAAAAGACATGGTCAGTAAAAAGCCTGGGAATGTTATGATCGTTGCTGGGAAAAACTCAAAAAAAATTGAGTATATATTGGCAGCTGTTAAAGCAGGTTTAAATGTATATGCAGACAAACCATTGGTCATCAACCCTGAAGGATTTATAAAGCTCGAAGAAGCCTTTAGAATAGCGAAAGAGAAAAATGTATTGATTTATGACATCATGACGGAGCGCTTTGAAGTTACTACTGATTTACAAAAAAAAATTTCCATGTCCTCCGAAATCTTCGGGTCATTAATCGATGGAACCGAAGATGAACCCGCTATAAGCAAGTTGAGTGTTCATCATTTTTTCAAATATGTATCTGGAAAACCACTGGTTAGACCCGCGTGGTTTTTCGACATCAACGAAGAAGGCGAAGGAATTGTTGACGTCACTACACACCTCGTAGATTTAATTCAATGGGAGGCTTTTCCAAACCAAATCATTGACCAATCTGATATCGAGATGGTTAGTGCTAAAAGATGGCCGACCGAATTGGCTCCAACTGAATTTCAAAAAGTTACGGGATACTCTTATTACCCTCCCTATCTAAGTAAAGATTTAAATGGAGAGAATTTAAAAGTTTTCTGTAATGGAGAAATGAATTATAAAATTAAAGGAAAACACGCAAAAGTTTCAGTCGTCTGGAATTTCAAAGCGCCAGAAGGAACAAAAGATACGCATTACAGTATCATGCGTGGAACAAAAAGTAATTTAATCATTAAACAAGGTGTAGACGAAAATTACAAAACCACCTTATACATACAACCCAATAAAACTGAAAATTTTGAGCGCAATCTGGTCACAGCACTCAGTGAAATTCAAGGGAGATTTCCTGGTGTTACTTCATCAAAAATCTCAGACTCGTTATGGAAAATGAACGTTCCAGAGGAATTAAAAATTGGTCATGAAGCACATTTTGGACAGGTAACGAATAATTTTTTAACTTATCTTGAAAATGGAGAATTACCCGAATGGGAGGTCCCAAATATGATTACAAAATATTACACAACAATTGAAGCTTACAAAATGGCTCAAGATTAACAATAAAGCTGACAACAAATGTTGTTTAAAAACAACAAAAAACGTCTTATTAAAACAAAATAAATTCTATGAGATTAATTCGTAATTTCATCAAAATATAATTTCAACAATGAAACTAAACTTATATTTAACACTCGCCGCCCTAGTCATTTCTTTTAGCTCTTGTATTTCTCAGGAAAATCCTCCTTTGATTGAAACTCCGGATCAAACCAAATACGGAACAGAAACAATTGTTGATGGTATTGAAGTGCCATGGGGCATGACGTTTATAAGCGAAAAGGAATTGCTCGTAACCGAAAAAAAAGGAGTATTATACCGTGTTTCAAATGGAAATAAAACAGAAGTAAGTGGGCTTCCTGAAATCTACAAAAGAGGACAAGGAGGACTTTTGGATGTTGCCGTTCATCCTGACTTCAAAATCAATAATTTAATCTACATGACCTTGTCAAGTCATATTGAAGGAGATAAAGGCGGAAACACTTCGCTTTACCAAGCCAAGTTGAATGCCAATACACTTGAAGATATTAAGCTTTTATACAAAGCTAAACCCAATACAACCAAAGGACAACACTGGGGATCAAGGATCATTTTTGATGACGATGGGCATTTGTTTTTTTCTATAGGAGATCGAGGGAATCGAGACGTAAATCCTCAAGATCTCAAGCGAGACGGAGGGAAAATTTACCGACTCAATCTTGACGGAAGTATCCCGTCTGACAACCCATTCATAAATACCGATGGAGCTAAAAAGGCCATTTTTTCCTACGGACATAGAAATCCTCAAGGGATGACTATTCATCCAAAAACTAAAGAAATCTGGGAAAATGAACACGGCCCAAAAGGTGGAGATGAAATCAATGTCATCCAAAAAGGAAAAAATTACGGATGGCCAGTTATCACTTATGGTATAAATTATAGCGGAACTCCAATAACAGACGAAAGATCTAGACCAGGAATGGAGCAACCTTCTTATTATTGGGTTCCTTCAATCGCGCCAAGCGGAATGGCTTTTTCTTCTTCAAGGGTTTATAAGAAATGGAAAGGAGATTTATTTGTTGGCTCTCTTAAATTTAAATACCTAGAACACCTAGTAATCAAGAAAGGTAAAGTGGTGAAAAGAGAAAAAATATTAAATGAAATCGGACGTATTAGAAACGTTAAAGAAGGTCCAGATGGTTATCTATATATCGGAGTTGAGGGCAAAGGAATTTTAAAAGTGATTCAAAAATAATGAAACTACTTTCCTTAATCTTTGGTCTTTTCATTTTCTTTGAATTCTCTTGGCTTCATCAAAACAAACCATTGGAAGAAAGTATCGCGGATGGTGCAGAAATCTATCAAGATTTTTGTGTTCAATGTCATTTAGATTCTGGCGAAGGAGTTTCGAGAGTTTTTCCACCTCTAGCAAAATCTGATTACTTATTAAACAATATAGATTTAAGTATTAAAGGGATAAAATATGGGCTATATGGTCCAATCGAAGTCAATGGAGAAACCTATGATGGAGTCATGCAGAACCAAGGATTAGAGGAGGAAGAAGTTGCAGATGTAATGAACTATATTTTAAACAACTGGGGCAATTCAAGCAAACAGATAATCACATCACAACGCGTCAGTCAAATTCAAGAATAGGGTACTAAAACATATGATCTTAAAAGACATTTTTGATAATATATATCGTTATATATATCTTGTAATATTTATTGTTTTTCTTATTTGGATGATCTTTCTGGACACCCATTCTCTAAAGATTCACAACGAACTGGATCGGGAGGTTGAAAAACTTGAAATACAAAAAAAAGAATTAGAGAAGTTAATAAAAGAGGATAACAAAAATATTAAATATCTAGAAAATACTGATAGTTTAGAAAGATTTGCGCGTGAAAAATACGGTCACAAAAAAGAAAACGAAACCATTTTTTACATCGAATATAAAGACAGTATCAAACAATAAATAAAATGCTTTTTATTTTATTGAATCAAAACTGACATTAATTTTTACAGCTTTATTTTTAATTGTATTTTTAATAAATATTTTTAATTAATGGCTAAAATAATTGCGATTGCGAATCAGAAAGGAGGAGTTGGTAAAACAACAACCTCAGTCAACCTTGCTGCTGCTTTGGCTGTTCTAGAAAAAAAAGTGCTTCTGGTAGATGCTGATCCACAAGCCAATGCTACCTCTGGACTTGGTGTCGAGGTGAAACTTCAAAAACTGGGAACTTATCAATTGTTAGACCATACTGCTAAAGTTGCCGAAACCATTGTTGCAACCAGTACTCTTAATCTTGATTTAATTCCTTCTCACATTGATCTCGTCGCTATTGAGATTGAATTGGTGGATAAAAATAAAAGGGAGTACATGCTCAAAAAAGCTTTGCAACCTATTTTGGATCAATATGATTATTTAATAATAGATTGCGCACCTTCCTTAGGACTCATAACGCTAAACGCATTGACTGCCGCTGACTCACTTGTTATTCCAATACAATGCGAGTACTTTGCTTTAGAGGGACTGGGAAAATTATTAAATACCATCAAAAGTATTCAAAAAATACACAATAAGAATTTAGATATTGAAGGCTTACTTTTGACCATGTACGACTCTAGACTAAGACTTTCAAATCAGGTAGTAGAAGAAGTTCAAAAGCATTTTGGAAAAATGGTTTTCAAGACAATCATCCAACGGAATATCCGATTGAGTGAAGCCCCAAGTTTTGGTGAAAGCATTATTGACTATGACGCAACAAGCAGAGGAGCAAAAAACTATTTATCTTTGGCACAAGAAATTTTAAATAATAATAAAACTTCAGTGATCAATGGCTAAGAAAGACAAAAGAAAAGTTTTGGGAAGAGGGCTTTCAGCATTACTGAATGACCCTCAAAATGATATTCACTTGATTGAGAATACCAACGTAAATAAACTTGTTGGAAGTATCGTCGAATTGGACATTGATAAAATTGAAGTCAATCCTTATCAACCCAGAACAAACTTTGATGAAAAGTCAATTAAAGAATTGGCAGATTCTATTATAGCGCTCGGTATCATTCAACCGATTACCGTAAGAGAACTAGATCGCAATAAATATCAATTGGTTTCAGGTGAAAGAAGGTTTAGAGCTTCTAAATCAATTAATCTTGATACCATTCCAGCCTATGTGAGGATTGCCAACGATCAAGAGACCTTGGAAATGGCTTTGGTCGAAAACATCCAAAGACGTGACTTAGACCCAATCGAAATCGCCTTATCTTACCAAAGGTTAACAGATGAAATTAATTTATCGCAAATCCAATTGAGTGAAAGGGTTGGGAAGCAACGCTCTACAGTTGCCAACTACATGCGACTATTAAAACTTGACCCCATTATCCAAACTGGAATACGAGATGGTTTTTTATCCATGGGTCATGGAAGGGCGCTTATCAATATTGAAGAGACTGAAAAGCAACTTGAAGTTTACGAAAAAATAATTTCTAAAAGTCTTTCTGTTCGAGCAACTGAGACGCTTGTAAAAAATGTAAAAGAAAACGTAAGTGAACTGAAGCAATCTAAAATTCAGCCTAAACTATTCGAATCTGCAGCATCGGATTTCGGAGCCTATTTTAATGTAAAAATTACAGTAAAAGGTAACGAAAAGGAGAAGGGAAGCATTCAAATTCACTTTGATTCTCTCAAAGAGTTAAGTCAAATATTAAAAAAAATAAACCTTGAAGACTAGTGTCTTTCTCTTTATTTTGTTTTTTATCAACCTGCAACTTTACGCTCAGGAACTTGAAAAAAAGATTCTAAAAAGCCGAAAAGAAAGTCTGATTGAAAATCCCCTAACGCCTTCTAGAGCAGCATTTTACTCGGCTATCATTCCGGGTTTAGGTCAGGTCTATATTGGCCAGGCTTGGAAAATACCTCTTGTTTATGGAGCAATTGGCAGCTCGGTATACTATTACTCACACAATAAAAAAGAAATGAATCGATACAGGACTGCCTACAAGCGAAGATCTAGCGGCTTTACGGACGATGAATTTATGAAGATAATTCCTGACAAAACCAAACTTTTACAGGGAATGGAATTTCATAAAAAATATAGAGATATGTCATTTCTGTTTATCATTGGAACTTATATGCTAAATATATTAGATGCAAACGTAGGAGCACACTTGATGCAGTTTAATGTTAAAGACGATTTGAGTGTAAAACCACATTTTGAATCCGATATTTATGGTATCAATTCAAACGTAGGATTAAAAATGGTTGTAAAACTATAATTATTATTAAGAATGAAAATAGCCTTATTAGGATACGGAAGAATGGGTAAAGCCATCGAGAAAACAGCGAAAAATCGAGGGCATGAAATCGTAGCTAGAATTGACAAAGATCAAATCGAAGGAACCCTTGAGCATGCAAATGTTGCGATCAACTTTAGTATTCCCGATGCTGCAGTGAATAATATCTTTTCAGCTTTGTCCAAAGCAATTCCAGTAGTTTGCGGAACAACCGGATGGCTAGAGAATTTTAAAAAAGTGAGTGATTTTACTGTAAAAAATAAAACTGCTTTTCTCTATGCTTCTAACTTCAGCATTGGTGTTAATTTATTTTTTAAATTAAACGAACAGTTGGTAAAAATGATGAATAACCAATCTGATTATAAAGTGAGTATTGAAGAGATTCATCATATTCACAAACTTGACACTCCTAGTGGAACTGCAATTACTTTGGCAGAAGGAATCATTGAAAACAGTGAGTCTAGTGATTGGAGTTTGTCCGCAGACAAATCGGATGAAATACAGATTGATACGATTAGAGAAGGCGAAGTTCCAGGTACGCATACCATTACATATGAGTCTTCAATTGATGCAATCAGCATTAAACACGAAGCCCACAACAGAGAAGGTTTTGCACTTGGAGCTTTGGTTGCTGCGGAGTGGATCGTTGGAAAAAAAGGAATTTTTAAAATGAGTGATGTCTTAAATCTTTCCTAAAACAGAATTAATAGTAGTGTAAAATCTTTACATTTAAAAAAACACAACAATGACTTTAATACAATGGATACTGTTTTTTTTTGGTCTTCAAGTGATTCACTTTTTAGGAACATGGAAACTATATAAAGAGGCAGGAGAAAAATCTTGGAAAGCAATAATACCTGTTTATAACGCTGTGGTTTTAATGAAGATTATCAAGCGTCCAAAGTGGTGGGTGTTTTTACTTTTTTTTCCAGTAATCAACCTTTTGATGTTTATTACAATTTGGGTCGAAACACTTAAGAATTTTGGTAAAAACAAAACTATAGAGGTATTGTTAGTGATTTTCACTTTAGGTTTTTATTTATTTATATTAAACTATAGCTCCAATCTAAAGTATATTAAGGATAAAAGTTCAATCCCAAGCTCTGGATTTAATGATTGGATTGGTTCTATTGTATTCGCTGTTATTGCGGCAACCTTTGTTCATAATTATTTTTTTCAACCTTATATCATCCCTACTGGGTCATTAGAAAAATCTCTATTAATCGGTGATTTTTTATTTGTTAGTAAATTTCACTTTGGTGCTCGAGTGCCTTCAACAGCAATTTCTTTTCCAATGGTTCATGATACAATTCCTATTATCAAAACAAGATCGTATTTGAATAAACCGCAATTACCTTACATGCGGTTTCCTAAAATTCAGAGGATAAAAAGAAATGATATTGTCGTCTTCAATTGGCCGGCAGATACTGTAAGAAAGTTTTTCGTTAAAGAAAAAGGAGTGAAAAAACCAATCGATAAAAAATCAAACTACGTAAAGCGATGTGTCGGAATCGCTGGAGATACACTTGAAATTATTAATGGATTTGTTCACATCAATGGAGTTAAAAACATCCTTCCAGAACGTGCAAAAATCCAATATGGCTTTACTGCCTATGGTGAGAAAGGTATATCATCAAGAAAACTTATAAGCGTTGGAGTTAAAGATTTTTTCAGACGTTATAAAATTGGAAACATAACTCAAAACACTTACGAAAAGCTCGCTCCTTACCTAGTGGGTAGCACTGGAAATAGTCAAGACAATTTTATTGCCATCACTAGAGACAAAGGGCTCGAATCCGAACTGATTCGTTCCTTAGGGCTTCGAGCAAGTGAATTGTTGGAGAAAACAAAAGCACTAAACATGACAATTAAGGAAGCTACAATATTGGCAAAACAACCATGGCTGGATAGTGTTGTTCAGCAGATCAGTAAAAATAAAACTCCAAATAAAACCTTCTTCCCCAACCGCATTCCATTCGATTGGAACCAAGACAATTTTGGCCCTATCGTTATTCCTAATACTGGCATGACTGTTAACTTAAACTCCTCGAATTTATCGCTTTACAAAAAAGCCATTCTGGATTATGAAAATAACGACCTTGTCAGCAAAGCTGATGGAATATTTATTAATGGAAAAAAAGTTACTCAATATACTTTTAAACAAGACTATTACTGGATGATGGGAGACAATCGTCACCGTTCAGAAGACAGCCGGTTTTGGGGGTTTGTACCTGCAGATCATATCGTAGGAAAACCTGTATTCATTTGGTTCAGCATTGATGGCATCAATGATGGCATACGCAACTGGAAAGTACGATGGGATCGGGTGTTCACAACAGTGGGTGGAACAGGAAAACGGGTCTCCTACTTTCCCTATTTTATTGGACTTTTGATTCTATGGAAAGTATATTCTTTGATTGCCATAAGAAGAGCTAAAAAAGAGAAATAATGAAAGTTGGAGTTTGTCCGGCCTATCTGCCCTCAGTCAATTATATGGCTTGGATTGTTGCTCAAAAAGAAATAGGATTTATTATATCTAAACACTTTCAAAAACAAACCTTTAGAAATCGAACTGAAATTTATGGTCCTAATGGTAAATTAAATTTGATCATACCGATTGTGCATCGAAAAGATCTAGATCATCAACTTGATGAAAATGTGTTAATTCATCAAGAAAATTCTTGGCAGAAAAATCATTGGAGATCACTAGAAACTTCTTATCGATCCTCTCCTTTTTATGAGTATTATGAACACGATCTCTATCCATTCTTTCATACCCGACAGGAAAATTTAATGGATCTAAACATCCAGCTCATTCTTAAAATATTATCACTATTGAGAGTTGATAAAGACATTATCAAAGAAGAAGAAGTTACAAATGAGTTTAGAGTTCTAATTTTAGCCAAACAAAAGGTTAATAAATCAAATCCTATTTACAGCCAAGTATTTGCATCTAAGCACGGGTATCTTGATAATCTAAGCATACTTGACTTATTATTTAATTTGGGGCCAGAAAGTATTGATTATTTAATTAAACTAGACATTTAAAACTATTTCCAATCTATTATTGCGGAAATAGGATTGTGATCGGAAAGAGATTCCTGATGAGTTTTAAAATTAATGAGTTCGAACTTTGGATTTGCAAAGATGAAGTCGATTCGAAAAGGAAAATAAGCTACCCTATAAGTTGCTCCTAATCCACCTCCAGTTTCTACAAATAAGTCTTTTAGATTTTTATTCAAACTGTTATAAACTTCTGAAAAAGCATTATTATTCAAATCGGTGCAAACAATGGCAGGATAACTATTGGTCTTGTCAACTTTTTCAAATTCTTTCAATTGAAATTGTTGTTTAAGTATTACCTGTTCAATCCGATTTTTTAACTTGAGCGAATGCTGCTGAGAAAACAAGGTGTCGCTTATATTTAATCGCAAAGATTCCAAATGAATGTTATACATCCTGAGAGTATCTTTCTCGTAGACAAGATCTGAATATATGGCACCATTATTTGAATTATCAAATTTTATAACTCCATTATTAATCAATGGAAATTTTGAAAATATACTTAATCCATTTTGGGATTTGTTAAGTGAAGGTTCAATAAAACGATAAGGATAGTCAGGAAATTTTGGACTCTGTTCCCTAGCAAATTCCTGAAGACAAAAAATATCAGGGGATTCCATTTTAATAAAGCTTGATATTTCTTGAGGAATATCTTTGGATTTAATCCATTTATAACGATTAAACAATCGAACATTAAAACTCATCACTTTTAATCCTTTTGAAACTTGAACCGCATTATTGGGTAGCTTATAAAGCATGCCCCATTCACTGAAGCCGATTAGCAGTGAAAATATAAAAATAAATACAGGCCATTTCAACTTAATTAGCCAATAAGAGACAAAAACAAGATTGACAAAAGCAATTATAGGCACCAAGAGATTGAACAATGGGAAGGTAAAAAAGCCACCAAAAGTACCCATTAGAATTAATTGAACTGTCAATAAAATAAAATTAACAGGCAGGAGAACCTTATCTAAAAAATTTAATTTCATAGTTGAATCTTTAACTAAAAAAGACTAGTCTTTACCCGCTCTAAAAAGAAAATCTTTTTCTTCTTTTAAAAGGCTGTCATATCCTGATTTTCCTATTTTATCCAAAATAGCATCAATCTTTACTTGTTTTTTTTCGTCTGATTTTTGAGGTTTGACTGTTTTTCTTTTAGGAGCTCGATAAACGGTTTTAAACGATTTTTCTTTAAAAATTCCTCTCCAAATGTTTTCAAACCAAGTGCCTATATCCTTTCCTTTCCCCAATTGTTGGGCATATAAAAAGCCTAATATAGCACCTCCAATGTGCGCTAAATGACCCCCTGCGTTTCCATAGGGTATTTGAATAACATCTAGGAAAAAGAAAACCAATCCCAAGTATTTAAGTTTAGTGTTAAAAAAGAAAACACGAATATCTTGTTCGGGGGTGTAAGTGGACATAAAAATAAAAACAGCCATAACTCCAGCTGAAGCCCCTACCATCGGTGGGTATGAACCTCTAAAAACAGGGAATAAAGAATAACTAAGCAGGAAAATGATCCCCCCTGTTATGGCGCCTAAAAAATAGTTGTTTATAAAAATTCTAACTGGAAAAAGATTTAGCATTAATCTTCCTGAGTAAAAAAGGAGCATCATGTTCCAAAGCAAATGAAAGAAATCTGCGTGCAGAAAGCTGTAAGTGATTAAAGTCCAAGGGCGGGTAATAAAAGTGTTGAAATTCGGAGAAAGCTGAACCCAATCTAATAAAGAAGTTGTTGGAATTTGAAAAAGATAAAAAACAGAATTGAAAACAAAAGGAATCACAAAACAGATCACGTTGATCACAATGATCTTTTCCGCAATAGAAAGTTGCGTGTATTTATATTTTAAATTGTCCCAACGACTCATAAGTCCCAACGGTTAGCATTTGAGTCATTTTTTTTCCAAATTCGCATCATTATGAGTCCTGTAATCGCACCTCCTACATGGGCAAAATGAGCGATGGGTCCAATTGAATAAGAAGAAAATCCGAAAAATAAATCAGATAAAATAAGTATCGGAACCAACACCTTTGCTTTGACTGGAATTGGAGGAAACAACAGCATCAAACGTGCATTTGGAAAAATCATAGCAAATCCAACCAGTACACCATAGAGTGCACCCGAAGCACCTACCATCACAGAACGGTAGGCGTTAAAACCACCTGACAAAGTGCTTTCTCCAATTTGATCAATTGCCGCAGTGGGCAAATAGGCTGTTTGATAAAACTTGTTTATTTGAACTGCATTAATTCCTAAATCAGTCAATGCATCACTGACTTTACCCACCTGATAATAATAGAGTAAAAGCTGTAATCCTGCTGCGCCAAGACCTGTGGAGAGATAAAAAAATATAAATTTTTGTTTCCCCCACATTTGCTCTAAAGGAGTTCCGAACATGTAAAGACCAAACATATTAAAGAATATATGAGAAATATCGCCATGCATAAACATATGCGACATAGGCTGCCATATTTGGAATTTAGGATTTCCCGGATAATGCAAGGCAAATAAATCATAGACAAGATCACCAAAAGTTAGGGTCCCTAAAAAAAAGATACCATTAATAATCAGCAAATGTTTTACTGTCTCGGTTATGTTTCGCATTAATTCAATTTATTTTCTAATTCTTCTTTATCTAAAGTAACAAAAATTTGACGATCAAATGGCGAGAGTAAAGTCTCTTTACAAGCAAATAAATCATCTACCAGCGCTTGCTGTTCTATGATGGAAAGATCCTTACCTGATTTAATTGAAAGGGATTTGGCAATCACTTTTGAGATGAAATCAGCTTGGCTAAAACTTTCTAAAGGAGTTTCCTGCTCGGTGCTTGCAAAAACATCTTCAAACAATTGGTTTAACTGTTTGTCATTACAAATTGCTGGCACACCAGTTATGACTATCTTGTTATTTGACAATTGGGTTACAAAACCCACAGCATGAAGGTTTTCCTGATACCCTTCAAAAAGCGCAATTTGAGAATGAGTTAATTGGATTTCTCTGGGAAATAACAGTTGTTGACTCAGAATATCTCGCTGCGTGATACCTTTCAGAAAAGTCTCATAAAGAACTCTTTGATGTGCTCTTTTTTGGTCCATGATCAACAGACCCGAACGAAGAGAGGTTACAATATATTTGTTAAAAAGTTGAAATACTTTTGGGCTGTGTGTAATATCGAGTTTTAACTCTTCATTTGAATCAGATTCACTCTCAGGAATTTCAAGATCTGAATACAGACTTTCCCAAGACTCAACAATGAATTTGTTTTTTTCACCCTCTTTTTTGTGAAATGGATTAAAACTTGAATTAATTTCTATTGGTGGTGGACCTTGATGGTCCTTATTACGAAATGCATAAGGCGTATCTAGTAGAGGATCTCGATCAAAATCGAGGCTAGGAAACGCTTGAAACATGCCCAAGCTATGTTTTACCATAGATTTAATTATCGCAAAAAGATTTTGATCATCTTCAAATTTAATTTCAGTCTTGGTAGGGTGTATATTAATATCAATCGACTTAGGATCAACTTGAAGGAAAAGAAAATACCCGGGCTGGTATCCGTCTCTAAGCAAACCCAGGTAGGCTGAGCTAATTGCATGATGAAGGAAAGGACTTTTAATAAAACGATTATTCACGAAAATAAATTGTTGTCCTCTTGATTTTTTGGAAAAATCAGGCTTAACAATAAAACCTTCAATCCCTGCCACAGAGGTCATTTCTTCGACAGGAATTAACTTTTCTTCAATTTTGTTTGCGAAAATATTTGCAATCCTTTTTCTAATAATACCAGCAGGAAGGTCAAATAATTCTGAACCGTTTTGATAAAAAGTAAACTTTATTTCGGGGTGAGCAATTGCAACCCTATGGAACTCATCAATCACATGTCGAAACTCAACATTGTCAGACTTAAGAAAATTTCTTCTGGCAGGTATGTTATAAAATAAATTCTTAACCGCAATCGAGGTGCCTTTAGGTGAAACCGAAAGCTCTTGAGATTCGACTTTACTTCCAGCAATTTTGATACAAGTAGCCATTTCGACCTCTTCGGTTCGAGTGTGAGTTTCAACATGGGCAATCGCTGCAATTGAAGCTAAAGCTTCGCCCCTAAAACCCATAGAAGTTATCGAAAACAGATCTTCTGCAGTTTTTATTTTTGAGGTTGCATGACGTTCAAAAGCCAAACGAATATCGTTTGGAGACATTCCAATACCATCATCAATTACTTGAATTAATGTTTTTCCTGAGTCTTTTATTAAAAGTTGAATGTGACTTGATTTGGCATCAATAGCATTTTCCAAAAGCTCCTTAACTACTGAAGCAGGCCTTTGAATAACTTCACCTGCAGCAATCTGATTAGCTACATGATCTGGTAAAAGTGAAATGATGTCTGCCATTATTTGGTCGAACTAAAAATGGACAAGTCGAAATCGATAACATAGAGAAAACAGAATAAAAGGAATAAAATGATTAAAATCAATCTTAAGGATAAGCTTCGGTTACCACGGGTGCGCATCTTAACTCGTGCTTCTTTCCATTGATGACCTAAATCATTCGCGTTGAAATTGTCTCGATATTTAGAAAACTTAGAATCAAATTCATATATATTACCATCATCTTTACCTCTAAAATAGCGAGGTGTATAGTTATACCTTCGGTTTTTGTTAAGTTTAAAAAGACTTCCTTTCATGAGTCAATAAAGAAAATTATGTAGTGTCAAATTTAATCAAAGCTAATTAAACTAGACATTGAATTTAAATTAAAATGGGTGAGAAATATAATTTAAGAAATTGCTACCATCTTAAGGGCAGCAACTGCGGCCTCAGCTCCTTTATTACCAAGCGCTCCGCCGCTTCTTGCTTTGGACTGTGACATTGTATCGTCCGTGAGTACACAAAAAATTACAGGAATTTTTCCACTGAGATTTAAGTCCTTAATACCATGAGCAACTGCATTGCAAATGAATTCAAAATGTCGAGTTTCTCCCTGAATCACGGACCCAATTGAAATCACACCATCTACATCCATTTGTTGGGCTTTGCTAGCGCCATAAACCAGCTCAAAGCTTCCAGGGACATCAATTCTAACAATATTTTCTTTAAGAACATTGTGTTTTACCAAAGTTTGAAACGCACCTTTAAACAAGGATTCTGTAATATTGTCGTTCCATTCAGAAACAACCAATGCAAAACGGTAATTACTTCCGTCAGGAACGTTTTTGGAATTATAATCCGATAGGTTGTTTAGGACAGATGCCATTTTTATTGATTTTCCAAACGGCCAATTTGAACCTCTACGAATTTGGCTTCTGCCGAATCAGGATAGTCAGATTTTATTCGTTTGAAATAAGAAAGTGCCGAACTGTTCTTCCCTAAAGAAGCACCTAACATTGCGGCTTTATATAAATATTTAGGAGTACTAAATAAATTATCACTCGATTCAAAGGCCTTCACATAATATTCATACGCCTCTTCTTGCTGATCAATTTGGGCAAATGCATCACCAATTGCTCCTTTAGAAAGTGCGCTTAACAAAATATCATCCGAATTAAAATTATCTAGATAGTCAATTGCGTTTTTATAATCTTTTAAGTTTAAGTAAGCCATTCCAGCGCTGTAAGTCGCCAATTTGGAAGCAAGAGTTCCACTGTAGTTTTCGATAATATCAATAAAACCATACTTACCCTCTCCCCCATTCAAGGATCTTAAAAACAAAGAATCTGAATTTTGTCCATTCACGGCCAAATCAAAATAATATTGTGCTTGACTTAATTCACTTACTGCTTCAAGCTCTTTGGGTTCGGAAACAAATTTCTGGTAAGCCAAGTAAGAAAGAACAGAAATTGCAATGGCACCGATTCCTACAAGAATAAAATTTTGATACTTCGAAACCCACTCTTCAGTTTTAGAAGCAGTAGAATCCAATTTCTCAAACACCTCTGCTGTCGCACTATCAGCTTCTGCCGAATTGCTGTTATTTGCAGTACTCGTGTTTTTATATCCTCTCTTTTTATAGGTTGCCATTTCTTATTTTTAAGACCACAAAATTAGTCTTTTTTAAGCCAAAATCAAAACCGTAATAAAGTTTGATGTCCTGTTTAATTTTTAAGCCATAAATTTTATCCTGTAAAAATAAGCTAGACTATATTTGTAAATATGTTTTTAAAACAACTCAGTCTCACGAATTACAAAAATCTCGAAGCTTCACAATTTAAATTTGAAGCCAGAATAAATTGCTTTATTGGCAATAATGGGATTGGAAAGTCAAATATTCTTGACGGCATCTATCACTTGGCCTTTACTAAGAGCTACTTCAACCCTTCAAGTGTTCAAAATATTCAATTTGATAAAGAGTTTTTTGTTCTTGAAGGAAAATTTGAAAAACTGGGGCGAGATGAAAAAATAAACTGTAGCCTGAAACGCGGACAGAAAAAAGTCATTAAACGAAATGGGAAAGTCTATGATAAAATAGCCGAACACATCGGACTTATTCCTTTGGTGATTATTTCTCCTGCAGACCAAGACCTGATCATTGAAGGCAGTATGACCAGAAGAAAATTCATTGACAGCGTCATTGGTCAAACGGACAAGAATTATCTTCAAAACCTGTTGGACTATAAAAAAACACTTGCCCAAAGAAATGCTTTGTTAAAGTATTTTGCGCTTAATCGTACTTTTGACAAAAACACTTTAGATATCTACAATCATCAAATGAACGAGCTCTCAAGACCTATTTTCGATAAAAGAGTCGCCTTTATGAAAGAGTTTATTCCAATATTCAAAAGTCGCTATAAAAACATCAGTGGTGACAAAGAAGAAATTGATATTGAGTTCAAATCTGATCTTAACGAAAACACACTGCTCCAATTACTAGAACAACATCTGGACAAAGACAAAATGCTACAGTTCACCTCAGTGGGAGTTCATAAGGATGATTTAGATTTTCAGATTTCAGGATCACCCATCAAGAAATTCGGAAGTCAGGGACAACAAAAAACTTTTTTGATTGCATTGAAATTAGCTCAATTTGATTTCATCAAACAAGTTGCGGGCATGAGTCCGATTGTTTTACTCGATGATATTTTTGATAAATTAGATCAAAATCGGGTGACACAAACCATTCAACTTTTTGAAAACGAAACCGCCGGACAGATCTTTATTTCTGATACGCACGAAAATCGTATTAAGGAAGCTTTATCGGTGGGTAAATCTAGTTATGAATTGTTTAATTTATACTAATTGAAAATTAAAGTTTTAAAACTTTTTGTTTTTATTCTTTTGATTTCATGCAATCAAAAGGAATTAGATGTGTCTGCCTTAGTGCATCTCAACGGTTATTGGAAAATAAGTCACATCACCCAAGAAAACGAAATGTTTAAACCCAATGGGGAACCTCAACTTATAGATTATTATTTTTTTAAACAAAAAAAAGGAGTTCGAAAAAAGGTGCAACCCAACTTAATCAATCAAAGTTTTCTGGTGTCACTGGATGAAGCAAATTTTGTAATTATCGAAAAACAGCAAAACTTTTTTTTATCCTACAAAACAAAATGGGCTACTTGGGAGGAAAGAATTGTAACTTTAGACAAAGATGTGTTGATTTTAGAAAATGATGCCAAAGAATATCATTATGTTAGACACTCAAAATAAAGTAGTAAATGGCTAACTCAAAAAGAAACTTCGAACCACAATTACTTGGAAAAGTTTTGAGTGAAATTGTTGAATCAAAAGCACTCAATAGAGGAATCACCAACGAAAAAATCAATGGCCTTTGGAATCAACTTCTGGGAGATAATATTTCACAATTCACAGATAAAGTAGAGCTAAGAAACGAGACCATATACGTTTCCCTAAGCAGTGCTCCTCTTAGAGAAGAGCTTAGCTATGGAAAGGAAAAAATAATGCGGATGTTGAATGAAGAAATGGGTAAAGAAATAATTAAAAAAATTGTTCTTCGTTAATACATTTCGCGCGCCGAAAAATGAAAAGCGCACTCGATACTGGCATTTTCATCACTATCAGAACCATGAACTGCATTTTCTCCAACTGAAGAAGCATAAAGCTTACGGATCGTTCCCTCTGCTGCTTCAGTAGGATTGGTGGCTCCGATGAGTTTTCTAAAATCGTCTACTGCGTTGTCTTTTTCAAGAATGGCAGCAACAATAGGTCCACGGGTCATAAATTGAATCAATTCTCCGAAAAAAGCACGTTCTTTATGAACAGCATAAAAAGCCTCTGCTTCAATTTTAGAAAACTTTGTCAATTTCATTGAAACAATATTAAAACCAGTTATGGTGATTTTATTTAGTATCGTACCGATATGACCTTTCTCAACCCCATCAGGCTTAATCATTGTAAAAGTTCTGTTTTTTGGCATCTGAATATTTTTTTATTCTGCAAATGTATAAAAATTGTAACTCTTTAATAAATTGAATACAATGAAAAATTCTCTTTGTCTATTTATATTTAAAACAAGGCAACTTAAAAATTTGGTATATTTGAACTTATGAAAAAACAACTACTAGAGGAATTCATTCAAATCCTAAACACCTCGAAAAAAGTCGTTATTATTCCCCATAAAAATCCTGATGGAGATGCTTTAGGAAGCACCTTGGCGCTTAATTTCTTTTTAAACAAAACTGGGCATCAATCTTCTCTTATTTCACCTAACGAATACCCTGATTTTCTTAACTGGCTTCCAGGGCAAGAAGGGATATTAAAACACACTACTGAAACAAATAAAGCCGTCGAACTCATCAAAGCAGCCGATTTAATTTTCACACTCGACTTCAATAGCTTGGGTCGTGTAGAATTACTAGAACCGCACATCAATGCTAGCAGCGCAAAAAAAATAATGATTGACCATCATCAAGACCCAAGTGATTATGCAGATATAATGTATTCTGACTCGAACATTGGCTCAACATGCGAAATGGTTTACAATTTAATTTCTCAATTAAACGCATCACAAATTGATCAAAAAATTGCCACTTGTCTCTATACTGGCATCATGACTGATTCGGGTTCATTTCGTTTTCCCTCGACCACTTCAAAGACCCATCATGTCATTGCAGAATTGATAAACAAAGGAGCGAATCATTCCGTAATTCATCAAAATATTTATGACACTTTCACCTT
>Ga0308007_10000200_pt1 | contig 26955 bp, 17 predicted proteins | sample Neamet71_FD_203152 | JGI IMG/M metagenome (GOLD analysis project Ga0308007, IMG submission 203152) | Marine microbial communities from water near the shore, Antarctic Ocean - #71 | ecosystem: Environmental > Aquatic > Marine > Unclassified | place: Southern Ocean | collected 2014-06-07
TGTAGGGTTTGTATTAGGGCGCAAAAGAGGCATGCTCGCGATTGCTATCTATTTGATTTTAGGCATTATTGGGCTGCCTGTTTTTGCCAACGGCGCATCAGGAATAGAAACATTAATGGGTGGCAGCGGCGGATTTTTGTACGGGTTTTTAGTCGGTGGTTATGTGTGTGGTGCATTACAAGAGAATGGATTTGCAGCACGTTTTGTCAGTATTTTAAAGGCCATGGCCATCGGAACTGCGTTAATTTTAATCTGTGGAATTGCCCAACTGACTTTTTTATACGGCTTTGAGAAAGCCTTACAGTATGGCTTTCTACCCTTTTGGCCCGGAGCGATCCTGAAAATTATTTTGGGTACAGTGATCGTTTATTGCATTCCAAAAGAAAGATATTTAGGGCAACCGGACTAACCTTTGCAACAGCATGCACAATAACTCAACACTGAAAACCATATAGTAACTTTACACACTTCATCTCACCAAGATTAGCCATAGATTTCTTTATATCCGGCGGATTCATTGCTGGTGCCTTAGTTGTTAAGGCTTTGGTTAAACAGCTAACCCATAAAAAAAGCGGCTCATAGGCCGCTTTTTTTATGCTCACTTGGCTGCTTGAAATTCTACCAGCCAGTAATTTCTTTTAAGCCATTACCAATCTCAGCAAGACTGCGCACGGTTTTAACACCGGCGTCGTCAAGAGCAGCAAATTTCTCATCTGCCGTACCCTTCCCACCAGAAACTATCGCACCAGCATGACCCATACGCTTGCCAGCAGGTGCGGTTACACCAGCAATATAGGAAACAACAGGCTTGCTCACGTTGTCTTTAATGAACGCCGCTGCTTCTTCTTCGGCAGTACCGCCAATTTCGCCGATCATGACGATCGCTTCGGTAGCTGGATCTTTTTCAAACAACGCCAAGATGTCGATAAAGCTTGAACCAGGAATGGGATCGCCACCAATACCAACACAGGTAGACTGACCAAACCCATAGTCGGTGGTCTGCTTGACTGCTTCGTAGGTCAATGTCCCAGACCGAGAGACAATACCGACCTTTCCAGGCAAATGGATGTGACCAGGCATGATGCCGATTTTACATTCCCCTGGAGTGATAACACCTGGGCAGTTAGGCCCAATGAGAGTAACGCCCAGATTATCGCAAACGACTTTACAGTCGAGCATATCTTGAGTCGGGATACCTTCGGTAATACAAACAATAAGCTTGAGACCTGAGTAGGCGGCTTCAAGAATAGAGTCTTTACAGAATGGCGCAGGTACATAGATAACAGAAGCTTCTGCCCTTGTAACTTCAACTGCTCCAGCAACGGTATTAAACACAGGTAGTCCAAGGTGGGTTGTACCACCCTTACCTGGGGTTACACCACCAACCATCTTTGTACCATACTCAATGGCTTGCTCCGAGTGGAAGGTGCCCTGCCCACCAGTAAAGCCCTGGCAGATAACTTTAGTGTCGCTGTTAATTAAGATAGACATGTTTAGTTACCCTCCGCGGCTTTAACAACCTGTTGCGCTGCATCAGTAAGACTAGTAGCAGCAATAATGGCAAGGCCAGACTCGGCCAATTTCTTAGTCCCTAGCTCAGCATTATTGCCTTCTAAGCGCACAACCACTGGAATGATCACTCCAACCTCTTCTACTGCGCCTATGACGCCTTCAGCGATAAGATCGCAACGCACAATGCCGCCAAAAATGTTGATGAGAACCGCTTTGACGTTGTCGTCTGAAAGAATAATTTTAAACGCTTCAACCACGCGTTCTTTGGTCGCTCCGCCCCCAACATCAAGGAAGTTAGCCGGCGACCCTCCATGCAAATTAACAATATCCATAGTACCCATAGCCAGACCCGCGCCGTTGACCATACAGCCGATGTCCCCATCGAGGGCCACGTAGTTAAGGTCCCAAGCAGAGGCGTGGGCTTCACGGGCATCTTCCTGTGAAGGATCATGCATTTCTTTAATCTGTGGCTGACGGTACATAGCATTACTATCAACAATAATCTTGGCATCCAAACAGTGGAGATTACCCTCGTCAGTAATGACCAGCGGGTTAACCTCTAACAGCTCAAGATCTTTTTCTTTAAATAGTTTAGCCAGCCCCATAAAAATACTAACAAACTGCTTAATTTGAACGCCTTTGAGGCCCAATTTAAAAGCTAGATCACGCCCCTGATAAGGCTGAGCGCCGGTTACCGGATCAATAATGGCTTTAAGAATCTTCTCTGGAGTCTCTTCAGCCACTTTTTCAATCTCAACACCGCCCTCGGTAGAGGCCATAAAGATGATGCGACGTGTTCCCCGGTCAACCACGGCACCAAGATATAGCTCTTGATCGATGTCAGTGCAGGTTTCAACCAAAATACGACTAACAGGTTGACCTTTGGCATCGGTTTGATAAGTGACTAAGTTTTTGCCTAACCACTGACGGGAAAATGCTTCAATCTCAGCTTTAGAGCTAACTAGCTTTACACCACCGGCTTTACCGCGACCACCAGCATGGACCTGCGCTTTAACGACCCAGCGACCGCCACCAATAATATCAGCAGCGGCAATCGCTTCCTGAACTGTTTCTGCAGCAATGCCTTTCGACACTGGCAGTCCATACTCGGCAAACAGTTGCTTACCTTGATATTCATGCAGGTTCATACTTCGATTCCTGTTAATGTTTAGGTTGTATTGTACCCTAGGCTATTAAACAAATAGCCCGGAGTGCAAAAGGTTAATTTCTTTCTAGCGTCGCTTGCGATTTGCGATATGAATTGCAGCTCCATTCACCGCCAAAGCCGCCTCGTGGACCGCCTCAGACAGCGTGGGATGGCCAAACACGGTCATACCTAAGTCTTCCGCACTCGAACCAAACTCCATTGCTATCGCCACTTGCTGAGTTAAATCAGCAGCACTTGGCCCAACAATGTGGCAGCCCAGTATGCGGTCAGTGTCAGCATGAGCAATAATCTTAACCATGCCGTCAGTATCATTTGCCGCCAAAGCTCTACCGCTTGCTGCAAATGGGAAAGTACCAACATTATAGGGCTCACCCGCGGCCTTAACCTGCTCTTCGGTTTGACCCACAGAAGCGACCTCAGGGTGAGTATAAATTACGTTAGGAACAATATCGTAGTTCATTTGGGCCTTGTGGCCAGCAATCCGCTCAGCCACCATGACGCCCTCTTCTGACCCTTTGTGGGCCAGCATGGGGCCACGCACCAAATCTCCAACAGCATAGACACCCGGTGCATTTGTCGCACAGAACTCATTAACATAAACTGAGCCACGGTCATCTATGTCTACACCACTATCTGGCGCCAGAAGCCCTTGAGTGAAAGGCCGACGGCCAACACAGACTATCAGCTTATCGAAACTTTCTTTAAGCTCTTCACCAGCTGTCGTCTTATAAGTCACTTCGACTTCGCGGCCTTTAATTTGAGTACCAGTGACCCGAGCACCTAATCGAATATCTAAACCCTGTTTGGTAAAGATTTTCTTAGATTCTTTCGCAATGGCTTTGTCCATGATAGCTAAGAAGTCGTCAAGCGCTTCCAGCAATACCACTTTAGAGCCTAGCCGACCCCAAACAGAGCCTAACTCTAGACCGATAACACCAGCGCCAATAACGCCCAAACGTTTAGGCACTTCACCAAGTTCCAGAGCGCCAGTAGAATCAAGAATGAGATCATTATCAACCGGCGCAACAGGGATGGCGATGGGCAAAGAGCCTGAAGCCAGAATAACGTTTTCCGCTTCGATTACAGACACAACACCACTGTTGTCAGTCAGTTCGACTTTTTTACCCGCAAGAAGCTTACCCATGCCATAAAGCGCAGTAACACCATTAGCTTTAAACAGCCCTGCAATACCGCCAGTGAGTTGCTTAACAATCTTGTCTTTTCGGCCAAGCATAGCCGCGATATCCATCTCCACACCCTTGGTGCTAATACCATGAACCGCTAGCCCTTCTGCCGCTTCATGATACTTGTATGAACTGTCGAGCAAGGCCTTTGAAGGAATACAACCAACATTGAGGCAGGTTCCGCCATTGACACCAACCCCTTCGTTGTTTTTCCACTTCTCAATACAGGCCACTTGCAGTCCTAGTTGCGCTGCGCGAATCGCCGCAACGTAACCCGCGGGGCCACTACCTATCACCACAACATCATACTTATCAGACATTTATATACCTATTTATCAATTAGTTATCGATTAAATCTCAAGTAAAATCTTAGCTGGATCTTCAATCAATTGTTTGATCGCTACCAAGAACTGCACCGCTTCTTTTCCGTCGATTAAGCGGTGATCATAGGACAGCGCCAAATACATCATAGGGCGAATAACAACTTCTCCATTGACCGCCATTGGCCGCTCTTGAATCTTATGCATACCCAGAATAGCCGCCTGAGGTGCATTAAGAATGGGCGTTGAAATCAACGAACCATAGACGCCACCATTGGTAATAGTAAAGGTGCCACCGGTCATTTCTTCGATGGTCAGTTTGCCGTCACGGGCCTTGCCCGCATAGGCACTAATAGAATTCTCTACAGTCGCTATGCTCATGTTCTCAGCACTTCTTAGGACTGGCACAACTAGACCACGTTCTGTGGACACGGCAACACCAATATCTTGGTATCCGTGATAAACAATATCGGAGCCGTCAATAGAAGAATTAACCAAAGGGAATCGCTTAAGCGCCTCTACAGCGGCCTTTACGAACAAGCCCATAAAGCCCAACCGAGTGCCATTGTGCATCTTAGTAAACTCGTCCTGGTACTGTTTACGCAGGCTCATCATGGCTGACATGTCAACTTCGTTAAATGTAGTCAATGAAGCGGTCGTCTGAGTTACATCCAAAAGACGCTCTGCGATACGCGCACGCATGCGCGTCATAGGCACACGACGTTCGACTCTCTCGCCCTCTTGCATTACAGGCTCTATGGTTTCTGGCGCTTTTGATGCCGGAGCAGAAGCTGCCACTAAAGGCACTGCTAAAGGAGTAAAATTGACCACATCTTCTTTAGTGATGCGCCCCCCTTTGCCCGTCCCGGAAACCTGAGAAAGGTCAATATCACGCTCATCAGCTAATTTTTTAGCCGCAGGGTTTACCAAAGCATCACCCACCTGCTGGTCAGGCTCAGAGGCAGCTGTTACTTTTGCTGGAGATACAGCAGCCTCGCCTTCTTCAATGCGAGCCAAAATCTCGTTGCTAAGGACAATATCTCCCTCTGCTTTAAGCACCTCGGTAAGAGTGCCAGAAGCTGGCGCGACAACCTCAAGGACAACTTTGTCGGTTTCAATATCGACAATAAGTTCGTCACGTTCAACCGCGTCGCCAGGTTGCTTATGCCAAGTTGCCAGCGTCCCTTCTTGTACGGATTCCGGGTAAGTCGGTGCCTTAATTTCTATGGCCATTAATCTATTCCTAGTTTAAGCGCCCAAGGTCAGCGCTTCGTCAATAAATTGTTTCTGTTCTTCAAGATGAACAGACATGTATCCGCTCGCCGGAGCGGCTGAGCCGATTCGACCCGCAAAGGTTAGATTCAGCTTTGAATCTAACCTTTGCAATGCATTACGCATATGATGCTGACTGCTATACCAAGCACCCTGGTTCATTGGCTCTTCCTGACACCAAACTGCGCTTTCTAAGCCGCTATAGGGTGCCAAAACAGCATCTAGCTCCTGATCTGGGAACGGGTATAGCTGCTCAAGACGAACCAGTGCGATATCAGTAATACCGCGCTCATCTCGCTCTTCGAGTAGATGATAGTAGACCTTACCTGAACAGAGAACCACACGCTTGACCTCAGCGGGCTCAACCCTGCCATCTGCAATTACGTTGAAAAATTCGCCTTGGGCTAACTCTTCAAGGGTTGAAGTTGCTAATTTATGGCGCAATATCCATTTTGGACTCATTACGATCAGAGGCCGTCGCATTGGGCGAATAGCTTGTCGTCGCAATAAATGGAAAATCTGTGCTGGCGTTGTTGGATTACAAATTTGCATGTTATGTTCAGCAGAAAGCTGTAAGAACCGCTCAAGCCTAGCCGAAGAGTGCTCAGGGCCCTGCCCTTCAAAGCCATGAGGCAGCAGCATAGTCAGGCCACATAATCTGCCCCACTTGTGCTCACCACTGGCAATAAATTGATCAATCACAACCTGAGCACCATTAGCAAAGTCACCAAACTGAGCTTCCCAAATAATTAAGCCTGCGGGTGCAGTTGTCGCATACCCATATTCAAAGGCCAGTACTGCTTCTTCTGAAAGAACTGAGTCATAAATATCAAAACGCGGCTGATCATCCGACAAGTTTGCCAGTGGCAAATAAGCCTCGCCATCCTTCTGATTAAACACTACCGCATGACGGTGAGAAAAGGTGCCGCGGCGTATATCTTGACCTGTAAATCGAATTGGGTAGCCTTCATGAAGCAACGTGCCGTAAGCCAGAAGCTCGGCCATACCCCAATTTAGAGGCAGTGCCCCTCCAACCATTTTACGGCGGTCGTCATAAATTTTGGCTACCTGTCGCTGAACTTGAATTCCATCAGGAATGGTCGTTATTTTAGTCCCGATATCTTGCAGTTCATTAAGCGCAATAGCTGTAGCGCCTGGCGCTCGCCAATCATGATCCAAATAAGGCAACCAATTTACAAACAAACTGGTATCTGGCTCTCGCACTAAGTTGTGCACAACGAATTCACCCTTATCTAGGCTGGCCCGATACACATTTGCCATTTCATTAGCTTGGTCTTGCTCAAGAACACCCTCAGACACAAGTTTTTGCGCATAAAGCGCTCTAGTGGTGGAATGCTTGCGAATAATTTCATACATTAAAGGCTGAGTAGACGACGGCTCGTCAGTTTCATTGTGTCCGCGCCGACGATAACAAACTAAGTCAATAACCACGTCTTTACCAAACTCATACCGATAGTCAGTAGCCAGCATCGCGGCAAACATCACTGCATCAGGATTGTCACTATTAACATGCAATATAGGCGCGCCAACCATCTTGGCAATATCGGTGCAGTATTCTGTTGATCGAGCATCATCCTGGCGACTGGTAGTAAAACCCACCTGATTGTTGATCACAATATGGATAGTGCCACCGGTTTTATACGCTCGGGTTTGCGATAGCTGAAAAGTTTCCATCACCACGCCTTGCCCTGCGAACGCTGCATCACCATGCATCAAGATAGGTACAACCTTTTGACCGGTGGGGTCGTTCCGGCGATCTTGACGTGCACGGCCAGAGCCAACAACGACCGGGCAAGAGATTTCTAAGTGTGATGGGTTAAAACCCAACGCCATATGGACTTCGCCACCGGGTGTCATCACGTTCGATGAAAAACCTTGGTGATACTTTACGTCACCAGAGGTATTAACCAGCCGTTTACCTTCAAATTCTTCAAACATTTCAGCTGGGTTTTTACCCAAAATATTGACCAAGACATTGAGTCTGCCTCGATGGGCCATCGCCATAACAATCTCTTTGGCGCCATATTCCCCCGAACGCCTTACCAAACAATCGAGCAGAGGAATCAAGCTCTCTCCACCTTCCAAACCAAATCGCTTAGTACCTGGATACTTAGAATCGAGATGTTTCTCCAACCCTTCAGCTGCGGTCAGTCTATTGAGAACATCAATACGCGCACCATCACCATACGTTGGCTTGGACCGAACACTCTCAAAACGTTGCGCCAACCACTGCTTTTCGGCAAAAGAAGTGATGTGCATGAATTCGGGGCCTAAGTCTCCGCAATAGGTTTCCTCAAGGGCCCCTACAATTTCACGCAAGGTGGCTTCTTGTTTACCTATGTAAAGGGGGCTTGTCTGAAATGTCGTATCAAGGTCGGCTTGGGTTAAGCCGTGAAAATGTAGTTCAAGATCAGCGACAGCCTCACGAATCATAATTCCTAAGGGGTCTAATTTGGCTTTTTGATGTCCACGAAAACGATAAGAGCTGATTAACTGAACAACCTTAACCTGCTTGCGTTCATGCTCTAAATGAATTCCACCAGACCCAGGCGCTGGGGTCGGTCTCGCCTGGCGTCGACCAAGCAACTCAAAATGCTGGATAATCGTGTCATGGGATATATCAGGTGCTATTGAACCATTGGTGCGAGGTAGAGAGTCAAAAAAGCTGCTCCACTCCTCCGATACTGCATTTGGATCATGCAAGTAAGTTTCGTAAAGCCCTTCAATATAGGCGGCATTTCCACCGGAATAGTGGGAGGAGCTAAGAAATCGCTCCATTGGGCCCTGGGGCATTTATGATATGTCCTTATGACTGCAGATTTTGCCGCCATTCTAAAGGGCTAAGCCTCCAACCGCCAGCAAAATCTGTATTACTTTTCATTGAAATAGCTAGTGCGTTAAGTTGCACTACGGATCAACATATTTCGAATATGACCTATCGCTTTTGTAGGATTCAATCCTTTTGGACAAACTTGCACGCAATTCATGATGCCATGACAGCGGAACACGCTAAATGGGTCATCTAAATTAGCTAAACGCTCTTTTGTTGCAGTGTCTCTGCTGTCAGCTAAAAACCGGTAGGCTTGCAATAAACCTGCGGGTCCAATAAATTTATCTGGATTCCACCAAAATGATGGGCAGGCAGTTGAACAACAAGCGCACAGTATGCACTCGTAGAGACCATCTAACTTGGCTCGCTCCTCAGGACTTTGTAACCGTTCAATAGCCGGTGCAGGCGAGTTGTTGATCATGTAGGGTTGTATCTTTTCGTACTGAGCATAGAACTGACTCATATCGATAACCAAATCACGAATCACTGGCAAACCTGGAAGAGGACGTATAACTAGCTTATTTCCTTTAACAGCTTCAGACAGAGGGGTGATGCAGGCCAAGCCATTCTTACCTGAAATATTTACCCCGTCGGAACCGCAGACACCCTCTCGACAGGAGCGCCGAAATACAAGGGTAGGATCTTTGATCTTGAGTTTCTCAAGAACATCTAAGACCATGATGTCTTTACCCTCAGTGTCGAACTGAAAATCCTGCATGTATGGCTCGTCATCGACTTCTGGGTTGTAGCGATAGATACTTACATTCAACATAAATTTAGCTTCTCTGGCAATATATCAGTAGGTACGGATCATTGGCTCAAAAGGCTCACGCGTTTTAAGCTTGAAATTCACTGGTCGCTTACCAATTTCCTTACTCCCAGGGAAGTAAATAGAGTGGCATAACCAGTTTTCATCATCACGATCTTGGAAATCTTCCCGCGCATGAGCGCCGCGACTCTCCGTGCGACCTTCAGCAGCAATCGCAGTAGCATAAGCTGTTTCGAAAAGATTCTGTAACTCTAAGGCTTCGATTCTCGCCGTATTAAAGGAGTTACTCTTATCTTCTAGGTATACGCTCTCAACCCTTGGACGTAATTCATCGAGTTTCCCAATACCCTCTTGCATATAATCACCTCGGCGGAAAACGCCGAAGAAATTCTGCATGATGGTTTGTAATTCGGCTCTAAGTACCGCAGCATTTTCACCTTCCGACGAGGCATTAAGGCGATTTAATCCAGCCATAGCACGATCAATGTCAGCGTCTGACGCATCTTTCAACACAATACCGTCACGTAGCTGTTTTTCGATAAACATCCCTGATGCGCGGCCAAATACAACCAAGTCGAGCAACGAGTTGCCGCCTAGACGATTAGCGCCGTGCACTGACACACAAGCCGCTTCTCCACAGGCGTAAAAACCTTCAATAACCTGCTCTTTTCCTTCACGGTCAAGGGACAAGGCTTGTCCATTAACATTAGTTGGAATACCGCCCATCATATAGTGACAGGTGGGTACTACAGGAATAGGTTCTTTAATGGGATCTGCATGTGCAAAGGTACGTGATAGCTCAAGAATTCCTGGTAATTTAGCGTTGAGTGTCTCTTCACCTAAATGATCCAACTTAAGAAATACGTGATCCCCATCTGGCCCACAACCGCGACCTTCTAAAATCTCCAGCACCATAGACCGAGCAACAACATCACGCCCGGCCAAATCTTTAGCGTTGGGAGCATAGCGTTCCATAAATCTCTCACCGTCTTTGTTAACCAGATAACCACCCTCTCCACGACAACCTTCAGTTACCAGCGTTCCGGCACCATGAATGCCCGTTGGATGGAACTGCCACATCTCGATATCTTGAACGGGAAACCCAGCTCTCAGAGCCATGCCGATGCCATCGCCAGTACAAATATGAGCATTAGTAGTCGATGCGTAAATTCGACCAGCACCACCCGTCGCAAAAACAGTCGCCTTCGCTTTAACGTAGACGGTTTCACCAGACTCGATGTTGATAGCCACGACACCAACAACTGCATCATCAGCATTCTTAACAATATCGACGGCAAACCATTCGTTAAGAAAAACAGTTTTATTCTTTAAGTTACCTTGGTAAAGCGTGTGCAACAGCGCATGGCCTGTTCGGTCTGCAGCAGCACAGGTTCTCGCAGCTTGCCCACCGGCACCATAATCTTTTGACTGACCACCGAAGGGACGCTGATAAATTCGCCCTTCTTCTGTTCTAGAGAAAGGTAGCCCCATATGCTCAAGTTCAAAAATGGCTTCGGGGCCAGTCTGACACATATATTCTATGGCCTCTTGGTCACCTATATAGTCCGACCCTTTAATAGTGTCGTACATGTGCCACTGCCACTGGTCATTTGGATCGTCGCTGGCAATCGCACAAGTGATTCCACCCTGAGCAGATACAGTATGCGAGCGCGTTGGGAATACCTTAGTAATTACTGCTGTTTTGTAACCTGACTGCGCCAATTGAAGTGCGGCGCGCATTCCAGAACCGCCACCGCCAACAATCAAGGCATCAAAACTCATTGTTCGTATGTTAGACATGTACTTAAATTCCCCAGAGAATATCAATGGCCCACATTAAGTAGAGCAATATCATGGCAATCATGCCAAGTTGGAAAAAGATACGGATCGCTGTGGCTTTCGGGCCAATCGTTCTCACAGTTATATAATCTGTCAACACGCACCACATGCCAATCCAGGCATGGGCTGCCACAGAAAGTATCGTTAGCAAACTAAAAATTCGCATGGGTAACCCACTATGTAGGCCCGCCCACTGCTGATAACTCAAATCAGTGTTCAACACAAAATAGCCCACTATAAAAATGAGATACGCTGTCATGACAAATGCGCTGACTCTTTGGACGATCCAATTTGATAGTCCACTGCGTCCGAAACTTGTTACCGTAGTTACCATAAGAAAATCCACGCGGTGATTAATATAATGATGGCCACAGCCACCACGACTGCAAACCTAGCACTGGCACGACCACTTTCAAAGCTGTCTTCGCCAAAACCAAAATCCATAATCAAATGTCTTATTCCAGCGACTGAGTGATACGCCAGCGCGGCCAAACTCCCCCAAATAACAACTTGGCAGAGCGGATTAGCAAACCAGTCTTTGATCGCAGCGAAATTCTCTGGCGATTCTAGGCTAGCATCCAGCATCCATAAAAATCCTGCTAGGGCAAAAAATAAAATCACACCAGAGATACGATGCGAAATAGAAACCCAGGCAGTGAGGGGAAGACTAAATGTCCCTATATCTAGATTAACGGGTCTTTTCTTATCTACCACGGGCGGCACCTTATCGTTGATTATCGTAACAATATGACATTGTTTAATATTAGTCTAAAATTTAACAGAGTAGTGGGGCAATCCAGCAACAGGGTAGCCACATTTGATGGCGCAGGAGTATAATTACTCAGCGAGACGAATTCAATTGGCTTTGTCAAAAAAATGAACAAAAATCCCTACGTGGCTAAGTAAGACCGCCAAAGATATGCTCAGAGGCCATTCGGTCTGTGAATAATCGTTATCTGGTATGCGGCCAAAATTAACGCCCATCCCTTGCAGCAAATCACCAATTGGAGAGTTATTACCTCTTTGAAAAGGCCCTATTCACATTGACATCTTATTGACAATTTTCCCTGAACATTTATAGTTGCCAACCGAGTTTTTGACCAAGCCTAACTAGTTTTCTGAGGATTTAGTATGACCAAACGCAAAGCGACCCTAACAATCGACGGCGAAAAGCCAATCGAACTGCCCGTTTATACAGGGACTCGAGGGCAAGATGTTGTCGATGTAGGATCGCTTGGAAGTCATGGGTTCTTCACATATGACCCAGGCTTCTCTGCAACAGCATCCTGCCAGTCAGACATCACCTACATTGACGGTGAGAAAGGGATACTTCTTCACCGCGGTTATCCTATTGAAGTGTTAGCTGAAAAATCAGACTATATTGAAGCCTGCTATTTACTCCTTGAAGGTACGTTGCCAAACGCAGAACAAAAAGCCAAGTTCGAGCACACCATTAAATACCATACTATGGTTAATCGCTCGATTGAGCATTTCATCAGTGGCTTTCGCTATGACGCTCATCCAATGGCTATGCTGTGCAGTCTTGTCGGAGCAATGTCATCGTTTTACCACGACTCATTGGATATAACCAATCAAGAACATAGAACAATTTCCGCACACCGCTTAATCGCTAAAATGCCGACGATCGCCGCAATGTGTTACAAGCATTTTGTTGGCCAGCCGTACATTTACCCAGACAATACATTATCGTATTCAGAAAACTTTTTACATATGATGTTTGGTACTCCCTGCGAAAAGTATGTGTGCCACCCAGCGATCTCAAAAGCAATGGATAGAATCTTTTTACTTCATGCCGATCACGAACAAAATGCATCCACTTCTACCGTGCGTTTAGCCGGCTCATCTGGCGCTAATCCTTTCGCATGTATTGCAGCTGGTATAGCCGCGCTATGGGGGCCCGCTCACGGTGGAGCCAACGAAGCAGTGCTAAGTATGCTTGATGAAATTGGCCATGAAGACAATATCGAAGAATACATTAATAAGGCCAAAGACAAGAACGACCCCTTCCGCTTGATGGGCTTTGGTCACCGTGTCTACAAGAATCATGACCCGCGTGCCACTGTTATGCGACAGACTTGCGACGAGGTCTTAGAGGTCTTGGGGGTGCAAAATGACCCACTATTTCGCCTAGCTAAGAAGTTAGAGCAGATCGCCTTAGAAGACGAATATTTTGTTTCTAAAAAACTATACCCAAATGTAGACTTTTATTCGGGCATCATCCTTAAAGCCATCGGCATTCCGGAAGAGATGTTCACCGTGATTTTCGCCACAGGGCGCACCGTTGGATGGATTTCACACTGGAACGAAATGATTACTCATCCATATCGTATCGGCCGCCCTCGTCAACTCTACACCGGCTCAGATGTGCGCGACTATACGCCGATGGACGAGCGATAGAACACGGCAATACTTACCCTTTGTAACCATTAAAAAAGGCAGCGAAAGCTGCTTTTTTAATGCCCACTAGGTTTAGTACTCTATCCTCTCGATATTCTAGTGCACCCAATGATGCCTTAATGACTTCTGCGCAATGGCTTTGGCTGTTGCCGCAGGCATAGCGTTAATATTCAAGCGCTCGAAAAACAGAGGATCTATTTTAGATTTCCCGCTTCCTAGCTCTGACATATCAGCAACGTTGTACAAGCGTCCATTAATCATGGTCTGTGTGATCATTTCACTGCGACGGATATCATTTAACACCCCGTCATCCATGATCACTATATCCGCTAGTTTGCCCGCTTCAATAGAGCCCAGATCATCACTCATACCAAGGGCAATACTCGGGTCATGGGTTGCTGCACGCAGCGCTTCCCAAGGGGTAAATCCACCCTGATTAAGCATCCACATTTCCCAGTGAGCGGCCAACCCCTCTCGCTGGCCATGGGCCCCAATCAATACGCGCACACCCGCATCTCGCAATTTTTTCGCGTAAGAGGCTACTTTTATGTGGTTATAGTGGTCATCTGGTGCAGTGGGCCGACGAATCGCGCGTGGCTCAACAATATAACGCGGGACATAGCGCATTAAGCGCGGGTTCTCCCAAACATTAGTGCGGTCATACCAGTACTTTTCTCCCTCCAGTCCACCATAGGCAACCACCAGTGTAGGATTGTAAGCCATCTCCGTTTGGCTCCAGAACTGAGTGAGATCGCTGTACCCTGAAGCAATATTTAATGAGTGCTCTAGCGTGGTATGACCATCAGCGATCATACTCATATTTTGGTATAGCTTACCGCCGCCCTCTGGCACTACCATTAACTCCAGATCACGGGCTGCCTTAAGTACTTGCTGCCGTTGCTCTCGGCGCGGCTGATTGTAACTTTTGACCGAAACAGCGCCCATATCTTTGAGCCGCTGTAAATGGAAGAATGCATCTTCATAACTATCAATTCGAGCATACGCGCTGGGCGAGTTAGCACCATATACAATCGTTCCGGTGGAGAATATTCTGGGCCCCAGAATCTTTCCGCTACGCTGCATTTCCGACGCCGCAAATATCTCAGAGCTGTCGTTAGAGGGGTCATGGATAGTAGTGACCCCAAAGGCCAAACTAGAAAGATTCTTCCAATTTTGCTGTGGGATAATCTCCTCGTTCGCCTGAGAACCATGGGCATGACCGTCAATTAAGCCAGGTGTTAAAGTTTTGCCGCTAACATTGATTTGCTGCGCATCGGTCGGAATAACGACCTCACCTATCGCACCCACCGCTACAATGCGATTGCCTTGAACCAGGACCACACCGTTATCGATAACTTCCTGAATATTGTCCGCATCACGCATAGTAACCACCTGGCCGCCCACTAATGCGATTGTCGAGCTGGGCTTATCCGAGTCTTGGGTAAACCCCAAATCTAAACCGTCAGTTACCGGATCAGGTAACTCATCAGGCGCACCTGCGAGAAAGTTAAAGGCCTGATTGAGCTCACGACTGTAAACAATCGCACCATGAGACCAGCTAAGTTGGCTACTATCTTCAGACCAATTCAGATATTCACCGGCGCGCTTGGATACCTGAGCCACCGGCAGGCCACTAGTTTCGGCACCCAACTCTTGCTGTGCCCCAGTACTGAGAAATGGGGCTACAAAGGCATTATTTTGATGCGTATAGGCGATCCATTTCCCATCGGGCGATAACTGATATTCAGTAACCTTGTCGCCCTTCAATAACTTGCGCTCATCGTTACCCTGTAAATCAACACTATATAGCTCAAGCTCTGTGTACTTGCTGTCGGGTGCATAGTCGGTGAAATATACACGATCTTCCTCATCTGCAAAGTGTGCATTAAAGCCATCTTCTATAATCTTATTCATCGTCTTGGCTTTACGGTCAGCGATATAAATACCAGGCTCCATTGACCACTCAGGGGTCAGTAAATAACCGCCTGTCAAACGGCGAAAGACAATCTTATCTCCCTGAGGTGAAAACTTAGGTTCCACATAGATGCCCGGCTCAGTGGTGATAGTTAATCCTTGACCACCCCGGGCACTGACCACTCTAATCGCGCCAAGGTCTTTATCATTCCATGTGGTATAGGCTATGGATTTTCCGTCACGGGAAAAACTCGGATAAAACTCGTCATGATCGTTCTGTCTGGTCAACCGTTTGACCCTGCCGCTCTTCATATCACGAAGATATAATTTACCCAGCGCTTGATAAACAACAGAGTCGCCTGTGGGCGACATGCTGGCCCAGCGGATCATTTTCACCTCAAAGGTGTCTGGCGCAACATCTACAGCATAACGTGCCGACTGCTGCACCTGCTTCTCGGTTTTAATGTGCATTGGAATAACAGAAACATCTAAATTCTCAACATTCAGTTTGTGGAACTTACCTCTAGTCCAGTAGATCAGGTGCTGACCGTCTGGAGTCCAGTCGAAATAAGCAAAATTACCCTCAGAACCAAATGTTTCCTGATGATCTCGCTCCATGTCTGTAGATAATCTGCGATCAATCCCAGACTTAAGGTCTTTGAGATAAAGGACTGTTTTGGTGTCCTCCCGTTTAAGATAAGCCATACTTTTGCCATCTGGCGAGGGCGTAGGAACAATTGCACCCCCAGCACCGCCGATATAACTGGATGATTCACCAGTCTCAAGGTCATGGCGCATTATATTAAATAGCTCAGTGGTTGAGTTTTTCCCATATTCCCAGATTCGGCCTTGGGTAACATCATCCGTGTAATAGAGGTATTTACCATCAGGTGAAAAAGCAGGGTCAGTCATGTTTTTTTGAGTATGTGGTCCATGAGCTCTACTGGTCACCATTACTCCATCGCCCCCAGACCGGTGATACATCCAAATCTCACCAGCGGGAATAGAACGCGACGACATAAAACCTTTGGTCACTGCAATATAGTCACCATCAGGACTCCAGCTAGGCGTGTGGATAAGAGCCGTTGTCTCTGTGCTAATCTGGCGCGGATTACTCCCGCTGGCATCCATTGTCCATAGATTAGAGGCTCCATCTCGGTCACTGATGAAAGCGATACTTTTACCATCAGGACTATAAGAGGGCTGCATATTCCAATCGAAACCCTGCACCAGGGGTGTGGCCTCACCACCGGCAATAGGGATAGTGTAAATGTCGCCCAGCATATCAAAAGCCAGAGTCAGCCCATCCCCGCTGACACTAAGATTTGACCAAGTACTTTCAGTAGTATCAATCAAAATTGTTTTCATCTCACCCTGGGGTTGCTTTACGTCCCAGTCACTCTCAGTTTCCTCTTCGGCTAATCCCGAGGAAAATGCTGGCGCTAAGATAAAGCAACATAAAAGGAAGATCATTACAACGCTGGACTGCTTCTTGGAAAGAGTAATCATTGCTTTCTATGCCTCTACTAAATTCGTGGGCTGATTCCCATTAAGACCTATATCGGCCGTATACTAGCCTATATTTAAAAGCAGTGGGAGAGATTTGTAGGAACAAATTGGCGGTTTAAATAGTGATGATGCGGCTAATATATTGGGCCAGAATGAAACCTAAATTCAGCATCAGGCTCCTCAATAAGTTGCCGCTCGATCTGAGCAAACATAATAATCCGTTCATCAAGTGCCTCGCCCTTGGCCGCTTTTTTAGCGAGAGCAAGATAATCTTGATAATGCCGTCCTTCCGACTTAAGCAAAGACGTATAAAACTGCTCTAACTCAGAATCCAAACAGGGAGCGAGTCGTGCAAAGCGCTCGCAAGAACGTGCCTCAATAAAGGCGCCTATAATCAACACATCGACTAACCTTCCTGGATCATCAGTGCGAGCCATGGCCCTTAAACCTGAAGCATAGCGAGAGGCCGACACATGCTGATAGGCGATATTGCGCCGCTTCATAATAGCGATCACCTGCTCAAAATGCCGCATTTCCTCACGCGCTAGTTTCGACATTTTGTTCATTAATTCAAAGTCATCAACGTATCTGTAGATCAGATTAAGCGCCGTACTAGCAGCTTTCTTTTCGCAATTAGCATGATCGATCAACATCAAGACCGGATTGTCTAGGGCATTTTCCAACCATTTATCAGGTGTTTGACAGGGTAAAAAGTCTTGGATTTCTTCGAGCGGTGTTTTCATTATCGGTATCTTGGTTGGTTAGGGACGATAGTTTAGAAGCCTGTTTATATGAAAACCTCTACATAGGTACGTGTAAATCACTGATCGAATCCAGCCCTAGCCTAATAGCCACTATAAACACGCTGTATAGACTCAGTAAAGCCAGATATTGCAACTCAAAACTAAAGAACTGGTGATTATAGCTGACTTTAACGGCTTTTATCGAACTGTGAGGCAACCACTTAATCAAACCTGAGAGTGGCCGTCACCCTATAATTAAAGAATAAAAAACAGTATAATAGGCACCGCTTAAAGCCCGCACCTGTGGCTTTAAAATTATAATAATTATTTGGTTAAAGGAGAGGCTATCAGTGCTTGAAGCATATCGCGCTCACGTCGAAGAACGTCAATTAAAAGGAATTCCACCCAAGCCTCTCGATCCTGAATGGACCGCTGGACTGGTTGAGCTATTGAAAAATCCGCCACAAGGTGAAGAAGACTTTCTAGTAGACCTTATAGCTAACCGCGTGCCGCCTGGGGTTGATGAAGCAGCCTATGTTAAAGCCGGATTTTTAAACGCCATCGTTAACGGCGAAGCAAGCTCTCCACTAATTGACCGCTCTGCTGCAGTTACACTGCTAGGCAATATGCACGGCGGCTACAACGTCGCTACCTTAGTGAGTCTGCTGGATGATGCAGAGCTCTCAAACCAAGCGGCTGAAGAGCTAAAAAGCACACTTTTAGTGTTCGATGCGTTCCATGATGTGGCTGAAAAAGCCGATTCCGGTAACCCAGATGCCACAGCTGTCATACAGTCTTGGGCTGATGCCGAATGGTTCACCTCTAACGATGCCGTTCCGAAAAGTATCAAAGTGGTAATCTTTAAATGCACAGGTGAGATTAACACCGACGATCTCTCCCCTGCACAGGATGCTTGGTCACGGCCCGATATCCCTCTCCATTCTCGCGCGATGTTTAAAATGACCCGCGATGGCATGCACCCAGAAGAGCACGGCGTTACTGGGCCCATGGCTCAGATCGAGGAGCTTAAGAGTAGCGGACTGCCTGTTGCCTTTATTGGCGATGTTGTTGGCACAGGCTCATCTCGCAAGTCAGCTACAAACTCTGTACTTTGGTTCTTCGGCGACGATATGCCCGGGGTACCCAATAAGCGCTCCGGTGGTATCTGCTTTGGCAGTAATGTGGCCCCAATCTTCTTTAATACTATGGAAGATGCTGGCGCTCTAGTATTCGAAGCGCCTGTTGATAAGATTAATAACGGTGATGTCGTTGAAATATTCCCTTACGAGGGCAAAATTCTTAATGAAGCAGGCGAAGTAGTTTCTGAATTTGAACATAAGTCAGACGTTATTCTCGATGAGGTTCAGGCCGCTGGCCGCATAAATCTAATCATTGGTCGCGGTCTCACTCAACGTGCACGCGAGCACATGGGTCTTGCCCCTTCAAGTGCATTTCGTCATCCAACCGCGCCTATCGAATCAGACGCTGGCTTTACGCTAGCACAAAAAATGGTAGGTAAAGCCTGTGGTACCGACGGTATACGCCCCGGCACCTACTGCGAACCCAAAATGACAACTGTGGGGTCTCAAGACACCACTGGCCCCATGACTAGAGATGAACTAAAAGATCTAGCATGCCTTGGCTTCTCTACAGATTTAGTCATGCAGTCCTTCTGTCATACGGCGGCTTATCCCAAACCTGTTGATATCGATACTCAGCATAACCTACCCGACTTCATCATGAATCGCGGCGGCGTTTCATTGCGCCCAGGTGACGGTATTATTCACAGCTGGCTTAACCGCATGTTACTGCCAGATACCGTGGGTACAGGTGGTGACTCACACACTAGATTCCCAATGGGAATTTCATTCCCCGGCGGATCGGGCTTAGTCGCTTTTGCGGCCGCCACAGGCGTTATGCCTTTGGATATGCCAGAGTCAGTGCTAGTGCGATTTAAAGGTAAAATGCAGCCAGGTATCACCTTGCGAGACTTAGTGCATGCCATTCCTTACTACGGCATCAAAGAAGGTTTGTTGACAGTAGAGAAGAAAGGTAAAAAGAACTTCTTCAGTGGTCGTATTCTAGAAATTGAAGGTGAAGGTATTGAAAGCTTAACCGTAGAGCAGGCCTTTGAACTTTCCGATGCGTCGGCAGAGCGATCAGCCGCAGGCTGCACCATTAAGCTAAGCCAAGATTCTGTTGCCGAGTACCTACGTTCCAATGCCATTTTGTTGCGCTGGATGATTGCCGAGGGCTATGGAGATGTGCGTACACTAGAACGTCGCGTCACTAAAATGGAAGAATGGCTGGCCAACCCCACATTGATGGAAGCTGATGCGGACGCAGAGTATGCCACCATCATCGAGATTGATCTGGCCGACATTAAAGAACCAATCGTCTGTTGTCCGAACGATCCAGACGATGCCAAGTTGTTATCAGAAGTTGCAGGCGATAATGTAGATGAAATTTTTATTGGTTCATGTATGACCAATATCGGGCACTTTCGCGCTGCAGGTAAATTACTTGATGAAGCCGGATCTGTAGATTCTAGATTCTGGATATGCCCGCCAACGCGGATGGATGCCCATACACTAATGGAAGAAGGCTACTACAACATTTACGGTAAAGTCGGCGCTCGCACTGAAATGCCAGGCTGCTCACTATGCATGGGCAACCAGGCACGAGTCCTCGCCGGAGCCACTGTATTGTCAACTTCAACTCGGAACTTCCCCAACCGGTTAGGCGACGGCGCTAACGTTTATTTGGCCTCTGCAGAGCTTGCTACCGTAGGCGGAATTTTGGGTCGCCTGCCCACCGTTGCCGAATATATGGAGTACGCCACTAAGATTGACTCCATGGCTTCTGAGATCTATCGCTACATGAACTTTGATCAGATTGAGTCGTTCCAGAAGTCAGCTGAACAAGGTAAGTTGATTGCTGCACAGCAGATTGTTGATGTTACGTAAGTAGTACTTTAATGCTGTTATAAAACCCCCGCTTATGTGGGGTTTTTTATTGCCTGTTAATAATCGAATTGATAGCTAGTGGTAGAGCTATACTCATCTTCTGGCTTCAGGATGCAGCCGGGTAACCATTCAGGGTGATTGGGAGAGTCCGGTAAAAACTGTGTTTCCAGGGCCAGCCCTGCATTCTTACCATAGTGATCTCCACCGCGGTTTGGCGAGCCCTCTAGCCAAATGCCAGTGTAAAGTTGCAACGCTGGCTTATCGGTAAATACGCGTAGAGTTATTAAATCGTCGGGGGATACAACCGTTGCAGCTGACTCGATGTCTAGATCGGTATCTTTACTGAGTAAATATGATTGATCAAAACCAACCTTCTGATCATGGGGATTGGACTTGTTCCACCGTTGAAGCTGGTCGCCTAGGATTGTTTGGACTCTAAAATCAAATGGGCTGCCTGTAACGTCGGTTAGATGTGCATTTGGGATGCCGAACTTATTAGTGGGTAGATAGGCTTTGCTGGCGATTGTTAAACGGTGGGATAGGCAGTCATTGCCGGACTCTGCACCCAGTAAATTAAAATACGCGTGATTGGTGAGGTTGAGTACGGTTGGACGGTCCGTGCTACCGCTATAGTTGATTTCGATGCGATTGTTGTCAGTCAGGCTGTACCGAACACTAACAGTGACTGTGCCGGGGAAACCTTGATCACCGTCGATGGAAGTTAGGGTAAACAGCACGCTGGTTGGAGTCTGCTCGGCAATTTGCCAGCGGCGCTTATCAAAGCCCTGACTGCCGCCATGTAGTGTGTTGCCGTTTTCGTTGGTATCGAGTTGATAGGACTCACTGCCAATTTTCAATTGTCCGCCGTTGATTCTATTGGCGTAGCGGCCAATGGTTGAGCCTAGATAGGCAGTCTGGCTTTCAAAGTCCGCTAGGCTGTTTACACCTAAAAGTACCTCTCTTTCCTCGCCTTTGATAGGGACTATACAGCTTAGCCAGGTCGCTCCTATATCCATTAAGGTAACGCGCAGGCATTGTTTATTTTCGAGTATAACCAGCTGTGCAGGCAGACCATCGCTATAGGGTTTGTCGGTCATTAGTTGGTACTGTGTCATAGCCTTGGTGATGCTGACATGCCTTGGATTAGGCCGGCTCCACCGCTGGCCTTACAGACATAAATTGAGGGTTCGAGTCCCGTTTGCTGCTCGTAATTTTCTTCCACGGCGTCTTTTACAGCGCTGACTAAATCAGCTGGAATTAAACTGACTACACAACCGCCAAAACCACCACCGGTCATGCGCACGCCACCGCGATCTCCAATTGCTGATTGAATGATTTCAACCAAAGTATCAATCTCAGGCACGGTGATCTCAAAGTCATAGCGCATAGAATGATGTGATTCTGCCATTAACTGGCCCATTTTCACCAAGTCGCCTTGCCTGAGTAATTCGGCTGCCAGTTGAGTTCTGTGGTTCTCGGTGATTACATGACGGACACGTTTTACCAATACAGAATCCAACTCAGCAGACTTGGATTCAAACATTTCTAAAGTCACATCGCGTAACGCTGGTACTTTAAAAAAGGCAGCTGATTGCTCGCACTGAAAACGTCGGGCGTTATATTCGCTGTCCACTAAACCGCGCTTTTTATTGCTATTTACAATCACTACTGCGGTATTATTCGGCATAGCCACAGACTGCGCCTCGAGACTACGACAGTCGAGCATTAGGGCTCTGCCCTGCTCTCCTTTTACTGAGATCATCTGGTCCATAATGCCAGAATTACAGCCAACAAAATCATTCTCTGCCTGCTGCGCGTTAAGGGCAATATCGACGCCATTAATGGCTAAATTATAAAGCTCTTTGAAGGTTTGGCCTATAGCCACTCCCAGGGCAGCTGACGAGCTTAGCCCTGCGCCTTGGGGGATATTGCCACTAACCACTAAGTCTGCGCCAGCGAAAGACCAGCCACGACTGAGCAAGCAGACTACCACCCCGCGAATATAATTGGGCCACATGCGATCGTGCTGAAAGGCTATTTCTTGGCTTAGGTCGAACTCATCTGTTTGATTACCGTAATCGACGGCGATTATCCGAATTAGGTTGTCCTTGCGGGCAGTCGAAGCGACTATGGTTTGATAATTAATCGCGCATGGCAAGACAAAACCACCATTGTAATCTGTGTGTTCCCCGATCAAATTAACACGACCAGGGGCCTGCACAAGATGCGTTGGAGCATGCCCATAGCTACTCGCAAATGTTTTCTGAACTCGGTCAACTAGAGCCATGTCGATCAATGATTGGTTTACCTTGTTTGTCATTTTACCTTCAGCCTGGCCCACACATTTTTTATTCTTTGTAATGAATATCGCTAACGTCGCGTAGTTTCTCTGCGGCCTGTTCAGCAGTTAAATCCCGCTGACTCTCCGCTAGCATTTCATAACCGACCATAAATTTGCGCACAAAAGCTGACCTTAGCAGGGGTGGGTAAAACAATGCATGTAGTTGCCAGTGATCGATCTGCTCACCCTCGTCGAAGAATGGTGCATAGTGCCAACCCATCGAATAAGGAAAAGAGCATTGAAAGAGGTTGTCGTAACGACTGGTTATTTTTTTTATTGCAATCGCTAGATCATCCAGCTGCTGACTATTGAGATCGGACATTCTACGCGCGACCGCCTTGGGCAGAAGCATCGTCTCAAATGGCCAGGCAGCCCAGTAGGGAACAACAGCTAGCCAATGTTCAGTCTCTACGACTATGCGCTGCCCATCTTTGAGTTCGGCATCAATATAGTCCAGTAGAAGATTGGACCCATTTTTCTCAAAATACGCTTTTAGATGCTGGTCTTTACGAGCAACTTCATTGGGTAAAAAACTATTGGCCCATACCTGACCATGCGGATGGGGCTGTGAACAACCCATAGCTTCACCCTTATTTTCAAACACTTGCACCCACAGATAATCTTTTCCTAACTCTTCAATTTGCTCGTTCCAGGTATCCACCAGCGCGCGAATATTGACCACTGGCAATTCTGGGAGGGTTTTACTGTGGTCAGGTGAAAAACAGATAACACGACTTAAACCCCGTGCGTTAGCGGCCTTAAATAGACGATTTTTGGCTTCAGGAACTTCCGGAGTATCTGGTTTAAGTGCAGCAAAATCATTAGGAAACACATAGGTAGACGGGTAATTTGAATTCAGTTCACCGGATATGCGCTCATTGTTTGGGCATAGCAGGCAGTTCTCATCATAGGCGGGTAGCTGTTGCTCCGGCACCGGTTCGGCCTGACCACTCCAAGGCCGCTTGGCTCGGTGTGGTGAGACCATCACCCACTGGCCTGTCAGCGGATTAAACCGCCGATGTGGATGGTCTGCAGGATCAAATATGGCCTTAGGCATAGACGACTCTTGTTATATTTAGTGGCCTTCGCGCCCCACTATTTATTACATATAGGCATTACTTGTATCGGTATGATCAGTGACGTCACGAACACCCTTTAACTCTGGAATTTTCTCCATCAGCGTTTTCTCAACGCCCTCTTTCAAGGTTAAGTCAACCGCCGAACAGCCCTGACAGCCTCCTCCAAACTCCAACACAGCAAAACCTTCAGACATTTCTGCCAAAGATACCACTCCACCATGAGATGCCAAACTAGGATTGATTTCGTTATAAAGCAAATAATTAACCTTATCTTCAACTGGACTATCGTCATTTATGTTGGGCAACCGAGAATTTGGCGCGCGGATAGTCAGCTGACCACCAAATTTGTCTTCAGCAAAGTCCACTTTGGCGTCGTCTAAAAATGGAATACTGCGCTGTTCATAGTAGCCCTTAAATTTTTCATATTCGACAACCAGGTCCTCTTCATCATGTTCACCGGGACGACTATAAGCGATACAGGTCTCAGCCTTGGGGGTCCCAGGATCAGACACGAACATACGAATGCCGATGCCTTCGCAGTTTTGCTTCTCAAGTAGCCCCGCCAAATATTCTTGGGCTGATTCAGTAATGTTGACGTTTAACATACCTCTATCCTAATTCCATTAAGCTTAATTATTATCGGTTATTTTACGCTATAGATGCGCTTAGACATAGCCCAAAGTAATAATTACAAGTCGCATTACAAAAAATAGGTGGTATGATACCTATCCATCGAAATATTTCGATAAAGCAGAAGAATAAAGGGATAGACAACTATTATGCTTGATGTGATCACTCTAGCAGCTCAACAACGCATTCTAATTTTAGACGGCGCCATGGGAACCATGATTCAACGACATACGCTGGAAGAAGAACACTTTCGGAGTGAGCGCTTTGCCGACTGGCACTGTGATATCAAAGGTAACAATGATCTACTAAGCCTTACTCAACCGGATATTATCTGCGATATCCACAGAGCCTACTTAGACGCTGGCGCTGATATTATTGAGACCAACACCTTTAATTCTACCACCATTTCTCAAGCTGACTATGAAATGCAGGAAATTTCGCGTGAGATAAATGTCGTCTCTGCGCAGTTGGCTCGTACAGCTGCCGATGAATTTTCTACGCCTGAGCGTCCACGTTTTGTCGCCGGCGTCTTGGGACCCACCAGCCGCACAGCGTCTTTATCCCCTGATGTAAATGACCCAGGTGCGCGCAACGTTACCTTCGATGAGCTTGTAGAAGCCTATATCGAGTCTTGCGAAGCCTTGATTGAGGGTGGTTCTGACTTAATCATGGTCGAGACTATTTTTGATACGTTGAATGCTAAGGCCGCACTATTTGCCGTGCAGGTGGTATTTGAAAAACAGGGTTTTGAACTGCCTATTATGATCAGCGGCACTATTACTGACGCCAGTGGGCGCACATTATCTGGGCAAACTCCGGAGGCCTTCTGGAATTCGGTACGTCACGCTAAACCCATAAGTGTTGGTTTAAATTGTGCCCTGGGCCCCAAAGAATTACGTCCTCATCTTTTTGAAATTTCCACCATCGCGGACACTATGGTCAGTTCACACCCAAATGCTGGACTACCCAATGAGTTTGGTGGCTATGACCTAGACCCAGATGCTATGGCTGAAACAGTGGCAGAATTTGCTACTTCTGGCCTACTCAATATTGTTGGCGGATGCTGCGGTACTACTCCGGACCATATCCGTGTTATTGCCAATGCCGTTTCCAATCTGAACCCCCGCAAGATACCAACCATTGAACCAGCCTGTCGCCTATCGGGGCTTGAGCCCTTTACTATCAGCGCAGACTCGTTATTTGTTAATATTGGTGAGCGTTGCAATGTCACTGGCTCCGCTGTATTTAAGCGCCTAATTCTTGAAGAGAACTATGATGCAGCCTTGGAGGTTGCCCGCCAGCAGGTCATTAATGGCGCGCAGATTATTGATGTGAACATGGATGAGGGCATGCTTGAATCATTGCCTGCTATGACTAAATTTTTGAACCTAATAGCCTCAGAACCCGATATTTCACGAGTACCCATTATGGTTGACTCCTCAAAGTGGGAGGTAATTGAAGCCGGTCTAAAGTGTATTCAAGGTAAATCGGTAGTCAATAGTATTAGTCTGAAAGAAGGCGAATTAGAGTTTGTTGAAAAAGCCAAACTGTGTAAAAAACATGGTGCAGCCATTGTGGTGATGGCCTTTGACGAGAATGGCCAAGCCGACAATCTTGAGCGGCGCCAACTAATATGCCAACGTAGCTACGATATTTTAGTAAATGACATTGGTTTTCCCGCTGAAGACATTATTTTTGACCCCAATGTGTTTGCGGTGGCAACCGGTATCGAAGAGCACAACCGTTATGGTCTTGATTTTATTGAAGCCAGCGGATGGATTAAAAGGAACCTTCCCCACGCTCTGATTAGTGGCGGTATATCCAATGTCTCATTTTCGTTTCGCGGTAATAACCCGGTGCGCGAGGCTATTCACTCAGTATTTCTCTACCATGCTATCCGCGAAGGTCTGAGCATGGGCATTGTTAATGCTGGCCAGCTGGCAGTCTATGACAACCTGCCGGAAGAGTTGCGTCACGTAGTAGAAGATGTGGTCTTATTCCGCAACACCGAAGGAACTGAAAATCTACTCGCCATTGCCAACAATTATCGTGGTGACGGCACTACTAAAGCAAAAACTGAAGATTTAACCTGGCGCGAAGGTAACGTTAACCGCCGCCTAGAATATGCCCTAGTTAAGGGTATTACCGCCTTTATTGAAGAAGACACTGAGGAAGCTCGCCTAGAGGCAGATCGGCCGCTACATGTCATTGAGGGCGCCTTAATGGACGGCATGAATATTGTTGGTGACCTGTTTGGATCCGGAAAAATGTTTCTGCCTCAAGTAGTGAAATCAGCTCGCGTAATGAAACAAGCTGTGGCCCATTTACAACCCTATATCGAAGATGAAAAAGATGTTGCTGCCAGTGCCAATGGCAGGATTCTAATGGCAACGGTTAAAGGCGACGTACACGATATAGGTAAAAATATTGTCGGCGTAGT
>Ga0308007_10000203_pt1 | contig 26694 bp, 26 predicted proteins | sample Neamet71_FD_203152 | JGI IMG/M metagenome (GOLD analysis project Ga0308007, IMG submission 203152) | Marine microbial communities from water near the shore, Antarctic Ocean - #71 | ecosystem: Environmental > Aquatic > Marine > Unclassified | place: Southern Ocean | collected 2014-06-07
CTAAGAGGGACCTTGTATTTACCAGCAAATTCTACAGCTCTGATCTGCAGCACCTTTGATCCCTGGCTGGCCATTTCGAGCATTTCCTCAAAGGTTACATGATCCAGACGCTGCGCATTTCTTACAACACGGGGATCCGTTGTATACACTCCGTCTACATCTGTATAGATTTGACATTCATCCGCCTTCAATGCAACAGCCAAAGCTACAGCAGTAGTATCTGAGCCGCCTCGCCCTAATGTTGTAATATTTCCTTGTTCGTCAACGCCCTGAAATCCAGCAACTACAACCACCTTTCCCTTGGATATATCACTCTCCATGCGGTGTGAGTCAATAGCCTGAATTCGAGCCTTAGAGTGTGCGTTGTCTGTGAGAATTTGGACCTGAGATCCAACATAAGACCTTGCATCACAGTCACGCTTGTGCAGCGCCATACACAATAAAGCAATTGTGACTTGTTCGCCCGTAGATACCAATACGTCCATCTCACGCGAACTTGGAGTTTTCTGGATACCATTCGCTAATGCAATTAGTCGATTAGTCTCTCCGCTCATAGCGGAAACCACTACAGCCACATCATCACCGCGATTACGTGAAGCGACTATTTTGTCTGCAACAGCCTCGATTCTTTCAACAGTTCCGACTGAAGTACCGCCGAATTTTTGAACTAGTAAACTCATGTATGGCCTAGATTATAAAATACTGCATTATTGTATACGGAGCCAGATCTCTCATGACACGCTTAAGTACTTATAAAAAGTGCGCAATTTAACACTAAAACACTACTAAAGTTAAGACATATTGCTCTGGTAAGCCTGACCTTAAGTCAGTCTATAGCACAATCACTCAATTTTTTTTCAATCCAGCCAAAAACAGAATTGATCGCTTCAGGTAGAGCCTCAGCATTTGAGCTGCCGCCCTGAGCCATATCATGACGACCGCCACCTTTGCCATCCATCTGGGAAACAACAAACTCCATTAACTCCCCAGCATGCAAATGCTTGGAGACATCCTGAGTAGCCCCGGAAACTAGCGAGACTTTACCCTTGTTAACTGTTGCTAGCATCACTACGCTTGCACCCAGCTTATTTTTTAGCTGATCTACTGTGTTGCGAAGCGTTTTAGGGTCAACACCGCTAATATTTGCCGACAACACCTTGATACCTTTTATTTCCTTGGCCGTTGAAAGAAGATCCATACCCGCTATGCTGGCCATCTTACTTTTCAGTTGAGTGTTTTGTTTTTCCAGTTCCTTGGAATCAGAAGACAAGGCTGCTACTTTTTGAGCAAGACTGTCCGAGCTTGTCTTGAGCACACGACACACATCCTCCAAATCTTGCTCAAGCTTGCGAATATAACTTAATGCAGACTCACCAGTAACTGCTTCAATTCGACGTACTCCGGAAGAGATACCCGCTTCAGAAATAATCTTAAACAAACCAATATCACCTGTACGTAAGGCATGTGTGCCACCACATAACTCTATAGAGAAGCCATTTCCTATAGTCAAAACTCTGACTTCATCCCCATATTTTTCACCAAATAAAGACATGGCGCCCTTGTTCTGGGCTTCTTCCATATCGCAAATTTCAGTTTTTATTGAGGTATTTCTACGAATTTCCTCATTAACAATTCTTTCTATAAGTTTTCGTTGTTCAGGTGCGATAGGTTCAGCATGGCTAAAGTCAAAGCGAAGCCGATTACCATCAACTAATGATCCTTTTTGAACTACATGCTCTCCTAATACTTTTCTTAAAGTAGCATGAAGCAAGTGAGTGGCCGAATGGTTTAACCCTGTCGCTAAACGAGTGCTAACATTAACTTCTGATTCAAGTTTTTGATTAACGCTTAAAGATCCTAAAGTAACGATACCAATATGCAGAAAATGAGCGCCCTGCTTCTGACAGTCGGTTACTGTAAGCTCACCTGAATCTGAACGTAAGAGCCCATGATCTCCAGTCTGTCCGCCAGATTCAGCGTAAAAAGAAGTACTATCAAGAACGATTACTACCTCATCCCCCTTAAAGACATTGTCCACTTGTGCTCCGTTCAGCAGTAATGCCTTAATGCTACCTTTGCCTGAAGTAGCCTGGTAACCAGTAAATTTAGTTTCACCATCAAGTGTTAATTGCTGAGTATGGCTCACATTGAAATTCCCTGCGGCACGTGCCCGCTCACGCTGAGCAGTCATAGACTTCTCATATCCAGGCATGTCCAGCGACAGATTTTTTTCTCGCGCTATATCGTTAATCAAATCAACAGGGAATCCGTAGGTATCATAAAGAGTGAAGACTGTATCTCCAGCAATGATATTTCCATTTAGCTCGCTTATAGCCGTATTTAGCAACAACATACCTTTATGTAAGGTTTTTTGAAACTGCAGCTCCTCTTTAAATAACGCTTGCTTTATATGCGCTTGAGCCTCAATTAACTCTGGGTAGGCTTCTCCCATAGCACCAGCAAGGTCTACCACTAATTCACTAAAGAAAGGTTGATTCTTACCTAGCTGATTGCCATGCCTAATTGCTCGACGGATAATACGACGTAAAACATAGCCTCGACCCTCATTAGAGGGCAGTACCCCATCTGCAATCATGAAACTACAAGAACGAATATGATCAGCTATTACTCTTAATGACTTACTTTCCAGATCATCTGAACACGTTACCCTAGCTGCTGCTTTCAATAGCACTTGAAAGAGATCTATCTCATAATTGTTGTGCACTCCCTGCATGACAGCAGCAATACGCTCAAGCCCCATACCAGTATCAATAGAAGGCTTCGGCAAGGGGTCCATACTGCCATCCGCTTTTCTGTCATACTGCATAAAGACTAAGTTCCATATCTCGATATAACGATCAAGGTGGTCGTTATCGCTGCCAGGTGGACCGCCCGGGATATCTTCGCCGTGATCGTAAAAAATTTCAGAGGAAGGGCCACAAGGACCTGTATCTGACATTTGCCAAAAATTATCCTCCCCCAGCCTAGAGAAACGATCTGGACTAACACCAACCTCTTCGAGCCATATTTGTGCTGCTTCATCATCAGATTCATGCACGGTCACCCATAAACGATCTTCAGGCAGTCCAAGCTCTTCTGTTAAAAATCGCCAAGCATACATAATTGCCTCGCGCTTAAAATAATCTCCGAAGCTAAAATTTCCGAGCATCTCAAAAAAAGTATGATGACGCGCTGTATACCCTACATTCTCAAGATCATTATGCTTACCTCCAGCCCTCACACAGCGCTGAGAAGACGCAGCGCGAACATACTTAAAGCTTTTATTTCCTAAAAAAATATCTTTAAATTGAACCATGCCAGCATTTGTAAACAATAATGTTGGATCATTTGAGGGGATCAAACTACTGCTAGCTACTAGCTCGTGATCCAGGCGCTCAAAATATTTAAGAAACTTATTGCGAATTTCGGCTATTTTCATAATTTACTTAACCTCACAGCTCTATTTGGGCCGCTTTAAAGTGACCATATTACATAGCCAGATACAATTTGTGGTTATAAAAAGCTAGCTTTGATAAAGAAAAGCTCTTTAAAAACTAAGATTATTTTCCAAAAAATTCTTGCTTCCTAATAGGTGTAGGTGCAAGTGAAATACCGTCTGACCCGCATCGGCACCGTTATTTATAACCACACGAAAGGATTCATCAATACCAGTAATTTTAGCCAAATCATTAGCCACTAAAAGCAGATGTCCAAGCAATCCTTTGTCGCTGGCAGTTGCTTTCGCTAACATAGGTATAGGCTTTCTGGGTATGATGAGCAAATGTGTCGGGGCCTGAGGAGCAATATCTTTTATAGCAATACAATGCTCATCCTGATGCACGATGTCAGCAGGAATATCGCCAGCCATAATTTTTTCAAAAAGTGTTTTATTTTCCATTTTTTACTACGATCCTACATATCATTTATTATATCTTTATCGGTGTTCATTCTAATTTTTCATCAGCACTTAACAGGCGTGCCTCTGTTTCGAGCATAATTGGAATGCCATCCCTGATAGGGTAAGCGAGACCGCTCATATGGCAGACTAGCTCATCATGGGACTTGATGTATTCCAAAGGCCCTTTACTAACAGGGCAAACCAAAATACTTAGCAGCTTCTTATCAATCATAACGCCCTTTCAAGACAAAAAATTTATATCTAGGCCAAGTTTAAGGCAAAGATGGCAGTAAAACTATGCACAAAGCATATTAGAATTACAGATCAACAGAACTTGCAGAAAAGTAAATCAACCATCTACAGATGGAAAACGCTTTAACACAAGCTCTGGATCTAGCCTTACATTAAACCAATTAATCCGCCAATCTAAATGGGGACCCGTAGATCGCCCTGTAGAACCAACTTTAGCGATTAGCTCGCCTTTTGTTACTCTCTTGCCGAGAGGCACCACCACCTTGCTAAGGTGAATAAACGTAGAACTAACACCGTGACCGTGACCGATGATTAAAGTACCACCAGAATAGAACATGCTTTCATTAACCAGACTCACAACACCAGGAGCAGGAGCGTAAACATTGGTACCCTCTTGCGCTGCAATGTCCAGCCCATAATGAGGATTACCTGGAGAGCCATTATATATTCTACGACTGCCATACACCCCTGTAATCTTTCCTCTTAACGGCATTTTAAAGCCAGCTAAAAAATCTAATGTTTCTGTATCTATTTTTCTGGCAAGCCTAACTTCGCTCGCCTCCCTTCGAATTTGATCAAGCACTTCAGCTGGAGGGTTGACTGTTTTTTGAGGAACGCCAAATATCTTCTGTTCTTTGTATTTTCTCTGTAATACTGAAAATACATAGTTACGCTGTATTTTTCCATCAACGCTGCTAGTGGTTAATGTGAGGCTTGGCGGTGCATTACGACCTAATCCAAAAACATATAAGCCGCTGCTATCAACTCTTACTTTTTTACCCATAACTTCCAACTTCAGTGCTGGATCAACGTATCCAGAAACTAAAGACCCTTGAGATATAACCCCTTCGAGCTCAAGCCCATATGTGTTCGGTGCTAAATTCAGCACCATAATAAATATAAGGTATTTAAAGGAAGTCGCTAAATGGTCGGATGGGCTGTTATTTGAGAGAAAATCCATTGATCTATTTACCAATTAATTAAAACAAGCAGCTATATGGTCTGACTTAAATCCACGATATTTTAAAAAATTTTTACGTTTTACCATATCATCAAATTGATCACATTCAGAAAGTCCATATTTTTTTTTCATCGCCATCTTTGCCAGCTGAAACCAGTCTGCATCACTTTCAGTTAAAGCCAGTTTAATTAAGTCTATCTTTACTCCACGTTGTTTTAACTCAAGCTGAATGCGAACAGGGCCATAACCTCTTCTTGTACGAGTTGCTACAAGCATCTCAGAAAACCTTTTATCTGATTGAAGATTTTGATTTTTTAGGGCCGCAACAACTCCCCCAACTATCTCGATGTTTTCTGGGAATCTTTCGGTCAATTTTTGTGATAGCTCAAAAAAAGAGTGCTCCCTTCGTGCAAGCAATGACATTGCTTTGTACCTAATAATAATTATAGGGCTCTCTTTATTTGACTTTGTCATCATATCGCCAAGCTTGCTTCTTACTATTTTTCATGAACAGTTAATCATAAAAAAACCGTACTTTAAAGCAAAGTACGGTTAGTTTCACAAGGGTTGCGTGTACTGAAAATGCTTTCAGGACTCTACTTCACCTTTTGCCACCTCATCCCCTTTCACCTTATCTTTCTTCTCTGATACAGGCATTAGCTGAGCGCGAATTTTTTGCTCTATCTCTTTTGCAACGCTTGGATTTTCACGCAAATATTCACATGCATTTGTTTTACCTTGACCAATTTTGTCTCCATTATAGGCATACCATGATCCAGCCTTTTCAACTAGACCACATTGGACCCCAAGATCTACAACTTCTCCCAACTGATTAATCCCTTGTCCATATAAAATTTGAAATTCACATTTCTTGAATGGAGGGGCTACCTTATTTTTAACTACCTTCACTCGTGTCTCGTTACCAATTATTTCCTCCCCATCCTTTACTGCTCCAATGCGACGAATATCTAAGCGCACAGATGAATAGAATTTCAATGCATTTCCGCCGGTTGTAGTTTCTGGGTTCCCAAACATTACCCCTATCTTCATGCGAATTTGATTTATAAATATCACCAGGCAGTTTGCATTCTTTATATTTCCAGTTAATTTGCGTAAAGCCTGCGACATTAATCTCGCTTGCAGTCCTACGTGATGATCTCCCATCTCTCCTTCAATTTCAGCGCGTGGCGTTAATGCAGCTACTGAATCTATAACTAAAACATCAATAGTTCCTGATCTAACCAACATGTCAGTTATCTCTAAAGCTTGCTCACCTGTATCTGGCTGCGAAACAAAAAGATCGTCAACATTAACACCCAGTTTTTCTGCATAAATTGGATCTAACGCATGCTCTGCGTCAACAAAAGCACAGGTTCCACCAACTTTTTGAGCTTCAGCAATAACCTGTAATGTTAATGTAGTTTTTCCCGAGGACTCAGGTCCATATATTTCCACTACTCGACCTTTTGGCAACCCTCCTATACCCAAACATACATCCAACCCTAATGATCCTGTCGAAATTGCCGGTATAGCTTGATGCTCTTTATCCCCCATCCGCATCACCGTACCTTTACCAAACTGACGTTCAATTTGCGACAGTGCAGCCTGTAGAGCTTTTTCTTTATTGGGATCCATAATCTCTTCCTTTTTTTACCTTGTACCGACAGAATATTTTTATATTTTATTGCTTATTATAAGAAGCTTAACTCAATTTTTTTATACTGTATAGTCATACAGTACCCAAATTATTTACGTTTTCAATTTTCACCTAAAATATCATAAAATACTGCAACCTACTTAATGTTTTTAGTTCGATAGCATTTTTGATCTGGGAGCTCCTTTCGCTGCTCCTGTCTACCGAAGGCTTAATGTCACGACCGTTTCATAATGATAGGTCCCAGGAAATAAATCGATCAAATGAATACTTTTAATTTCGTATTCTTTAAATAGTTTCTGCAAATCTCTCACCATGGTTGCAGCATTACAGCTGGCGTAAACTATCTGCTTTGGGTTAAATTCTTTAACCCACTCAAATAAGTTAGAAAACCCTTTTCGTGGAGGGTCTACAATAAATGTATCGTAGCTAGAGCTCTCGGAGCGAGCTTTAAACGTCCTAAGAGCTGTTTCAGAATACAAGTCTAAGTGCACAAAATTTAGCTCCTCCAGATTAACTCTTTCTGGAGAGTAATCGATCATGACCCTTTCTGTTAATGGATTGCTTGAAATCACTTTATCTGAAAGATTACCGTTTCCAGAAAATAAATCCAGAAGTGCATTCTTTCGATTCTGAGACGATTCATTTCCTTTAATTTCTTCCAGAACTATATCCCTTAATACTTCGTTCATAGCTGGGTTAACTTGACTAAAACCACCATGAGCATAAGACTGATTCCACTCGACTCCAGCATCACCTTCTTTGTTTATGAATAGCTCACAATGTCCTTCACCAACATGGTCTTCAGCCCAGCTTTTATTTTTGTACAGCTTGCTGAATACTGTTTTTAGCTTTTTATTTATTAGCAAGCATTTTGGAATTTCTATTACCTTGTTTGTTTTGCCATCCACCATTCCTATATATTTATGGCGATAATGTAACTGCATTCGGTTGCGATAACCAAAACGCTCATCAGCTGGACTGACTTTTACATCCGGACCTGCTACATCAAGACGGCTCAAGTGATGTTGTAGGGCTTTCTTTTTGTAATTCAATTCATTTTCATAATCTGTATGCAAATAGTGACATCCAGGGCATTGACTAAAATGCTCGCATTTTGATTCGCTCCGGTTATCGGCCACCAGATCCACAACTTCTAATTGAGCAAATGCAACCCCTTTACTTACCTTGGTTATGACCGCAGTTCCTTTTTCACCTGGCAAAGTTTTAGGAATAAAGCATGGTTTTTTATCTATGATCGAAACGCCCTGACCAAGTGGATCCATACTCTCAATCATAAATTTAATCGGAGACTCAGGTATTTTTCTCTTTCGTTTTACATTGCTTTTTTTGTATTTCAAGGTGGTGCCTGTATAGTAAGTGCGCGAGTTGATAAATATGCCCCGCATCTTAGCACCCTTTCTAGAGTCCTTCTTGCCGTATACTAAAATTTCAACCACCTTAAATACAACCAAAGTCTTAAACAATTTCTTTAAAATTCACAAATTTTTTAAAATTTATACACCATTAAGAAGATATTGTTTAAATACGCGATTTGATTTCTGTATAATGCTGCGCTGATGAGGGGCCTAAGCTTTAAGGAGAATTACACAATGACATTCATAGTTGGCGAAAATTGCATCAAGTGCAAATATACAGATTGCGTGGAAGTATGCCCCGTAGACTGCTTCTATGAAGGGCCTAATTTTTTAGTCATTCATCCTGACGAGTGCATTGACTGTGCGCTTTGTGAGCCAGAATGCCCTGCAGGTGCCATATTTTCTGAAGATGAACTGCCGGATGACCAGCTAGCATTCCTGGAGCTGAATACAGATTTGGCAGAGGTGTGGCCGAATATAACTGAAAAAAAGGAGCCTTCAGTTGATGCTGAAAAATGGGATGGAGTTGCAGGAAAACTTCAATACCTAGAGCGATAAGTTTAACTAAGTTTAGCTTTATCTGTTTAATTTATTATATTTTTATTTTTTCTGAAGGTTACTCAAGGCACTCAAAGCAGCTGAGATATATTCCTCTTGAGTCATTTAGCTTGGCCATCGTGGCTAGCTTGCTCGTGAACTTATTAAACTTCGCTATTAAACTCCAGGAGTTTGTTTTTTCAGAAAACACGTCAGTTGTATAATCAAGATGAACTTCGCTAACTCCTTTCAAAATTTGTTCGCGAAAGTTTAGGGGGCGAGCTAGCTCTACAACCTCATAATATGCCAAATTTGCAGCTTTGGCCGCAGCGTCTAAAGACTGATCTAGACTTCCTATCTGGTCAATTAGCCCGAATTTCAAGGCTTGTACCCCAGTCCAAACTCGACCCTGAGCTAGTAAATCTATGTCTTTAGTGCTGCTATTCCTTGCTTCCGCAACAATTTTTAAAAATTGATTATAAGTATAGTCAACTCCAGCTTGAAAAACTTTTTTTGCGCTACCAGACATAGGTCTGGCTAACTCAAACATATCAGACAAAGCAGTGGTACCCACACCATCACTTTGAACCCCTGCCTCTTTTAAGGTGCCTTCAAAAGTTGGGACAATACCAAAAACACCTATAGATCCGGTAATAGTCGTTGAGTTAGCCCAAATTTCGCTAGCACCCATAGCTATCCAGTAACCTCCAGAGGCGGCAACCGAACCCATAGAGACCACAACAGGTTTTCCAGCATTTTTTAAGGCTATTATTTCTTGACGAATAATTTCTGAAGCAAAGGCGCTGCCGCCTGGACTGTCTAGGCGCAGCACAACTGCTTTAATTTTATCATCCTCACGAGCACGCTGTAATAGATCGGATAGACTTTCACTACCTATGGCTCCATCTGGCTGATCGCCCTCGCTAATGACCCCTTTAGCTACAATCAGCGCAACTTGATCAGCTTCAGCGCTTGTGGCTGAAACCTCGGTTTGTTCGTTTATATAACCCAAATAGTGTGAGGCATTTATGTGCTCATAACCCCCGTCGTCAGCTAAACCCGAAAGTAAAACAAGACGAGCTTCGCTCTCGCCCCTACTAGAAAGTCTATCTACCAGGCCGAACTCTAAGGCTAATTGAGCAGCATTACCTTGATGTTTTATTAGTTTTTCACCTAAAGTATTAGCATAGTCGTTTATCGAACCCTGTGGCAGCCCTCTTAAGCCTTCCACTCTAGTGGTATAAACCTGCCAAAGCTCATTAAGCCATTGAGAAGTGTGCTCCTTAGAGGCATCAGACATAGTTGAACGACTGAATGGCTCCACAGCATCTTTATATGTCCCCACACGAAAAATATTAATGTTGATTCTTAGTTTATCTAGAGCTTCTTTCAAATAATTCGTATACCTGCCGTAACCTTTTATCATCACCGAACCCATAGGATGAAGATGTATTTCATCGGCATAACTTGCTAAGTAATACTGCTCCTGGGAATAACTATCTCCGACGGCGATAATAGGTTTGCCGCTAGACTTAAATCGATTCAAAGCTGCTCCTACTTCTTCAAGCTTACTAATACCACCACTAGCGAGATAGTCTAACTCCAAAACTAAGCTGGTTATGTGAGGGTCAGTAGCTGCATAATCTATAGCGTGGATCAAATCAAAGATTAGTGTTTCATTCTCAATTTTACTTTTATTCAAAAAATTTTTAATCGGAGAAACAAAAGTCTTTTGCTCTACCAAATCTCCATTTGGAGAAATTGTTAACGCAGCTTTCTCTGGTAATGACTGCCTATTATCTTCAAAAGAAACCACAATAAGACATATGATTATCAGAAATATAATGGCGCTTACTAGCCCCTGGATTCCAGCAACTATTCCTTTAAAGACTCGTATAATAAAACTCAATGGGCTTATTTTCATGTTGATTTCGAGTCATCCTGATAAAGGGAATACTGCTTCCATCTGCTATGCATCATCGCAACACTAAACATGATTACTAATATAATTATTTCCAATACATCAAAATAGTTTGAGCTTGGCGAAAAAAAATTATCAACTGCCACGATAAAATAAAGCAGTGTCACAAAACATAGCATAGATATCGTTTTATACTTCTCTTCATATAATCCAGGCAAAAGAATAACTAGAGGTAAAAATGTAAAGATTGTTAAACTTAAGGGGGTTGATCGGCAAATGCTGTTAGCTAAAAGCACTAGCCCAAAAATAGCGAGACTCGTCCAGGTGAGCTTGCGACAAACGTTCAACTTTTTTTTCAGACCAAGAATAATTTTCATATTGGAAATACTTTCTGGTTAAGGATAATCTGCTAGTTTTTTAGCCAAGACAGCAATTCTTTTTCCTAAAGCGACACATAACTCAGACTCATCCGAAGTGATATTGTCAAAGCCTTTTCCTGTTTGGCAAGATGCCCCATAAGGAGTGCCTCCTCTTGTGGTGCTATGAAGCGCTTTCTCGCTATACGGGAGTCCAGCCAATATCATGCCTTGGTGCATCAAGGGTAACATCATCGTCAATAGAGTTGTTTCTTGCCCCCCGTGAAGTGACCCTGTAGAGGTAAATACGCCAGCCGGTTTTCCAATTAGACCCCCGTTTAACCAAATATCTCCTGTCATATCTAAAAAATATTTAAGTGGGGCTGCCATATTTCCGAAACGCGTAGGGCTCCCAAGTACCAAGCCAGCACAGCCACTTAAGTCTTCCTGGCTACAATAAAGATGCCCTTCCTCAGGGATATCAGGCTCAACGCTTTCACATACAGCAGAAATAGCCGGGACAGTTCTAATTTTTGCCTCTAATCCAGCCCTCTCAATACCACTTCCAATCTTTTCGGCCATTTTCTTAGTATTCCCAGATCGAGAATAATATAGAACCAAAACATATGACATCAAACAATCTCCAGAATTCTCTCAGGCGGTCGACCAATTACTGCTTTATCGCCATTAACAACAATAGGTCGCTCTATAAGTTTTGGGTTTGCAGCCATTGCATCGACGAGCTGAAGCTCTGTTTTTCCCTTATCAGACAAATTTTTTTCTTTATAAGCATCTTCGCCTTTTCTTAATAGCTGCCGAGCAGGCATGCCAAGCTTTCTCAAAAGACCTATCAGAGCTTCAGCTGTTGGTGGTCTTTCGAGATATAATAAAATATTCACGACAATATCTTTTTCCACCAAAAGAGCTAATGCTTGCCGGGATTTAGAGCAACGAGGATTGTGATAAATAGTAACCATAACCTTTCGAAAGAATTCCTTGTATAATTAGATCGATATTAAATAAATTTTAGCTGTAAACTTTTAAGGCTACCATAAATCCCTTCGAAGAAAATAACTATGAATAATCAGCTTACTATTTTCTCTATTTTTTTATGGGCAGGAGTGATATTCCTTTGCCTGCTAACAGCCTCCTGTCAAAAAAATGAGTTCACCTATCAGCTAGCTGACGGACAAGCCCTAAATTTCTCTAAACTAAAAGGTCGAGTAGTGCTAATTAATTATTGGGCCACATGGTGCAAACCTTGCCGAACCGAAATATCTGAACTCAATACTCTTCATGACAAATGGAAGGCTAAGGTTGTCGTCCTTGGCGTCAACTATGATGGCGCTCAAGGAGATCAACTAAAAATTCAAATAAAAGATATGGGTATCAAATTCCCCACCCTGACAACAGACCCGAGAAAAAAATTTAAGGCCCAAGCAAGCGGAGTACTTCCAGAAACACTAGTCATTGATAGCAAAGGTAACCTGAAAACTGTTCTCTTGGGCGCACAAACCATCGAGAGCCTACTTGATATTATTAACAACAAACCTACTACCAACTAAAAATTTTCCTTACAAAAGGAATACTTAGTTCTCGCTTTTCTTGCAACGAAGCTTCTTCCAAAATATCCAGGCAACACATCAAAGATTTCATTTCCCTAGAAGCCCTAGCAATTATATATTTAGCTAGATCATCATTTAGTTTCATTCCTCTTCGTAGAGCTCGAAACTGAAGAATTTTTAATTTTTCACCATCATCTGATGCGTGAAGCTGAAAAACTGGCCCCCAGGCATAGCGTGACTTTAAGTCAGGCAGTGCTAGCATAAGCTCTCGAGCAGAGCAGTTTGAGCCTACTAACAAAGACCTTCCAGAGTCTCTGACGCGATTATATAGATTAAACAGCTCTTCTTCCCATCGGGTTTTTCCGGAAATCGCCTCTATATTATCTAGGCAAATTAAGGAAACTTCATCCAAGCTACCCAGTAGCTCTTCAGGCGAATAATCAAGAAATTCAGACAAGGACAAATACTGGGCTGAGAGGCCCTTTGAAAATGCTCTATGGCAGCTTGCTTGCAGTAAATGAGAAACGCCACTTCCGTGAGCTCCCCACAAGTATACAAAGGGGTTGTCATTAAAAGGCTGTTGGTTCTCAAGAACTGCAACTACAGTATGATTATCATCTTCTTTCTTCAAAAAAAAATTTTCGAAGGTAGCGTCATCGCTCAGGTTAATATTTAAGATAAGCTGCTTTGACACTGGGTTCGCCGCCATATAAATTGTAGTTGCTGCTTTTTCAGTATCGACTCCGCGAAAAGTGTCATTAGAAAAATCCAGCAAGGAGTATTTTTAAAGAATGAGAAAATTTCTTGGCACAATTATAACAGTAGACTGCAAATAGGCGCATTATCTAACTGCTAGTTCTTTTGTTTTAATATAAAATACATATTTCGCCGATCTGTTTTGCTAAAAATTTCAGCAATCAGGGCAGTCATTTAAAAAGCCACCAACTTAAGGTAACAAAAAACCATGCCTGATCAAAATATCACCCCTCTAAGCTACAAAGATGCTGGTGTAGATATAGATGCTGGAAATGCTCTTGTGGAACGCATTAAGCACACCGCAAAAGACACTAGGAGGCCAGAAGTTTTATCTGGGCTGGGGGGGTTTGGTGCGCTATTCAACCTACCAACTGGATACAAAGAACCTGTTCTTGCCTCAGGAACAGATGGTGTTGGCACCAAGCTGAAGTTGGCCATGGATTTAAGTATTCACGACACTATTGGTATTGATTTGGTTGCTATGTGCGTTAATGACCTTTTGGTTTGCGGCGCTGAACCACTATTTTTTCTCGACTATTATGCTACCGGAAAACTGAATATCGATGTAGCAGCATCTGTAATTTCCGGTATAGGTGAAGGCTGCAAACTCGCCGGATGTGCACTTGTGGGTGGAGAGACAGCAGAAATGCCAGGAATGTATCAAGGGGAGGATTATGACCTTGCTGGTTTCTGTGTTGGCATAGTGGAAAAATCACAAATTATTGATGGCAGTGATACTCGAGCAGGTGACGCCCTTATTGGGTTAGCCTCAAACGGGCCTCATTCTAATGGCTATTCTTTGATTAGAAAAATTATTGATATATCTAACGCTGATATAAAAAATGAATTCATTGAGGGTGTTTCACTGGGAGAAGCGTTACTGGCGCCTACCAATATATACGTCAAATCAATTTTAGCTTTAATAAAACATAAAAGTATAAAAATTAATGCTCTTGCGCATATAACTGGTGGCGGGCTGCTGGAGAACATTCCCAGGGTTTTACCAAAAAATACTAAAGCAGTTATTGATACAAAAAGTTGGAGGAAAGCGCCTATTTTCGACTGGCTTCAGAAAAATGGTAATGTTGACCCTATAGAAATGCACCGTACTTTTAACTGCGGGATCGGAATGGTCATTTGCATGCCAGAGGATATGAGTAAGTTAGCCATTAATGTATTAAAAGCTGCTGGAGAAGAGGCATATCTCATCGGAAATATAGCACACGCAAAAGATAGCGAAGAAAAAGTTGTATTAAAAGGGCTGTAAGATATGACCTCAACACTCAGACCTCAGCTAGCAATTTTGTTATCTGGCAGCGGCAGCAACCTGCAATCTTTTATAAACGCTATAAATGCCGGGGTACTTAAAGCTGATATAGCTGTAGTCATTAGCAATAAGGCAGGGGTTTTAGGGCTAAAGCGCGCCAATGATGCCGGTATTAAAACCTTAACGATAGATAATCTACAGTTTAAAAATAGAGAAGAGTTTGATTCTGCACTGGCTTTATCAATAAAAGACCACAAGCCAGATCTCCTTGTTTTGGCAGGGTTTATGCGCATTCTCACACAAAGATTTGTTGAGTCTTTCTCTGGGAGGATACTTAATATACATCCTTCTTTGCTCCCAAAATATCCTGGTCTCGATACACACAAAAAAGCTATCGATGCTGGAGATGCTATTGCTGGAGCTACAGTGCACTTTGTTACAGCAAAACTAGATGGAGGGCCCCCAGTACTTCAAGTAGAGGTGCCTATTCATCAAAATGATTCTCCAGAAAAGCTAGCAAGTCGTATTCTGGAAAAAGAGCATCAAATTTACCCCTTAGTAGTTCAATGGTTTTGCGAGGGTCGACTCACTTTCGCTAAAGGGAGCGCTTATCTGGACTCCGTTGCGTTACCCAAGAATGGCTTCACTTTTACTGGCGACACAATCGATTAGTAATTTTATATATGTTTATACATCTTCTTAACCGCTACCCTTATTTAGCAATATGCTTTATTAAAAGAAATAATTTCGCGTGCAATAAAAAAATTATGCCTTCTCATTTCATATCAATAGATGGTCTCGGTAAATATATTTTATATTTCGCCGTTTTATTTTCTTTTACAAATACTGAGGCCCAAGAGGATCAAATTCATCCCCTTGCCCTGACGCCCTACAACCTAAATTACGTTAGTTCATACAAAGGTATGAACATTGCAACAAACCGAACACTGACAAAAGCCCTGAATGTTTTTACATTAACTGCAGCTTCAAAAAACATGTTTGCTAAACTTATCGAGGAAGCAACTTTTAGGGTGGACACAAACGGGGATATTACTGGAATCAAGTATGAGTCTTCAAAAAACATTTTAGGAGCAAAGAAAAAAGAACTACTGTTATATGACGTGGATATGGGTATCGCTAAATATAAAAGCAAGAAAAAGAAGCGTGAATTTTCTCTAGAACTCGGACATCTTGATGGGTTGACTTACCAATTAAAATTACAAAGTGATCTAATTAATCTTGCACGTAAAAAAGATCAGCTCGCTGCAAAAAAAATATCATCTCTACATTATCCCTTAATCACAAAAGGTAGGCAAAAGATCTACCATTTCGAGATTCTAGGGGAGGAGATGCTTGAGACATTGCTCGGAAAAATTACCACATTGAAGGTCAGAAAATTACACAAAAATGACAAAAGGGAAACACTTCTTTGGTTTGCTCCTAAATGGAATTTTATGCTAGTTCAGCTTTGGCAGAATGAAAAGAATGGGGATGACTACAGAATATCAATAGAGAAAGGCACGCTAAACGGCATTAATCTCAAATAATGCATTCGTTAAATGTTCAAACTAAAATCCATCCATCTGTTATGCTATTTTGATTGTAAGCCCAACTATGCCTTTGGTAGAGTAACCCCTGTTTGGCCTTGGTACTTACCCCCGCGGTCTGCATAAGAAACTTCACAGACCTCATCAGACTCAAAAAATAACATTTGAGCAACTCCCTCATTTGCATAAATTTTTGCAGGCAGACTGGTTGTATTTGAAAACTCTAGGGTCACATGGCCCTGCCATTCTGGCTCTAAAGGGGTCACATTTACAATAATGCCACAGCGAGCGTAAGTAGATTTACCCAGACATACTGTCAGCACGTTTCGTGGGATCCTAAAGTATTCTATCGTGCGAGCTAGAGCAAATGAATTAGGAGGTATAATGCAGTGATCTCCCTTTATGTCAATAAATGCATCCTTATCAAAATGCTTAGGATCGACTATTTTTGAGTGTATATTAGTAAAAATTTTAAACTCTTCAGCACAGCGCACATCATACCCATAGCTGGATACGCCATAAGAAATAACCTTTTCAGCGGAAGGATCAGGTTGACGCACCTGCCTTCCGACGAATGGCTCAATCATTCCTTCTTCCCTTGACATCTGTGTGATCCACTTATCGGACTTAATACTCATAACATATAAATTCCTAAAATTGTTTAGTGCGAAAATTTATGCATAGTACATTTTTTGGTTTGCCTCGTTAAAGCACCCAAAAAAACTACTCAATAATAATTTCTGGCATTTCATGTGGCGTGCTATCCGCCAAGATGTCAGTAACTTTTAGTGCAATCTGTCGGTATATATCACTTGCAGCACTTTGTGGATCAGAATACACAGAGGGATTTCCCTCATCAATACGCTGGCGAATATCCAAAGAGAGAGGAAGCGCTCCTAAAACTTTCGCATCATACTCAGATGCGACTAATTTTGCTCCATCTTTTCCAAATATATGCTCATGATGTCCGCACTGACTGCAAACATGCACTGCCATATTTTCAATTATACCTAGCACTGGAATGTTAACTTTACTGAACATCTCGATAGCTTTGCGAGCATCTAACAGCGCGATATCTTGCGGTGTGGTGACAATAAGAGCGCCAGATAACTGTGCTTTTTGCGCCAAGGTAAGCTGAATATCTCCAGTGCCAGGCGGCATGTCGACCACCAAATAGTCTAATTCACCCCAAGCAGTCTGAGTAAGAATTTGCAACAAAGCACCACTAGCCATTGGACCCCTCCATACTACCGGGGTATCTTTTGTTATCAGATAGCCTATCGACATAGACTTCAACCCTAGCGCCTCTATAGGCGAAAAAAATTTATCTTTTATAACTTTAGGTCTTGTGTTTTCCGGAACACCCAACATAAGTGGCACGCTAGGACCATATATATCAGCATCAACAATACCGACTTTATTTCCAGCTGACGCGAGTGCAAGCGCTAGATTAACTGCTGTGGTTGATTTACCAACCCCTCCCTTCCCAGATGCAATAGCAATCACATGCTTGACCCCAGAAAGTCCCTCCTGAATGTCATCTTTACCCATCTCTAATCCTCGTAAAACTAATGAAAATTCAAGCGAAAACCGTTATAGTTAACCCCCTACACAATATAGCGCACTGAAGCAGGCAAGTATGCACCACTTAGTGTGTCAATAAATTTTTAGTCCGCATATAAATTATAAAAAAATTATGGCCAAATACAATGACAGAACAAATGGCTAAACGTCGAAAAATTCTTGTTACGAGCGCACTACCATACGCCAATGGCCCAATTCACCTTGGGCATTTAGTGGAATACATACAGACAGACGTATGGAAGCGATTTCAGGTAATGCGTGGACACGAATGCTACTATGTCTGCGCTGACGATGCCCATGGTACAGCGATAATGCTTAAGGCTGAAGAGCTTGGAATTTCTCCTGAAAAACTAATCAGCGAAGTTCATGCTGAGCACGAAAAAGATTTTCAGGGTTTTTTGATTGAATTTGATAACTATTACTCCACTCATACACAAGAAAATAGAGATCTTTCGTCACTAATATATAACCGATTGCACGATAACGGACACATTAGCATTCGTGAAATCACTCAAGCATTTGATTCAGAGAAAAATCTTTTTCTTTCGGACCGTTATATTAAGGGTTCATGTCCAAAGTGCAAAACAGAAGATCAATACGGAGATAACTGTGAGGCATGCGGGGCAACCTACTCATCTTTTGATTTATTAAACCCAGTTTCAACTATCTCTGGTGCGGCTCCTGTAGCCAAAGAATCTGTGCATTACTTCTTTAAGCTGCCTATGTTTTCAGAATTCTTAAAAAAATGGACTCGTGACGGGCACCTTCAAGATGAAATAGCCAATAAACTAAATGAGTGGCTTGAGTCCGGGCTTCACGAATGGGACATAAGTCGCGATGCTCCTTATTTCGGTTTCGAGATCCCCAATGCACCAGGCAAGTTTTTTTATGTTTGGCTAGATGCGCCAGTTGGCTATATGGCTAGCTTTAAAAATCTATGCGATCGCTCAAATCTTAATTTTGAAGATTTTTGGGGGAAAGATTCTAGCGCTGAACTCTATCATTTCATCGGCAAGGACATTATCAATTTTCATGCTTTATTTTGGCCGGCCATTCTTCATAGTGCAGGTTTTCGAACGCCCTCTAAAATTTGCGTCCATGGATTCCTGACAGTAAACGGCAAAAAAATGTCCAAATCGCGAGGCACATTCATTACAGCTCAGAGTTACCTCCAAAATTTGAACCCAGAGCATTTGCGCTACTACTTTGCATCAAAACTTTCATCGGGAGTGGATGATTTAGACTTCAATCTAGATGATTTTATACAAAAAGTTAACAGCGATCTAGTGGGGAAAATAGTTAACATAGCTAGCCGCTGTTCAAACTTTATCACCAAAGGAAACGATGGGCTTCTTTCCGCTTCGGTCGAAGATCAAAAACTTTGGCTCCAAGTGACCGGTGCCGCTGAAAGCATTGCTGGTCATTACGAAAATCGTGAATTTGGTAAGGCTATGAGGGAAATAATGGCCCAAGCAGATGCAGCCAATGAATACATCGCTTTTAAGGAGCCATGGAAGCTGGCTAAGCTTGATGATCAAAAACAAGCGGTATTAGATATTTGCTCTCTTGGCATCAACCTATTCAGAGTGCTCATGATTTATCTTAAGCCTGTTCTCCCGGTCACGGCTAAAACTGTTGAGGGATTCCTTAATGACGAGCTTACCTGGGATGGCTTATCTCGACCCCTAGCTAACCATAAAATTAATAAATTCAAACCTCTGATGCAGAGAGTTGAGCAGGTACAAATAGACGCTATGCTTGAAAAAAATAACGAGCTTATTGTTGGTCAAAAAAATCAACAGACAAAGGTACCGCAACATATGACTCCAGAGAAAAGTCCTGAATCCGAACCGATGGAATTAATAGCAGACGAGATCAATTTTGATGACTTTATGAAGATTGACCTCAGAGTAGCGCTCATAACTAAAGCGGAGTATGTCGAAGGAGCTGACAAGCTTCTTCATCTCTTAGTAAATATTGGCAGTGAGACAAGGAGTATTTTTTCTGGCATACGATCATCTTATGACCCTAAAGATCTCGAAGGTAAATTGACAGTTGTGGTCGCAAATTTAGCACCACGAAAAATGCGATTCGGTATATCAGAAGGTATGGCTCTGGCAGCTGGTGATGATGATGGAATTTACCTGTTATCACCAGACAGTGGAGCCAAACCAGGGCAAAGAATTACATAAAATAACAATAACTACGACTTATGGTTTAATGGGTTAGAAAAATTATTTCTTTATGCTTGCTGACCTACCCATGCAGTTACAATGTCTAACCTCTTGAGATGAGACAATATGCAAGAATTTGCTGTTATTCTAATTAGCGCTATATTTGTAAACAATTTTGTTTTGGTGCAGTTCTTGGGGCTTTGTCCCTTTATGGGCGTATCAAGCAAGCTTGAGACGGCAATTGGAATGGCTGGAGCGACAACCTTTGTGCTAACAATTGCGGCAATGTCGAGCTACATGGTAAACACTTGGATACTGATACCGCTGAATCTGGAATATCTTAAAACTATTTCGTTTATCTTGGTCATTGCCGTTGTGGTTCAGTTTACAAAAATGTTTATCGAAAAAAGCAGTCCATTACTCTATCGGGTACTTGGGGTATTTTTACCGCTAATCACCACTAATTGTGCTGTATTGGGAGTTGCACTTCAAAACACGACTAAAGCACATACGTTATCGCAGTCGACTCTATATGGTTTCGGCGCGGCAATAGGCTTCTCTTTAGTCCTGATATTATTTTCAGCAATGAGGGAGCGTCTTACTGTAGCCGATGTTCCCAAACCGTTTAAAGGTGCTGCTATAGCCATGATTACGGCTGGGCTTATGTCTTTAGCATTCATGGGTTTTAGCGGGCTAGTATAGGGAGCGGTATGTACGACATTATTATTCAGAACCCCTTATATTCAGCACTATTAGCTTTAGCTGGCCTCTCTGTTATCTTTGGAGGGATATTGGGGTATGCCGCTATTAAGTTCAAGGTAGCGGGGGACCCAATTATTGAGCAAATTGACAGTCTACTTCCCCAAACTCAATGTGGGCAGTGCGGCTATCCGGGCTGTAAACCTTACGCAAAAGCTATAGCAGATGGGGACACTATAAATAAATGTCCGCCCGGCGGACAATCAACTATTAACGCCATTGCTGATCTTTTAGATGTAGATGCACCCAACCTAAACTCAGAGCATGGAGAAGAGAGTGATACGAGAACTATTGCCTACATTCGTGAAGATGAGTGCATAGGGTGTACTAAATGCATCCAAGCATGTCCAGTAGACGCAATCCTGGGCGCGGCAAAGCTCATGCACACAGTCATCGTAAGCGAATGCACAGGCTGTGACCTTTGTGTTGACCCTTGTCCTGTAGACTGCATAGACATGCTGCCTGTTGAAAAAGGTTTATCTGACTGGAAGTGGAATCTGCCATCTTCAGTAGGAGAGCAGTTACTACCATCTAAGCCTGACGACATTATTGCATCTGACAGAAGCGGAGCGAGCACTCGATGAGAAAGGTTTGGGATTTAATAGGTGGCATTCACCCCCCAGAAAATAAGCATCAGTCTGTGAAAGACTCTGTTGGCGTACCTCCTTTACCCAAAAAATTAGTCATACCCCTTAATCAGCACATCGGGGCTCCCTCCAAGATAATGGTTTCTATCGGAGATAGCGTTCTTAAGGGTCAACTGTTGGCTGAGCCAAAAGGGGTTGTAAGCACTGGTGTTCATGCCCCGACCTCAGGGCTGATATCTGATATAGGTGATCATTCTATTCCACATCCCTCTGGCATGTCAGCACCATGCATCACGCTCACTCCAGATGGCAAAGATAAATGGATAGAGCATAAGGGTCTAAAAAATTATCGAGATCAGAGCCCTGACGAGCTATTGATCATAATAAGACATTCAGGGATAGCTGGGCTCGGAGGAGCAGGTTTTCCAACTGCTGTGAAGTTGAGTCCAGAAAAGGCTATATCGACATTAATTCTTAACGGAACTGAATGTGAGCCCTACATAACTTCAGATGATATGTTGATGCGCGAGCACCCCGAAGACATTGTTCGAGGTATTCAAATATTATCTTACATTCTTGGTGAGCCTAGAGAAATACTAATAGGGATTGAGAATAATAAACCTGAGGCCTGTGCAGCCCTGGAGCCTCACTTAAAAAACACAACAACCGAGCTAGTAACGTTTGATACAAGATACCCCTCAGGAGGGGAAAAACAGCTGATCCAAATTCTTACTGGGAAGGAGGTACCAGAAAAAGGGCTTCCGTCTGACATTGGTATCGCATGTCTCAATGTGGGCACAGCATATGCTATATATCGAGCAATTACATTTGGAGAGCCTTTAATTTCTCGGATCACCACAGTGACCGGGGAAGCTTGCGCAATAAATCGAAATTACGAGACCTTAATCGGCACACCCATTAGTCATTTGCTGAAAAATAGTCAATTTAACGAAGATATCTGTTCACGGTTAATTGTTGGCGGACCTATGATGGGATTTGCTCTTGAAGATCTAGATGCTCCTGTAATAAAAACAACTAACTGTATTCTAGCTCCGAGTGAAAAGGAATTTCCCTCCCCTGCCCCAGCCCAAGCATGTATTCGATGCGGCATGTGTGCAGAGGCTTGTCCGGCAAGCCTGCTTCCTCAACAGCTTTTATGGCATGCGCAGTCAAAAAATTATGAAAAGCTTGAAACACAAAATCTATTCGATTGCATTGAGTGCGGTGCTTGCTCCTATGTCTGCCCCAGCAACATCCCTTTAGTTCAATATTATCGTGCAAGCAAAGGAGAGATGAGAAAGCAGGCTCAAGAAAAAATAAGCTCTGATAGGGCTAGAGAACGTTTTGAATTTCAAAAAATCCGCAAAGAAAAGGAGCTTCTTGCAAAACAGATACAACGGGATGTTCGCCTCAAGTCAGCAGCGCAAGCTAAGAAAAACTCTGGAGCTGAAGAAATAATTCAAGCTGCAATAGACCGCGTTGAAGCCACAAAGGCCTCTCCAGAGGATCAGCAGGCTAGATCCTCTCGTCGCATCGCAAGAGCTGAAGACCAACTTAATTCTGCGCAAGAAAAACTCAATACATTGAAAAAAGATGCGACTACCAACCAACATGAACAAGCTGCAGCAGCTCTTGAAGATGCCAGAGTTCGTCTTGATGAGGCAAGGTCTATTCAGGAATCTAGCGGCATAAAATCATCGCCTTCAGTGGAAGTGGATCCTGCTTCTGTAGCTATTGAAAAAGCTAAGGCCGAAGCAGTCAATCAGGCTAATCTTTCTAGTGAAGAGAAATTACACAACACAATACAGTCTCTTACCCTTAGATTAGAAAAATCAATTACTAGACTGGAGATTGCTAAAACGGAAGGGTCAGAGAATATTGATGTCCTGACCACTGCTAGTAACAAATTAGAAGAAAAATTAGCGGCAACTCAAGCTGCTCTGTTAAAAATTAAAACATAATGGACAATCAGTCATGGCTTTGCTGAAACTCACGTCACCACATGCACATACTACGCAAAATACAGCTCGTGTGATGCAGCTCGTAATACTAGCAACCATTCCTGGATTAATCGCTCTCACATTATTTTTTGGCTGGGGATCCATCATAAATGTCACCCTATCCTGCATAGTTGCTGTAGCTTGCGAAGCGATTGTAATGCAGCTTCGCAAGCGTCCTGTGATGTTTTATCTTAAGGACTACAGTGCTATTTTAACAGCTGTACTTTTAGGTCTATCACTTCCGCCTCTAGCACCTTGGTGGATAGCTGTAGTGGGCACCTCCTTTGCTATCATCATTGCAAAGAATCTTTATGGAGGGCTTGGCTTCAACCCTTTTAACCCTGCAATGATTGGTTACGTAGTCCTGCTCATATCGTTTCCAGTGCAAATGACTGCATGGCCAGCACCCGCAGAACTCTATCCGGCAAACATGGAGGTTCCGGACTTTTGGCGCTCGATGCAAATTGTATTGCCTATACTTAACCCTGATTCTATGGTGAATATTGTCACAACTGCGCCCAATACTATAGATGCATATACTGCAGCTACGCCTTTAGATATCTTTAAACAAAACAACAGTCTTTTAGTGGATCAATTTTACAAGAAAGAGGAATTTTTTAGTCAAGGAAGATGGGCTGGACTGGGCTGGGAATGGATAAACATCAGCTTCTTAATTGGCGGATGCTACCTGCTTTACCGAAAAATATTTACTTGGCATGCCCCATTGGGGATGCTAGTTTCATTAGCGCTATGCTCACTTATTTTCTATGACAGCGGTAGCTCTACGAGCCTTGGTTCACCACTTTTTCATCTGTTGAGTGGCGCAACCATGTTTGGTGCTTTTTTTATCATTACAGACCCAGTAACATCAGCTACCAGCAACAGAGGTCGACTTGTATACGGGGTACTCATTGGTATATTAATTTTTATAATTCGCAGCTGGGGAAGCTATCCAGATGCGGTGGCGTTTGCTGTACTTCTAATGAACTTTGCTGCTCCGTTAATAGACAACTATACTATGCCGCGTACTTATGGGCACAGCAAGTCTCGCGACAAATCTAAGCTAATCAAGAAAGAGGACGAAATTGATGCTAGTTAAGTCAATCCGCTTCAACAGTTTTGTTTTAGGGATCTTCGCTCTAATAACAGCAGCGCTATTATCGTTCACCTATGAAGGAACAAAAGAACGTATTGCCGAAGCTAAACGTGAAGTTGCCAAACGAGCCTTGTTGGAAATCATTCCCTTAACAAGACATGACAACGATGTTCTGGGGGATACTGTTAAAATTCCAAAAGAATATTTATCTATATTGGGAATAAAAAATGGAGAAATTAATCTTGCCCGCAGCAAAGATGAGCTCATTGCTATAATCGTCCCTAGTATTGCACCGGATGGTTATAGCGGAAAAATTCAGATGCTGGTCGGCATAAACGTAGACGGAACCATCGCTGGTGTTAGGGTTATATCTCACAATGAAACACCAGGCCTTGGGGATAAAATAGACCTCAAGAAAAATGATTGGATTCTTGATTTCAATGGGAAGTCTCTAGAAAATCCAAAGCCGAAATATTGGAAAGTTAAAAAGGATAAAGGAAGCTTCGACCAACTTACCGGTGCTACCATCACTCCTCGGGCAGTGGTCACGCAAGTACTGAGAACCTTACAGTACTTCGAAAAGGACAAAGTTAGACTTTTAGAGGAAGCTAAACTACAAAATTCAACAAAAAATGCACCATCAATAGAGGCTCCAATAAATGGCTGATATGTCTTACAAAGAAATAACCTCCAATGGCCTGTGGAAAAATAATGCGGCACTTGTACAGCTTTTGGGGCTTTGCCCGCTCTTAGCTGTGACAGGCAGCGTGGTAAATGCGCTCGGATTAGGGCTCGCTACTATGTTGGTGTTGATTGGCTCCAATGTAGCTGTTTCGTTAATACGAAAAAAAGTTTCAGATGCTGTGAAGATTCCGGCTTTTGTTATGATTATAGCTACATTTACGACCTGCACTGAGTTGCTTATGAAGGCATTTACTTACGAACTTTATTTAATATTAGGCATATTTATTCCTTTAATAGTAACAAATTGCGCCATCCTTGGAAGAGCTGAAGCTTTTGCAAGCAAAAATAATGTCATTTCATCCGCACTAGATGGATTTATGATGGGTGCAGGCTTTGCGGTTGTATTACTTGTCATTGGCACCATACGTGAAATTTTTGGAGTGGGTACAATTTTTGCGAACATGGATTTATTGTTTGGCCCAATCGCAGCGAACTGGACCATCAACCTATTCGGTGAGGGGTACGGATTTCTCATACTAGTGCTACCACCAGGAGCATTTATTGTTACAGGAATGTTAATTGCATTAAAAAATATTGTTGACAGCAAATTAGAGCAACTAGATGCGGCAAAAAAAGAGCCTTTAGTTAAAGGGGCAAAAAGAATGAGGACTACAGGCACTATTTCATAACATGCTGCTTGTACTGAGTGCTATCTGCTCAAAAACTCTGAAACCATTAACCCTACAGACAAAAATCCTTTCTCCTTCAAAGTGATAGGCGTATACTTGCCAGCTTTATCTAATCTAGCTTTTTAAGCTCAAGATACAAGCAAAATAGGTCCCATTTATATGCTACCCCCCGATTTCGAATCACTGGGCATTTCTGCCTCAGTACTTAAAGCAGTAAAGCAACTTGGCTATGAGCAGCCATCGCCCATTCAGGCGCAAAGTATCCCCATACTATTAAATGGAGAGAATCTGCTTGGTGTTGCCCAAACAGGTACTGGAAAAACAGGAGCCTTTGCATTGCCTTTGCTGAGCCGCCTTGATGTCGCACAAAAAACTCCTCAAATTCTAGTGCTCACGCCAACTCGTGAGCTTGCAATTCAAGTCGCTGAGGCATTCCAAACTTACGCTAGAAATCTTAAAAATTTTCATGTCCTACCCATATATGGCGGTCAAGACATGAGCGTACAGTTGCGTGGATTGAGGCGTGGAGCTCAAGTAATTGTTGGTACACCAGGAAGGATACTTGATCACATAAGACGGCGCAGCCTAATACTCAATCAACTAAATGCTCTAGTTTTAGATGAAGCGGATGAAATGTTGCGAATGGGCTTTATCGCTGATGTTGAAACAATTCTGGCAGAGACACCCGATACGTGTCAAAGAGCTCTTTTTTCAGCAACAATGCCGCCAGCTATACGCAGGGTTGTAAAAAAATATTTAGGTGATGCCAAGGAAGTTAGCATTGCATCAAAAACAAAAACTGTTGAGCGCATCACGCAATTTTACCTTATAGTCAAAGGCCACCAAAAAATGGAGGCTCTCACCCGCATACTCGAAGTAGAAGAGTTTGATGGCATGCTAATTTTTGTTCGCACAAAATCCGCCACATCTGAAGTTGCTGAAAAACTTGAAGCTAGGGGATTTTCAGCAGCCCCTCTCAATGGTGACCTGAGCCAAACACTTCGTGAGCGTACTGTAAATCGATTAAA
>Ga0308007_10000209_pt1 | contig 26527 bp, 20 predicted proteins | sample Neamet71_FD_203152 | JGI IMG/M metagenome (GOLD analysis project Ga0308007, IMG submission 203152) | Marine microbial communities from water near the shore, Antarctic Ocean - #71 | ecosystem: Environmental > Aquatic > Marine > Unclassified | place: Southern Ocean | collected 2014-06-07
AATTTAGGGAATTCAATTTATGCAAAAACTAAAACGGGTGTCGTCTTTGATGCTTCCAGCAGAGACATGGAAGGGCTTTCTCAAATCGAAGGATTCAATGCCTTTGTGAGAGGTTGGCACCCTTCGTTTCTAACCGAAGTGATGTTATACAGCATCAATGAACCCATCAGAATTGGAGCCGCAAGTGTCATGCCCGGAGACGTAGTACTCGCAAAAAAAGAAGGCGTAATTTTCATACCTGCTCATTTGGCTGAGCAAGTAGTAATCACCTCCGAAGTAGTTAGACTTAGAGATTTATTTGGTATCTCGCGTCTTAAAGAAGGGAAGTATACTCCAGGACAGATAGACAACAAATGGTCTGATGAAATTGAAAAAGATTTTTCTAAATGGGTTAGGGATCATATGGACGAACTTCCTGTTCCAAAAGATCAAATACAAGAGTTGATTAAAAAAAGAATGTGGTAATATCAGTTTAACAAATAAAAAAAGAAAAAATGGAACACAATGAACAAAGAAGATCTTCACTGAAGAAAATAGGAATGGGTTTTGCAGCCCTGCTTGGTGTTGGAACTGTAAAAGCAGCTGCACATAAAACTGAAAAGAAAGTATTAGGCGAAGTCGTTAGTGATCAAGACATTCCGTTATTTTCTGGAGCAGTAAGGCATGGAAACACTCTTTATATAGCAGGAAAAGGTGCTCATTTCGATGGTGATATCAAATCACATACTGACCATGTATTAAAAGAGCTTCAAAAAGGATTAGAAAGTAATGGGTCTTCGATGGAGCAGGTGCTTAAAGTAAATGTTTACCTAGCTGATTTGGCAGACTACAAAGGAATGAATGAAATTTTCAGAGGTCGTTTTGGGGAAAACCCTCCGGTAAGAACAACTGTTGCAACCTATGGCGGTGTTCCAGGAAACTCGTTAGTAGAAATGGACTGCATCGCAGCAGTAGATTAATTTAAAATCAATAATCATGATTAACAGAAGAAAAGCATTAAAATCATTAGCAACCCTTCCTTTTATAGGAAGTTTTTTGGGTGCTAATTCACTATCGGCAAATCCGAGTTCTGCAGCGATCGTTTCAAGTGTTCGAAGAGATTTCTTTAAAGAATTAGGACTAAGAACCTTTATTAATGCCGCAGGAACTTATACTTCCATGACCGGATCGTTAATGCCCAAAGAGGTCACTGACGCCATAAGTTATGGCACCACTGAATATGTGAATCTCGATGACTTACAAGACAAGGTAGGAGAAAGAATTGCTGAATTATTAGAGTGTGAATACGCTACAGTATCCTCTGGTTGTTTTGGCGCCATGAGTATCGGAATGGCGGGAATTCTTACCGGAATGGATCCTGAAAAAGTCAAACAACTTCCCAATACAAAGGGCATGAAAAATGAAGTGATTATTCAAGAATCCCATACAATTGGATATGCTCAAGCGCTTACAAACGTCGGTGCAAGGGTAGTTAAAGTAAAAACTACTAGAGATTTAGAAAAAGCAATTAATAAAAACACAGCTATGCTTTGGTTTCTTAATGCGCATACGGATCAAGGAGCAATCAAATGGGAAGAATTTATTGCACTTGGTAAAAAACATAATATACCCACTTTTATAGATTGTGCTGCCGATGTGCCTCCTGTTGAAAACCTATTTAAATTTACTAAAATGGGATTTGATTTGGTTTCCTTTTCAGGAGGAAAAGGAATTCGTGGGCCACAAAGTGCTGGTTTACTTTTAGGAAAAAGAAAATATATTGAGGCTGCCAGAATGCACACCCCCCCAAGAGGTGAAACCATTGGAAGAGGGATGAAAGTGAATAAGGAAGAAGTCCTTGGCATGCTTGTTGCTCTTGAATTGTATTTGCAAAAAGATCATAAAGCCGAATGGGCAATGTGGGAAGCTCAAATAAAGTTAATTAGTGACAGGGCATTGGAAATTAAAGGAGTGGAAACTGAGGTTCATGTTCCTAAATATGCCAACCATGTTCCAAGTTTAAGAATTCGATGGGATCAAAGTTTGGTTAAAATAACACCAAGTGACGTTCGTGATCAACTAAAAAACGGACACCCTTCGATCCAAACTGTTGGAGATAACAGTACCGTTGGAATTACCACTTGGATGATGGTTCCCGGACAAGAACGCATTGTTGCGAAAAGAGTCAGTGAAATCCTTTTTTCAGCAACTTAGAATTATGAATAAAAAATTAATTTTTGGAGTTCTATTTTTCAATTTATTTCTATTGTCGTGTAGCAATCCTGTTCAAAAAGAAACGCCTTCTAATTCTGAAGCGAAAGAGGTTTTTAATCCAGACGCAAGATTAAAAGAGCTTGGCATTAATTTGCCAAGTCCGGCTGCTCCTGTTGCAAATTTTGTAAATGCTGTAAAAGTGGACAACCTTCTTTATCTATCGGGCAACGGTCCATTAAAAAGTGACGGCAAATTCATAACCGGAAAATTAGGGGAGAATCTAACCATTGAAGAGGGTTATGAAGCTGCGCGACTAACTGGAATCAATCAAATTGCTATTTTAAAATCCGCCATAGGTGACTTGAGTAAGGTCAAAAGAATTGTCAAAGTTCTGGGGATGGTTAATGCCTCCTCTGATTTTAATGACCATCCAAAAGTTATTAATGGTTATTCGGATTTGATGGTTGAAGTCTTTGGAGACCGAGGAAAACATGCTCGTGCAGCAGTTGGAATGGCTTCGCTTCCTTTTAATATTGCTGTAGAAATAGAAATGATTGTTGAAGTAGAATAAATTGTTTTAAACATGAAAAAAACAATTTCAATTTCGTTTTTAATTTTCAATTTGATTTTTACGCAACTTTTAAATGGGCAAAATTTACAAAAAAATTCCTCAGAAGAATTACTTGGAGCAAAAGTAGATTCGATCATTAAGATGGGTATCCGAGAAAAAGCTTTTCCTGGTGCACAAGTTTTGCTTTTTAAAGATGATCACATAAAATTATTTAAAGCCTATGGGTTTCACACCTATGACTCGATCACTCCTGTACGTAAAAACAATTTGTATGATTTGGCTTCTGTTACAAAAATCATTGGAAGCACATTGGCTTTTATGAAACTCTATGAGTTGTACGGTATCGGTTTGGATCAAAGGGTATCTGAATATATGCCTCTTACAAAAAGGAGTAATAAAAAAAATACAACTTTTAGAGAAGTGTTGTCGCATCAAGCGGGATGGTCGCCTTACATAACTCATCAAAATACGGTTTTTAGAAAAAATGGGGAGTTTAAATCCAGAACGCTTTCAAATAAAAAAAGTAATCGCTACCCATATACATTAAGTGATTCCCTCTATATTTTTAAAAACTACCAAAGGAAAATCATGCGAAGGATTAAAAAAACTCCAGTAGAAAATATTGGAAAATATCGCTATTCTGGTTTATGGTTTTTCTTGTTGCCTGAATTGGTCAAAAACCTGAGTGGTATCTCTTTTGATGCATTTTTAGACACTCATTTCTACCAGCCCATGGAAGCCAAGAGGCTTACTTTCAACCCAAGTCTTAAATTTAAACAGGAAGAAATCGTTCCTACTGAAAAAGATTCCTTGTTTAGAAAAACTCTTGTAAAAGGATGGGTACATGACGAAGCAGCAGGGCTTATGGGTGGGATTTCTGGAAATGCAGGGCTTTTTTCTGATGCAATGTCTCTTTCAAAAATCCTTCAAATGCTTTTGAATAAAGGAACATATAAGGGTAAGGAATATTTAAAAGCTGAGACAATAGAATTGTTTAACTCACGGGCTTATCCAGCATCTGAAAACCGACGTGGATTGGGCTTTGACAAACCCAGCTTAGACTCTGACTCTTTACCTTATCCCTCTGAAATTTGTTCCCCTGAAAGTTATGGTCACAGTGGGTTTACAGGAACATTTGTTTGGATCAATCCGACTCACAATAGTTTTATAATCTTCCTTTCTAATCGTGTTTTTCCAACGAGATCACAAAAAGCGATCTATAGTCTTGGAATAAGAGGGAAAATATTAGATGTCCTTCTTGAGAATTAATTGGGTTCTATGGCTAATTTTTTACTTATAAAATTTCCAAGTTTCCTGCCTTGTTTTAATCCTTCCACTATCGCTTTTCTGTAATGGATCCCACCGTATAACCTACTAATTGCAGCTTCTTCAGCCGCATGATTGAACGATTTAAAGCTTCTTATTGGAAGATCGTAAACCAATTCAGTGTCGTCCTCAAAAGAAATATTATCTCCAAAAAAATCCGTCAAAGCAACCGAAGCTGCACCCGAAACTACGGAGTGACCACTTGTGTATTCAGGGAAAGGAGGCGTTTGAAGGACAGGATACCAGTTTTCGTCAATTGTCTGATTGATTAATGTTTCTGGACGTATTAAATTACTTCTGTATTTTTCATCCCAACAACTGATGAATGCATCTGCAATTGCAACAGAAGTTTTGGCGTAAGCAGCTACTGTTCTATAAACATCCGCATTTAAATTTCTGGAAACAATCTTTGTAATTCCAATCCAGTGTGCTCCGGGACTTATTTTTTTTAAAGCGAACATCACATGTCCTTTATGGGTTGAAACATAGGGGTTACAATCCCAAAATTTTGCGATTTCCTTTCGCTCGTCCTCGTCCTCGTTGTTTTGAATTTCTTTTACAATTTTGTAAACTTCGTGAAGTTCTTTGTAAAACTCAGAGTCTGGATGCATTGAGAAAGCAGGTGGCGGTTCTGGTTGAAATTGTAAAGCACTTTCAATCACAAAAGGTCTGATTTTACTCCAATGAGGCTCAATTCCGTCCATATAATCTGGAGGGGTGGGTTGCCAACGAGATGGGCTGTCATAATCTATCGTAAATTTTGGGTAAGTCCTTGATTCATTATAGTTATCAGATTTATACCACAAACTGATTTCATCTGACACTTTTTCTGCATAAATCTTAGAAGCTAAATAGACTTTCGGATTTATTTTTTCCCAATTAGAAAATAATTGCTCTTCATATTCAGTAATCGTTAGCTGAGAAAATATAAGTCTTTTTCCAACCTCTAAAAATGCAATTAGAGCTGCTAGCTTATGATTCACAAGTGTATCTTTTGATTTTGAAATTCCTTTAAAATCTCTAAGCATTCCCTTTAAGCTCTTATAATTATTCTGTTTGTCCTGTGCCAATATTTCGTGAGCAACAATGTTAGAATAGACGTAAACCCGACTGGCTACAGGAGGAGAAAAGATATCATGCACCATAACCGAAGTGAGTTGGTCTTGGGCATCGTGAAAATCATTAGCTTTTATTTCTATTGAAGAGTATTTATTTTCACAACCAACAAAAGTTATATTAAGAAATAAAAGTGTTAATAATAGATTTGTGGTTTTCATAATAAAATTACTTGAGGTTAAGAAAGATTAAATTTAGTAAAACTTATTTTGACCTTATTGTTTTAAAAAATCAATATTCCTTTTTAATCCCTCATACTTTGTTCTGCTTATCGCACTGTTTTTAAAAATCATATTAAAAGTTTCTGAGGTCAATTCCTCCCAGTCTTTTTTGGAATAGTTTAATATTTCAGGCTTGGTGTTAAACAAGGGTTCGTTGTGTTGTTTAGAAAAGCGATTCCATGGGCATACGTCTTGACACACATCACACCCAAAAGCCCAGTTATCTGTTTTTCCTTGAAAATCAGTAGGTAACTGATCCTTTAATTCGATGGTTAAATAAGAAATACATTTTGTCGCATCGAGTTGATAAGGTGCTACAATTGCATCTGTTGGACAGGCATCGATACAGGCGGTGCAGGTGCCACAATGGTCTGAGGTGGGAAGATCATATTCCAAGTCCAAGTCCAGAATCATTTCTGCAATAAAAAAATAAGAACCTACTTTTTGTGAAATCAAATTAGTGTTTTTTCCGATCCACCCCAAACCGCTTTTTTCGGCCCAAGCCCGATCCATGACCGGTGCTGAATCCACAAAAACCCTTCCATTGACCTCTCCTATTTCTTGGTGGATGAATTTAAAAAGTTCCTTAAGCTTGTCCTTAATCACAAAGTGGTAGTCTGCACCATAGGCATATTTAGAAACTTTTGGAGCATCTTCAGGTTGTTGCTCTTCAGAATAATAGTTTAGCAAAACAGAGATCATACTTTTAGCTCCTGGAACCAAAAGACGAGGATCGAGGCGCTTGTCAAAATGGTTTTCCATATAACCCATTTTACCATTTCTTTCGGCCTTAAGCCATGCCTCAAACCGAGGGGCTTCTTCTTCTAAAAATTCAGCTTTTGAAATTCCACATGAAAGAAAACCCAAGCGTTTAGCTTCTGCTTTTATTGCTAAAGAGTATTTAGATTTTTGAATCATTTAACGTAAAGAAGATTTACTGTTCTAATGAGTTTGGTAAATTGTAATTTAAATGATTTTTACTTAAAACAATCCACTCTGATTATTTTTTGCGCGTCCAAGATGGATATAAGCTCGTTCAGTTACTTCTCTTCCTCTTGGGGTTCGGACAAGAAATCCTTGCTGAATTAAGAAAGGTTCATAAACCTCCTCAATCGTTTCTCCATTTTCTGAAACTGCAGTAGCAAGAGTGGTTATTCCAACAGGGCCTCCCTTAAATTTATCTATTAGTGTGGTTAGAATTTTATTGTCCATATCGTCTAAACCGTGGGCATCAACATTTAGCGCCTCCAAGGCATACTTGGTGATTTTCATTTCTATTGAACCGTCACTTTTAATTTGTGCAAAGTCTCTTACCCTTCTGAGTAATCCATTCGCAATCCTAGGAGTTCCTCGGCTTCTCCCCGCAATCTCAACAGTTGCATCTGGAGAAATAGGAACTTTAAGTATTTTCGAACTTCTTTCTACAATAGTAGAAAGCAATTCAGTGTTATAGTACTCTAATCTAAAAGTGATGCCAAATCGAGCACGCATCGGTGCGGTAAGCAGTCCAGAGCGAGTCGTAGCACCGACCAGAGTAAAGGGGTTTAGATTAATCTGAACGGAACGGGCATTGGGACCCGTTTCGATCATAATATCAATTTTATAATCCTCCATCGCCGAATAAAGGTATTCCTCTACAATAGGACTCAGACGATGTATTTCGTCAATGAATAGTATGTCACGGGGCTCAAGGTTGGTTAGTAAACCTGCTAAATCTCCTGGCTTGTCCAAAACAGGCCCTGAGGTCATCTTAATTCCCGCTTCTAGCTCGCTGGCAAGAATATAGGCCAAAGTTGTTTTCCCTAAACCTGGAGGTCCATGAAACAGGGTGTGATCTAGTGCTTCCTCACGCTGATTTGCAGCAGCGACAAAAACCTTAAGGTTTTCCAATATTGTTTCTTGACCCGCAAAATCATCAAAACTTATAGGACGTAAAGCTCTGTCAACGTCCTGTTGTTGTTCAGAAAAATTTTGGTCAGTTGGATCTAAGTTTTCGTTCATCCTTCCAAAGATAGTCGATTCTAGAGAATTTACACTTCCTAAAGCGAAGTGACCTTCTGAAAGCTGTTCAAGTTTTTTAGAATTGATTATTTTTATTTTTATTTCTTTAACTCTATCCATACTTGTTCCTGAAAAAAGGAAAGTGTTCAGATTAATGATTCCGGAGCGATACCGATCATATTGGACAAATCTTCTCTTCTCAACTTTCGCCAACATAGCCATTTGTCTACGTTTTAAAATAAGTGGATAGTTTTGATATGATTTTTGCAACAAGCTGCTTCATGGATACAAACAACCTTTCCCAGAAGAGGTTAAAACAGCTACTTTTATTTATCAAAAACTCGTTTGAATCTAGACTTAAAATCGGAAAATTTTCATTTATATATGAGTTTTTCTAAGCATCCGTGTGAATAGAGATTTACTCAAACTTGATGCCAGGGATAAGAAATGAATTGGGCTACATCAAGCTTGGGAAAATTATAAAATATCACCTACTACCTCTTTGAAAATTGGTTGACAAGAGTTTATATATGGTAACAGTCTAATATTCGATAACATGGGCTTGAGTTGGGAATTCCTTACTTCTCCCCAAACCAAATAGAAATGACAAAAGTGATTAGTACTCCTGATTATTCAAGTCTAATAATTATGGATTAGTAATTTAAAATCAAAAAGAGATCCTATGGAGGATCTCTTTTTGATTATGAGTAAATATTTATGATTAATGCTGTAATTCTTCTTCATCTTCTTTTAAAGAAATATTTTGGGGAACAAAATCTGCTTCATGCCCTGGCTTAGAATAGTCGTATGCCCATCGGTGTACGTGAGGAATTTCTCCTGGCCAGTTCCCATGCATGTGCTCGACTGGAGCTGTCCATTCGAGTGTATTAGATTTCCAAGGGTTTTGTTCTGCAGGTTTTCCATAGAACATGCTGTGAATAAAGTTATATAAGAACACCAATTGTGCTGCTCCAGCGACTAAGGCAAAGACAGTGATAACCACATTGATGTTGGCCAAATCGTCAAAGTAAGGAAATGCGGTATTAGTATAATATCGTCGAGGTAGTCCAGCCATACCGATGAAGTGCATTGGTAAAAAGACACCATAAGCACAAACTGCTGTCACCCAGAAATGAACATAACCGAGGTTCTTGTTCATCATCTTACCAAACATTTTGGGGAACCAATGATAAACCCCTGCAAAAAGTCCGTATAAAGCTGAGATACCCATCACTAAATGGAAGTGAGCTACAACGAAATAGGTGTCATGCACATTTATGTCAAGGGTACTATCTCCCAATATTATTCCTGTAAGCCCTCCTGATATAAAGGTAGAAACTAAGCCAATTGAGAAGAGCATTGCCGGATTTAATTGAAGGTTTCCTTTCCACAACGTTGTAATATAATTAAAGGCTTTAACAGCCGAGGGTATTGCGATAAGCAAAGTTGTAAATGTAAATACCGATCCTAAGAACGGATTCATCCCTGAAATAAACATATGGTGTCCCCAAACAATAGTAGACAAGAATGCAATGGCTAAAATAGAAGCAACCATCGCGCGATATCCAAATATTGGTTTACGAGCATTCGTAGCAATTACTTCAGAAGTAATTCCAAGTGCCGGGAGTAATACAATGTATACTTCCGGATGGCCAAGAAACCAAAACAAGTGTTCGTACAATACTGGGGATCCTCCTTGATAATGTAAAACTTCTCCTTGAATAAAAATATCTGACAAGAAGAAGGAGGTGCCAAAGCTCCTGTCCATTATTAATAATAAAGCCGCAGATAACAATACTGGGAATGAAACCACACCAATAATTGCGGTAACAAAAAACGCCCAAATTGTTAAAGGCAAACGCGTCATAGTCATTCCTTTTGTTCTAAGGTTAATGACGGTTACGATATAATTTAATGAGCCCAGAAGTGAGGAAGCAATAAAGATTGCCATAGACACCAACCAAAGGGTCATTCCTAAACCAGATCCGGGTTGTGCTTGAGGTAAGGCGCTCAGAGGAGGATAGATGGTCCAACCAGCAGCGGCAGGTCCAGCTTCCACAAAAAGAGAGCAAACCATAATAACACTGGATAAAAAAAACATCCAGTAAGAAATCATATTTAAAAGTCCAGAAGCCATATCTCTGGCTCCAATCTGGAGTGGAATCAAGAGGTTACTAAAAGTTCCACTCAATCCTGCCGTCAAAACAAAAAACACCATTATGGTTCCATGAATCGTGACCAATGCGAGGTATACGTTAGGATCCATTATACCGTCAGGAGCCCACTTGCCTAGCAGGACTTGCATCACACCCATTGGCTGCTCTGGCCAAGCCAGTTGCAATCTAAATAGTAGAGACATTGCAATTCCAATAATTCCCATAAAAAGACCTGTAATAAGATATTGCTTAGAGATCATCTTATGATCTTGACTAAAAATATATTTCGTTACAAAAGTCTCTTTGTGATGATGTCCATGATCCTCATCATTTACTTGTGCTGCTGTTGACATAACCTTTATTTATTTTATTAGTTGACATAACCTTTATTTATTTTATTAATTACTGAATTACCTGAGCAAAAGTTTGCTGATTAGCTATCCATTTTTCAAACTCTTCAGGTGTTTCAACAATAATTTTCATTTGCATGTTGTAATGTGAAGCACCACATATTTTATTGCAAAGCAATAAATAATCAAAAGTGTAAGGCTCTAAAGCCTCTTCTCCGTTTGCAACCAATGCTTTGCTATTATCTACCCTTATTTTATTGATTTTTTTTACCTTAGCCACAACATCTGGATTTTGTCTCATTTCGCTGGTTGTTGTAACAGGAACAAAAGCAAACTCGGTTATCATTCCTGGAACACAGTTCATTTGAGCTCTAAAGTGAGGCATATATGCAGAGTGAAGTACGTCTTGAGAACGCATTTTAAAAACAACTTCTCTACCCACAGGCAAGTGAAGTTCTTGAACAACAATATCATCAAACCCATTTGGGTCAGTAGCGTCAATTCCCACTTGATTTTTACCATCAAAGTCTTGTAAGAAACGAACATTTGCGTCTCCTAAAACACCATCGTCTCCAGAATAACGAGCTTTCCAATTGAACTGCTGAGCGTATAACTCAATTACAAGTGAATCCTCGTCTTCTTCAACTGACATAATGCTTGTCCAAGTATACAATCCATAAAGAATTAATCCGGCCAATACGATAACTGGAATGATGGTCCAAACTGCTTCTAATCTATCATTGTCAGCATAGAAATAAGCTTTTTTTCCTTTTTCTCCTCGAAACTTATAAGCAAAGTAATGAAGTAGTGCTTGTGTTATGGTTTGAACAAAAAAGATGATCGCGAAGGAAATCCACATCAAATTATCATAATCTGCGCCATGTTCTGAAGAAGCATCCGGAAGTAAAACATCTCCCCATCTCCAAAACGAAAATAGTGTCAAAGCGTAGATGAAAATCAAAAATGCAAACATCAACTTTCCATTTAGCCGATTGTCATCGTCATCCGCAACCTGAGTGATGACTTTTGGAGTTTGAGACAATTCAAATATTTTTGTGACTTGCCAAATAGCTATCGCAATTAATGCTAGAACCGTAAGTGTCAGTAAAACCGTCATTTATTTCTTACAATTTATTATTTAATAATGGAAACGCTCACTCTCTCCCATGAAAGGATCTCCCTCTGCATGAAGTGGTGCTTTCGAAATTTCTTTGAATACAACATAGATAAACAGGCCAAAGAAGAATAAAAACCCTCCTATTTCCGGAATCCCAATGAACCATTGATCTCCAACCGCTGAAGGCATGATCATGTTGAATATGTCTATGTAATGTCCAAGAAGAATTACTATTCCTGCCATTACTATGAAATAATTAATCCTTTTGTAATCACTATTCATAAGAAGCAACAATGGAAATATAAAGTTCATCACCAACATTCCGAAAAACGGAAGGTTGTAATCCTCAATTCTAGTAATAAAATAAGTTACTTCTTCTGGAATGTTTGAATACCAAATCAGCATAAATTGTGAAAACCATAAATAGGTCCAAAAGACACTGATGCCAAACATGAATTTTCCTAAATCATGAATGTGACTGTCATTCACTTTTTCTAAGTATCCTTTTGATTTAAGATAGATTGTAACTAAAGCAATCGCAGTGATTCCAGAAACAAACATGCTTGCAAAAACATACCATCCAAACAAAGTACTAAACCAGTGAGGATCAATTGACATGATCCAGTCCCAAGACATCATGGATTCTGTAACGATATAAAACACTAAAAAGCCTGCAGAAATCCTGAAATTTTTCTTATGATTTGAAATGTCTTTGGCTTGGTCTTGCGCCAAAGAAAATTTTCTAGAAAAATACCTATATGTTGACCATCCTGCAATATAAAACAGGGCACGAGCTAAGAAAAAAGGTACGTTTAAAAAACCTGTTTTTGAAGCAATTAGTTTATCATGAGCTACGACTTCAGGATCCATCCAAATGAATAAATGATTCATGTGAAAACCAGAAAGTGCAAGAATTACAAACACAATAAGTGCTCCTGGTAAAAGGTAGCCTGTTATTCCCTCCATGACACGATATAGCGCAGGAGACCATCCGGCTTGTGCTGCTCTTTGTATTGCATAAAATGCTAATACACCCAATGATATCATAAAAAAGAAAAACGCCGCTACATACAAAGCAGCCCATGGCTTATTTTGTAATTGGTGTAACAAATGCTCTCCGTGAACATCGTCTGCATGCTTATCTTCTGCATGGTTGTTTTCTTCATGAGAAGCGCCGTGAGTAGTTACTTGGTCGACAAAAGTTGCATGATCTGATCCTTGTACAACTTCTTGCTGGTGCTCGTCGCCATGATGCACTCCGGCAACCATAGCTTGCGCTTCTTTAACTGTGCTTGGCATAGAAAGAAAACCATAGACCAAGCCTAAAAACCCAACCACCATAAAGACGATGGAGAAGTTTCTTAATTTATTTGTAAAAGTATACATACTGCGATTCAATAAATTATTTCTTAATCAAGTTTTGACGAAGTTCCATCACGTGTTGCGCGATTTGCCAGCGTTCTGTTGCGTTTACTTGTCCTGCATGAGATCCCATAGCATTTTTACCATACATTAAAACATGATAAACACTACCGGGAGTAATCTCACGATCTACATAACTGGGTACCCCCAGAAATTTTTCTCTGGTCATCAGAATTCCTTGACCATCTCCTTTGGATCCGTGACAAACTGCGCAATATATTCCGTACAATTCCTTTCCTTCCGCTAAATGTTCAGGAGTATTTTCTATTCTAGACAACAAGTTTTGTTTGGCGTCTTCATAACCTTCGTTCGTGTCAAGATAATCATAAGGCTCCCAACCTCTGGCTACGGTTCCATCTACAGGAATTTGAGCCTCAATTCCATTTGCAAAAGCGTCAGAATCAGCATAGGTATCATATCCAACAGGCTCATACATGTTAGGGAAGTATTGATAATTAGGTTTCGCTGGATTAAAACAAGATTGCATAACCAAAGCCACGATCGTAAATATCAAGAAAGAGAAATAGTTTTTCATTTTATCCCTTTTTTTCTGTTAATGTTATTTCAATTGCCCCAGTCTTTTCCAATAGAGTCTTGAGTTCTTTTTCATTGTCATGAATTTCAATCTCAACTAAGAACTTGTCATCAGTGGTTAAAGGATTAGGGTTTTCAGCTTCTTTAAAAGGCCACAACTTACTTCTTAAGTAGAAAGTTATTACCATTAAATGTGCTGCAAAAAATATTGTTAATTCGAACATAATTGGAACGAATGCAGGCATGTTTTCCAAATAAGAAAAACTAGGTTTTCCTCCAATGTTTTGAGGCCAGTCTTCTATCATTATGTAATTCATCATCCATATGGAAACACAAAAACCAATGCAACCATAGATAAATGCCATGATTGAAATTCGGGTATCTGCAAGTCCTAGTACTTTGTCCAAACCATGAACTGGAAAAGGAGTATAGACCTCTTCGATGTGATGCTTTTCTGCACGAATGTTTTTGACTGCCGCTAAAAGTACATCGTCGTCATCGTAAAGCGCATGTATTACTTGATTGCTCATTTTTTGCCTTCTCTTAATTTTTTATATTTTTCTCCCGATGATTTTAAAATCGTTTTTACTTCTGCCTGAGCAATCACTGGGAATGTTCTGGAGTACAATAAAAATAACACAAAGAAAAAACCAATTGTTCCTATAAATATTCCTATGTCCACAAATGTTGGGGAAAACATCGTCCATGAAGACGGTAAATAATCCCTGTGAAGTGAGGTTACAATAATTACAAATCTTTCAAACCACATCCCAATATTTACTACTATTGATATGATAAATGAAAACACAATACTCGTTCTCAGTTTTTTAAACCACATAAACTGAGGTGAAAACACATTACAGGTCATCATCGACCAATAGGCCCACCAATAAGGTCCCGTGGCTCGGTTCAAAAATGCGTATTGTTCGTATTCTACTCCTGAATACCAAGCAATGAAAAGCTCAGTAATATAAGCGACCCCGACTATAGAACCCGTAATCATGATCACGATATTCATTAATTCTATATGCTGTACGGTGATGTAATTTTCTAAATTGGAAACTTTACGCATGATAATCAAAAGCGTATTTACCATCGCAAAACCAGAGAATATTGCTCCCGCAACAAAGTAAGGAGGAAATATTGTAGTGTGCCATCCTGGAATTACCGAAGTAGCAAAGTCAAACGATACGATCGTATGTACTGACAATACCAAAGGAGTTGCTAAACCAGCAAGTACTAATGATACTTCTTCAAAACGCTGCCAGTCTTTCGCTCTTCCACTCCATCCAAAACTCAACAAACTATAAATCTTTTTCTGAAAAGGTCGTACTGCGCGATCTCGAATCATTGCAAAATCAGGAAGCAAGCCTGTCCACCAGAATACCAAAGAAACAGAGAGATAAGTAGATATTGCAAAAACATCCCAAAGTAGAGGAGAATTAAAATTCACCCACAAAGAACCAAAAGAATTTGGAATCGGCAATACCCAATAAGCCAACCAAGGTCGACCCATGTGTATGATTGGGAAAAGGCCTGCTTGTATTACAGAAAATATTGTCATGGCTTCCGCAGAACGGTTAATTGCCATACGCCATTTTTGTCTAAACAAAAGTAATACGGCTGAAATCAGTGTTCCGGCATGTCCAATTCCTACCCACCATACAAAGTTGGTAATGTCCCATGCCCAACCTACGGTTTTGTTTAGTCCCCAAGTTCCGATACCTGTAGAGATTGTGTATATAATACAACCAATACCCCACATAAATGCGGTAAGTGCTATGCCAAAAACAATCCACCACTGGCGATTGGCTTTACCTTCAACAGGGGCCGCTACATCAACAGTAACATCATGATAGGTTTTATCACCTGTCACTAAGGGTTTTCTTATAGATGCTTCGTAATGAGATGCCATACGATTTATTTTATTCTAATTTTTTAAGATTGATCTGTATTTCTTACTTTGGTTTGGTACATAACGTTCGGTTTTGTTCCAACAGACTCCAATAAGTGATACATTCTATCGTTATCCTTTAATTCAGTTACTTTACTGGACTTATCATTTATGTCTCCAAAGATCATCGCGCCACTGCTACATGCATTTGAACACGCCGTTTGGAATTCACCATCTTCAATTTGACGTCCCTCTAACTTGGCATCTAAAATTGTTTTTTGTGTCATTTGAATACACATAGAACACTTCTCCATTACCCCTCTTGATCTTACAACCACATCAGGGTTAAGAACCATACGTCCTAAATCATTGTTCATGTGGTAGTCAAACTCATCATTCTTATTGTAAAGGAACCAGTTAAATCTTCTTACTTTATAAGGACAGTTGTTGGCACAATATCTTGTTCCTACACAACGGTTATAGGCCATGTGGTTTTGTCCTTGGCGACCATGAGAAGTCGCTGCCACAGGGCAAACAGTTTCACAAGGTGCGTGATTACAGTGCTGACACATAACCGGCTGGAATGCTACTTGAGGGTTTTCAGAAGCTTTTTCCATTTGACCAAAAGTCGTAAGCGAATCAGACAAACCAGAAATATCATCTTTTGTTTGATCATCCCCTTCAAAAGTTTCTTCTGAAGAATAATAACGGTCAATACGCAACCAGTGCATGTCTCTTGACTTCCTTATTTCTGACTTACCAACAACTGGTACGTTATTTTCTGAATGACAAGCAATCACACATGCACCACATCCAGTACATGCATTCAAGTCAATTGATAAATTGAAATGATGTCCTATGGAACGATCAAAAGATTGCCACATATCTACTTCAGGTGAAGTGACTTCAAATTCAATGTGGTTTTTAGAAACCTTTGGAATTGCATTCCAATATTCTTTGTCTTTGGTATTAAATATTTCTAAAGTAGTTTCCTTAATAATATCTCCTCGGCCCATCAAAGTGTTGTGTAATTGAACACAAGCAAATTCATGGAATCCATCTACTGGAGTTATGCTGACTTCTTGAACGCTGTCAAAATTATTATAAAGTGTGTAGGCGTTAACCCCTACTTGCATTTTGTCGTTTAATCCTTTTCTTTCTCCATATCCGAAAGAAAGACCAACTGTTCCTACTGCTTGTCCAGGTTGAATCAAAACAGGAGCAACAAGTGTTTTATTTTTAACTTTAACTTGAGCATAACTTCCATTTAATGCACCATTCGCAACATTAACGTTTTTCAGACCGATTGATTTTGCATCGGCAGAAGAAATAGTGAGGTAGTTGTCCCAAGAAATACGACTTATTGGATCTGGAAATTCTTGAAGCCATGGATTATTTGACTGCTGTCCATCTCCCATTCCAGTCTTAGAATATAAAACCAATGCCATTCCATTTGTTGAATTGGCTGAAAGGTTTTTTAGATTGGAAACAATATTAATCAAATTAGCTTCTCCAACTTCAATATTAGTGTTAGAAGAAATATAACCGTCATGTAGCACTTTACTCCATGGTTTTCCTTCTAATATGGTTTCTTCCCAATTGGCTTTAATTAAATCATAATAAGTTAATTCGCTATTGGATAATTTCAACAATATATCTTGAAACTGTTGTGTATCAAATAATGGCCGAATTGTTGGTTGTGCCAATGCATAATGCCCAGCTTTAAACTCATAATCCCCCCAACTTTCTAAGTAATTAGGAGTGGCGGCAATATATTGAGCTGAAGCAGCGGTTTCATCTTCTTTTGAAGAGAAAGAAACTGACAGTTCTAGTTTTTCGAATGCTAAAATAAACTCAGAAGCATTCGGTAAAGTGAATCCCGGATTAATCCCAGCGGTAAGTAATCCCTTTACTTTTCCACTTTTAATATCTTCAATCAATTGCATCATTGCCTTGTCATCCCCTTGACGAATCAACCTAGGCTGAGCAACATCCATAACCTCACTTTGGAGGTAATTGTTTATTGCTAAAACGATTTCTTGAGCAGCTAAGTCATTTATACCTGAAACAACTACACCTTTATTTTTTGAGGCTTTCAAACGACTCACTGCATTTGTAATCGCTTTTTGAACTTCAGGGTTCAAATCACTCTTTAATGAGGTGTTGGTTAACTGAGCATAAATTTGAGCAATTACTTTTTTGTGTGTTGCAGGAGTTGAAGGAACTCTTTTATCTGCATTTGCACCAGAAAGTGTCATATTTGACTCAAACTGAATGTGGTGAGACATTTTAGAGTGACCATGACCTTTTACAGGAACTCTTGCTTTCGTATATGAACTGTCGTGTCCTCCCCCCTGCCAATCTCCAAGGATATCAGCAGCAACAGAAACAATGGTTTCGGCTTTAGAAAAATCGTAATCCGCTAGGGCACGAACTCCATATACGTTTTCAAAGGCAGCCAATGCAGCACTTGAAGAAATTGAATCATAAACAACGTGAGATACGTTTGGATATTTTTCTTTAAACCCTTCAATTATTTTATTAGTCGTTGGACTCGCAAAAGTTTGCGTTAAAAGAACAACCTGCTTGTTGGTCGCAGCGAGTGCTTTTAATTTTGCCGTTACCTGTTTATTTAAATCTGTCCAAGAAACGTCTTCTCCGTTGGCTTTTGGCCCTTGTAGTCTTTTTATATCGTAAAGAGATAAAACCGAAGCATGAACACGAGCGTTTGCACCGCCAAGCGTTGGAGCATCAGGATTATTTTCAACCTTAATCGGTCTTCCCTCACGGGTTTTAATCAATACACTTGCAAAATCAAAACCATCTGCTATTGTTGTAGCGTAATAATTGGCTATTCCTGGACGAATTTGTTCTGGTTGAACAACATAAGGAACAGACTTAATAACAGGACCTTCGCAAGCAGCAAGTGATGCAGCAGCGGTACTGAAACCTACATACTTTAGGAAATCACGGCGGTTGGTACTCGACTCACTTAGGGTCTCTTCATCTCCCAAAAACTCATCTACCGGAATTTTTTCTACAAATTCATTTTGTTCCAGCTTTTGCACAACTTCACTTTCTTTATCGAGTTGCTCAACGCTTTTCCAATAAATCTTATTTGACGACATAGATTATATTATAGTTTAACCGTTTTCTTTAATAATGACATTTTCCACATTCCAATCCTCCCATTTGGGCGACTGTGAGTTTTTCTACTCCATACTTCTTAGACAACTCATCATGAATTTTAGCATAATATTCATTGCCTTCAACTTTCACATTGGTTTCTCTGTGGCAATTGATACACCAGCCCATTGTTAGCGGAGAATATTGATACATTATTTCCATTTCCTCGACTGGACCATGACATTTTTGACATTCAATTCCTCCCACTTCAACATGCTGGGCATGATTAAAGTAGACAAAGTCTGGAAGGTTATGTATTCTTACCCATTTAACAGGCTTAGTCTTTCCTGTATAGGATTGGTTTTCTTCATCCCAACCGACAGCAGTATAAAGTTTCTTGATTTCGTTAGTATAAAATTCTTTTGTGTATCCGTTTTCCAAATCCTCTTCACCATTGTATTCTGCAATGTTCTTATGGCAGTTCATACAAACATTTAATGCAGGAATTCCTGAATGTTTAGAAACTCTAGCGGAGGAATGACAATACTTACACTCTATTTGATTTGCACCTGCATGAATTTTATGAGAGTAGTGAATAGGTTGAACCGGCATGTATCCCTGATCAACTCCAACTTGCATCAAAAATCCATATGCAAAATAAGCACTGCTCAATAAAAGTAGGATAACGGAAACAAATACTATAAATTGATTTTGAATAAACAACTTCCAGATTGGAGTTCTTTTTTCTTTAATTGGTGAAGGAACTATATCTACTCCACTCGCAACTGCTATTCTCATTAAAGTTTTTTGAACCAAAAACAACATTATAATAAGTAATGCAAACACAAGCCCTAAGGCTGCCAGAATAATCTCATTTGAAACACCTGAAGGGGCTGCTGTTACAACAGTAGCTGCTTGTCCAGTAGCTGGAGCAGCTGATGGTATATAATCCGTGTAAGCGAGAACATTGTCAATGTCTGCATTTGAAAGCAATGGGAAGGCATTCATCGCAGTTTTGTTGTATTCTTCCCAAATCGCAACAGCTTGAGCATCTCCTGCCTTAATCATCGCCGAACTGTTCTTAATCCAACTGTATAACCACTCCTTGTCGTATTTTGCTGAAACTCCTTTTAAAGCCGGACCAACTGCTTTTTTATTTAACTTATGACAGGCAGCACAATTTGCATTGAAAAGCTTTTTACCCGCTGCAACATCTGCTTCTTGAGCGAACGATGAGTTCAATGAAATTAATGAAAACAGTAAGGAGAAGATGAAGAACAATCCTAAAGGATTTAGCTTCTTTGACATTATTTTATTTTTTTTACAGATACGGTCGTACAAAATATTTTTTCTAAATATTATACAAAAATAAGTCATAGACTTGTGAACTTAAAGGGTATAAATTAACAATTTTGTAATTTATACTCTTTCTAAATAGACTTGTTATTTAAATAAAAATTCTTGTTGATTCTATCTTAATTTTTTGTTTTTTTGTTGTATGAATAGAGTTAATTTTTCTTGGGCAGTTTTCCTATGCATGTTGTCAATAAATATTATGGCTCAAGAAACCTTGGTAAAAATTGAGCAAGATGTGCTCATTGAAAAACTAATGGTTTTAAAAAAAAAGATTGATAGCGAGGCGTATGCCTCACAGTTTTTCACCATTCAACTTTACTATGGGAAATTTGAAGTTGCAGAAAGAATAATTGCAGTATTTAAAGAAAACTATCCTGAATGGGATGCTGATTTAAGTTTTGAAACGCCAAACTATAAAGTGCAAGTGGGGCGATTTAAACAATACTACAATGCGTTGGATAAGCTTAATGAAATCAAAATAGTTTATCCTGGTGCTTTTCTTTTAACGCTAAAGAATTAAAGTTTTTTCTTGACTGCCACTTCTTGGAAGCATTCAAGCATATCTCCTTCTTGTATTTCGTTGTAATTCTTGACCTGAAGTCCACAGTCATAGCCTTTGGCAACCTCTTTGGCGTCATCTTTAAAACGTTTTAATGAAGACAATAATCCTGAATGAACCACTACTCCCTCACGGATAATTCTGATTCCGGAATTTCGGAATATTTTTCCAGTCATTACCATACACCCTGCAACGGTTCCAACTTTAGAGATTTTATAAGTTTCTCTGATTTCTGCAGTACCTGTAATTTCTTCTTTCATTTCAGGAGATAACATTCCTTCCATGGCGTCTTTGACATCGTTGATGGCGTCGTAGATGATGGAGTAAGATCTAATATCGATTTCCTCTTTATCTGCTATCGATCTAGCATTCCCCATTGGGCGAACATTAAACCCAATAACAATTGCATCTGAAGCAGAAGCCAAGAGTACATCTGATTCCGTAATTGCACCAACTCCTTTATGTATTATGTTAACTTGAATTTCTTCAGTCGATAGTTTTTGTAAAGAATCCGTAAGTGCTTCTACTGATCCATCTACATCTCCTTTTAATATTAAATTAAGCTCTTTAAATTCTCCTAAAGCAATCCTTCTTCCTATTTCATCCAAAGTAATGTGGCGCTGAGTTCTAACATTTTGTTCCCGTTGAAGTTGCGTTCTTTTGGCAGCAATTTGCTTTGCCTCTTTTTCGTCTTCCAGTACGTTGAAATTATCTCCTGCTTGAGGTGCTCCATCTAGTCCCAGAACTGAAACAGGTGATGAAGGCGGTACAGCTTCGAGCGCTTTTCCACGTTCATCAAACATCGCTTTAATTTTTCCACTATGTTTTCCGGCCAAAATGTAATCTCCAACATTCAAAGTTCCTGTTTGAACCAAAATCGTTGAAACATAACCCCGTCCTTTATCTAGAAACGCTTCAACAACAGTTCCTTTAGATTTTCTTTTAGGGTTTGCTTTTAATTCAAGGATTTCAGCTTCAAGTAATACTTTTTCTAAAAGCTCTTTGATTCCAGTTCCCTTTAGAGCTGAAATATCTTGTGATTGGATTTTACCTCCCCAATCTTCAACCATAAGGTTCATTCCAGCAAGGGCTTCTTTGATCTTTTCTGGATTTGAATTGGGCTTATCTATTTTATTAATTGCGAAAATAATTGGCACCCCAGCCGCTTGCGCATGACTGATTGCCTCTTTTGTTTGAGGCATAATGTCATCATCCGCAGCAACTACAATAATTGCAATATCAGTAACCTGAGCACCACGAGCTCGCATGGCTGTAAAAGCCTCGTGTCCTGGTGTATCTAAGAAAGTGATCTTCTGATCTTCTTTTAACGTTACAGAGTAAGCACCAATGTGTTGTGTTATTCCACCAGATTCGCCAGCAATTACATTTTCTTCTCTTATATAATCTAATAATGAAGTTTTTCCATGATCAACGTGTCCCATTACAGTAACGATCGGTGCACGAGACTTTAAATCTTCCTCGACATCCTCTTCTTCATCGATATTTTCTTCTAATTCCGTTTTAACAAATTCAACTTGGTAGCCAAATTCATCTGCAACAATAGATAAAGTTTCTGCATCAAGTCTTTGGTTCATAGTCACCATGATACCCAATGTCATACAGGCTGAGATGATTTCAGTGGAGCTAATTTCCATTAAAGTAGCGATTTCCCCTACTGTAATAAATTCAGTTACTTTAATCGTTTTGCTACTAGCTTCTTGTTCTGCTAATTCTTCTTCAGACTTTTGACGGTGTTGATCGCGTTTGTCCCTTCTATACTTGGCTCCTTTAGACTTGTTAGACTTCCCTTGAAGCTTTTCTAAAGTTTCGCGAATTTGTTTTTGAACTTCTTCATCAGTTGGCTCGGCCTTAACTGGCTGAGGAGTCCGTCCTTTTTGAGGTGGACTCTGTCTAGAATTGGTGTTAGTTCTATTTTGAGTATTGGCAGTTCTTACTCCCGGTTTTGGTGCAAGATCCTTACTAATTCTTTTTCTTTTTCTCTTGCGAGCGTCTTCAACTGTTTTTTCTTTCTTTTTAAACTCATCCAAATCGATGGTTTGTCCAGTTTTCTTAAAGCCAGTAAGCGTTTTGTATTTCGTTTTTATTGAATTAGAATCCACTTTAGACGGAGTTGATTCTGCAGCAGTTTCTGCTTTGACTTCAGGCGCGACTGAATCCGTTGCAACTGAATCTTTTGAAACTGCTTTTGACTTGGTAACTTCAGCTTTTACTGGAGTTTCACCAACTGCTTTAGCTACCTCTTTAGCTGGCGCTAGCGCAGTAACCTCTTCTGTTTTTTTTGTGGCCTTTTCCTCAACAAGAACTCCTATCTCTATTTTTTCACCCGGTTTTTTAGTTATAACTCCAGGAGCTTTAGGAGCAGCTGGTTTTTTTAATACTGGTGGTTTGATAATTACTTTTGAAGGATTAAGGTCAATTTTACCGAGCATTACGGGCTTCGTGACCTCAGCTTTAGCCCTTATAACTTCTTGACGTTTTTGCTGCAACTCGATTCGATCTTGCTCTTTTTTCTCTTGCAAGACTCTTAAAGATTCTTTCTCCTTCTTTTTTTCCTCACTAATTTCATGAGAAGCATCCTTCTTAGATTTATCTGTGACGAATTCATCGAGTAAAACACGATAAATATCCTTTGATATTTTTGCAGTAGGACGAGCTTCGATTTCAATATCCTTTTGAGAAAGGAATTCGACCGCACGATCTAGAGAGATATTTAATTCTCTTAGCGCTACATTTAATCTTATTGTTGAAATATCTGCCATTAATTGTTTTTATTCAGTGTCAAAAGTAGGGAAAAAATATATTTGTTTATTCTTCAAACTCGGCTTTTAAAATACGTAATACTTCACTTACAGTCTCGTCTTCCAAATCAGTTCGTTTGATTATGTCTTCTTTTTGAAGTTCAAGAATACTTTTTGCAGTGTCTAAACCAACTTTTTTGAACTCATCAATTACCCACGAATCGATTTCATCGCTGAATTCTGCAAGCTCTACGTCTTCCTCTGCTCCTTCTCTAAATACATCTATTTCATATCCTGTCAATTTTCCTGCAAGCCTTATATTGTGACCTCCTCTTCCAATTGCTTTTGAAACCTCGTCAGGGTTCAGAAATACCTGAACTCTTTTTGATTCCTCATCAATTTTGAGAGAGTTGATTTTGGCAGGACTCAAAGCACGGGTAATAAACAACTGTAAATTGTTGGTGTAATTGATTACATCAATGTTTTCATTCCCCAATTCTCTTACTATTCCATGAATTCGAGAACCTTTCATACCAACACATGCTCCAACGGGATCAATTCGATCATCGTAAGAGTCTACGGCTACTTTCGCTTTTTCACCAGGAATCCTAACTGCTTTTTTAATTGTAATTAAACCATCAAAAACTTCAGGAATTTCTTGTTCAAATAGTTTCTCTAAAAACAAAGGTGACGTCCTAGAAAGAACAATTCTTGGTTTATTTCCTCGCAATTCAACCAATTCGATAATCCCTCTCACGTTATCTCCTTTGCGGTAAAAATCGCTAGGGATTTGCTGTTCTTTTGGTAATATAATTTCATTGCCATCATCGTCAAGAAGAATTACTTCTCTATTTCGAATGTGGTGAACCTCAGCAGTGAACAACTCGCCAATTCTATCCTTAAATTGATTAAATGTATTGGTGCTGTCATACTCAAAAATCTTTGAAATCAGATTTTGGCGTAAAGTCTGAATGGATCTTCTTCCAAGATTAATAAGCTTAACTTCTTCTGAAACGTCTTCACCAACTTCAAAGTCAGGCTCAATTTTTCTAGCTTCCGTTAATTCAATTTCTTGGTTTGGATCTTCCACCACTCCATCTTTAACAACAATTCTATTTCTCCAAATCTCTAAATCCCCTTTGTCCGGATTGATAATTATATCGAAATTTTCATCCGATCCAAACTTGCGTTTTAAAGTGTTTCTGAAAACTTCTTCTAAAATGACCATCAACGTCACTCTGTCAATCAGTTTTTCATCTTTAAATTCAGAAAACGAATCTATAAGCGCTAAATTTTCCATCTCTAATTATGTTAGAATTTTACAACAACCTTTGTTTGATTTATTTGCTCAAAAGCAATGACTTTATTTTTCTTTACTGTTACTTTTCCTTTTCCTATTGGCTTGGTTTCTCTTTGTTTCCACTCCAATTCAATTTCATTTTCATCGGCTTTAACCAATTTACCTTTTATAATTTCACCTTCGAGAAGCATAACTTCTAATTCTCGATTTATATTTTTTAAATACTGTCTTGGAAATACTAAAGGGCTTCCCACTCCTGCTGAAGCTACTTCCAATCCAAAATCTTCTTCATCGCGGTCTAGCTCATGCTCAATGGCACGGCTGATGCTGATACAATCTTTGACATTAATTTCTTCATCTCCATCAAGAATTACTTTGATAGAATTGTCTGCACCAATTTTAAGGTCAACCAAGTAAATATGTTGGTTTTCCTTGAGTGCCTCGGTAAGTAAATCTTTTACTTTTTGGTTAAAATTCATATCAAAAAAAAGAGCGACTAATAGTCGCCTCTGATCGTTTTTTTCACATTGTTATACAAATATAGCATTTTTTAGTGTCTTCCAAAATCTATAAAGTAAGAATAGTGAATTAAAGCCATGTTTACTTAAATTGTTACTCCCATAAAAATCATCGACTCAGATGATTTATTTGAGCCCACACCATAATATTTAATCTAAATTGTTATTTTTGGTTAAATCCATTAAAAATCAATCTATTATTAAAAAAAATACGCCCTTTATTTTACAATAATACTGATTGGGGGATTATACATTGCGCTTAAACCTGCCAAACTCCCAACTTACAGTCCTGAAAGAGATTATCTCGACATGGAAGTCCCGATTCTAGAAGCTTTTATAACTGCTAAAGACTCCAGTGTGATTCAGTTGCCTGAGGGGCATTACCTGTTTAGTCAATCCTTGATCTTAGATGGAAAAAAAAACATCACAATCCGCGGGATGGGAATAGACAAGACAATTCTTTCTTTTAAAGGCCAAAAGCAAGGTGCTGAAGGAATCAGAATTTCTAATTGTGAAAATATTATTATAGAAAATTTAGCTCTAGAGGATGCTGCTGGCGACAATCTTAAAGTTACAGATACCGACGGAATAACTATGCGTAAAATTAGATCAGCTTGGACAGGACAAGTTTCCTCTAAAAATGGTGCTTATGCGCTCTATCCTGTTTTATGTACCGATGTTATCATTGAAGATTGTGAAGCCATTGGTTCTTCAGATGCAGGAATCTATGTAGGTCAATCTAATAATGTGATCATTCGAAATAACAAAGCCTATTATAATGTAGCCGGAATCGAAAGTGAAAATAGTACAAATGTTGAAATTTACAACAACGAAGCTTTCCATAATACTGGAGGATTATTGATTTTCAATCTGCCCAACCTAACCGTATATGGATCAAAAATTCGAGCTTATGACAATTATATCGACGACAATAATGTCAGAAACTTTGGTGTTAAAGGATCTATTGTTAGCTCCATCCCTCGCGGATCAGGAGTTATTATTATGGCGACCAAAGAAGTTGATTTTTATAACAATAAAGTTGAAAACCATAAAACCGTCAACACTTCTATTGTTAGCTATGAAGTGTTTACTTCTGAAAAAAAGGAGCTTGAACAGAAAAAAAAGAGCTCAAGGCACTGTCTAACGGTCTAAGAGCTGTTGATCAGGAGTATAACCAAGATGAACAATACAATGCCTATCCTGGAAGGGTATCTATTCATGACAACAGTTTTGAAAACAAACATTTTATTCCCGCCATAGACAATGACTTAGGTTTGCTTTGGCTCATGAAAAATGGATTCAAAATTCCTGACGTTGCTTATGACTTTATTCTTGCAGAGGATTACTATTTAAAGAACAACACTATGAATCCTGAATATGAAATTTGTGTAAAAAACAATGGTGATATCAATTTTGTTGTCTTAGATGCAGCCAATGATTTTGAAAAATTCTCAAATGACCTTGGCCCATATGATTGTGAAATTCAATTTAACACATCCATCTAAAATTATTAAATGAAAAACATTTGGTTACTTTTTCTTGGGGTTCTTTTTATTCAATGTCAATCTGATAAAAAAACAAAAACTGTACCAGTAGCTCGAAAAGTGGTTTCTAAAACGGAAATCAATAACTCGAGTTCAAATGAGATTCAAAAACTTTCTGAATATGGTTTTTTTGAGGGTAAGGTTTCAGATTTCAAACCTGCTAAAAATGTACATCCCTATGAATTAAACACCCCTTTATTTACAGATTATGCCTTTAAGGGTAGATTTTTGTACCTCCCATCAGGTAAGAAAATGAACTACAAAGAAAAAGAGGTTTTAGGTTTTGAATCGGGAAGCATTATTATCAAAAACTTTTACTATCCTGACGACTTTAAGAAACCCGGTGGAGATAAAAATATCATTGAAACCCGATTGTTGATTAAGGAAGAAAACGATGATTGGAAGGCTTTATCTTACGTATGGGATGACAAACAAGAAGATGCTCATCTCAATATCATTGGAGG
>Ga0308007_10000210_pt1 | contig 26490 bp, 30 predicted proteins | sample Neamet71_FD_203152 | JGI IMG/M metagenome (GOLD analysis project Ga0308007, IMG submission 203152) | Marine microbial communities from water near the shore, Antarctic Ocean - #71 | ecosystem: Environmental > Aquatic > Marine > Unclassified | place: Southern Ocean | collected 2014-06-07
ACATTACCAATTTTATCTGAGTTTTCTCGAGCAGCTTCAATTAGCCCGCAAGCTGTAGCATTAATAACTGCAGTTACTCCGCCCGACTGGGCATAAAAAGCATTTTTCTTTTGTGTAGTATTATTGGGCATATTTTCGCTCGCTAGTAAGCCATCTTCCAAGAGCCAGTAATGATACTTTAAAGTCGGGGTAGGTTGCATGTTTTATGAGATTTATTCTCAATTGTTGTACTTTGTAATTATATAGAGAGAATTTTTTACTTACCGAAGCTTGCATGATGTTGAAATTCAGTTATGTTGCTCTATGAGTTTTTAAATCATCAAATAGGTAGACGTTAGAGAATGCATATTCATATTTTAGGGATCTGTGGAACTTTTATGGGTTCTTTAGCGCAGCTGGCTAAAACTTTAGGGCATCAAGTTTCAGGGAGTGATACAAACGTTTATCCTCCGATGAGCACACAGCTAGAAAAATTAGATGTTAAATTGATCGATGGTTATGATGATCTCTCGCAGTTTACGCCCTCTCCAGACATTATAGTTATAGGTAACTCTTTGTCTCGGGGCAATCCTGCAGTAGAGTATGTGCTTGAAAATCAACTGCCCTACACTTCAGGTCCGCAGTGGTTGCATGACTACTTTCTTAAGGATAAGTGGACTCTAGCAGTTGCTGGAACTCATGGAAAAACTTCAACCTCTAGTATGCTTGCTTGGATTCTTGAATATGCTGATATGAAGCCTGGTTTTCTTATTGGGGGAATACCTAATAATTTTAATATATCAGCGCGTATAGGAGATTCAAATTTTTTTGTCGTAGAGGCGGATGAATATGATACCGCTTTTTTTGATAAACGCTCTAAGTTTGTCCACTATCGGCCTCGTACAGCTATACTTAATAATTTAGAATTTGATCATGCGGATATTTTTGAGGATATCAATGCTATCCAGGTTCAATTTCACCATTTTGTTAGAACTATACCTAACCAAGGCTTAATTATCTCACCATCAAATGATTCTAATATAAGAGAAGTAATTGGTAGAGGATGTTGGTCAGAGATTGAATATATAGGTGAAGGCGATAATTGGAATTTAGCTTCAGTCAATAATGACAGCTCAATATTTTCCGTTACCTATAATGGTGAAGCTCAAGGGACTGTTTCATGGGCGCAAACTGGTGACCATAATGCAAGGAATGGATTAGCTGCAATTGCAGCAGCCAATCATGTTGGAATTAATCCTCGAATAGCTTGTAGAGCGTTATGTGAATTTTTGGGTGTTAAGCGGCGCATGGAAAAAATTCTTGAGATAGATGATGTGATTGTATATGACGATTTTGCCCACCACCCTTCAGCTATTTCCGCTACATTGAAAGGTCTCAGAAATAGAGTTGGTATTCAGAAAATAGTTGCTATCATTGAGCCGCGCTCAAACACTATGAAAACTGGCGCTAATAAGAATCAAATAGTTAAGGCTATAAATTTAGCAGATGAGGTTTTGTGGTATAAGCCGGAAGATATAGGCTGGTCGATGGAGGATACTCTCAGTGAGAGCTCTACTCTAACGCATATTTTTGTCGATATTAATCAGCTACTCCAGAAAACATTAGATAGCATAAGTGGGTTTACTCATATTATTGTGATGAGTAACGGCAGTTTCCAAGGGTTTCATGCTAAGTTAGTTGATAAAATAAAAGAGAGATCCCGCAACAACCAAAAGCCACCGATCAAGGAGTTATAATGTCTAAGTTTCAGCGTTCTATAACATTAGCAATGACAGGTGCATCCGGCGCTCAATATGGGCTGAGACTCCTTGAATGTTTGGTTCAAAAAGGGTTTAAAGTTCAGTTTTTAATCTCTAATGCAGCACGGGTAGTTGTTGCAACAGAAACTGATCTAGATCTACCAGTAGACGCAGAGCTCGAGGAATTTCTTACTCTAAATTTTGATGCAGAGCCTGGTCAGATTGTAGTAAATACCTCTAAAGATTGGTTTTCTTCTGTAGCTTCTGGATCTGCTGCCCCACAATCTATGGTAATCTGCCCCGCAAGTGGCGGTACTATATCTGCAGTTGCCTCAGGAGCTAGCAATAATTTAATTGAGCGTGCCGCGGATGTTGCTATAAAGGAAAAGTGTCAGCTAGTAATTGTACCGAGAGAAACCCCACTATCAGAAATCCATTTAGATAATATGCTAAAACTAGCCCGATTAGGGGTTACTATCTTGCCTGCTATGCCTGGCTTTTATCATAATCCAGAAACAATCAACGATTTAGTTGATTTCGTTGTTGCTAGAATCCTTGATCATTTAGATATAAATCAAGATATTGTTCCTCGATGGGGTGATTAGATAGAATTTCTCTAGCATAAAAAATTTTTATTTTATTAAGCTCTGTATCCACTCCGATATAGCTAATATTTCTTCTAGACAAAGACTATGGTCCATTGAAAAAGATTGATATTTTGGATTCAATCCTAGGTCTGATAGTAATTCCACACTGTTTTTCGCTTGAATTTCTGGGATAACATTATCATAAATACCATGAAAAAATTGTATGGGTAAATCTTTATTGGCTAAAGCTATGTTGATTGATTTGGCTGTAGCAAAATATGTAGACATTGCTAAAATCCCAGACAAGCGTTTAGGGTAAGTAAGCCCTGCATGCAGGGCAACGGCACCACCTTGTGAAAATCCAGCAATAATTATATTTTTGCTATCAATGCCCCTCTCTAGTTCTCTATTGATTAAAGCATGGATGCTAGCAGCAGAATTTTGTAGTTGCGCTTCATTGATTTTTCTTTCAAGGGACATTTCTTGTATGTCGTACCAGGCTGGCATTAACAGGCCGCTATTTATAGTGACTGGGATGCTTGGCGCATCAGGTAAAATGAACCGTGTTTGGTTGGTTTTAGGAAGCTTTAACTCTGAAATGATGGGCTTGAAGTCAGCTCCACTGGCTCCTAAACCATGCAGCCATATGACAGTCGAGTTAGCTACTTTTTCGGGTTCAACTTCAATTTTATCTAAAAATTTCATAATATAAGTTTACAGTATTTCATAGATAAAAAAGTATAATCAACACATAGTTTTTATGAGTGATTATCTTAGCGGATTAATATTTTATGTTGCCTGTTTTGTATTCTTTTCGTCGCTGTCCATATGCAATAAGAGCAAGAATGGCCCTATTTTATGCGGGCATAAATGTTGAATTAAGAGAAATTTTATTAAAGAATAAGCCTGCTGCGATGTTGGATTTGTCTTTAAAAGGTACTGTACCTCTATTAATTTCTGTAGATGGAACAGTATTGGATGAAAGCTATGACATTATGCGCTGGGCGTTAGAAAAAAATGATCCAGATAGCTGGTACACCGCAGCTAAATCTTCAGAAATAGATGATCTCATTCAAAAAAATGATGGTCTATTCAAGGATTCTTTAGATCGATATAAATATTCAGATCGCTATCCTGAAAACTCTATGGAATATTATCGATCGCAAGCAGAAATCTATTTAATTTTTTTGGAAAAAAAATTAATAACATCTAATTATTTGTTGGGAGATGTTATAAGCTTAGCTGACGTAGCAATATTTCCATTTATTAGACAATTTTGTCTTGTCGATAAAATATGGTTTGAAGCTAGTCCATATTTAAACTTACGTCGCTGGTTAAATAATTTTTTAGATTCTAAAATTTTTTCTGCTGTGATGCAAAAAGAAGATGTTTGGAAACAAGAAAATAATAAGTCATCACCGGTGATAAACATTTAGTTAGGTTATTATGGAACTTTTAATGGAATTAATTCTGCGAAAAACTATGTTCTAGGGAAGGAAATTTCTTTGATTTCACCTGTTGTGCATAGGACTTAAGAGCACCTTCTATATCTTCAGCGTCCTTCAAAAAGTTTTTAGAAAAGCTAGGTATACGTGAGGATAGTCCGAGCATATCGTAGATAACTAGAACTTGCCCGTCAGTATCAGCACCTGCACCGATACCAACAACTGGTATTTTGACTGCTTTAGTTATCTTTTTGGCTAACGAAGTAGGTACACACTCTAACACTAACAAGTCGATTCCAGCTTCTTCCAATAGTAGAGCATCTTGATAAATCCTTTCTGCACTCTCTTTGCTTCGACCTTGAACCCTATTGCCACTTAACTTATGTACCGATTGTGGTGTAAGTCCTAGATGCCCGCAAACAGGGATTCCCCGCTCACTAAGCTTCTCAACTGTTTCACAGAGCCACGATCCACCTTCTAGTTTCACCATGTTGGCTCCAGCTTGAATAAGTAGAGCTGAATTGTTTAACGATTTTTCTTCGGAAGAGTAGGCCATGAACGGAAGATCAGTAATGACAAGTGATTCTCTACTTCCACGACGAACAGCTTTAGTGTGATAAATCATATCATTCATTGTTGTGGGGATAGTGGTGCTATGACCTTGAATCACATTTCCAAGTGAATCTCCCACCAATATTACTCTAATCCCTGCATTTTCAATCAATTTTGAAAATGAAGAATCATAAGCGGTAATTACAGGGAACTTTTCTCCACATTTTTTTTGTTTACGTAAACTGCTGATGGTGACAATAGCCATATTCCTATCCTAATTTTGACCTAATAAAACCATTATATAGATGCACCAGAATTGTAGTAGTGACGACCTGATGTAATATTCAACATACAATCAAGCAAACCTTGGTAGTCCTGCTCGCTATTAGCAAGATCAATTTCTGTAGCATTTACTATCAATAGCGGAGCATTGTCATAATAGTAAAAAAAGTCAGTATAAGCTTCGTTTAATCTACGCAAATAGTCGCCATTTATAGACTGCTCATACTTAATCCCTCGCCTCTGAACACGACTTAGGAGTGTGTCTGTAGGAGCCTGAAGATAAATGACTAGATCGGGTTTCGGTGTATCTATAATAAGCTGCTTGTAAACAGTTTGGTAAAGTTTTAGCTCTTCACTATCGAGAGTAGTATGGGCAAATAATTGATCCTTTTCCATTAAAAAGTCTGCTACTTGAACTTTTTGGAACATATCGCTTTGACGTATTTCTTGAATTTTTTGTGCGCGCTGGAATAAGAAATATAGCTGAGTAGGTAAAGCGCCATTTTTTTGATCCTGGTAAAATCGCTCTAAAAATGGATTTTCCTCTGGCTGCTCTAAAAGTGTTTTACATCTAAAGGTAACAGCCAGCCTTTTTGCTAGGGTTGTTTTTCCTACACCAATAGGCCCCTCTACAACAATAAATTGATGGGGCTGATCCCTATTAGTAATCGAACTGTTTTCCTCAACTATTTTTTTCACTCATATCTCCTAGCAAGATGGGAACGATACCTTTTAACGAGCAATTTTCCAATAGTGAATCTAAACTACTTCCATCTGGAAGAGTCAATCTAGGCGCTATATCTGCTAATGGAAGTAATACAAAGTTCCTTATTTTTAAGCCTGGGTGGGGTATTATTAAATGTTCTGTATTTACGGTTAGAGATCCATACAATAGAATATCTAGGTCAAGGGAGCGCGGTCCCCAGCGCTGTGTCCTTATTCTACCATGTGTGTTTTCAATTTTTTGTAGCGCTACAAGTAGTTGATTTGGACTCAGTTTAGTAGATATTTTAATAACACCATTGATATAGCTTGGCTGATTCTTGGGGCCCATAGGTAAGCTACGATACCAGCTAGATATCCCTTCAATAGTCATATTTTTAGCTGATCTAAATTTTTCAATAGCGCTTTTAACTTGATGATGTGGACTATTTAAATTGCTGCCAATTGAGATGTACGCAACTTCATTCATGAGTTATTTTTGAAGAGATTTGTTTGGTTGTCTTCTGTCGAGACATTTCAATTTTGTTAACCATTTTTCTCTGGGTGGGTTCGTCCACGTCTTGAAAAATTGTCCACCATGGTCCTAAGTCTGATTTAATCTCACCAGAATCTTCTCTTAATAAAAGAAAATCATAGCCTGCTCGAAAACGCTTATTTTCAAGAATTTTGAAGGCTTGGTTTCCAGCACGACGCGGCAGTCGCAATTGGAGCTCCCATATTTCACGCATCGGTAAAGAGAAGCGACGCGGTATAGCCAATATCTTACATTGGCTCGCTATTAATTTCTCTGCATCAGCATGCAGAGAAAAACTACTGATTTTTTTTGGTTGAAGAGATTTTTTTTCTTTTTCTTTCAGGGCTGGCCACAATAGCGCTGCAAATAAAAATGCTGGCGTAACTCGCTGCCTTTTTCGGATACGTTTATCTGTATTAATTAACGCCTGCTCAATAAATTGTAGGTAATAAGTTGAGTCATTAATTAAAGCTTTTTCTGTAGCTGGAAATAAGATTTCAAATATGCCATATTCACGAAGTGCATTAAAGGTTTTTAGAGCATAGCCGTTCATAAAAAGTTTCAGAACCTCATCAAATAGTCTAGCTGGTGAAATATCAGCTAGCAAAAGGCGAGATTTGTTAATAGCGATAGAAGAGCTAGTTTCAATTGAAAAACCGAGTTTAGCAGAAAAGCGAATTGCTCTGAGAATCCTTACAGGGTCCTCTCTATATCGCTGTGAAGGCTCCCCAATAATTCGTATTATTCGGTCTTTAATATCTACTAGACCATCTGCGTAATCGGATATGCTATTTTTCTTAGGACAGTAATAAAGAGCATTCATGGTAAAGTCTCGTCGAATTGCATCTTCTTCAACAGATCCAAAAATATTATCTCGAAGTAGCATTCCTTTAGCGGAGCGCTGAGATTTATTTGGTCCATTTTTTTTGTCTGTATGCTGAGCACGAAATGTTGTCACTTCTATTATTTCAGAGCCTGCTCTAACATGAACAATCTGAAATCGACGGCCTATTATCCGAGAACGGTTAAATAGTTCCTTAACTTGTTCTGGTGTGGCATTTGTCGCTACATCAAAATCTTTTGGTTTGATGTTCATTAGCAAGTCACGAACACAACCACCAACCAAGTAGGATTCATAGCCATTTATTTGCAACTTTTCGACAATTTTTATGGCCCCAGAACTTATTTTTTGGGGGGAAAGAGAATGGCTATTTGGGCCGATTATATTCGGCTCAGCCATTATTTTTGAGGAGGCATGTTTAAAAAATTTTGAAATTTTTTTCAGCATTTTTTGATGGTCATATTTGAAATCCGGCAAGTCTGATAGGCACGAGCTGCCATAATCATTTTTTTCCAATGGGTTCATTCAAAATACTATAGCTAGACTATAGATTTTAGCATAGTGGCTTAGAAAAAACTTTTATGCTTTATAAAATTTTGAAGATGTACTATTTTCCATTACACAAGAAACTGTGTCTGTATTCCATTTATCAACCGCCCATTTTATCAACTCATCAGGGTTGTTATGCTTAAGAAACTTATCAGGCACTATTAATCCAAGCCAGTTAATTGCAGTGACAAGATTTTTCTGGACAGGCTGGGTGTCCAGTGAGACCGCATTTAAATTTTGCTTGCTAAGTTTATCTCCATTTTTGGTTACTACCACTGGAATATGACCATAAATTGGTGTTCGTAGTCCCAATAACTTTTGCAAGTATATCTGCCTAGGCGTCACACTCAGTAAGTCACTTCCGCGAATAATATTAGTTATTCCCTGAAACGCATCATCAACAACTACAGCTAGCTGGTAAGAAAATAATTTATCTTTTCGATAAAGTACTATATCTCCGACTTGTTCTTTTATTAATTGATTTTGATGCCCTTGAAATAAATCGTAGAACTCAATCAATTTATTATCCTTTACCCATAATCTCAAGGAAGACATTGTGGACAGGCTATCTGATTGACAAGGGTAGTTATGGACAGCAGCCTCTCCCTGAAACTGTCTTCTACTGCAATGACAAGAAAAAATTAAATCGTCCTCTTCTAGTTTTTTAATTGCAGATAAATATGCTTCGCTGCGTTGACTTTGATATAGAACTTCATTGTCCCAATACAGCCCATGTTTTTCGAGCTGCTGTAAAATTTTATTAGATGAACCTTTAGGTTCTCTTGGAGGGTCTATATCATCAATTCTGACTAACCATAATCCATTATTTGCTTTTGCATCTAGATAACTTGCTATCGCAGTTACTAATGATCCGAAATGAAGTGGTCCGGTAGGGGAAGGGGCAAATCTTCCTATGTATTTGAGAGTGCAGGGATCAGTAATATTTTCTTTCATGTCTTCAGTATAAGGCTGTGACAAACCCTATCAAGAAATTAACCACCAGTTAACTGTTTTTCCTTGATTTCATCGAGAGTTTTGCAGTCAACGCATAGGTCTGCAGTAGGTCTCGCCTCTAATCTGCGAATCCCTATTTCTACTCCACATTGGTCACAAAAACCATAATCTCTTTCTTTGATGCGCTCAACTGTCGCATCAATTTTTTTGATTAGCTTCCTTTCTCGATCTCGTGTTCTTAGCTCTAAGCTGAATTCTTCTTCTTGGGTGGCTCTATCAGCAGGATCTGGAAAATTGGCAGCCTCATCTTTCATATGAGTTACTGTGCGATCAACTTCTTCCATTAATTCTTTTTTCCAGGTATTCAAAATACTTTTGAAATGCACTTCTTGTTTTTCGTTCATGTACTCCTCACCTTTTTTTTGAGCATAAGGGGAGATACCATGAAGCGGATTAACTGATAACTTTTTTGCTTTATTTGGCATGAGTTTGCACTCGTTAAATTTTTAGACGAGGTTTATAGTGCCATAAGACTTTTTTTTCAAGTAAAATTTCAATTTTTATTAAATTAATTGATAATTATTGCTATATAAAGAGTAAATTCTTGCAAATAGGTACATTTTCTAGAACGAGATGTAAAATTTATTACAAAGCACTATTCTAATTAATCAATTAAGTTTATAGATTATTAAGGACTCTATTAATGAAATTTTTTCCTTATTTCGAGAGAGCCTCTATTTTGCGTCGCTACAAAAGATTTTTAGCTGATATTAAATTGATCGATGGAACAGTTTTAACCGTCCATTGCCCTAACACTGGATCTATGACTAATTGCTGGTTTGAAGGTGGACCATGCTGGTTTTCTCGAACTGAAAACCCAAATAGAAAATTACCTGGCACATTAGAGATTACAATGTCTCCAGAGGGCTATCTATGTGGAATCAATACACAATATCCAAATCATTTAGTAAAAGAAGGAATTGAAAGTGGTGTAATCACTGAATTACAGGGCTATCGAAGTATCCGTAAAGAAGTTAAATACGGTGATGAAAAAAGCCGTATTGACTTACTTTTGAGTAGCCCAGGAAAAGTTTGTTACGTAGAAGTAAAAAATATGACCTTTCATGTTGGGGAGGGCCACATTGTATTTCCTGATGCTGTAACTGAGAGAGGTATCAGGCATTTACGTGAACTTACAAAAATGACTCAGCAAGGTTACCGTTCTGTTCTAATATTTTGCGTTCAGCATTCAGAAGCAAAAACATCAGGTTTAGCAGATGAAATTCATCCTAAATACTCTGAAACAATGGGTCATGCTATTGACGCAGGTGTCGAGGTGATTGCTTATGACTGTAAATTATCACCAGAAGAGATATTAATAGATAAAAAATTACCTTTTATCTTGTAACAAATATAAATAGAACTTATCTGTATTTTGTACTCAGGCTCTCCTCTATTTCTGATAATTGCTTTTTAATTTCCTCGAGCTGTTTTCGTGTTCGACTTAGAACTGCTCGTTGAGCATCGAACTCATCTCGAGTTACTAAATCCAGCTTATCAAATGTAGTTTGTGCCGCTGAGCGCATCTTTTTTTGGAGTTCCTTGTTTAAAGATTCAGCACCAGGTGCCACGACAGTGTTAAATTGGTGTAAGAATTTATCTAGTAACTCGTTTTTTTTCATCTTATATTTCTCCTGTAAACTAATACAAAATTAACCTTTAAATTAACTTTAGGTTTGAAAACTACCCTGAGCTCTTAACGGAAAAGATTCTAGTCAGTTTAGCAAAAATTTTTAGTAATAAGTAAATACTCTGAAAAACTTATATTGGTGCAATCTAGTAATGATAAGGTGTTTGGTAGCACCAATTAAGTGCATTTTATTGATTAAAATATCATTTTTTGCATAAAATCAGTTATTTAAGAGTTGGCACGACATATGCATATATAATATTGAACATGAGTGTAATTAATCTTTTACTGGAGAAATAGCATATGAATTCACTTAAAAAAATATTCACGGTGATAGCAATAATTTTAACCATACCTATTACCGCTCATGCTTTTGAGACTTCGTCTAATTTTACGCTAACTAGCGACTATAAGTTTCGTGGTATTTCGCAAACTGCCACATCCCCAGCAATACAAGGTGGATTTGATATTGCCTTTGAAAATGGTATCTATATGGGAATATGGGGATCTAATGTAGATTTTGAGCTCACAGGTAACGCTGATCCTTCTATGGAGCTAGATTATTTTGCTGGATATAGTAGTAGTGTTTCGGAAAATCTATCTTATGACATAGGTGCTGTTTATTATGATTATCCGACTACGAGCCCCACAAATTTTTCAAGTGGCAGTTATAATAAAGACCGAGATCTTGACTATTCGGAAATTTATGGCAGTCTTGGTTATAAAGATCTCACTCTCGGTTACGCCTATTCTAGCGACTATTGGCAAGAAACAGGCGAGTTTTACTATATTTATGCCGACTACAGCCTAGGTCTTCCAGCAGAATTTTTCCTAGATTTTCATTTCGGTTTAAACAATTTTGATAACGCTAGCGATGATAATAACTTGAGCGATTCAATGGAAGCATTCTTGTCAGATGGAGAGGATAGATATACGGATTATTCCGTAACAGTTAGCAAGTCATTTTATGGCTTCGATTTAACACTCAGCTTTATCGATACAGATCTTGATAAGAAGGAATGTTGGGGGTCTGATTGGTGTGAAAGTTCCGCAGTTTTTTTAGTCAGTAAAAGTATGTAAATTAAAAAGTAGTATTTTTGCTACTGCTAAAAAACTATTTTAAACTATGTAAAATTATCGGGATAACTATATGAAGCTTATTACTGCAGTTATTAAACCTTTTAAGTTAGATGATGTGCGTGAGGCGCTTGCTGATATTGGCGTTCAAGGTATTACTGTCTCTGAAGTTAAGGGATTTGGTCGTCAAAAAGGCCATACAGAGCTATATCGAGGTGCGGAGTACGTAGTAGATTTTTTGCCTAAGATAAAGCTAGAAATCGCAGTAGATGACACCCAGGTTGACCCTGTTGTTGAGTCTATTTCTAACTCAGCCCATACTGGGAAAATAGGAGATGGGAAGATTTTTATAACCTCACTCGAGGAGGTTGTGCGCATAAGAACCGGCGAAACTGGTAGTGAAGCTATATAATAATTTTTTAATATGAACAGGTTAGTCGCCTTTCTTTTTTGTAGCTCGTGGATGCGCCTTGTCGTAGACTTTTGCAAGGTGCTGAAAATCTAGGTGAGTATATACTTGAGTTGTTGAGATATTTTGATGTCCTAGAAGTTCTTGTACTGCTCGCAAATCCCCGCTTGACTCAAGCATATGACTGGCAAAAGAATGGCGTAGCATATGTGGATGAACCCTCCTTTGCATTCCTTGCCTTATGCTAATTTTTTTTAACCTATCTTGAATACCTCTTGATGAAAGCCTTTTACCATAAACGCTCAGAAACATAGCTGGTAGAGTGGTCGAAGTTATTTCTTGTCTATGTTTCAGCCAAATTTTGAGTGCGTTTATGGCTTGTTTTCCAACAGGCAGATATCTAGTTTTATTCCCTTTTCCTGTTACCGTGATAGAGGCTTCTTTTAGGTCTATATCTGTTAGATTTAATCCTGAAAGTTCCGCCAATCTTAAGCCGGAAGAATAAAATAGTTCAATTATGGCGTGATCTCTGTAATCAATCCAGCTTGTAGTCTTTAGGGATAAAAACTGGTTTACTTGATCTACATCTAAAGTTTTTGGTAATTTTTTTGGTGATTTTGGTGCAGCAAGACCATCCGCAGGATTCGTAGTTAGCCACTGATTTTTTATACCATAATTAAAAAAAGTACGGAGTGAAGATAGCCATCTTTGGATGCTTCTCCCACCCAGACCACCTCTATGAAGACCAGACAAGCAAGCCCGAATATCTTGGATATTTATATTCTCTGGTGTCGATAAAGATTCTTTGGGGCACCAAATAGCCAGCTTCTCTAAATCGCATTTGTAGCTTTTAATAGTATGAGGTGAAAGACGACGCTCTGTCCGCAAATGTTGCTCAAACTCTTCTATCCTTTTTTTTAAAGAAAAATTCATAGATAGGTATATTTAAGTATCAGGAAGCATGATGGGCATTAATTTATTTAGCACTTCTGTTATATGGCTAAAAAATATTGTATCCATAATACTATTGTAATAGTTTGGATCTGAATTGCCGATCGCAAGTATCCCGAATAGAGAGCCGTTTGATAGGTTAGCAGCAGCAGCAGACCGGACTTTAGCACCCTCATTTCCAAATAAAAAATTAAGCTCTTTATTTGTTAATATGCCGGATAGCGGACTATTGCTTTTCAGAAGAGAACCAATTTCTTTTTTTGCATCTTTTATAGAAATAATTTGTGTATTCGAACTTGACTGTAAGTCATATTCTCCAAATAAAATGAGCCGATGAAATTCTACCTGAAAATCAACTTCAAGGCTTTCAGACAGTGATAATATAATGGATTCTAAGTCTTTCGAAGCAACAAGAGAAGATACTAGACGTGTGGTCTTTTCAAATAATTTTACGTTATCTTCGGCAGTGACTAGGAGATCTTTAATATGCTTAGATAATTCAAGATTTTTTGTTCTTAGTAGAGCAATTTGGCGCTCAATTAAAGAAACTGCCTTGCCACTTGCATGGGGTAAATTGAGTAGTTCAAGAATACTTGGATTGTCATGAAAAAAATTCGGATTACTCTGGAGATAGTTTTCGATTTTTTTAGAAGTGATAAGACTAGAAGCATCATTTCCATCATTTCTATCAATCATACGTTTATCTGCCCACTATAAACCGAGGTAGCAGCTCCGGTCATCATGACGTGATGACCATCACCTTGCCATTCAATGAGTAAGCTTCCACCGGTTAGATTCACAGTAACGGGAGACTCTAAAAGGCCCTGTAACTGTCCTGCTACAACTGCTGCACATGCGCCTGAACCGCACGCAAGTGTCTCTCCTGATCCTCTTTCATAGACTCTTAGATTGATTTCATTCGGGTTTAGTATCTGCATAAAACCCACATTAGCTTGTTTTGGGAACAGATCATGCCGTCCAACTATTATCCCTATCGACTCTACAGAAGCAGTATTTATATCGTCTACTTTTAATACTGCATGTGGATTCCCCATCGATATAGCACTGATTAAGAGATGGGACTTTTCAACAGGTATTGTATAAATAATTTTTTGATGATCGGTTATAAATGGGATTTTTTTTGGGTCAAGTTCTGGTAAACCCATGTTGACCTGAACTAATCCATCACTTTTTAGTTTTATCTCGATAATCCCAGTTTTAGTTTCAACAAGTAAGCTATTTTTACCTGTCAATTTGCGATTACGAACAAATTTAGCGAAACAACGGGCACCATTTCCACATTGTTCTACTTCTTGTCCATCATTATTGAAAATGCGATAGCCAAAATCTATATCAGGCCGACTTGGACTCTCTACTACTAGAATTTGATCGCAGCCTACGCCAAAATGCCTATCACCTAATTTTTTAGCTATTTTAGGTGTAATAGTTATAGATTGAGAGATGGCATCTATGACTATAAAATCATTACCAATACCATGCATTTTTGTGAATTTTATTAACATATCCAGTCCAAAATTATGTTTGAGCTACTCCATGCTTGCTCTTAATCAGGTAATAAAGATTCCCCATGTATTAAATCTTCAAAGGTTTCTCTCTTCCTAATTTCATACATATTATCACCATCAACCATTATTTCTGCTGCTCTACCTCGACTATTATAGTTTGAGCTCATAGAAAACCCATAAGCACCTGCAGATTTAATACAGAGTAAATCTCCCTGAGATATAACTAAGGATCTTTCCTTCGCAATGAAATCTCCTGTTTCACAAATTGGACCAACAATATCCCATGTATTTGGAGTACCTACTTTAGGGGTAACTGGTTCAACTGCCAGCCATGCCTGATAAAGAGCAGGTCGAATCATATCATTCATGGCAGCATCAATGATGGCAAAGTTCTTTTCTTGTCCAGGTTTTAAATATTCTACTTTAGTGAGAAGCACTCCTGAATTTGCAGTTATAGATCTACCTGGCTCTAATATCAGTTTAATATTTCTTTCACCTAAATGAGAAATTATTTCTTTTACATAATCTTCAGTTTTAGGTGGCTCCTCATTTTTGTAGCAAACGCCAAGACCTCCACCAATATCGAGATGGTCGATGTATATGTCATATTCTTGTAGTTTATCTATCAGTACTAAGATTCGTTCTAGTGCATCTATAAAAGGTGCTGTCTCAGTCAATTGAGAACCTATATGACAATCAACCCCAATAATTTTTAAAGACTCCATTTTTTTTGCCTTCAGATAAATTTCTGGGGCTCTATTAATGTCTATACCAAATTTATTATCACGCAACCCAGTGGAAATATATGGGTGAGTATTAGCATCTACATCTGGATTTACTCGTAAAGAAACAGAAGCTATCTTTCCGCATGCTCTTGCAACGTTGTTCAGAACATCAAGCTCAGCTTCAGATTCAACATTAAAACAATTTATTCCTAGCTCTAACGCTCTTTCCATTTCTTGAGGTTTTTTTCCAACTCCCGAAAAAATAATTTTCTTTGGATCGCCACCTGCTAATATAACTCTCTCTAATTCTCCTCCAGATACGATATCAAAACCTGCTCCTAATTTTGCTAGCACACTGAGGACTGCAATATTAGAATTAGCTTTTACAGAATAGCAAACCATGTGAGATCTACCATCTAGAGCTCTTTGATATGATAGAAAGTTATTCGTTAATGCCAGACGACTATAAACATAGGTTGGAGTGCCATAATGCTGAGCAATTGACTCCAAGGCTGTTGTTTCAGCGAACATCTCTCCATGTTTGTAATAAAAATATGTCATAGTCTACTCGTCACTTTTTCTTTCGGATTCTGATATATCTGATGTTACATCTTTATCAATCTCCTCTGAATCAGATATGATTACCTGAATCGGCTCCGCAGGGAGATATAATGGCCCCTTATTGCCGCAACCAGTCAGACTTATAGTTGAAAAGAGTATGAATAATAGTAATAAAAAATAGCGCTGCATGAATAAACCTATGCTTTTTTTGTTAAGTTGTTTCCGAGTATAACGGCTGATGCCTACTTCACTCAATCGCATATAGCCCCTACAACTGATAAATGTGTTAAAAATGGCCTATAAATATGAATGAAAACGAATTTAATCATCATTGCGACACAATAATGATGACTATTGAAGATACTATTGATAATAGTATCGAGGACATAGATTGTGAAACCTCAGCTGGAATTTTAACCCTTACTATTGAGGCTAACGGATCTAAAATCATTATCTCTAGACAGCCCTCCCAATCTCAAATTTGGTTAGCTGCAAAGTCAGGAGGCTACTATTTTAATTATATTGAAAATTTATGGGTTTGCACTATTAATGAAGACTCATTAGGAGTGTTATTACAAAAAGCATGTCTTGATCAAGACGGCGGCTGTATAGTATTTGATATTTAGTATCAAATACTAAATTTTTTTATGAGCTTTTGGCTCTAGACATTTTCTCTCTTGCTGCTTTTACAGCTAGCCTGACTTGACTTGGTGCTGTGCCACCAACATGATTCCTCGCATTCACGGACCCCTCAAGCGAAAGAATGTTATACACATCATCTTCTATTATGCTAGAAAAAATCTTTAGCTCCTCGAGGGACATTTCCGAGAGATCTTTATCTTTTGCAAGGCCATATGCAACGGCTTTGCCAACGATTTCATGTGAATCTCTGAAAGTTATATTTTTTCTTACTAAGTAGTCAGCTAAGTCAGTGGCTGTGGAAAATCCTTTTCGTGCAGATTCAGCCATAGACATTTTATTTGATTGAATTTCAGGCACCATATCTGCAAAAGCTCGTAAACAATCCTTGAGTGTTGCCACGGTATCAAATAGCGGTTCTTTGTCTTCTTGATTGTCCTTGTTGTAGGCAAGCGGTTGCGATTTCATAAGAGTCAATAAAGCTACTAAGTGGCCGTTAACCCTTCCAGTTTTTCCTCTCACCAGTTCTGGCACATCAGGATTTTTTTTCTGAGGCATGATGGATGATCCAGTACAAAAACGGTCTGGAAGACTTATAAAGTTAAACTGGGCAGAATTCCACAAAATTAGCTCTTCTGAGGCGCGAGAAAGATGTGTCATAAGTATGCTAGCAAACGCACAAAATTCAATTGCAAAGTCACGATCACTTACAGCATCAAGCGAATTATTCATCGGTTTCTCAAAGCCGAGTATTTTCGCTGTCATTGCACGATTAATAGGATATGTAGTACCTGCTAAAGCTGCAGATCCTAGTGGACATTGATTAACTCTTTTTCGGCAGTCTAATAGACGATCATGGTCTCTCTCTAGCATTTCAAACCATGCCATTAAATGATGTCCAAAGGTTATAGGTTGAGCAGTCTGAAGGTGCGTAAAACCAGGCATTATAGTCGCTGATTCTTTTTCAGCTAGATCTATCAGGGCATTTTTAAGACGACCTAGCTCTTTACCAATCAAGCTTATTTCCTCTCTAAGCCAAAGTCTCATATCAGTAGCTACTTGATCATTCCTTGATCTGCCTGTGTGAATTTTCTTTCCGGTATCACCAATCCTTTTAATTAACGCGGCCTCAAGATTCATATGTACATCTTCTAGGTCTTCCGACCATTCAAACTGGCCAGCTTCTATAGTTGATTTAATATCGTTAAAACCTTCTTGTATGGCCTCAAATTCTTCAGACGATAAGACATTTATACTCACAAGCATCTCTGCATGGGCTATAGATCCCTGAATATCATATAAGGCTAGCTTGCAGTCGAAACCAACAGATGCAGTAAATTTAGCTACAAACTCATCTGTCGTTTCATTAAAACGGCCTCCCCAGGACTGGTTTTTATTTTTTTTGTTGCTCATGAGTAAAGGGGTCCTTTTTTTATAGTGGCTGGTTTGTTAGCTTTATGTGCTATTTACAGTAAACTTTTTTTGATTATAGCAAAACCCAAGTTACTATATAGGTGTAAAATCATTATAGTTATCTTCAAAGATTTAGAGTATATAAAACACTTTGAATGAATATTACAACTTTATCCTCAGGCCAACTTAGTTACTTAAAGACATGTCTGACCTGAAGCCAATCTGATATAATTTTGTTTTTCATGATTTTGGTTGCGATGACCTATGATTTTCACACCCTCTAAAAGCTCCATAGTTCGCATTGCAACTCGACAAAGTCCATTAGCTCTTTGGCAATCTAACTACGTAAAATTCAAATTACAACAAATCTATCCAAACCTTAGAGTTGATCTAATTGGATTGACAACCCGTGGCGATAAAATACTAGATGTGACCTTATCAAAAGTTGGCGGAAAAGGTCTTTTTGTAAAAGAATTGGAACTTGCTCTCCTTGATGGTCTTGCTGATATCGCTGTGCATTCTATGAAAGATGTTCCAATGGACTTTCCTTCAGGCCTGGGTTTGCAGGTTATTTGTGAACGTGAAGATCCAACAGATGCTTTTGTATCTAACCACTATAAGTCTTTGGAGGAAATGCCAGAAAACAGCTGTATTGGAACATCCAGTTTGCGCAGAAAAACTCAGCTATTGGAATCCTATCCTAACCTGAATGTTAAGGATTTAAGAGGTAACGTAAATACCCGCCTCAATAAGTTAGACAATAAAGAATATGACGCTATCATTTTGGCTACAGCAGGATTAGTAAGATTAGGTTTTTCAGAGCGTATCTGTGAGCGCATGAAGCCAGAAGCTTTTCTTCCGGCAGGCGGGCAGGGTGCAATAGCCATCGAATCTAGGCTTGATGATGATAAGACTAATAGACTTTTGGGTCATTTAAACCACGAACGATCAGCGCAATGCATACTAGCTGAAAGGGCTATGAATCGACATCTTAAAGGTGGATGTCAAACACCTATTGCAGCATATGCAATTCTCACAGGCTCAAACTTAGACAAAATTTGGTTGCGAGGATTAATCGGCTCACCAGATGGTAGTCAGGTTATACGCAACGATGTTAGAGGGATGGCTAAAGATGCAGAAATATTAGGCATCGATTTGGCCGAAAAACTTTTTAATCAAGGAGCTGGAGATATTCTAAAAAAGGTTTATGGAGATAACTGGTAGGTGGCAAACTTGAATGGATTAAAAGTACTGCTTGTAAGACCTGTTCAGCCTGACGCTCGATGCAAGGATTCATTAGCATCTTTGTTAGTTGCAGATGGCGCTTTACCTCATCATTTACCTGTTATGAAAATAATTCCTTGCAATGATTCCTCTAAAGAGAAGCTGATAAATATGCACTTACTTGATTATACTTCCTATAGTCGAGTAGTTTTTACTAGTAGACCTGCTGTATTTTTCCTCTTTGAATGGCTAAAAAATAATATAGAAAAGTTTCCAGATGGCTTGCCCGATGGTCCTGAATACTATGCTGTTGGAAAAACTACAGCTGGCGCTCTCAAAGAGTTCAATATAGATGCGGAGTACCCGCAGGAAGAGTTTAGTAGTGAGAAATTACTGCAATCCCCATCACTACAAAAAGCTAATGGAGAAAAATTATTAATATTTTCTGGAGTTGGTGGACGTCAATTGTTATCTGATAAATTGAATTCCCGCGGATTTTTGGTGAAACAATGTGAATTATATAATCGTATACTATCAAATTTTTTTTCCAATAAAATTAACAATTTAATAGGTTCAAATAAGATTGATATAGTGGTTGTTCACAGCGCAGAGCTGCTTGAAAATCTTATATCTCAGGTATCATCAGCTGAATTAATTTACCTTAAAAAATTGCCTTTGTTGACCCCCAGCAAAAGAGTTTCTCTGTTAGCTCAAAAATTAGGGTTTCAAAATACAATTTATTCATCTTTAGCATCGAGCGAGCAGATGGTTTCTATTTTGCGCGAATGGTACAGTAATAGATAATGAGTTCAGAGTAATATAAACATCTTATTTTATTTGCCAATTATCATCTGTGGTGTAAATAAAATTCTATAATTATAACTTATGTGAAAGGTCATTCTGATTGGAAAATAAAAACGATAGATCCAATAATAAAAAAGTGTCTGATAAAAAAAACAAATTAGGATCCAGCCCTAAGACTACCATATTACCCAGCGCAGCCAAGAAAGAAGAAAAAGAAGTTAAAATAAAACCTACTATGCCAAGTGGAAAAGGTATTGCGATGGTTGTATTTTTGATGAAGCTAACTTTTGTGTTGCTACTGTTACTAGCGATTATTGTTGGTAGCTGGATGATTTATCATCTTGAGCAACAGCAATTAATAAATGTAGGTTCGCTCAAAAAATACCAAATAGATATTAATAGTCTCAAGCATCAGATAAAAAAAGATGAAAATATACATCAAGAACAACAAACCAATCTTGCTGCTGCTTTTAATAATATTGAGTTACAAATAGTTACTCATAATCGTCGCCTGCGAGAGTTATCTTTTCCGCCAAAAAAATCTATATTATTAGCAAAAATAGAATATCTGGCATGGCTTGCTGATACCCATATAGCTGCTAAAAAATCTCCTGACAGTGTGATTAAGCTGCTAATTTCAGTAGATCTTATATTAAGTCAATTAAAAGATTCTAATTTTGAGGATGCTCGCGCTGCTGTAGTTAAGAGTATTTTTATTTTGCGCTCAACCCCAGTAGTTGACAAAGAAGAAATTTATGCCCAATTAGATGAGTTGTCCAGCCAATTGGGTGAACTTCCAGTAATTCTTGATATGCAAGATTTTGAGCCTAATATTAGAGATGCAAACTCTGATATATTAGCTAACGGATGGAAAGAAAAAATTATTAGTGAGATTTATTCAGCTTTCGATAGATTGAGAGATTTAATACGAGTAAAAAAGCTAGACGAGCCGCAGCGACCAATGCCAACAAAAGACGAAAGACAGTACTTAAAGTATCGTTTAGCCATTATATTTGAGCATACGCAAATGGCTTTATTGCGCGATGAGCAAGTGATTTACAAAAAAAGTATTAAAAAAGCTAGAGATGCTCTTCTAGACTACTACTCAGGGTATAGACAGTTGATTTCATACTATATCAACGAATTAACCAGCCTTGAAAACCAAGATATAGTTCAAGTGTTCCCAGATATTTCTATAGAATTAAAAGTTTTAAGAGATAGTATAAATAGTCAGCACCCTGTCATTCAAAAAAAAGCTATTGATGGAGATCATCAGTAATGAGGGGCGCGCTCTTCAAGACTATTTTAGTTACTTTTATCGGTGGCTTTATAACATGGCAGATGATGCAAAATAGCGGCTATATTTTAATTGCTTATGGAAACTATAGTCTTGATATGAGTCTTTGGACTTTATTGTTGTTGATTAGCTTGTTCTTAATAATTTTATTGTTCTTAAAAAAAATTATCAGATTTATTGTTGAGCCTAGCCAAAAATTTTTAAAAAGCCGCGTTAAATCTAAATTAAAAAAAAATCAGCTATTGCTTGCTCGAGGGTTACTGCAATATATAGAAGGTCGCTGGACTAGTGCTCGAAAAGACCTAGAAAGGTCCGCAAAAAATTCTGGTATACCTGTAGTGAATTATATGGTTGCTGCTTATGCCGCGTATGAAACGCGAGACTATGAGGGTGTTGATAGATTATTAAAAGAAGCTGAAAAACATGCCACTAAAGAGAATTTGACTATTTCCTTAGTTAAGGCTCGTATGTATATACGAGATCGAAATTTCAGTAAGGCGCTAGAAATTATTCGCCCCCTTTATAAAAATAACCCCTCTAATTCTGCTGTTTTGCGTGAACTTTATTTTTCTTATAAAGGTTTGGAAGACTGGAATTATTTAAAGGATTTACTAGAGGATCTCGTGCGGTACAAGATATTTTCAAGCACTGAACTTAAAGTTATTGAAAAAGAGATATATCTTTCTCTGTTATCAATTTTTCCTGAAAATAAGACCCCAAAATCAAATAATTTAATTAAATTTTGGCGCAAAATACCTAAAAATTTAAAAAAGGAAAAAGAAGTTTTCTTTCAATATGTCAATAGGCTGCATGAGCTTAAAGAAGATTTTTCTGCTGAACCATTAATCCGTAATTTCTTAAGAACTAACTGGGATGATCCTTTAGTTCGACTCTACGGTGTTGTTGAAGGTGCTGATATAAAAAAGCAGTTACTAATTGCCGAAAGTTGGCTGCCAATTAAACCAAACAACTCTGAACTGATGTTGGCGCTAGGGCGTCTTAGTTTGAGATGTGCGTTATGGGCGAAAGCCCAAGATTATTTAGAGCAATCCATAGCGATTAAGCCGTCAGTCAAAACATACATTGAACTGGGGCAGTTGCTGGAGAAGCAAAACAAGTACAAAGAAAGCTCATGCTGCTATCAAAGTGGCTTACTTTTAGGGCTTAGCCAAAATAACCCAAAAATATAGTGAGCTTATAAAACTAAAAATTATTCAAGCATTTTGCTTAAATTTGTGGTCCAGCCTTAACTATCTTTCTGGATACATTATATTTTTGAATATTATCTATAAATAATTTTGCTAATTTATGCGCCTGCGCGTCGTAGGCATCTTTATCATTCCAAGTATCTCGTGGGTTAAGAAAACTATCATTAACGCCTGGAATACTAACTGGCACTTCTAAATTTAGTACTGGTAATTTAATTGTTTCAGTACCTTCTAAATCACCATTTTGTATTGCAGCAATAATACTTCGTGTTACTGGAATAGGGAATCGTGAGCCGGCACCATCAGACGCTCCTGATCCGCCAGTCCAACCAGTATTGACAAGATATACATTACTTCCAAACTGATCTATATACTTCATCAGTAATTCTGCATAAACTTTGGCAGGTCTAGGCATAAATGGTGCACCAAAACAGGTCGAGAAAGTAAGGTGTATACCTTTTTCTCCACCCATTTCAGTCGACCCTACTCGTGCAGTGTATCCACTAAGAAAATGATAAGCCGCAGCTTCTTTCGACAGAATAGATACCGGTGGTAATACACCTGAAACATCACATGTAAGAAAAATAACATTTTTGGGTTCACCCGCTCGGTTTTCTTTGCTCCGTAACTCCACATGTTCAAGCGGATAACTGCATCGACCATTTTCTGAAAGTGAAGTATCATCATAATCTGCAGTACAATTTTTGTTGACTGCAATATTTTCTACAATTGCACCAAATCGAATAGCATCCCAGATGACAGGCTCGTTTTTCTTGCTCAGGTTGATCGTTTTGGCATAACAACCCCCCTCCATGTTGAATACGGCACCTTTGGTCCAACCATGCTCATCATCACCAATTAAATATCGCTCTGGGTCTGCTGAAAGAGTTGTTTTACCAGTACCAGATAGACCGAAAAATAAACAGACATCACCATCCTTGCCTACGTTAGAAGCACAATGCATAGACATTACATCTTTTCCGGGTAGTAAGTAATTTTGCACAGAAAACATAGCTTTTTTCATTTCCCCTGCATACTTAAGACCGGCAATTAGCACTTTTCGTTGGCCAAAATTTATTATTCCCACTGCTTCACTATTTGTTCCGTCACGAACTGGATCACAAGTAAAGTTAGCAGCATGCATGATTTTCCAAGGCTCTTTATTTGATGGATTGTATTCAGGTGAACGGATGAACATATTTCTAGCGAACAAATTATGCCAAGCGGTCTCAGTAGTCACTTCAACAGGCACATAATGATCAGGATCTTGGCCAACATGAAGGTGAGAAAGATAGCGATCTTTTTTACACAAATAGTTTTCTACACGACCCCATAGGTCGTTAAATTTATCCTGATTGAATGGGCGATTTACCGGCCCCCATGCTATAGAGCTTTTACTACTAGACTCTTCGACGATAAAACGATCAGCTGGGGATCGCCCAGTTCGATTTCCAGTAACTGATAAAAAAGCACCAGTATCTGTAAGGTGCCCCTCGCCGTTTTTAAGCGCAAGCTCTATTAGCTCTGCAGAGCATAGATCTTTAAACACAGTCACAGTCGAATTTTCTTTAAGTGCCATTAGTGTTAATCCTATTGAAAGAGTTCTAGTCGAATTTTCATTTTCATCACTCGCCGACCTATAATATAATTCCTGTAAGATAAAGTTAGGTCAAAAGTTACAAGAATTATGCCAGAAAAATACTCACTAGTGGAGTCTTCATGGAGAATTTAAGATAGTTTTGTTTGTTTGAGTTTAATAAATTCAAAATAAGTTATAAAAACTCAAGTTTTCATAGATTTCATGCATCATATTTATTATTTTCGTTGAATTTATGTATCTGTCTGCGTTGCTTTTTTGTTGGACGTTGGTCACCAAATAACATACCTTTGTTTGATGCTTTTCTTTCAGCAGTTTTTTTGGTTCTTGAAATTATACTCTCTGGGGTTTCCCTGTACATTGTAGCTGCTTCGCTAGCCGAACGTCTCTTGTCGCTAAGATTTTCTATCGTTACCGTTTTTTCATCTACTCCCTGCTTTATGCGCAATTCTGCCCCTAATATCAGCTCTTTACTTACTTTAGCGCGCTGTCCTTCAATTTGAACTTTTCCGGCTGTTATAGCAGCCTTCGCAAGGCTACGCGTTTTAAAAAAACGTGCTGCCCATAACCACTTATCCAAACGTATTTTTCTTTCTACATTCGTGTTTTTACACAATTGGGAGAATCTCGTCAAAGTAACATACAGAATTAAAATCAGTTATATCGATACGGCTTTTCTTACTATCCGGTTTATTTATTCCTAATAGGTACTTAATGCCAAATTGATTTGCTGTATGTAAAATCTCAACTGAATCGTCAATGAATAGAGTTCTGCTGGGGTTAAATGTTTCTTTACATGCTAGCGCTTGCCAAAATTTTTGACTTTCTTTTGGATGATTGAACTCGTGAGAAGTGTAAGTAACATCTAAAAATTTATTTATGTTGGTATTATTCATTTTTAATTTTAAGCTTTCGGGGTGTGCATTTGTGATAAGTATACGTTTTTTCCCGGCCACCTTAAGCTGCTCAAGAAACTCATAAACAAAAGGCCGTATATTAATTAAGTCGCTGATTTCTTGCTTTAATTCATAAATATTAACAGTTAGCTCTTTTGACCAGTATGCAGTGGAGTACCAGTTAAGAGTGCCTTTTAATTCACAAGTTAGCCTCTCGATATTTTTTCTGGCAGCCTGAAACGAAGTGTTATGAATTTCTGCATAACGGGTCGGTAAATGAATAAGCCAAAAAAAATTGTCAAAATGTAGATCCAGTAAAGTTCCATCCATATCCATCATGACAGTATCAATATTTCTCCAATCAATATCTCTAGTATTAGTTGAGGTTAGATCCTGTTCATATTTTTTCATATTTTTTATCTTTTAGTGCTGATAAAATGATTAATTAACAATGTGGCAACTTAACATTTTCTTGTTTGAGTTGTTTAAAATAACAATAGTTTATTATTGAACTCAAGATTACCTGAGAAGAGCTATTAAATTGATAAATTATAATAATAATATTTTTCTTGTAGGGCCAATGGGTTCTGGAAAAACGACAATTGGTCGTATTTTGGCAGAAATTATAGGCTGTAAATTTTTTGATCTCGACTATGAAGTTGAAAAAAAGTGTGGTGCTAATATAGCATGGATTTTTGATGTGGAAGGGGAAGCTGGATTTCGAAAACGTGAATCTCGAATTCTACAAGAAATCGCCTCAGGAACTGGAATAGTCTTAGCTACGGGGGGCGGGGCCATTCTAGCTAAAAAAAATCGCGAAATCTTAAAAAAAAGTGGCTATATTGTTTATCTTAACGCTCCTATCGGAAGATTGCTTGAAAGAACCTCTAATGATCATAATAGGCCACTATTGTGTGTAGAAAACCCTCGTGAGGCAATAGAAAAACTAGTGTCGGATCGAGAGCCCCTGTATCAAGATGTTGCAAACCTAGTCGTCACAACAGAAAAAAAGAAACCACGACTGGTTGCAGATGAAATTGCTAATGAAGTTCGTAACATTGTGGTCTGATGTGGTACATTTCTATATTAATATAATCATAAAGAATAATTAATCGTGGAAAAATCTAATACGCTTTTTGTTGAACTAGGTGATAGGAGTTATCCTATTTTTATTGGCGATGGATTACTGCGTTCGTCAGAATTACTTTTACCGCATATTCATGGAAAGCAGATTTTAATAGTTACTAATGAAATCATTGCGCCCCTTTATTTAAGCTCCCTAGTTCAAAATCTCTCATCATTTAATGTTGAAACCTTAGTTTTGCCAGATGGAGAGATACATAAAAATCTAGAAGTACTTAATACAATTTTTGATTCTTTACTTTCAAAGAAATTTAATCGTACAGCCACCTTAATAGCCCTTGGGGGTGGAGTAATAGGTGATATTACCGGCTTTGCTGCTGCTTGTTATCAAAGAGGTGTAAATTTTTTGCAAATACCAACAACACTGCTTGCCCAGGTAGATTCTTCTGTTGGTGGAAAAACTGCAGTCAACCATAAATTGGGTAAAAATATGATTGGGGCATTTCATCAGCCCCAATGTGTGCTAATTGATATTTCATTATTAAGCACTTTACCAGATAGAGAGTTCAGATCAGGTTTAGCTGAAATAATTAAGTACGGATTAATTGCTGACCAGCAATTTTTTAATTGGATAGAAAATAATATAGATCAATTGCTTGCTAGAGACCCAGCCGCTTTATGTTCAGCAATAGAGAAATCATGCTTTAATAAAGCGAAAATTGTTGCAAGGGATGAGCGTGAAGATGATATTCGAGCAATTTTAAATTTAGGGCACACATTTGGTCATGCAATTGAAACTTTTCATTCTTATAAGGGCTGGTTACATGGAGAGGCTATAGCTGTTGGAATGACTATGGCTGCGCAGCTATCAAGTGAGCTAGGGTGGATAGAAAAAAATGATTTTTGTCGTATTAGAGAGCTCTTTATTAGCTGCAATTTACCAGTATCCTCCCCAAAAGAAATGCACTCTAAAGACTTTTTAGACCTTATGTCAGTCGATAAAAAAGTATTAGATGGCAGTCTTCGACTTGTACTGCTGGAATCTATAGGAAAGGCTACAGTAACATCTGATATTGAGCGAGATCTTTTAATCAAAGTGTTATAATAGTTCATTAAATTAGCTGTATAATATCCCTGTAAGTTATAGGTTTTATTTTTATCATTACCTTGTGACATAAGTTATAGGCGTGTAAAATCTTATTAT